>Ga0315532_1000387_pt1 | contig 35827 bp, 34 predicted proteins | sample SalMarWE160370MG_FD_203082 | JGI IMG/M metagenome (GOLD analysis project Ga0315532, IMG submission 203082) | Salt marsh sediment microbial communities from the Plum Island Ecosystem LTER, Massachusetts, United States - Salt Marsh Sediment WE1603-70 ...
AAAGAATACCTTGGGGGAGTAGTGGGTGGGAAATAAGACAACTGGGTACTTAATTGCACGCATAGCTAGTAGCTGATATAATCAAAAGGCTTTCATAGTTGATTACGGGACTTTAATTATGGCTTCTAAAGACAGCGAAAAATTGGAGATAATGCGCCATTCTGCGGCTCATGTTATGGCGGAGGCGGTGCTGTCCATTTTCCCCGAGGCTAAATTCGGCATCGGCCCCGCTATTGAGAATGGCTTCTACTACGACTTTGATTTACCCCGCTCACTGACCGTTGATGACCTGCCCCTCATTGAGTCTAAGATGAGGGAGATAATCGCGGCCAACGTCCCCTTTACCCGTGAGGAGGTAACTAAGAAGAAGGCACAAGCCCTGTTTGCCGACCAGCCCTATAAGCTGGAACTAATTGATGAAATCCCCGATGCGAAGGTTAGCTTATATCAGGAGGGCAAGTTCCTCGATTTATGCCGCGGACCCCATATCGGTTCTACCGGAGAGATAGGGGCGTTTAAGCTCCTCAGCATTGCCGGCGCCTACTGGCGGGGGGATGAGAAGCGCCCCATGTTGCAGCGGGTATATGGTATTGCCTTTGACACTGAGGAGGCTCTGGCTGAGCACCTTAATAAGCTTGATGAAGCGGCAAAGCGCGACCACAGAAAATTGGGCAAGGAGCTTGACCTTTTCAGCCTCCATGAGGAGGCTGGGCCGGGGCTGGTTCACTGGCACCCTAAAGGGGCGGTGATACGGCGCATTATTGAGGACTTCTGGAAGGATGAGCACATCAAGCGCGGCTATGACATAGTATATACCCCCCACATCGCCAAGCTGAACTTGTGGAAGACCAGCGGTCACTGGGAGTTTTACCGTGATTACCTTTATAGCCCCATGGAGGTGGAGGGGCAGGAGTATATTATTAAGCCGATGAATTGCCTGGGGCATATCCTGATTTATAAGACCAGCCACCACAGCTACCGGGAGCTACCCCTGCGCTATGCCGAGTTGGGCACGGTGTATCGCTATGAGCGCTCCGGGGTGCTGCACGGACTGTCCCGGGTGAGGGGCTTTACCCAGGACGATGCCCATATCTTTTGCCGCTTTGACCAGCTGGAGGACGAGGTGGCGGGGGTCCTGGATTTAGCCATGTTTATGGTAGATACCTTTGGCTTCAGTGATTATCAGATATTTCTCTCCACCCGCCCCGAAAAATATGCCGGCGATACCAAGGTCTGGGAGGAAGCGACCGATACCTTAAGCCGGGCTCTTACCCGGCAGGGGCTTGCCTATGAAGTAGACCCGGGGGAGGGTGTGTTTTACGGACCCAAGATAGACATCAAGTTTGAGGGGTGGCAGGGGCCGACCATTCAGGTTGATTTTAACCTCCCCTCGCGGTTTGATGTTAGCTATACCGGCGAAGACGGGCAGGAGCATTTAGTGGCCATGGTGCATCGCACCGTGCTCGGCAGCATGGAGCGCTTCCTTGCCTCGCTGATTGAGCACTACGGGGGCGCCTTCCCCGTCTGGCTGGCGCCGGTTCAGGCAATGGTGATTCCCATTGCCGACCGCCACCTGGAGTATGCCCGCAAGCTGGAGGCGGAGCTTAAAAACGATGGAGTTAGGGCGGAAGCTGATGCCCGCTCGGAGACGGTAAACCTCAAGATTCGCCGTGCTCAGCTTGACAAAATACCCTATATGCTGGTTGTCGGCGACAAAGAAGTTCAAGCCTCTACCGTTTCAGTCCGTCTGCGCAGCGGGGAAAAGCTTGACTCCCAACCCTTTGCCAGCTTTAAAAAGAGCATCAAGGCGGCGATAGCCAGCCGGTCAGCGGGGTTGCAACTTGACTAGCGCGTGGGCTTGTGTTATATTTTTGGCTCATAGCGGAGGTAAATAGGGAATAGCTAAACTAGTTCGGGTCAACGAGAGGATTATCGCCAGGGAAGTCCGTCTGGTGGGGGAGAAGGGGGAACAGCTTGGTGTTATGCCCCGCCACCAAGCGCTGGAAACGGCGAGGAAGCAGGGCTTTGATTTGGTTGAGGTAGCTCCTACGGCAGTGCCCCCGGTGTGCCGCCTTCTTGACTACGGGAAGTATAAATACGAGCAGGCGAAGAAGGAGCGCGAGCTTAGAAGGAGCCAGAGGGTTTCACTGCTGAGGGAGGTCAGGTTCCGCCCCAACATTGATAACCACGATTTTGAGGCCAAGGTTAGAACAATTAAGAAGTTGCTGGATGAGGGGGACAAGGTTAAGGTAACGATAAGGTTCAGGGGGCGTGAAATCACCCACCCTGAACTTGGCTGGAGGCTACTTCAGCGGGTTTCGGAATCATTGCAGGGGGCGGCGGCTATTGCCAGGCAGCCGGTGGTAGAGGGAAAGAGCATGACCGTAATCCTGGCGCCGGTGGCGCCGAAAAGCACCCCGAAAGCTCAGGATGTTTCCGCAGAGCCGCCGGTTAAAACTGGGGAGGAGGTAAAAGAGTCTTAAAGTGCCGAAGATAAAAACCCATAAGGGAGCCAAGAGCCGCTTCCATATTACCGGTAGCGGCAAAATTATGCGAGTTAAGATTGGTAAGAGCCATCTGCGTCGCCGAAAAGCCAAGCGCACCAAGCGGCTTTACGATGAGACCATACCAGTAGCTCCTGCTGATAGGGCTAGGGTAAGAAGGCTTTTACCCTACGGATAGGAGGATATTTTGCCACGGGTAAAGAGAGGGGTAACTAGCCATAGACGACATAAGAAGGTGCTAGCCCTGACCAAGGGGCATAGAGCCACCAAGCATTCCCTTATCAAACGGGCTCGCGAGTCTATGCTTAAGGCGCTGAGCTATGCCTATGCCCACCGCCGGGAGCGGAAGGGTGATATGAGAAGGCTTTGGATTTTGCGGGTGAGCGCCGCCAGCCGCTCTCAGGGTCTTACCTATAGCCAGTTTATGGATGGCTTGAAAAAGGCCGGTGTTGAGGTTAACCGCAAGATGCTGGCTGATATGGCGGTCAGGGAGCCTGAGGCTTTTGCTAATCTGGTGACAATAGCTAAGGGCAAGATTCAGGGTTAAGATAATTCAGGGGAAGTTTTTTAAGGGGGCTTCGCCCCCCTTTTTATTTCCCCCCCGTTTTTAGCTTACGTTTTTCTTCCCACCCGCCCGCCCTAAAGGCGTCTGCGGGGTAACCCGCAGATAAAGGGAGGCAGTATTGACATAATCCCCAACAAGGTCTAGTATTGTTTTGAATGCACTTTTACCACTTAACACGAGGAGGTAATTATGCCAGAAAAAGCAATCTCGGACTTAGTGGAAGCAGCTGTCAAAGGGGAGTATGACATTCCAGAGTTCCAACGGGAATTCCTTTGGAAACCTAAGCAAGTTGTTGCCTTCGCCGACTCATTATCGCAGGGTTTTCCGGTAGGTTGTCTAGTGGTTTGGCAGCAGGAGAAGGAGGAGGGGAAAGCACACGTTTATGTGGTTGATGGACAACAGAGAATTACGGCGCTTTGTGTTATTTTTGGAAAACGCCCCGCTTGGAAAGATGATAAAGAATGGCAAGACTTGATTCCTCTGTATCCACGATATCTGAATGTCTCACCAGATGGAAAGTTTTCCTTTGGGCGGAAAGAGGGGGGGGTGGAGCTCATTGCCGGTAAGCGAGATACTGGCAAAGGCGTCAGAAGACGAGGTCGATACGCTGGTTAGTGAGGCTTTGGATGCCACCAAAATTATGAGCAGTGATGGCAGAAAAACTCTTCACGAAAAAGCAAAACAACTGTGGAACTTCCGACTCAATGCACTTCCTATTGTTTATATCACTGCTCAAGACCCATTGGACGTGGCGGAGATGTACTACAGATTAAACTCACTGGGCAGCAAGATTAGAGAGACAGACACACAACTAGCATACATCGCGGTTAGAAATCCCGGTTGGGTCAAGAGTGTGTTTCGTGGCTTCATAGAGGACTTAGAAAGCAACACCCATGGAAGATGGTCTCTTGCCCCAGGTGATCTTCTGCGTTGTATGACGATATTGGATTCCGCAACTCCGCGTGTTTCAAATCTCAAAGACCAAAAGAAATTCTGGGAATCAGGATGTAAAGAATCATTTGATAAGGTAAAGAAAGCAATAAACGAAATTATTCCACTACTTCAAAGGTACGGTGTCTACAGTCAAGGTGAGGTTCCATCGAACTATACGCTCATCGCTTTGTTTACATTCCATGCGCATTTTTCAAAAGCAAAAAATTATGACTTCGGTGAAGTATTCAGGTGGTTCCTTACCGCCAACGTTGTCGGCAGATATGGGCAGGCTCCCTTAGAATATCTGACAAAAGACGCACAAAAGTTTATGGGAAGCAACAATCCAAGCGAGGCACTAGAAGCTTTGTTTTCTGAGATGCCGAAAGATGAGATTACTCGTGCACTAGAAGAGGAATTACCTAAGCCATTCAAGAAGAAGAGTCCGGTTGCACTATTACTCAAGGTGCTCTTATGGGATAAAGCCATGGACTGGCGAAAAGGCGGCAAATTATCAGAGTACCCTCCTCTTGAGTGGCACCACATCGTTCCTCGTAAATTCGTTAGCAGCATGGTTGCTGATGAAAGTGTTGCTAATAACATCAGCAACATGACTCCATTAAGTGCAGAAGCAAATAAGGAGTTCAAGGATAAACCTCCTTGGATATACGCGCCGAACTTAATACAAGATCCGAAAAGGCTAGAGAGCCATTTCATCCCTAAATCCTATGCTCAGTCTTTCATAGCCGGCAAAGAGATAAGTAATACAGGCGAGTTGGGGAAATTCTTTACCGAACGCCTAAGGCTAATACAAGGGAAGTCAAAGCAATTACTTGGTCTTTAAAGCAGAAGTAGATTGAAAAAGGCGGTCGCTAACGGGTGTTTAAGAGGGGCGTCAGCCCCTCTTTTTTATATCTTCCCCCTATCCAAGATTGGAGAGGGGGACACAGGGGGTGAGGTTGATAACTTTCTTGACCACTCTCTTTTGATAACCTATAATCCAAGACAACTATGTTAAAGCAGCTCAAGGATTTAAAACAAAAAGCCGCCGAAGAGCTGGAAGCCGTTACCAATGTTAAGGAGTTGGAGGCGTGGCGGGTCCGCTATCTGGGTAAGAAGAGTGAGCTGACCAAAGCCCTGCGCAGCTTAGCCTCACTAGCCGTTGACGAGAGGAAACAGGTTGGTGCCCTTGCCAACGAGGTTAAAGCCAGATTAGAAGATAGCCTGGAACAGAAAAGGCGGCTTCTTGGCGAGGCGCAGCTTGCCACCGCTGCCAGGGGAGAGCAGATTGATATCACCCTCCCCGGGCGTCCACTGCCCCGGGGGCGGCTGCATCCCATGACGCAGACCCTTTATGAGATATGCGACATATTTGTCTCTATGGGCTTTCAGGTGGTTGAGGGACCGGAGGTAGAGTGGAACTATTACAATTTTGAGGCTTTAAATATTCCCACCCACCACCCGGCTCGGGACAGCATGGCAACACTCTGGGTTGACCATAAGACCGAGTCCGGGGAAAGAGACATGCTGCTGCGCACCCACACCACCGCGGTTGATATGAGGGTTATGGAGGAGATAAGCCCGCCGATACGGGTGGTTATACCGGGGAAGGTCTATCGCTATGAGGCGAGCGACGCCACCCATGTCCCCATGTTCCACCAGATTGACGGTCTGGCGGTGGACAAGGGCATTACCATGACTGAGCTGAAGGGGACACTCTACGAGTTTGCCCGCCGTTTCTTCGGCGAAGAGAGAAAGGTGCGTTTCCGCTGTGACTATTTCCCCTTCGTTGAGCCCGGCGTTGAGATGGCGATAGAATGCCTGGTCTGTGGCGGCAAGGGTTGCCGGCTCTGCGGCAATAGCGGCTGGATTGAGATACTGGGGGCAGGCATGACCCACCCCCACGTCCTCCAGCGTGCTAACCTTGACCCCGAGGTCTATACCAGTTTTGCCTTCGGTATGGGTATAGACCGCCTGCCCATGCTCCGCTACGGTATTGATGATATTAGATTATTCTATGGGAGTGACCTTAGATTCTTAAGGCAGTTCTGAGGCAGATATGAAAGTCCCGCTGAGGTGGCTTAAGGAATATCTGGATATTAGTCTGCCCCCGGCTGAGCTAGCCGAGAGGCTGACCATGGCTGGCACCGAGGTCAAGGGGTGGCAGGTTGTCGGGGGGAGCTGGGAGAATATCGTTGTCGGGCAGATTGTGGCCATCAACCCCCACCCCAATGCTGACCGCCTCACCCTGCCCACCGTGGACCTGGGCACCGAGCAGCAGACCGTCGTCTGCGGGGCGCCTAACCTCAAGCTCGGCGATAAGGTAGCCTTTGCCCGTGTTGACGCCCAGCTTATAGACGGGCATACCGGGGAGGTATTTCGCCTGAAATCAGCCAAGATTCGCGGCGTTGCCTCCAGCGGCATGGTCTGCTCGGAGAAGGAGCTTGGCATCTCCGATAGCCACGAGGGAATCATGGTCTTACCCGCCGATGCCCCCCTCGGCACCCCGCTGGCTGATTATATCGGTGATGTTATCTTTGACCTTGATATAACCCCCAACCGCCCTGATTGCCTCTCGGTAATCGGTGTCGCCAGGGAGGTAGCCGCCCTTAGCGGAAAAGAGGTAAGCATCCCTGAAGTCGGCTACGAAGAGATACCGCCGCCTATAGATAAGCAGGTGTCGATAGAAATCAAAGCCCCTGACCTCTGCCCCAGGTATAGCGCCAGCCTGATTAGCGGTATAAAGATAGGCGACTCCCCGCCGTGGATGCAGCAGCGGCTTCTGGCTTGCGGCATGCGCCCCATAAATAACATCGTTGATGTTACCAACTATGTCATGCTGGAGTACGGTGAGCCCCTGCACGCCTTTGACTATAATCAGGTTAGAGGTAAGAAGATTATCGTCCGCCGCGCCGGCGAGGGCGAGACCATGGTCAGTCTGGACGGGGTAAAAAGGGTTCTTTCCCGTGAGACGCTGGTCATTGCCGATGAGGAGCGGGCAGTGGCTATCGCCGGGGTGATGGGCGGTGCCGATAGTGAGGTGACGGGCGAGACCACAGCCATACTATTAGAGGCGGCTAACTTTAACCCGGCGAGCATCTATAATACGGGCAACACCCTGAATCTGCCCAGCGAGGCCAGGATGCGTTTTGAGCGGGGCATTAGCCCCGAGCTGACCATTCCCGCGCTTAAGCGGGCTACCCAGCTCATTAGCCAGCTCGCCGGGGGCAGGGCAGCCAAGGGCTTGGTTGACGCCTATCCCGGAAGAAAAGAACGCAAGCCCATATTGCTGTCAGCGGGCAAGGTAAAGACCCTTCTCGGCGTTGACTTCACCCCTGACCAGATAAAGAAGGCGCTGACTTCTTTGGGCTTTGAGGTTAAGCAAGACAATTCCGGGTTTCTGGCCGCCGCCCCTTACTGGCGGAGCGATATCGCCCTGGCGGAGGACCTTGTTGAGGAAGTAGCCCGTATCATTGGCTATGAGCAGATTCCACCCGTCATGCCCGCTGAGCCAATACCCCGACAAAACCCCGACCCCATCATCAGCCTTAAGCGAGAGGTCAGGCGCAGCCTTACCGGCTATGGCTTCCAGGAGGTGGTCAACTATTCGTTGACCAGCCTGGAGTTGATAAATAAGCTGTTGCCCACCCCCCACCCCCTTGAGCCGGAACCGCTTAAGATGGCTAACCCCATGACCGCCGACCAGGAATATCTCCGCCCCAGTCTGCGGGCTAACCTTCTGGCTGCCCTCTCGGCAAACAGGAGACATGAAGCCGGCGGTGTAAGGCTCTTTGAGCTGGGCAGGGTTTACCACCAGCGAGCAAAAGACCTGCCTGAGGAGCCGGAGATGGTCTGCGGGCTGCTGAGCGGCTCCAGATTTGAGGAGTCGTGGCATGGCGGGGACGAGACGCTTGATTTCTTTGATGCCAAGGGGGTGGTTGAGGGTTTACTCAGCCAGCTTGGTGTGGAAGCCAGTTTCGAAGCGGGTGGGGATGATAGCTTACACCCGAGCAAGCAAGCAGCCGTAATTATCGAGGGCAATAGGCTGGGCGTTTTTGGCGAGCTACACCCTAAGGTCGCTGAAGCCTTTGAGCTTTCCGGGGCGGTCTATCTCTTTGAAATCAATCTGACGGCGCTCCTGCCCTTTACTTTAGGACATAAGCTATTCCAGCCCATACCCCGCTTCCCCGCCATAGTCAGGGATATAGCCCTGGTGATTGACGGGGGGATAAGCAATCGTAAGGTGCAGGGTGTTATTAAGGGCTTTCAGCTGGTGACTGATGTTGCCCTGTTTGATGTCTATGTCGGGGCGAAACTTCCGCCGGGCAAGAAGTCCCTAGCCTATAGGATTACCTTCCAGTCCTCTTCTCATACCCTGACCGATGACGAGGTCAATAAGGTCCAGCAGAAAATCCTGGATAAGCTATCCAAAGAGCTTGGCGCAACCCTGCGTAGCTGACTACAGTTAGAAACCCCTCCCCGTTTTTGGCTTACGTTTTTCTTCCCACCCTCCCGCCCTATGGGCGTCTGCGGCTTATTATCCTCCTCCCTTGGTGGAGAAAGGGGGAGAACCAGCGAGCCTTATGAGGGTGAAACCCATGTAGGGTGGGTAGGGTGGCAAATGAGACAACTGGGTGCAGATGGGGGGTGGGGCAATGGGATTGTAAAGAGGTAAAACCTTTTTGGGTGGGTGGGTATGGGGAAAAAGAGACCCCTTGACAATAGCCTGTATAATGTGGGGAGTATAAAAAATTTAGGAGGAAGATGTGAAGGTTAAAACTATCGCCATCATTAATATAGTCCTGGGGGTTTTGATCATTCCTGCCTTTATGTGCCCTACCTGTTGTCCATCAATCCTGTTCGGGGCTCTGGTCTTAGCTTTCGGCATAGTGCTTCTAGTAAAGCCGAAGAAGTGACCTAGGCAATTTTCGTAATAAGCTCCTTGAGCTTCCCTGCTATCCCTTTAAGCGGCGCAAGCTCAGCTTCTTTTTCCGAGCGCCGCTTTATCTCCACGCTATTTTTCTCTAAAGTGCGCGGGCTGACGGTAACCCTCACTGGTATTCCCAGGAGGTCGGCGTCGTTGAACTTTATCCCCGCCGATTCATTGCGGTCGTCAAAGAGGACTTCCACACCCTCTGCCTCTAGCTCGGCATAGAGGCTTTCGGCGGCAGCGGACACTTTCTCGTTTTCCATAGATAGCGGGCAGAGATAGATATGATAGGGGGCGATGGACATGGGCCAGATAATGCCCTTGTCGTCGTGATTAAGTTCTATCGCCGCTGCCAGCAAGCGGTCAAGACCGATGCCGTAGCATCCCATGATGATGGGGTGAGTTGCGCCATTCTTGTCAATAAAGAGGGCGCCCAGCTTTTGGCTGAGGAAGGTGCCCAGCTTGAAGACATGCCCCACCTCGATGCCCCGCGTGGATAGTAATTTGCCCTGGCACTTTGGGCAACTGTCCCCGGCACGAGCCTGGGCGATGTCTATCACCAGGTCAGCCTTAAAATCCCTGGGGTAGTTGACATTTCTGAGGTGGGTTTCGGCTTTATTGGCGCCAGCGACGAAGTTTGCCCCCAGGGTTATGGAATCGTCGGCGATGATTTTAACGCCCTTTATGCCTATGGGCGATGCCGCCCCGGCGACGATACCGGCTTTTATCACCTCAGCCTCGGTGGCGAGGCGAAGCTCAGCACAGCCGAGGGCGTTCTTCAACTTGACCTCGTTTACCCCAATGTCCCCCCTGATGACGACGAAGACCAGCTTGCCGTCGGCAATATAAAATACTGCTTTAAGGGTTTGGCTTTTGGCTATCTTGAGGAAGTCGGCTACCTGCTCAATGGTGCTGGCGCCTGGGGTAGCGACCTCTTCCACGGGCAGCGGCTTGCCGCTTTCTATCTTGCCCTTCTGGCTCTCCGCCTTCTCCACATTAGCCGCGTACTGGCACTTCTCGCAGTAGATAATCTCGTCCTCACCGCCCTCGGTGATGACCATGAACTCGTGGGACTCCTTGCCGCCGATGGCGCCGCTATCCGCCTCCACCAGCAGACTGGGCAGCCCACAGCGGTCGTAGATATTCTTGTATGCCTGGAGCATCTTAGCGTAGCTCTGGTCCAGCCCCTCTTCGTCGGTGTCAAAGCTGTAGAGGTCTTTCATCATAAACTCGCGGACTCTGATCAAGCCGGCTCGGGGGCGGGGCTCGTCGCGGAACTTGCTCTGGATTTGATAGAGAAGGAGGGGCAGGTCGCGGTAGCTCTGGACGTTGTATTTAACCAGCTCGGTGATGACCTCTTCGTGGGTTGGGCCCAGGGCTAGCTTGCGCTCCCGGCGGTCGGTGAGGGTGAAAAGCCCCTTGCCGAAAGCCCGGTCTCTCCCCGTTTCCTGCCACAGTTCTATGGGCTGGAGGACAGGCATGGATAGTTCCTGCCCGCCGGCTTTATCCATCTCGTCGCGGATAATATCGGCTATTTTCTTGAGTACCCGCCACCCCAGGGGCAGATAGGAATAGACGCCAGCCGCCACCTGGTGAATCATCCCTGCCCTCAGCAGTAGCTGGTGGCTGATTGTCTCCGCCTCAGCCGGTGTCTCTTTTTGTGTCTTACCGAAGAGCTTTGATAGGCGCATCGCTTTTGAAGGGTCTTACCACTTGGTAATAAGCTTACCTTGCTTGTCTTTCATCTTCCCGGCAACGGCCATTATAAAGTCAATGAGTACCCAGATCCAAGCCGCGGCCAGAAAGACGTAACCGAAGGTGAGCATGATGGTTGAGTAGCCAGCGATGGTCAGGACGAGGATAATCACCGCCGTCCAAATCTTCCCCAGGTAGAATCGGTGGGCGCCGAAGCCGCCGAGAAAGAAAGCAAATAAAGTGGTAGCCAGTCTTGATTTTGGTGAAACCGCCATTTTGTTTTCCTCCTTTATTCTGTTGTTTAGGGGTTATTGTGTATTAAACCACATTGAGCGGGTTTATTCTAGGGGGTCTGGGTCTGTAATTTTTACCTACCTCACCCCCTGTGTCCCCCTCTCCTTGATAGGAGAGGGGGAAGGAGTTTTTTGAAGGGGTAAGCCCCTTCAAACTTCTCTCCATTCCTCGAAATCTTCTGGTGTAATTGTCTTCCATTTGATTTTGTCAGGTTTATCTTCCCAAACTAAACCAACTTTATATGTCTTTTGGGCAAGTTCTTCTGCTATCTTTTGTATAGCAAGGGGCTGCTCTTGGACTCCTGAGCGCATTGCATAATCAGGGTAGGATGGGGATAGTGCCACTATAACCTCTCTTTGTAGCTTTAGTCGTGTATTGATTTTAATTAATCCGCTCGCGGGTAAATTGAAGTATTTGGAAAGTTTATTGTATAGTTTTTTATCTGGCTGGAAAATAACTTGATTTATATAGCGTATCTCTTTTTCTCCTGACCTCTGAAACTCGCCTCCTACATATACTCTAACTCTAATTTCTTGCTTAGGAGCAATAATTCGGTAGTCTATGTTTGTAAATTTGATTTTGACCCGCTCTCTTCGTGTCCATAAGCCAGTTCCCCAGACAATGGTAAATATAACTAATGCTAAAGTTGCTAAGCTAATAAATAAGTGCCAAATCCCAGGCTGTTCCCACCATGCCATAGCTAAAACCTCTCCACCTCCGCCATTAAAGCTACCACAAAATCCCTCTCCTCTATGGTCTTAATCTTCTTGCCCTTCTTAAACAAAACGGCTCTGCCCTTGCCGCAGGCAATGCCGATATCGGCGTCCTTGGCTTCGCCGGGACCATTGACCACGCAGCCCATCACCGCCACCTTTATGGGCTTGGTAATCTTCGTTAGCTCCTTTTCCACCGCCTCAGCCAGTTTTATGATATCAACCTCAGCCCGCCCGCAGGAGGGGCAGCTAACCAGGACCGGACCGTGCTGGCGCAGATTGAGGCTCTTCAGGATTTCATAGCCGGCGATGACTTCTTCTCTGGGGTGGGCGGTTAGCGAAACGCGGATGGTGTCGCCGATGCCCTGATATAAAAGGGTGCCTATGCCCACCGTGCTGCGGATAATGCCCGTCCTTGGCGTGCCGGCTTCGGTAACGCCGAGGTGCAGGGGGTAGGCTATCTTCCGGGCGATATTCTGGTAGGCCTCAATGGTGGTGGGGACGTCAAAGGCTTTGAGCGAGACCTTTATCAGGTCAAAGTCAAGGCTTTCCAATAGTCTTACCTGCTCCAGTGCTGCCTCAACCATCTGCTCAGCGGTGCTTAGTTTTGGTTTTTTGGGCTTGGGCAGGCTGCCGGCGTTGACCCCGATGCGGATGGGGACGCCCCTTTCCCTGGCGGCTTGGACTATTTTTTTCACCTTTTCCGGCTCACTAATGTTGCCCGGGTTTAGCCTCAGCCCGTCAGCCCCAGCCACCAGCGCCATCAGGGCAAGGCGGTAGTCAAAGTGAATATCGGCGATTATGGGAATGGAGACGCCCTGTTTTATGGGCGAGATTGCCTCGGCGGCTTTCATATCGGGCACAGCCACCCGCACCAGCTCGCAGCCGCGGTCCTCAAGCTCCTTTATCTGGGCGATGGTCGCCCTCACGTCTCTGGTGTCGGTCTTGGTCATGGATTGCACCACGATAGGGGCATCACCGCCGACGGTTACCCCGCCAATCTGAATCGGTTTAGACCTTCGCCTTGGGTTCATGGCTTATATCTACCCCCTCCCCCTTTTAACTTAACTTTTTCTTCCCACCCAGCCCACCCTATCTGGCTTCGCTTCTCTGTGATGTCCCTTTTTGCTCCTTCCTTAAAGGGCGGTGGGTGGGAAAAGATATAAAAAGTTCATGGTAATAGGCTCTCCCCGCTTACCCAGCGAATAATATCCTGGTAGGTAATCGCTATAAGTAAGGCTATCAATATCATGAAGCCGATAGAGTGCACGATGCCTTCAACCCTGGGAGAGACGCGTTTACCCCGCCGTATCCACTCCAGCAGGACAAATATAATCCTGCCGCCGTCAAGACCGGGAAAGGGTATTAGCTGGGTTATGGCAAGGGCTATGCTGAGAAATGCCGTTAGTTCCAGCAGCGGGCTTATCCCGGCATGAGCCACCTCTCCCGTAATCTGCACGATACCCACCGGCCCCGCCGGTGTGAACGGTACCGTGCCCATAATCATGCCCGTTATTCCATTCTTGTACAAAACAAGAACCTCAATACAGGAACGCGCTCCGATGGGGATTGCCTGCCAGAAGGGATAGCTTTCGCTGACGATAACCGGGTTTTCGGTCAGGTATAATACGCCGATTGCCCCCTCCCCCTCCGGGGGCTGCCAGCGGGGGGTGAGTGCCACGGTCTCGGTGGTGGCATCGGCATGTTCTACGGATACTGTAATTTCCCTGCCCAGATTGAGTTGAATATAGCGGCTAAGGTCGCTGCCGCTTTTTACCTCTCGGTCATTGATGCTAATTATGGTATCTTCTGGCATTATGCCCGCCATCTCCGCCGGTGAGCCCGGGGCGACCTCTTCTACCATCACCTGTCCGCTAACTATATCGTGGGGAATCATGTAGGTCGCCGATAGCAGGACGAAAGGCAGAAGCAGGTTCATCACTATGCCGCCGCCGATAACCAGCAGCCTGACGCCGTAGCCCCTGGCGGCAAGCGCCCGCGGCGCTTTGGGGTCTACCTCTCCGGAGATGTGGTTAAAACCGCCGAAGGGTATCCAGTTGATGGAATATATGGTGTCCCCCCACTTCTTACCGTATAAGCGCGGCGGGAAACCGATGCCGAATTCCTCCACCAATACCCCCGTAGCCTTGGCCGTAATGAAGTGCCCCAGCTCATGGACAATGACAAGTACGGAGAGGACGATAATACCAGCGACTATGGTCAGTATCATTTGCCGTGCTCCTTGGTAAGCCCCTTGGTAAGCCCAGAGACCGTCTCCCTGGCCCAGTTATCCGCCGCCAGGATTTCCTCCAGGGTGGGGTGGGATATAACCTTGTGCTTCTCCAGCGCCTGCTCAACCAGCCGGGCGATATCAGTAAACTTGATGCGCCCGGATAAGAAAAGCCCAACGGCGACCTCATCGGCGCCGCAGAGCACTGCGGGATAGGTTCCTCCCTTTTTCCCTGCCTCAATGGCTAGCTTGAGGCAGGGGAAGCTATTGAAATCAGGCGGGGCAAAGGTTAATTCTTTAATACTCTCCCAGTCAAGTTTGGGGAGCTTGGGGTTGGGCAGGCGCTCGGGATAAGAAAGGGCGTATTGAATGGGCAGGCGCATATCGGGTTGGCCCAGCTGGGCTTTAACCGAGCCGTCGCTAAACTCAACCATGGAGTGAATAATGCTCTGGGGGTGGACTAGGACATTGATACTCTCAAAGGGCATATCGAAAAGCCAGCGGGCTTCAATTACCTCAAGCCCCTTGTTCATAAGGGTAGCCGAGTCGATGGTGACCTTTTTCCCCATCCGCCACGACGGGTGTTTTAGTGCCTGCTCCGCGGTAACCTTATTAAGCTGGGCTGGCGAATAGTTATAGAACGGTCCGCCGGAGGCGGTGAGGATAATCTTAGCTGGCTTATCCTGCTCACCCTCAAGGCACTGCCATATGGCGCTATGCTCGCTGTCAACGGGCAGAATCTTCGCCTTGTTTCTCTTTGCCTCAGCGGTGATAATCTCCCCCGCCATGACCAGCGATTCCTTGTTAGCCAGGGCAAGCCTCTTACCGGCTCTTATTGCCGCCAGCGTGGGCTTTAGCCCCCACTTCCCCGAGGTGGCTATAACCACGATATCTACCTCGGGATGACTTGCCATTTCTTCCAGTGAGAGGAACCTGCATTCGGCAGTGGGGAGGGGAGCTTTTTCCTCTTGGAAATAAATAAGCCTCGGCTTGAACTGGCTGATTTGCTTGGTGAGCAGGTCAAGGTTTTTCCCCGCCGCCAGCCCTATAATGCGGAAACGCTGGGGGTGGGTGCTAATTATTTCTAGGGTTTGACGACCGATGGAGCCGGTGGAACCGAGGACGGCTACCCGCTTTATATTGCCCATATAACATAATAGTATACCACTACGCCGGCAAAGACAACGCTATCTATCCTGTCCAGAAAGCCGCCGTGCCCTGGGATTATCTTACTTGAGTCCTTTACCCCCATGTTGCGTTTGAGCAGGGACTCCACAAGGTCGCCGAGCTGTCCGAAGATGCTGACCAGTATGCCGAGGACTACTATCTGCCAGTAGCCGATGGGTATGAGCAGGGTAAAGAGCAGGCTGGCTATGATAGCGCCCAAGACGCCGGCGATGGTCCCTTCCCAGGTTTTTCCCGGGCTGATGCGGGGGGCGAGCTTATGCCTGCCCAGCGCCCTGCCGACGAAGAAGGCGGTGGTGTCGGAGGCGAAGGTGACGAACAGGGCGAAGAATACCCAGTTCCTGCCGTCTTCCAGCCCTCTTAGGGCTACAAAATAGCTCAGTAGCCAGCCGATGTAGAGGATTCCGGCTAGGGTCCACGCCCAGCCGATGAAAGCCCCTTCCTTTTTGGGACGCCCGAGGAGCCAGATTAGGGAGAGCACCACACCTGAGGTCAGGAGCAGCGGTGTGATAAACTCATAGTTGAAATGAGGGCTCAGAATAAACAGTAGCGTCCAGAGCAGCCCGAAGTAGGTGAGTGGCGGTATCTTTGCCCCGGCTATAAGCTTATAGAACTCAAAGGCCGCCAGCACCCCCCAGATAGCCACCAGAATGGTGAATGCGGGGAAAGGATATTCTGGTCTTGAAAACCAGACGGCAGCTATTAGGAGAGGAATGCCCCACAGCCCAGTTATAACCCTTTTCCTCAACATATAATTATCTCTCACCCTCTCCACCTTTTTAACTTAACTTTTTCTTCCCACCCTCCCCGCTTTTAATTTACGTTTTTCTTCCCACCCAGCCCACCCTCGGAGGCTCCGCCTCTCTTTTGCTCTCTTTTTGTCCCCCCTCCTTAAGGGTGGTGGGCGAACCCCCTCTTAGCTCCCCTTCCTCTAAAGGGCGGCGGGTGGGAAAAGATATAAAATGGTTAATAGGTTACTAAAATTATAGCCCACCGAAGCGTCTTTGCCTCTGGCTGTAGGCTAGCAGCGCCTTGTCAACCTCTTTCTTGTTGAAGTCGGGCCAAAGAACCTTGGTAAAGTAGTATTCGCTATAAGCCGTCTGCCAGAGCAAAAGGTTACTGAGACGGAGTTCGTTAGCGGTGCGGATTAGCAGGTCAACATCGGGCAGGTCAGCGGTATAGAGATAGCTAGTGAATAATTTTTCATCCAGTTTTTCCAGCGGTATACCGTCGGCGATAATGCGGCGGATGGCATCTAAAATCTCGGTGCGACCCCCGTAATTGAAGGCGAGGTTGAGGGTCATGCCGGTATTGTTTTTGGTCAGCTCTAGTGCTTTATTTATTGCTCCCTGCAGGCTTTGCGGCAACTCTTGGAGGCGACCAAGGTGGCGGAATCTAATCCCTTTCTTATGAAACCGGGGAAGGTCTTTATTTATTTTCTCCGCGGAGAGACGGAATAAACCCTTGACCTCAAGTTCGGGGCGGTTCCAGTTTTCGGTGGAGAAGGTGTAAACGGTTACATATTTTATCTGGCGGTCGCTGAGGTAATCAATCACAGTGCTCAGGTTTTCTGCCCCTGCCAGGTGGCCTTCAAGTCGGGGTAGCCCGCGCTGCTTTGCCCATCTACCATTGCCGTCGGGGACAATGGCTATGTGGTTGGGGAGAATAGTATTTCCTTCGGCTCTAGTTATACTAGACCTCCATCAGTTCGGCTTCTTTATCTCGGGCTATCTGCTCAATATCGGCAATAAAGCTGTCGGTAAGCTTCTGTAGCTGGTCCAGGGCGCGCTTGTGCTCGTCCTGTGATATATCCTTTTTCTTCTCCAGTCCTTTCAGTTCGCTCATGGTGTCGTGCCTCAGGTTGCGTATCATAATCTTTCTTTCTTCAACCCTCTTTCGCACCACCTTGGTTAGCTCCTGTCGCCGCTCCACGCTTAGTGGGGGCAGAGTTAGCCGGATTACATTCCCGCTGATAGCAGGATTTAGCCCCAGCTCGGACTTGAGGATAGCTTTCTCTATGTTTGGTATGCTGGTCCGGTCCCACGGCTGGATGATGAGGAGCCTGGCCTCAGGTGCGGAAATGCCGGCGATTTGATTGAGTGGGGTGAGAGCGCCGCCGTATTCTACCTTGAGGTGTTCTACCAGGGCGGGGGTAGCGTGCCCGGTGCGGATGGAAGCCAGTTCCCGCTTTAAGCCTTCAACCGAGGCTCGCATCTTGGCTTCGGTGTTCTGTAGACTGGAGCTGGACATATTACTCCTTGGTGTATACCAGGGTGCCGATAGCCTCGCCCTTCACCACCCGTTCCAGGCTACGCGGTGCCTGGAGGTCAAAGACGAGGATGGGCAGCTTGTTTTCCAGGCAGAGGGAGAGGGCGGTGGCGTCCATTACCTCCAGGCGGAGGTTCAGCGCCTCAAGGTGGGTGAGCTTGTCAAACTTCTTGGCTTTGGGGTCGGTGAGGGGGTCAGCAGTGTAGATGCCATCAACGTTATTCTTGGTCATAAGCAGCACCTCGGCTTCAATTTCTATGGCTCGCAGTGCTGCGGCGGTATCAGTGGTCATATAGGGGTTGCCCGTGCCCCCGGCGAAGATAACCACCCGACCCTTCTCCAGGTGGCGAATAGCGCGGCGCCTGATATAAGACTCGGCTACCTGTTGAATAACTATGGCTGACTGGGTTCTGGTAGTTACCTCTTCTCTCTCCAGGGCGTCTTGTAGAGTAAGGGCATTTATTACTGTCGCCAGCATGCCGGCGTAGTCGGCGGTAGCCCTGTCCATCCCCTTCTCCTCAGCCTCAGACCCGCGCCAGATATTGCCGCCGCCAACAACAATGGCTACGCCAACGCCCATCTCTACCACCTGCTTAATCTGCCTGGCTATCTTGGTCAGGGTGGCGGTGTCAATGCCGCAATCAGCGCCACCGGCGAAGGCTTCGCCGCTGAGTTTGAGCAGGACACGCTTATATTTGACAGCACTCATTTTTCTGATTCCGGCTCGCCCAGTTCAAAACGGGCAAATCGGCTTACCCTGATATTCTCCCCTACCTTGGCGATAGTTTCGGCAATGATTTCCTTGACCGTCCTCTCCGGCTCCTTTATATCGGCTTGAAGGAGAAGGCAGGCGGTTTGCGGCTCTATGTCGCTTCCCTTGGGGACTTCTTCTTCTGAGACGAAGCGGGGGTTCATGGCGGCTATCTGCATTGCCAGGTGGTGAGCCAGTTCCTTGAACTCATCGGTGCGGGCGACAAAGTCGGTTTCGCAGTTCACCTCCACCATGGCGCCGATGCGCCCCCCGGCATGGATATAGGCTTCAACTAACCCCTGGCCGGTAGCGCGCATTGCCTTTTTTTCGGCTTGAAAAAGGCTCCGTTGTTTTAAAATCTGGAGCGCCTTTTCTATGTCCCCTTCGGCTTCAGCAAGAGCGCTCTGGCACTGCATAACGGCGGCTCCAGACTGGTCTCTTAGCTCTTTTACTACCTCTACCCGGATTTTCAAGCTTCCCCTCCTTTATCCTCGGCGGGTTCCTTATCTTCACCGGGTTCCTTGTCCTCAGTGGTTTCTTTATCTTCGTCAGCGGCTTCTTTAACTTCTTCGGCTAGTTTGTCTTCAGCGGGTACTTTATCTTCGTCGGGGCTGAAGGTAAAGGTTTCAGTGATTTCCAGGCCCTCTCCCTCGCCCACCCCAGCTGGAGCCGCTGCCTCGCCAGTTTTACCTTCCATAATGGCATCGGCAATTTTAGTGCACACCAGCCTGATGGCTTTGATGGCATCGTCGTTGGCGGGGATGGGGTAGTCTATCTCATCGGGGTTGCAGTTGGTATCAACGATGGCTATAACCGGTATCCCCATGCGCCTGGCTTCAGCCAGAGCAATCTTTTCCTTGATCGGGTCAACAATGAATAGGGCATTGGGCAGGCTTGTCATCTCCTTAAAACCGCCCATCTGCCGGTTGAGGCGCAAAATCTCCTCTTCCAGCTTTAGTGCTTCCTTTTTGGGCAGACGCTCAAAGTCCCCCCTGGACTTCTGGTCTTCCAGGCGGACTAGCTGGTCGATTCGTGCCTGGATGGTGGCAAAATTGGTCAGCACCCCTCCCAGCCAGCGTTGATTGACATAGTACATACCGCAGCGTTGCGCCTCCTGTTCTATGGCTTCCTGGGCCTGCTTTTTGGTGCCAACAAAAAGGATGACGCCACCCTCTGCGGCTACGTCCTGAGCAAACTGGCACGCCCTGGCCAGCATGTCGGCAGTTTGTTCCAGGTCAATGATATGAATGCCCTCACGCTTGGTGAAAACATATTTCTTCATCGCCGGGTGCCAGCGGCTGGTCTGGTGGCCAAAGTGAGCCCCGGCTTCTAATAACTCCTTAATGGTGACTTGTTCCGGCAAGTGTGAACCCCTTTCTATTATTCGTCATTAGCATAACAGTATAGCATACTAGCCCTCAGGCAACAATATTTAGCATCGACCCTATCCCCCTCTCCGTTTTGACCTATATTTTTCTTCCCACCCACCCGCCCTCAGTGCGTCTGCGGCTTATTATAGGGTGGATAACCCTTCACCACTAAAATAGGGAGTATTAGAGGGGCTTCAGCCCCTCTTTCTTTTTCTTCCCCCTCTCCTTTTAAGGAGAGGGGGATACAGGGGGTGAGGTTAATAAAAAATCTCTTTGGCCTGTGCTATAATTTAATTGTGGCCATAAGAACGGTAGCCACCAATCGCAAGGCGTATCGCAATTATCATATAAGCGAGAGCGTAGAAGCCGGCATTGCCCTTACCGGCACCGAGATAAAATCAATACGGGCGGGGAGGATGAGCCTGGCTGATGCCTATGTTAGACCGGAGAACGGGGAATTATGGCTGGTTGGTGCCCATATCGCCCGCTATGACGCTGGCAGTTATATGAGTCACCAGCCAACCCGACCCCGCAAGCTCTTGTTGCATCGTAAGCAGATTAACGACCTTACCCGGCGGGTGGTGGAGCGGGGCTTTACTTTGGTGCCGCTTAAGTTATATATTAAAGATAGCCTGGCTAAGGTTGAGGTGGCGTTGGGTAAGGGCAAAAGGCTCTACGATAAGCGGGAGGCAATTGCCCGCCGGGAGACAGAAAGGGAGATGGAGCGAGCCATCAAAAACCGCAGGCTGAGAAGGAGGTAGTTTACCCTTTAAAATAGATGGGGACGCGTGGGTTCGACAGGGGAGGTAGGCTACAGGATTGCAAGCTGAGGTGCCGCTAACCTCATAAAACAAGTGGCAAAAATAACTGGCGAACCTGAATTCGCTTACGCAGCCTAATTAAATAGGCTACGCGCTCACCCCCGCCTCTCCTCAACGGGTGGGGAGTGGGTGACGTTGAGTTGAGGTGCCGCCACTCAGACACCGATAGGGGTGGTGAAAGAGCTATCGGCTGGCCTGGCTAAACTCGGTCAGCAAGAGGCTAGCCGGGTGAGATTAAAGAGCTGACTAAGCTTGTAGCATATTCTGGGCAGCTTCCTTTGGACGGGGAGTTCAACTCTCCCCCGTCTCCACCAGAAGATTAACGGCGCCAGCCTTGAAAGGGCTGGCGCTTTTGCTTTATTCCTGTGTACCGAATGACCACATTGCCAGAAAAACCATCACCGCCCCGAAGGCGGCAACTATTATTAAGTCCTCGCCGATGGACATGGTATGCCCGAAGACGGTAATACCCAGTGAGGCGGCGGGCTCGGTGCCTAGCACCAGCTGGCGTATGGGGTCAACGCCATAGGTTACCGGGTTGATTTTGACCAGGATGCTCATCCACTGGGGCAGATTATTAACCGGGAAGAAGATGCCGGAAAGGAATACCATGGGGAAGATGAGCAGCTGCATCACCGCCTGGTGGGCTTCCATGGACTTAATCCAGGAAGCAAGGAATATCCCCATTGCCGATAGGGCGCAGGCGACCAGGAACATCACCGGTATTAGCTTGGGCAGTATTTCCACCGGGAAGGCGACGCCGAAAACGGGGGCGAAGAGCAGTATTATTATTCCCTGTATCAGGGCGAGGGTGGCTCCGCCCAGTGTTTTGCCCGCCGCCACCGCCACCCGGCTGATGGGCGCTACCAGCACCTCTCTGAGGAAGCCGAATTCGCGGTCCCAGACCACGGACACCCCTGACATGAAAGAGGTCATCAGCACCGTCATACCAATGATGCCGGGGAACATGAACTTGGAGAAATCAATCCCCGGGGCGAGCATGCCCATGCTGCCGCTCAGCCCACTGCCAAAAACGATTAAAAATAATAGCGGGAAGGCGAGGGAGATTACCATGCGCATTTTGTCCCGCCAGAACCTGAGTAAATCGCGATACCAGATAGTATAGATGCCTCGTAGGTTATTCATAGCTCTCCTTTATCATCGGGCGCTCAGCGCCTTCTCAGGTAGCGACCGTGCCGCCGCACCATCTCTTTTAGCTCGTTCTTGACCGCTTCGTCCCGGAGCCGATGCCCGGTCAGCTTGAGGAAGACGTCATCCAGGGTGGGGCGGCGCAGGCTAACGCTGAGGATTTCAGTGTTAAGCTCCTTTACCAGAGTGGGGATAAACTTATCCCCGCCGGCAATCTCAAAGGTTATATGCTCGCCATCGCTGGTGGCGCTAATCTGGTACCTCTCCTGAAGTTCGGCTTTAGCCTTACGGTTATCCGCCGTGCTCAGGCTAATCACGTCCCCACCCACCATGCCCTTCAGCCCCTGAGGGCTATCCAGGGCGATTATCTTGCCGTAGTCCATGACGGCAATACGGTTGGTATACTCGGCTTCATCCATGTAGTGGGTGGTGAGGAAGATAGTGGTCCCCTCTGTCCGGCGTAAGCCGAGGATGAAGTCCCAGAGGCGGTGCCGGGTCTGGGGGTCGAGTCCGAGGGTGGGCTCGTCTAGGAAGAGCACCTTGGGGCGGTGGAGGAGTCCCCGGGCAAGCTCAAGACGCCGTTTCATACCGCCGGAGAAGGTCTTGACGATGTCGCCACGCCTTTCCCATAGCTCAACCATGGTCAGCATCTGCTTTATCCTTTCCTTTCTCAGCGAGGCAGGGACATGATAAACACGGGCGTGGAACTCCAGATTCTCCATGGCCGTCAGCCGTTCGTCCAGACTTGGGTCTTGAAATACCAGCCCGATGCTCTGGCGCACCTGAGCCTGTTGACGAGCGATGTCGAAGCCATTGACCAGTGCCCTGCCCGAGGTCGGCTTGGATAGGGTGCAGAGGATGCTGATTACGGTTGTCTTTCCCGCCCCATTGGGACCGAGAAGGCCAAAGACCTCCCCCCGGTTAACGCTGAAGCTGGCGTCATTTACCGCCACCAGCTCTTTGTAGCTCTTTACCAGGTGTTTCACCTCAATAATATGGCGTTTTGACATCTTATCCCCATTTTAATACTGGCGGTTGCTCTACCGCAAACGTTTTTGCCCTTAAATTGAAATTTTAATGAAACTTAAACACCAATTTTATGGGTAATTAACCCCCCAACCCCTAAGATTGAGCTATAGATATGGATAGCGAGGAAGCTGAAACGGTTGAAGAGAGCGACATGATTAAGAGTGTTATCCGGTGCCCCAATAATATGGTTGTAGTATTTGATGATGATGACGAGCAAGTCCCTGAGTACCAGGGTAAATATGAGGAAGTAAGGGCGCGCGTCCTGAGGGATGCCCCAGCCGATACGCTATTCGGTCTCTGGTTTGATTATGAGACCGATGTAAGAACAGTCTTGCGGGAGGATTGGTAGGCAGAATGAAGACTAACGTTTTAGTGGTTGACGACATTAAGAGCATTCGGCTGACTTTGAGCGGGATATTGGGGGATGAGGGGTATAACGTAGTCCTGGCCGAGGATGGCTATCAAGCCATTGAGATGGCAAAGCAGACCCCCTTTGACTTCGTCTTCATGGATATAAAGATGCCGGGGATAAACGGCGTTCAGACCTTTCGCGAGATAAAGAAGGTAAATCCGCAGGCGGTGGTGATAATGATGACCGCCTATTCAGTGGAGGATTTGGTGAGGCAGGCACTGGGAGAAGGTGCCTATGGTGTGGTTTATAAGCCATTTGATATTGATAAGATAGTGGGCATGATAGAATCTGCCCTTCACTGCCCACAACCCGTCCCACAAAACTAAAAGACCTATTACCTTTGTACTATTTCTTCCCCTTACAAGATGCCTATAGGCATTTTTTTGCCATTTATGGTACAATTGGCAAAGAAGCAGTAGTCAAAGGGGAGTGATAGCTATAGTGAAGAGGCAAGCGACTCCCTCTAAACCATACTCGGAGCGTGCCTATTGGCATTTTTTTGTCATTTATGGTACAATTGGCGAAGAAACGGTAGTTAAAAGGAGGGAGGGATGGCTATAAGGAAGAAGGCAAGCAGCTCTTCCACCCCTGCGGAGCCTGGGGTAAAAGAATTAAAGCAGTCAGCAGAGAGGCTTCAGGCGTTGATAGATGACGCTCCTATCGGCATATGCAACATAGACTTTAAAGGCAAGATTACCTATGTAAATAAGAGGTTTGAAGAAGTCTCAGGTTATTCACGTGACGAAGTGCTGGGCAAGAACGGGCTTAAGCTCGGCATGTTCCCCAAAGAAACGGTAAAATTCTTGGAAAAGCGGTTAAAAAACAAGCTGGTGGGAAGACCTCTTCCTGTCCTGGAGACACAGTTCAAGTGCAAAGATGGACACTGGATATGGGTGGCGCTGGAGGGGAAGCTTATGAAGGGGGGGAGGATACCCGTCGGCTTCCAAATCATCTCAAGGGACATTACCCAGCGCAAAGAGGCGGAGGAGGCGCTGAGGGAGAGCCGGGAACGGTTACGGAAAATGTTTGAGTCTGTTACCGATGGCATATCAGTTGTTGATTTGAATGGTGTCATCACCGAGACGAACCAGAGAACAGTTAAGATGCATGGCTTCAAGTCCAGGGATGAGCTCCTGGGGAGGAGTGCCTTTGAGCTGGTTGCCCCCCGCGACCATGATAGAATAACGGCCAACATGCGGAAGGCGGTAAAACAGGGGACGGCTAGAAGTGAGGAATACACCCTGCTTAAGGCAGATGGCTCCGAGTTTCCCGGTGAGTTAAGCTCCAGCATACTGAAGGATGCTTCAGGCAGATGGATTGGTCACGTCACCATTGCCCGGGACATCACCGAGCGCAAGCGGGCGGAGGAGGCACTAAAAAAGGCTCAGGAACAGCTAATTCGCTCGGAGAAGCTGGCAGCGATAGGGCAACTGGCGGGCGGGGTTGGCCATGAGCTGAGGAACCCGCTGGGGGCAATTAAAAATGCCGCTCTCTATGTGCGGAGAAAGGTATCCAATAGTGAGCTATCGACTGCTGAGCCTAAGGTGTTGCAATTTATTGACCTCATAGATGAGGAAGTTGAGAGTGCCAATAAGGTGATAACTGACCTGCTCAGCTTCTCCCGGGTAGCCAAGCCAACGGTCTCACTGGTTAATGCCAGTAGCATAGTCAGGGATTCTCTCAACCATGTTGCCGTGCCGGGGAATATTAAAGTGGTCACGGATGTAGGCCCCGGCCTGCCCATGGTATTGGTGGATGCCTCCCAGATTCGGCAGGTATTTATCAATGTCGTCCTTAACGGCCTGGAGGCTATGCCTGAAGGTGGGCAATTTGAGATTAGTGCTAGAAGTGAGGACGAGTCGGTAACGGTGGACTTTACCGATACCGGCTGTGGCATTCCTGAGTCGGTAATAGACAGAATTTTTGACCCCTTATTTACTACCAAGCCAAGGGGTGTCGGGTTGGGGCTGGCGATGAGCAAGAGCATCATGGACAGGCATGGTGGGGATATGGGGGTAAAAAGTAAAGAAGGCAAAGGGACCACCTTCACCGTCTCCCTGCCGACACGGGCGGTCTAAGAGCCAGTATAAAGAAGAAGGGAAAAATGAAGACTAACGTTTTAGTAGTTGATGACCTTAAGAGCATTCGGCTGACTTTGGGCGGAATACTGGAGGACGAGGGGTATAACGTAGTTCTAGCCGAGGATGGCTATCAAGCCATTGAGATGGCAAAGCAGACCCCCTTTGACCTTGTCTTCATGGATATAAAGATGCCGGGGATAAACGGCGTTCAGACCTTCCGTGAGATAAAGAAGATAAACCCCCAGGCAGTGGTGATAATGATGACCGCCTATTCTGTGGAAGACTTGGTAAGAGAGGCTCTGGAGGAGGGTGCCTATGCCGTGGTTTACAAGCCTTTTGATATTGAAAAGATAGTGAGCATCATTGAGTCTGCCCTGCAAAAGACCCTGATTCTGGTCGTAGATGATAGCTTTACTGACCGTGAAAGCCTTAAGACTATCCTGGAGGAGAGAAGGTATTCTGTGGTTACTGCCGCCACCGGGGGTGAGGCACTGGCAAGGGTTAGGGAAAAACGCTTTGACATCATATTTCTTGATGTAAAGCTACCCGATATAGACGGGGTAGAGTTCTTTGAGCAGGTTAAGACAATAGACCCCGAGGTGGCGGTTATTATGATGACCGGTTATTCTGAGACGGAGTTGATGCAGAGAGTAGTATCCCATGGCGCTTACACCTGCATTTACAAGCCATTTAATGTGGATAGGGTGGTGTCGTTGGTTGGTGAACTTTCCTGGTGGAGAAAGTGGAAAAGGTAAATATGCCTAAGCGGACGAACATCCTGGTAGTAGACGATGATGTAGCGAGGCGAAAGGCCCTATCCGCCAGACTGCGAGACGCGGGTCACGGGGTGACCACAGCTACCACCGGGCAAGAGGCAACAGCACTGTTCAGCAAGAAGCCGTTCAATATTGTCCTTACCAACGTTAAACTGCCCGATGTCAGTGGTCGGCAAATACTGGAAACGACCAAGGAGTTTAACCCCGAGGTGGCAGTAATTATGATGGCCAGCCGTGCCAACCTTGAAGCGGCGGTGGATGCTGTTAGTGAAGGCGCCTATGCCTACATCCTCAAGCCTGAGGCGATGGATGAGCTGAAGACCCTGATTAATAATGCCCTGAGGGAGCAGGAGTTATCAATCAGGAACCGCAAGCTGGTGGAAAGTCTGCAGCAGTCTAACATGCTGTTCTCCGAAGCTAATGAAAAGTTGCAGAATGAAATCAGCGAGCGTAAGCAGGCGGAGGATTTGCTGCGGCAGAATGAGGAAAAGTACAGGATGCTCTTCGAACTGTCCCCCGTTGGCATTACCACTATGGATATGAAGGGTATGGTTACATCATGCAACCCTGTTGTCTATAAGAAAGGTGGCTATTCTGAGGGTGAGCTGGTTGGCAAGCACTTCTCAAAGTTAGCTGTCGTCCAGCCAAAGGATATGCCTAAATTTCTAAAGGTATTCAATTCCATTGTAAGAGGGAAAGCTTCCCAACCTTTTGAAGTTGCCTATAACCGGAAGGACGGAAGTTTAGCTTGGACCGAGCTTCATGTTGCTTTGCTGGCAGCCGGCGGTAAGAAGCTGGGCGTTCAGGTGATGCAGAGAGACATCACCGAGCACAAGCAACTGGAGCAGGAAATACAGAGGAAGAATGAGCAACTGGAGGCGCAGAACGAGGAGCTGGGGAAGGCAAGTCGGGCCAAGTCCGACTTTCTAGCCCGTATGTCCCATGAGTTGCGCACCCCGCTCAATGTCGTTATGGGCTTTGCTGAGCTGATGCTGGACCAGGTGCCCGGTAAGATCAATGAGGAGCAGAGGCAGTGCCTTGACGATATCCTGACCAGCAGTCGGCACCTGCTGGGGTTAATCAACGAGGTCCTTGACCTCACCAAGGTAGAGGCGGGCAAGGTGGAACTAAAACTGAAAGATATTGCCCTCTCCGAGGTGGTGGAATCGGTAACAAGCGCCATGACGGCGGTGCTCTCGCAAAGAAAACAAAGCCTTGATGTTAGGTTAGACGATGGGCTTCCCCTGGTTCAAGCCGATGAAGCCAGATTGAGGCAGGTGTTTTTTAATCTGCTGAGCAATGCCTCTAAGTTTACCCCGGATAGGGGCAAGCTAAAGATTGAGGCTTCGAGGAAGGACGGCTGGTGTCAGGTCAGTGTGAGCGATAACGGCATCGGTGTCAAAGAGGAAGACCTAAAACAGATATTTGAACCCTTCTATCAGGCAGATGATTCAATGACCAGAGAGAGAAGAGGGACCGGCCTGGGGCTAACGCTGGTCAAGGAACTTGTTGAGCTGCATGGCGGTCGAATTTTGGTGAAGAGTAAGTATGGTAAGGGGAGTAGCTTTATCTTTACCCTACCGCTGGTAGCTGCGGAGAGGATCGGTGCCAAAGAAAATACTGATAGTGGAAGATAATCCCACCAATATGAGAGTAATCAGGATGGTCTTGGCAAACAAGGGCTACGGACTGCTTGAGGCAACCGATGGCGAGGAGGCGCTGGTGGTAGCTATGGAGGGGCGGCCGGACCTCATAGTAATGGACATCCAGCTGCCCAAAATGGATGGTCTTGAGGTGACGAGGAGGCTCAGGCAGACCCCGGAGTTTAAGCAGACTCCTATTATTGCCCTTACCGCCTCGGCTATGGAGGGAGACAGAGAGAAAATTATGGCCGCCGGGTGCGATAAGTACATATCAAAGCCGGTAAATACCCGCCAGTTTCCTCAACTGGTGGCGGAAATGTTGCAACAGGGTGGAGGGTAACCCTGGCATCATTGGAGACTTCAGTGGGAAAGAAAATTCTAGTAATTGATGATGACGCTGCCTTTGTCAGACTGGTGGGGCAGACTCTTAACCAGCAGGGTTATGAGGTGCTCAGCGCCAACAGCGGGGGTGATGGCTTGAAGCTTTTATTCACCCACAAACCGGATATGGTGCTCCTTGACGTGGTGATGCCGGGGATGGACGGCTGGCAGGCCTGTAGCCGCATCCGTGAAATCTCTGATATCCCTGTCATTATGCTCACTGCCCGCGAGAAGACCGAGGATGATGTCGTGCGCGGGCTTGGTTGTGGGGCTGATGACTATGTGATAAAGCCGGTGGGCAGTAAGGAGCTGGTGGCAAGGGTGAAGGCGGTAATGCGCCGCACCGAGTTGCCTTCTTCCCGGCAGGGTGGTGAGGTTACCTATAGCGATGACTTCCTGAGTGTGGATATTGCCGGGCGGAAGGTTATGGTAAATGGGAAGCAGGTAAGGCTGACCCCGGTGGAGTTTCGCCTGCTTGCCCTGCTGATGCAGAATGCGGGGCGTATTCTTACCCACCGGCAGCTGCTGGAGAAGGTGTGGGGGTGGGAATACGTTGATGACCTGGACTATACCCGCATCTATGTCTGGCACCTGCGCCAGAAGATAGAGCCCGACCCGGCTAAGCCCAAGTATATTATTACCGAGCCCGGCGTGGGCTACAGCTTCCATAAGGCTGGCTGACCCCTCCCCACTTTTTAATTTACGTCTTTTTTCCCACCCTCCCGCCCTAAAGGCGTCTGCGGCTTGTTATAGAGTGGGTACTCCCGCCCATTAGGCTTTGCCCACTTCTTTTTCACCCCCACCCCATTTTTTAATTTACGTTCTTCTTCCCACCCACCCACTTTGGTTTTGCTTCTCTTATATACCTCTAAGGGCGGTGGGTGGGAAAAGATATAAAAGGGGTGGGGGCTTAAACTTGTGCTGAGCCAGCGGCAATAGTAGAATATATTACAGCATGACAGTTGTGGGAAACGGCTTGTTCCGGGTTGAGGTCTCGGTAAAAGCCTCTCTTCCCGACCCCCGGGGGGAGGCACTAAAAGCCGATATTCGTGACCTCGGCATTGCCGGTGTTAGCCGGGCCAGGGTCAGCAACATATATATGCTGGAGGGGGGGCTGAGTGGGGAGGAACTAGACACAATCTGCCGCGAGCTGCTGGCTGACCCTGTAGTTGAGGAGTATCTGGTTGGAGATGCCTCTCTTGTCGCCGAAAACGATGCCCATGCCGTTGAGGTTGCTTATAATCCCGGGGTCATGGACCCGGTGGAGGAGAGCGTTAATAAGGGCATCCGCGACCTCGGCATCACTAAGGTCGAGTCGGTAAAGACGGCCAAGAGATATTACCTCTGGGGCAAGCTTTCCCCAGGCGATATTGAACTTATCTCCACTAAGCTGCTGGTTAACAGCGTAGTTCAGCACGTGGTTACCGCCGGGGAGCGGGTATCGCTGCCGTCAACCGAATACCAGTTCTCCTTGCAACGGGTTGATTTACTGGCTATGGATGACGCCGGCTTAGCCAGGCTGGGTGGGGAACTCTGGCTGACCACAAGTGAGTTGAAGCATATTCAGGGCTACTTCTCCAAGTCAGGTCGCAGTCCCACCGATGTTGAGCTTGAGACCCTGGCGCAGACATGGTCGGAGCACTGCAAGCACAAGACCTTTAAGGCAAAAATAAGATTTAACGGGCAGGTTATTGACAACCTGCTTAAGAGCACCATCATGAAGGTCACCGCCGACTTAAATAAGCCGTGGTGCCTTTCCACCTTTAAGGACAACTCAGGGGTGATAGACTTTGACGGTAGTCATGCCCTGTGTTTTAAGGTTGAGACCCATAACCACCCCTCAGCCATTGAGCCCTATGGCGGGGCATCAACCGGGCTGGGTGGGGTAATCCGCGACCCATTAGGTACCGGGCTGGGGGCAAAACCGATTGCCAATACCGACGTCTTCTGCTTTGCCCCGCCCGACTTCCCCCAGGACAGGCTTCCCCCCGGCGTGCTCCATCCCCGCCGTGTTCTTAAAGGGGTAAGGGCGGGGGTGGCTGACTACGGCAATCGCATGGGAATCCCCACCCTCAACGGCGCCATCCTCTTTGATGAGCGCTATCTGGGTAACCCGGTGGTGATTTGCGGCACCATAGGGCTTATGCCCAAAGAGGCGGCTCAGATGGGAAGGCAGAAGCCGGGCGACCGCATTGTCCTGGTGGGGGGAAGGACGGGGAGAGACGGCATTCACGGTGTTACCTTCGCCTCGGGGCTGCTCACCGGCGAGTCCGAGGCGGTTTCTGCCAGCTCGGTTCAGATTGGCAACCCCATAACCGAGAAGAAGATGGTTGACGTCCTGCTCCGGGCGAGGGATAAGGGACTCTACCGGCGAATTACTGACTGCGGCGGGGGTGGGCTATCGTCAGCGGTGGGGGAGATGGGGGCGGATACCGGAGCCCGGGTGGAGCTGGAGAAGGTCCCCCTAAAATATTCCGGCCTTTCTTATACCGAGATATGGCTTTCCGAGGCGCAGGAGAGGATGGTACTGGCGGTGCCCCCGGAATCGGCGGAGGAGCTTATCTCCCTTTTTGCCAGTGAGGACGTTGAGGCTACCGTCATCGGTGAATTTACCGATGATAGGCGGCTCAAGCTTTTCTACGAGGGCAATCTGGTGTGCGACCTTGAGATGGAGTTCCTCCATAACGGCCTGCCCCAGCTGGAAAGAGAAGCAGTATGGCAGCCGCCCCAGCATCCCGAGCCGGACTTTGCCCCGCCCCCCGACCTTGGCGATGACCTTAAGAAAATTTTAGGCTCGTGGAATGTCTGCAGCAAGGAATGGGTAATACGCCAGTATGACCACGAAGTCCAGGGGGGCAGCATCCTCAAGCCGCTGGTGGGGGTAGATAACGACGGCCCCGGTGACGCCGCTATCCTCAGGCCGGTGCTTGGTTCCGAGATGGGCGTTATTATCTCCAACGGCATTAACCCTAAATATGGCGATATTGACCCCTACTGGATGGCGGCCTCGGCGGTGGATGAAGCGCTGAGGCAGATTATTGCCGTCGGCGGTAGTCTCAAAAAGGTGGCATTGCTGGACAATTTTAGCTGGGGCAACCCGGAGAAGCCCGACCGCCTCGGAGGCTTGGTGCGGGCGGCGCAGGGATGCTACGATATTGCTCTGGCTTACGGGACGCCCTTTATCTCGGGCAAGGATAGCCTCTACAACGAGTATGAAACAGATAAAGAAAGCATCTGCATACCCCCCACCCTGCTTATATCAGCCATGGCGGTGATGGAGGATGTTTCCAAAGCAGTCTCCATGGACTGCAAGAAAGAAGGTGACCTGATCTATATCGTGGGGACGACATATAACGAGCTGGGCGGCTCGCACTACTACGCAGTTAAAGGTTTTGTTGGTAGCAAGGGCGGCAGCAAGGTGCCCAGGGTCAACCCCCAGGAGGGGAAGAAGCTCATGGATACCCTCAGTGCCGTCATGGAGAAAGGTTTTATAAAAGCCTGCCACGACCTGAGCGAGGGCGGCATCGGGGTAGCGGCGGCGGAGATGGCTTTCGCCGGGGGATGGGGCATGACGCTTGAGCTGGAGAAAGTCCCTCTGGCTGAACCCATCGCCAGAGATGACAGCATCCTCTTCTCCGAGTCAAACACCCGCTTCCTGGTCGAGGTGACGCCGGAGGATAAAGAACGCTTTGAAAAAGCAATGGCTGGGGTGGAGTTTGCCGCCGTCGGTGAGGTAACCAAGGACGATAACCTTGAGGTCTACGGCATTACTGGGGAAAAGATAGTTTCGCTTCCACTGGCGGAGCTAAAGGAGGCGTGGCAGAAGCCACTTCGCTGGTAGCTAAGAATGGTCAAGGTAAGGACATTAATATTGCGGGCGCCGGGGACAAACTGCGACGTTGAAACTACCTTTGCCCTTGAGCAGGCGGGGGCGGTGGTGGAATCAGCCCATGTTAATGAGCTTGTCCGCGGGGGGAAGCCCCTTTCCCATTACCAGATACTGGTCATACCCGGCGGCTTTACCTACGGCGATGATATCTCCGCAGGCAAAATCCTGGCCAATGAGCTAAGGCTTAAGCTTGGTGGGGATATTCAGGATTTTATTGAGCGGGGCGGGCTTATCTTGGGCATCTGCAACGGCTTTCAGGTACTGGTCAGAGCCGGCATCCTCCCCCCATCGGCTGAGGGCAACCACCGCCTGACCCTGGCTGGCAACGATTCCAACCGCTTTGAGTGTCACTGGGTCTATCTCCGTGTCAACGAGAAAAGCCCCTGCCTGTTCACCAGGGGAATGACCACTATCTACCTGCCGGTGGCGCATGGTGAGGGCAAGCTGGTGGCTGATGCCGAGACGCTGGGCAACTTAGATGTGGTGGTGCGTTACGCCGATGAGAGCGGTAATGTCAGGGCAGGCTATCCTTACAACCCCAACGGTTCCATGGATAATATTGCCGGTATCTGCGACGCCTCGGGGCGCATCTTTGGCTTGATGCCTCACCCCGAGCGCTTCCTTCGCTGGAGGCAGCACCCGAGGTGGACAAGGGAGGCGGTGAGGGAGCATGGGGATGGCTTCAGCATCTTCCTAAATGCCGTGGAGTGGGTCAAGCGTAGCTGAAAATAGGGGCGGGGCATAAGCCCCGCCCCTTATTACCATTTATGACGGTACCTGAGGCAGTTCAGCCTGTGCCTTCCTTACCTCTTCCTCGGGATAGGCGTAATCTTCAAGTTGCCCCGACAGGTATTTCTCATAGGCAGCCAGGTCAAAGTGCCCGTGTCCGCTATGGGCGATGAGGATGGTCTTTGATTTACCCTCTTCCTTGCACTTGAGGGCTTCATCAATAGCTACCTTGACATTGTGGCACGGCTCAGGAGCGCTGATAATGCCCTCAGTTCGGGCAAACTTTACCCCCGCCTCAAAGGCGGCAGTTTGAGGCACAGCTACAGCTTCAACTAAGCCCAGTCTATGGAGGTGGCATATAGTGGGTGCCATGCCATGATAGCGCAGTCCACCGGCGTGGATTGGTGGCGGGATAAAGCCGTGCCCCAGGGTATACATTTTAATCAGGGGAGTCATCCCGGACAGGTCACCAAAATCATAGGCATAAAGTCCCTTGGTCACACTGGGACAGCTTTCCGGCTCACAACAGATGATGCGCATATCTGGTTTCTTGCCGCTAATCTTATCCCGAATCCAGGGGAAGAATTGCCCGGCAAAGTTTGAGCCACCGCCAATGCAGCCGACAATAATATCAGGGTAGGCATCAGCCATCTCCATCTGCTTGCGGCATTCCTCCCCGACGATTGTCTGATGAAGCAGGACATGGTTAGCCACGCTGCCAATCGAATATTTATAGTCTGGATGTTCTATCATATAATCTACTGCCTCGCTGATAGCCAGACCCAGACTCCCGGGACAATCAGGCCATTTTTCCAGCATAGCTCGCCCTGACTTGGTCTCTGTGCTGGGGCTGGGGACACAGTTAGCCCCCCAGGTCTCCATGGCGATGCGCCGATAGGGCTTCTGGTCATAGCTAATCCTGACCATAAACACCTTGATCTCCAGACCGAAGAATGCCCCAGACAAACTCAGGGCGCTGCCCCACTGCCCAGCACCGGTCTCAGTACATAAGCCCTTGAGCCCTTGTTTCTTGGCATAGTATGCCTGAGCCGTGGCGGTATTGGGCTTGTGGCTCCCCGCTTGGTTTGTCCCCTCGTATTTATAGAAAATCTTGGCTGGCGTATCTAAGGCCTTCTCCAGCCGATACGCCCGATGCAACACGGTTGGTCTCCAGGTACGGTAGACCGCCTGCAGCTCCTCAGGGATTTCAATCCAGCGGTCTGTGGTGTTGAGCTCTTGCTCGGCACATGCCCTGGAAAATAGACCGGCGGCGTCGTCTACAGTTGCCGGCTTTCCCGTTCCTGGGTGCAAAAGTGGCGGCATTGGCTCGGGCATATCAACCATAATGTTATACCAGTGGGTTGGCATGTCCTTTTGGTCAAGAAAATACATTCCTTTCTCCATTTTTGTCTTTCATCCTCCTTTAGTTTAATAAAGTCCCTATATTATCTTATTTATTTGCCCCCAAGGGGGCCACCTCCATGCTATAGTATACATGTTGCCTCCTTAATTAAAAACCCCTCGCCCTAAAGGGGCGAGGGGTTAGTTCGCGGTGCCACCCTTCTTGGTCAGTTGCTAGCCGACCATCTCTTTCAGGTACGGAAGATATTACCTCAGTACCCTTGGGCTTGATAACGCTTCCCTGGCGACAAAGCCTACTCACCCTTCACCAATAAAGAACTTTCGGTTTGCAGCTCCCAGGTCCATTCCGCTCCGCCTCAGGCATCGGCTCACACCTTGGGCACCCAGAAAAATCAAAGATTTTTCTGGGAACTCTTACCCGACTCTCTGCGCCTTGGCTTGAAGCCTACTAGTCCTGTTCACAGCCTTTACTTTATTCAGTTAAATAACGCTTAAATATAACCTAGCTATTAGTTTTTGTCAACACTTGTGGGGTTCGTACTTAAGTGGGATTGATAGCAATAGCCATTGGTGTTAATATTTTGGTACTAGCAAAAGGAGGGATGATGGAGAAAAAGGTAGTAAGGGATGTTAACGTTAAGGGTAAGAAGGTATTAGTCAGAGTTGATTTCAGCGTCCCCTTAGACCCGCAGACCCTCGCCATTACTGATGATACCCGCATTAGGGCGGCTTTACCCACCATAGAGTACCTGATTAAAGAAGGGGCGAAGGTCATCCTTGGCTCACACCTGGGTCGTCCTCAGGGTAAGGTAGTGGAAAAGTTAAGGATGGTGCCGGTAGCCAGTCAGCTATCGCAAATACTAAAGATTCCGGTCAGAACAACTAAGGACTGTATCGGAGCCGAGGCTGAGGCGGCTACTGGCGAGCTCAAGGGTGGGGAGGTGCTCATGCTGGAGAACCTTAGCTTTCACGCCGAGGAGCAAAAGAATGACCCTGCCTTTGCCAAAGCCCTTGCCAATTTAGCCGAGGTCTATGTTAACGATGCTTTTGGTGTCGCTCACCGCGCTTACGCCTCTACGGTTGGTGTTGCTAAGTATCTTCCCTCGGCAGCTGGCTTTTTATTGGAGAAGGAGGTTGATACCCTGACCGGCGTTTTGGATTCACACATCCCTCCCTGTGCGGCGATAGTCGGTGGGGCTAAGGCTAAGGATAAGATTAGTCTTATGGAAAATATGATGCGGAAGGTGGATTCCCTGATTGTCGGCGGGGGCATGGGTTCTGCCTTTCTAAAGGCGTCAAAATATAACCTGGGCGGCTCAGCGCTTCCTGAGGCTGAAAATGAGGTTGCCCAGCGACTGGTAGAGAGAAGCGCTGAGATGGGTGTTCACCTTCTTGTGCCTGTTGATTTGGTGGTGGCTAAAGATTATGCTCCTAAAGCCAAATCAAGGGTGGTAACCGTTGACGAAGTCCCTCCCACCTGGCAGATTATGGATATAGGTCCGAGGACGGTTACCATTTTTACCGCCAAGCTCAGAAAAGCCAAGACGGTTATCTGGACTGGTTCGCTGGGGGTTTTTGAATTCCCCGGGTTTCGGAAAGGAACTACGGCTGTCGTGGAGCTGCTATCTAAACTAGAGGCGACCAAGGTTATCGCCGGTGGTTCTATCGCTGAGGCTATAGAAGAATTGGGCTTTACCGATAAAATGACCCATGTCTCCACTGGTGGGGGGGCTGCCCTCAGGCTATTTGAGGGCATCGCCTTACCGGCGGTGGAAGCCCTGCCCAATAAGTAAGGTGGCTGATGACTGAGGAAAAGGCTAAACTAAAACAGCAAACGAAGCGAATCCTACAAGGGTTTGCTAAAAAGAGAGGCAATCTTATCCCCATCCTGCAGAGGCTTCAGGGCAAGCTCGGCTACCTTCCCCGGGAGGCGATGCTTGAGGTTGCCCGATTTCTTGATATTCCCGAGATGGATGTTTACGGCGTGGTCACCTTTTACAATCAGTTCCGCCTCAATCCTCTGGGGAGGCACTCAGTAAGGGTTTGTCTGGGTACCGCCTGCCATATGAAGGGCGGTTACATCACCCTGGATGCCTGGAAGAGGAGGCTGGGTATTGAGA
>Ga0315532_1000389_pt1 | contig 35735 bp, 30 predicted proteins | sample SalMarWE160370MG_FD_203082 | JGI IMG/M metagenome (GOLD analysis project Ga0315532, IMG submission 203082) | Salt marsh sediment microbial communities from the Plum Island Ecosystem LTER, Massachusetts, United States - Salt Marsh Sediment WE1603-70 ...
CATACTGACTGCTTTTCATATTGTTTAGTATTTCGGATTTAGTATTCTATTCTTTTCCGTCACTTTGCATTTTGATTTTTGACTTTTGACTTACTTTCGCTCTGTCATTTTACATTTTGATTTTTGAGTTTTGCTTCCCCCGGGCTTGCTGCGCCTTCGGCTCGCAATGACACCAGAAAAGTTGCGACGACAAGCCGCCTCCTCTGTCATTCTGAACCCATTGCCTTTTGTCATTCTGAGGGAGAGAAGCGACCGAAGAATCTCGCTCAGGATAAACCCCGCGAAGCAATCTCATTGCATCTACCTCTTCAGCGTTATAGTATTTACCAGACCGATGACCGCAAAAGCTATAGAGTGGCTCGATAACAAGTTGCGCATTTTGGACCAGAGCAAGCTTCCTCACAGGCAAATCTTCATTGACCTGTCCGATTATCAGGATGTCGTTTCCGTTATTAAAACGATGCAAATTCGTGGCGCACCTGCCATCGGCGTCGCTGCTGCTTATGGAATCGCCTTAGGCGCACAGAAGATAGAGGCGGAAAATAGAACCCGCTTCTTCAACGAGTTTGGCAAGATCCTGGATGCCTTCGCTACCTCGAGACCTACCGCAGTCAATCTCTTTCGTGCCATTGACAGGATGAAAAAGGCTGCCCGAGGCAACGATGTTTCTGAAATAAAAGGGGGGCTCATAGATGAAGCAAAACAAATTCACGACGAGGAAATAGAGGCAACCACGCAACTCAGCCAACTGGGAGCCGAGCTCATCAAAGACGACTTTACCATACTCACCCACTGCAATGCCGGACCTTTAGCCACCGCAGGTTATGGCACTGCCCTTGGGGTGATTAAAGCGGCTAACGAGCAGGGAAAAAGAATAAGCGTAATCGCCACCGAAACTCGCCCCTTGCTGCAGGGAGCAAGGCTCACTGCCTGGGAATTAAAGCAAGCTGATATACCGGTAACCTTAATCACCGACTCCATGGCAGGATATTTTATGAGTCAGGGCAAGATAAACTGCGTCATCGTTGGTGCCGATAGAATCGCCGCCAATGGCGATATTGCCAACAAGATTGGCACCTACACCCTGGCAGTGCTGGCTAAAGAAAATAACATTCCCTTTTATGTCGCTGCCCCGACCAGCACCATCGACCCATCCCTATCTTCAGGAGCAGAAATTCCCGTTGAGCAGCGTAGCCCCGAAGAGGTAACCCATATGCAGGGAATACCTATCGCCCCGGAGGGCGTAAATGCAGCCAACCCCGCCTTCGATATAACCCCCCACAAATACATAGCCGCCATCATCACCGAGAAAGGCATAATCCGAGAGCCGTATGTAAAAGGGCTGAAACTAGTTGCTTAAAATGATACATAATTCACAAGGAGGTAATTCAACCATGCCAACTCCACTTGAGGATATAACCGTAACGGATGTTTCACAATTCATCTCTGGACCTTATTGCGCAACGCTTCTTGCCGAGATGGGGGCAGAGGTGATAAAGATAGAACATCCTGATGGTGACCCAATGAGAGTGCTAACGGCAGCCATTGACCCTAAGCTTGAGTCACTCTTCTGCGCCTTAAACAAAAACAAGAAGGGAATCACCTTAAACCTTAGAAGTGAACAGGGGGCAGAAATATGCCAGGAGCTCGCATCAAAATCCGATGTGTTCGTTGAAAATCTCGGCCCCGGAGTAATGGAAAGGTTTGGACTTGGATATGACGAATTAAGCAAACTAAACCCCAGACTCATCTATGTCAGTATAACTGGATTCGGGAAAAACGGACCATTAAAAAACAGACCATCGTTCGACCTGATAGCACAAGCGATGGGCGGGACAATTCCATTGGTGGGATTGGTGAGGGGTAGACCAAAAATGTTCCTCGGTGACATAGTTACCGGGGTATACTCCGCTCTCGGGGCGATGTATGCCCTTTACCATAGGGAAAGAACTGGCAAGGGACAGCTTGTAGATATGTCCATGCAGGACGTCGTCTACTCTATTAACATTGGTGTATTTACCCATACTATGCTTGGCGAGGGAAAGCCTGAGCAAATTGGATTCAGCTTCGAACACTATCCACCCGGAATAAGGATACCATTCTACGGAATTTTCCCTGCCCAAGACGGAAGGATAGCAATAGCCGCGGTGACGGATAAACAAGCACGCAGGTGCTTCAATGCCCTGGGAGTGGAGGAACTTGCTGATGATGAAAAATTCTCAAATTTCTTTGCCAGATTCATGCATGATGAAGAGCTGCTCAATATGGTGAGTGAATTCACCTCCAGGATGAAACGGGATGAAATCGTCAAAAAGCTTGTCGCAGCAAGAGTCCCCTGCGGACCGGTATACGAGTCCACAGAAGTAGGAAAAGACAGCCAGCTTAAAGCCAGGGATATGTTCCATGAAGTAAAGTATAAGGGATTTAAATTCCCGCTGCCCGGGGTTTGTATTAAGCTTCCAGAGTCCCCTGGGGCAATAAACTCCCCTGCTCCAGAGCTCGGTCAGCACAATGAGGAAATTCTCTGTGAAATGCTAAAATACCCAAAGGCGGAGATTGAGAGGTTAAAGAAGTCAGGGGCGGTTTAGCAAGATGAACAACAAATTGCAAAAATGGCAGCACCCCGGCGGCAAGCTTCCGACGCTGGGGGCCCGAGATTCTGCCGTATTTAAGGAGATGAAAGCACTCAATCCGCTTAACAGAATATAATGAGACCCATGAAGTAATATTCGAAAACCACAGATTACGACTTGAAAGGAGACCTTTATATTGAGGGATATCTGGCAAAACGAAGTTCAACTTACGCAAGAGCGTCTAGCACACCTCCTGGAACATCCTGAAATGAGGGGTCAAGAGAATAAGCTTGCTGAGACGCTACTTGGCCCCGACATAGTAATCCAATCACGAAGTGACGAAAGTGTCAGATTGTTTCACCGCTTTTATGGTGGAACTTCTGTAGGAGATAAATACCTCGTGCGTGGTGGTAAAATATCCTCAGGAGGGTGATGTTTTTATTATCACGGCATATTTCACCGCTACAATTAAAAGGGGAGGAGTTCTATGGAAAAAGTGAGAGTTTGGTATGACACTGAAGGCGATTTCCTTGAGGTGATGTTCCAGCAGAAGGAAGGCTACTTCCGAGAGACAAATTCTGACCAGGTGATGCAAAAAATAGATATGGAGGGGCATGTCATAGGATTTTCTATCTTGAAGGTAAGTGCCTTAAAAGCTAAACCCCTCAGCATCGACTTGGTGGACATTGCTAAGTAGACAAACCCAATCTGGCGACTCGGAAATGAACAATAGCCCACAAAAATGGCAGCATCCCGGCGGTAAGCTCAGGGAACTAGGCGCCGAGACCTTAACCGACGCTGAGCTCCTCTCCATACTCATTGCCCCGGGCATTGAAGGCAAACCAGCGGAGGAAATTGCCAGGGAAATCCTGCAAAGGTTCGGCGGCTTCAAAGGCATGGCAAATCAGCCCTTGGAGAAGCTGTTGGATATAAAGGGCATCGCCGATGTCAAAATCATCCGCATCGCCGCTGCCTTCGAAATCGCCCGACGAGTTATTCACGGAGAACTTAAATGAGCACAAGAAAAGTGCCTAAAATTCCAGAAAAACCAGTGCGATTTGGTGACCTCTTTGACTTCCAAAAATCGTCAGCCATTCAAAATTACATTGAAGAGGTTTCTCGCCTGGGTTCGGAATCGGCAAAAACTCAAAGATTCCTTATACTCCTGAAAGACATATTCGAGGATGTGAATGAAAAATTTGTTGAGGACTACCTTCGTGGCGTTGAAAAATATGTGAAGAGCAAGAAAAAAGACATCGTGCTAAAGGGAAGGGTAGATAATCTCTATGGAAACCTGGTGATTGAATTTGAGAAAGACCTTGGTAAGACACTCCCAGAAGCCGAGGAACAGCTTAAAAGATATACTGCCTGTCTCTGGTCTGCGGAAGACGAGAGAAAAATAAACTATCTCTGCATGGCAGCAGATGGACTAAATTTTCAAGTTTTCTCCCCCAGCACTGAAAAACCTTTGACTGAGCCCTTGCTTCCAGAAGACATCCTGCTGGAAAAGGTTGATGCGCTCAGGCTACCAACTCCAGAGCCTTACCAGGCATACTTCTGGCTGGATAGATATTTCTTCAGGGAAAGAATCCTGCCACCGCGAACTGAGGAATTTGAGCGAGATTTCGGCATGCGGAGTCCTGCCTTCCTCTTTTCCTTCCGGCTGCTAAAAGAGGCTCTAAAACAGGTGGAAGATAGAAGTGATTTCCAGGTGATTTACGAAAACTGGGAGAGATACCTTCGGGTTACCTATGGAAGCATCATTGGAAGCAAAGACCTTTTTCTCAGGCATACCTATCTGGCAACGCTAGCCAAGTTGATTGCCTGGGCACGGCTTACCGAGAAAAGTTCAATTCCCTCAAGCGAAGAAATATCCGGCATATTGAATGGAGAGTTCTTCCGAGCACAGCGTATCGCTAACTTTCTCGAAGAAGATTTCTTCTCCTGGATTGCCCGCGAAGATGTAGAACCTGTTGGACTGGATATTTCTAAAAAGCTCCTGAGCTTGCTTCTAAAATATAATCTGAAGGAACTTTCCGAGGATGTCCTCAAAGCACTCTATCAGGAACTCGTTGACCCTGAAGCCCGCCACGACTTGGGAGAATACTACACTCCAGATTGGCTCGCCCATCGCATGATGCAAAAGGTGCTTGATGAGAATCCCCGGTATTCAGTTCTTGACCCCGCCTGTGGCTCAGGAACCTTCCTCTATACGACTATAAAACACAAAAAGGATATTTTGGGGAATTCCAGGGAAAGTCTGGAGCATATCCTGGAAAATGTCGTAGGTGTAGATATTCATCCCTTAGCAGTAATCATTACCAAGACCAATTATCTGCTTGCTTTGGGTGACCTCTTCAAAAAGAGAAGAAAGCGTGTAGCGCTGCCCGTTTACCTTGCTGATTCCATAAGGCTCCCTCAAATGAAGGGGCAGATGGAAATGGATACACCTTTGCCCGGTTTTAAGTTAGAAATTGAGGGCAAGAAAATTCTCATTCCAGAAATTCTTATCCACGATCCTCAGCTCTATGATGAGGCTATCGAAGCATCAAAGGAATTTGCCCGGAATTTCGCTGGTAGAGAACGAGGAGACGAGAAAACATTCCTCAACTTCCTGAAAAGAGCGTCTCCTAAGATAGCTACCGATAAAACCCTCTCGCTCACCCTCTATAACCTGGCTGAGGTAATAAAAGAACTTATAGAGGAAAGGCGAGATACTATCTGGGCTTTCATTCTCAAAAATCTGTATAAACCTTTGTTCCTCAAGGGAAATTTCGATGTGGTTTTGGGAAATCCTCCCTGGCTTTCTTACCGCTATGTAGAAAAGGGCGAATACCAGAAATTCTTAAAGAGGCAGATTACAGATGAATATAAGCTTCTCTCTGGCAAAGCAGAATTAATAACACACATGGAACTGGCAACGCTTTTCTTCCTGAGAGCTGCCGACCTTTACCTTAAAGAGGGAGGAACTATTGGCTTTATCCTGCCCAGAAGCGTATTTTCCGCTGACCAGCATTACAATTTCCGCCGCTCTTATTTTTCACTCGACCTCGGTTTCAAGGAAGTCTGGGATTTGGAAGAGGTTGAGCCATTATTTAATGTTCCAGCCTGTGTCTTCTTTGGCAAGAGAGGAATCAAAACAGAGCGTTCCATAGAGTGCCAGAGCTTTTCTGGAAAGCTAAAGCGTAAGAACTCCTCCCTAGAGGAGGCAGAACAGGCACTCACCGTTACCTCAGAGGAACTCTTTGTCACTCACATAGGAAAGCGAAGCTTTTTTACTACATCCAAAAGCAAGCCCACTCTGGGTTTGAGAAGCTTCTACCGACCTTACTTCAAGCAGGGTGCAACTATTTTCCCCCGGTCTTTATGGTTTGCCGAGGTAAAATCCCACCCCACATTTGGCTTCGACCCTTCCTTGCCCTATGTTCAGACAGCAGAAAGAGCTCAGAAAGAGGCGAAGACAGCATACGAGGGCTTAAGGCTGGAAGGAAATATTGAGAAAGATTTCCTGTATGCTACTTTGCTTTCCACGGATATCGTTCCTTTCGGTCATCTGGATTTCAGGCTGGTAGTCTTGCCCCTTTTGCCTTCACGCAAACATTTCAAAGTCCTTAGCACTGATGAAGCCCGCAGCCAAGGCTTTGTGAACCTAGCAAACTGGTTGGAAAAGGCTCAATCTGAGTGGGAAGAGCGGAGGGGAGAAAAAGCAGAAAGGATGGACATCTATCAGAGGCTTGACCGCTATAAAGGGATTACGGGACAAAGTCGCTTAGCAAAGTACAAAGTCCTTTATCCTACCTCTGCTACCTATCTCTGTGCCTGCGTGGCAGAGGATAAACCCATCAGACTTGAGGTTGAGGGACAGGGCATTGAAATACAGGGCTTTGTAGCAGAATCCAAGACCTATTATTTTGATACTGATAACAAAGAAGAAGCCTATTATTTGGCCGCCGTTCTCAATTCCCCCATCGTAGACGAACTCTTAAAACCGATGCAGAGCCGAGGCTTATGGGGGCCCAGAGACATTCACAAAAAGGTTCTAGAAATTCCCATTCCTCAATACAATTCATCGGATGAAAATCATAAAGCATTATCTCAGCTCGGCGAGCAATGCACCCAAAAGGTAAAGCAACTACTTCCACGGACAAAATCCCGCAGCATTGGCCACACCCGCCGACTAATAAGAACGGAATTGAAGGGAAAGGCCAAGAAAATAGACGATCTGGTAAAAATATTGTTAGAAGCTAAACAAAGCTGAGGGAGTAAAATATTCGAAGTGAAGATTCGAGAGTTATCGATTAAGAATTGCCTAAGTTTTGGTGAAAAAGGCCTAAATGAAGAAGATTGCCTTCGGTTGGGAGATCTTAACCTGCTCATAGGTGCTAACAATGCTGGAAAATCCAACATTCTAAAACTGATGGAACTCCTTAAACTGATATTGCTATCCGTGAGAAGCTCTGACAACCTATTTAATTTTTCGCTCTTCCCCCAAGGTGCCCCTTCTTACTTCAAGGACTGGTTCTTCGGTCAAGATTTAACCAGGAAAATGCTATTTTGCTTCTCTCTAGAAATTGAAGAGACCGACCAAGTTATAGTTGATATGATTAAGCGTCATGATGAAAAGACAATTAACAATCCTGTTTTATTCATGCTTCGGCTTAAGGATGGTTATCCCAAGATTATCAAGATAAGCGGATTTATTGAACATAAAGCGGAAACTTTTTATACAAGTCTTACAAAGGTAGAAATACCTAATGACCATAAGGCCTATAGTAAAGAGCCTGTCCTATTCAATAGGGACAATAAGAAGCTCCTAGCTTTAGTGCCAGGTGTTCCCAACAGGATGGTTTATAAGATCATAAGGGCTTTGGATGACCAGACTTGGGACAAGATTAGGGACGAACATTACAAATTGATAAACACTCGCCTCAGAGAATTTCTGAGAAAGCTTTATGATAAGATGGTCGAGAAATTGTGTGTGAGTGTCGTCGCTATCCGCAAAATTGAACCCGGTGATAAGACTATTGAGTCACTGGAGAGGTTACGTGATGGCAGACAAAATGAGCAAGAAATCTTGTCACGCGTGCGAGGCTTCGTGAAGCAACTCATTTTTGTTGGCGATGATGAGGATATTGAATTTAGTTTCCCTCAACAACAAGGCGGAAAACGCGATATACAGATTAAAGCAGGGAATTTACTACTACCACTAGGCCACTATGGCTCTGGTGTCGAGCAAGTGCTTGCTCTGGCTACTGAAATCGTGCAGCATGGGCCTAATAAGGTAGTTTTAATAGAAGAACCGGAGGCTCACCTTCACCCTGATTTACAGAGGAAGTTGGTGCGCTTTCTGATTAAAAATCAAAATACTTTCAGGCACCAATATTTAATTGCTACCCATTCCAACGTGTTTATTGATGAATTTATGGCCATAGGAGGAAATACTTTCTACGTTTACATCAACAAAGACAGCGAGACAGGTCAGAAATATTCCCAGGTTGAGCCTCTTAACAGTGACAACTTATCGACATTGTTCCGCGACTTGGCTGTTAAGCCCTCGGACCTTCTCCTAGCAAACGGGGTTTTAATCGTAGAAGGACCTACAGATAAAGATGTTTATTCAGATTGGGCGAGGAAAGTAGGAAAACCATTTGAAAGGGCTCATATTCTTGTCATCGATGCTAAAGGGGCAGGCAACATTAAAAAATATTTAGAGTCAGAGGTGGTACAACAAACATCCTTTAAGAGATATGGCTTGTCCGATAAGAATTTTGAACATGCGTTAAGAGAGGCCGTCAAAGGGATAGTCCCGGACGAGAATATCGTTGTTTTAAGGGAAGGGGATCTTGAAGATTACTACCCTCGTGACATCGTATTACAATTTGCTCGGGAATATACTGAGAAAAAAGGTAAAACTGATCAAATCCCCAACGAGATAAAGGTAGGGGAAACAGTTAGTAAGCTTGATAAGCTTCTCGGTAAGAATTGGTGGAAAAGACCACTGGCAGACAAAGTTATCAAGGAAATAAAATCTGAGCAGATCGATAACGAAATAAAAGACAGGCTAACCCATATCTATGATGCCATATATAAATAGGGAGCGGGAGCAAAAATGTCAAATAAAAAGCGGCCCCTGCGAGCGACTAGCTTACAGCTAGTTTATGCCACCTTCCGGTAACACACTTAACGCAGGCCTTACCCGCTACTACAAATATAACACGGTAATACTGACTTCGCCAAGATGCTCGTGGCACAAGAGAGGAAACCCTGGCAATGTGGGCAAAGCTGGGGATGGACTACAGGAAGATTACAATCTGGTGGGACTAACTTCTGCCCTTGACATGCCTGGCGAAATCCTCAAAGGCCTGCTTTGTAGTGTACTTAAATTCATAATTTAGTTCTTTCTTCAGCTTTTCATTACTGGCAATCCACGGATAACGAACCATGTTTAAGGCAGGGCTTGGAAATTCTGATATAAACTTAATACGCAAAAACCACATTATACTGTTGAACGGATAGAGCACGGATGGCGGTAATTTTAAAGGCCGATTGCCAAGGATGCGCAGCATTTCGTCAAAGGTCATGGTGCCATCAGCAGCCAGATTGTATGCCCCTTCCTTCTTGTTCGACAGGAGCTGATAGATAATCTCTATAAGGTCATCTTCATGTATGAACTGAAACGGCGCAGTATCTTGTGGCAGTGACACCATCTTCTTTTTGAGATGCCTGGCGAGCGGATTATCCCATCCAGGACCCACTACGAAACTTGGTCTTATAATAGTCAGGCATACATCGGGGTGGGCTTCCCTAAACTCTTTGTAGATAAACTCCAGCTCCTTTTTGTTTTTGGAGTACGTGAAATCGTCATTTCCCCTCAGGGGAGAGTCCTCCGTCAACAAAGATGGGTTATCTTTATGGAACCCGTACGCGGTAGTAGAAGAACAACATAAAAGCTGGCCCACGCCAGCCCTGGCGCATGAATCCAAAAAGTTCTTTGTCCCTTTGATATTAATGTCCTCCATCAAGGTCTTATTGTGTATGGGTGGCAAGATGTAAGCTGTATGGATAGCACAATCTATGCCTCTTATTAACAGTATTGGGTACATATCGGCCCTGACATCATGTTGTATAAACTCCAGTTTTTTCGAGGAATATGAAGGTGGTTTCATATCAATTCCTACAATGCTTCCCACCTCATCCTTTCGGTCAAACAGCGAGACAAGTTTGGAGCCAAAATAACCTGAGACGCCGGTTATGAATACATTCTTCATAAATAGGGCCTCCTATCCCCGTTATCCGATAACTGATACTACAATCTCGGTCAAGCCATTACATTTATCTATAGTTAACCACAAAACTATTTGTAATTTTGCTTGTTTTTTCAGGAATGTCAAATCCCCCCTAGTCCCCCTTTTCTAAAGGGGGATTTAGCGGGATTTTTATACGAACTTATGTGGGATACTCTAATATCTAAAGAGAGGGTATGCCTTACTTACGCTCCCTTCTTATCGGGAGCCGACTTCCCCAACCATTCCTCATAGAAAGTGTCTATATCGGGGAGGAAATTGAATATCGGAGGGTAGCCGGGAGACGCCAGCTCGGTATCTAAAAGCGCCAGACAGCCAGGACAGTAATATTCCCTTATTTCCTCCCATTGTGGATCCGAATGCATGTAGGGTGGATATATCTCATCGAGGCTTTCGTTGGTGTCCCTCACTCTTATCCGGCACTTTGTCTTCCAGTTCTCCCGGTAATCGCCGAATTCGTAGCCACAATCACACTTGACTATCCTCTTCCCTCCTTTTGACACAATGTATAAGTGTTCATGGAGGGGCAGAAGGATTTTCTCCTTCCACGGAACGCGTTTTTGCAGGGTCTCCATAACCTTTTCGAACCTATCGCTATCCTTTTCCTCAGATAATATTAGCCTCAACTCAGGCCACGGCAGTTTACCGTCTATCATCCTTGCGATAGTTTCGACATCATATTTGTCATATTTTTTCATTTACTCCTCCTCTAATTTGAACCTGAAATCCTCAGGCAGATTCCAAAACTCCAGGAACTCCTTCCCCCATCTTCTGGATAATTGGATGCTCTCGTTATACATCCGCTTGACAGGCTCGATCAGGTTGCCATCAGCTATTCTCTTCTTCTCCTTTTGATAAAACTCCTCGAAGGTCATTGACTTATCTTTCCTTTCCTTGCGAAGCTGCTCCCTTCGCTTTTTGGTCTGTTCATAGTCAACCGCCCACTCCCTCTTCGCCTCATCATATGTAGCCACAACTCCATAGACACTGTAGACAATCTCCTTTGTGAATATCGCATCTTTAAGGTCTTTCTTCACCAGGTCTACTTCGCGCTCCAGCGGGTCGCCATACCCTGGAGCTCCTGATTCCCTCCAGTGTACAAGGTCATGATTCTTAAGGCCTATGGGCGTCATGAATCCTTCGGGCGTCCTTGTTATCTTGCCCTTTATGAACCTCTCGAATTCTCCATGGCTTGGATCTGGGTCTCCCAGCGGATATGGCTTCTTATCTTTGACCACATCAGGCATGTTCGTATTTTCAGCACGAAGAATATAAGAGGTTGCCTGTGGATATCCTCCATGCATGCCACCACAGCCAGCGAAACATAATCCTTCTGCAGCATTGAAGAATATGACATTATGCGAGTTATGAATCATTGCAACTGTCTCAAAATTTGAGCCTCCCCTATATTTGCCGTGACCGGCAATATTCGGCTTCAGTTGCCGTGAAAGATATGGGATGCCTCCCTGGATGACTTCCCATGTTTCCACATCTCCCAGGTTTCCCTCTGGATTCCACATCGCATATCCACTATTGAACCCGTCAGTAACAGCACTGGCGGGGTATCCCTGTCCAGCTATCTCAAAGGTTGAAAGAGTCCAATATTGCCCCGCCAGAGGTCCTTTGTCGAAAAATCCACCGCCCTGAATGGCATCCGCGGTATGAGAATATCCGGGCACAACCTCCTCTCTAAATCCCCTGCTGAAGAAACCGTAAGAAATGCACCTCATCATGCCGGTATAAGCTGGTATCAGGTTGCCCCACGGGTTGTTATAGGATAGGTAAGGGTCACCTGGATTGCACCAGGTGCCCAAGGGATAGTCCTTATCCACAGCCAGGTAAGCGCCATCGTTTACCTTATCACGATGAATGACGCACTGAGTTAGAAGAACCCACTGCCCTCCTTCCATAGCCCCTATCCCACAGTTGAATGAAAATGATTGTGCTCCACTTGAGCCATCGAACGACAGCGACAAACCGCCATCAGCCTTGACTACAAGTTCTACCGGCATATGTGTTGCAATATCTTTGTCTGCCTGCGGCTTCAACGCTTTGCCCTTCATGGGGGCATCCATAACTGATGAAGCTCTATATCTTCCGGGAATCAAAAGTTGCCTGACGCGGGCAATGAAAGTTCTCTTCCCATCCTCTATTGTCTCCCGAATGAATCTCTTGTAATACTCTATCCCCTCATTCTTTATAAAATCGAGGGTCGCATCCCTTATCATCAGACATCCTGACAACCTGCACTTTTCATCCAGTTCCCAGAACATAGGAGTTCGCACAGCCCTTCTAGCATTGATCATATGGTCCTTCCATAGCTCATCGTTGGAGCCTATCTTCAAACATGTATAGAAGACGCCATCATCAAAGCGCTCAACAGTGCATGTCAGATCATGCCCGGGGACAATACCTCCAATATCCACCTGATGAGTCACTCCCCCCACCCAACCAACGAGCTCGTCTTCCCAGAAAATGGGAATGAGCGTCTGGACATCGGTGGTATGAACGTTCCCGCACAAGCAGTCGTTGTTAAGAAAAATATCTCCGGGATTGATGCCAACATCCTCTTCGTAGTTCTCCCTTATTATGAACTTTATAGCCTCGCTCATCGTGTGCACATGGACCATGATTCCAGTAGAGACGACAACAGAATCTCCCTCCGGAGTGTACAGAGCAAAACAGAGCTCTCCAATTTCCTTCACGATTGGAGAGGCGGCTACGTGCAAGGCAGTCTCCCAGGCAGATTCACTAGCCCCCCTCAGCCTGGCATAAGCTCTCTCATACTTAAACGGGTCCTTCTCCTTCAACTCCAATTTATCTATCCCGTAATACCTCCCCGTTTCTTTGAACAACTGCTCGCTCTCCTGGATCATGTCCTTGAGAGTCTTTCCGTTCCAGCCTATTGGTTTTCTTTTTTTCATTTGTATTAACCCCCTATTTAATTTTCAAATGAAAGAGCTTGTACTGATCCAGATACGTCTCTGAATTTGGAGGAAGCAATAGCGTCGTGACCGGGGATTCTATCACTGCAGGCCCTTTTACCCTGTTCCCGGGCTTTAGCAGGTCCCACTCCCACAGCGATGCCTCATGCCACTTCCCTTCCCAGTAGATATTTCTTTTGCCTTTCGCCGCTGCTTCGTCTGGCTTTTCCCCACTCAGGGCGAAGGAAGGAATCTCCGGTTTCACCACAGGCATCGCACCAACTCCTATTAGCTTTGTGATAGCGTATCCAAGCTCGGGGCTCTTCGTACCCCTTTTAAATATCTCCTCAAAGCGCTTGTCATACCTGCTTGTAATCTCTTTCATGTCCCCTGCTTCCAGCGTGTCAGAGGGTGAATCAACCTCCAGATCATCAAGCATTCCCATATATTGCAATCTGGTAGACGGTCTGAATTCCACCTCCTCTGGGTTCATGCCATCTCGCTCAAACTCTTTGCAAATCCTTTCTTTCAATTCGGCATAGCCTGCCGTGCCGGACATAGCTACAATGGCATCGAAGCTCCCATCTGGCGGCAATATGAGGTCCAGACTCTTTTCATAGCGGTAAGCATAATCACCACACACACATCCAAAGGCTGAGAAGGCAGCAGCCCACGAAGGGATCAGGATATCCTGGAAGTTCATCCCTTTGGTAAAACCGGCGATTTGAAGGGGACCTCCCCCACCATAACATAACAGAACGTAATTCTCAGGTCGATAGCCCATCCCCTCAACCAGCCCTGTTATAAAACTCGCTTGATCTAGCTGGATCAGGTCGAGCATGCCCCTGGCAGTCTCATATGGTTCTTTGCCCACCGGGTCAGCAAGTTGCTCCTTGACGGCTTTAAATGCTCTATCCTTGTTTAACGGTATATCACCTCCAATGAAGTAATCAGGATTAAGATATCCTAAAATAAGGGCACAATCGGTTGCCGTCACAGTCTGGACATTGGCTTTGTCGTTGCAAACTCCTACCAGATATCCCGCGGAATCGGGCCCGTATTCGAGTCTTTTAGTTATCTTATTATGTCTTAGATATGCACCAGTCCCGGCAGCCGTTGACCTCAGACCAATCATTGGTATATTTAGCAGGAAACCTCCTACAATGCTCTCCCACCTGGTAGGAACATATCTTTCCGATATAAGGGAAACATCAAAGGTTGTTCCGCCACCATCAACACCTATTATGTTGGCTATCCCTAATTTGTTTGCCAGATATGCGCCGCCAACAGCCCCTCCGATTGGTCCCGACATTAACGTTGTGACTAACCTTTCATGCTCGGGAGAAACCGTACTACCATAACAGGTTAGAACTCTAAACGGAGCCTTTGCCCCCTTTTGTTTAAGACTTTGCTGAATCCTGCGTAATTGCTCTCTTGACGGTTCAGCAGCGTATTGCTCCACTATCATGGTATTTAATCTTGGCGTCTCACCTCTGATAGGGGCAACATCGTAAGATATTACCACACGGACATCCCTGCCTTTTTCCTTGATGATATCCTCGGCAATTTCCTTTACTCTTCGCTCATGGGTTGGGTCTCTATATGAGCTGAGAAGGCATACACAGATAACAGTGACATCCAAAGCGAGTAATTCCTCTACCGCCTCTTTCACATCATCCTCGTAGAGGGGAATCAACTCCTCACCAATAAAGTTGACTCTCTCACGAACTCCTCTTATCTTCTCTCTGGGAACAAGAGGCTCAGGATGCTTATGCTCCCGGGCATGTAGCCTTCCGGCGTAAGGCAAACCCGCCCAGCATTGCATACCCCTTCCAAGCTGGTGAAGGTCTTCAAAGCCGGCACTTGTTATCACCCCGATATTCTCATTCCCCTCCCTCTGGAGAAGCCTGTTGACCATAACGGTGCCAGAATAAATCGAGATATCGATGTCCTTGATTGCCTTCTCAAAGTCAAGGCCCCAATAACCACAGGCGCTTCCCATTCCATTCAAGATTCCCTGTGATTCATCCCTGGGAGTGGTCACGGCCTTACCCACGGTGAATTCCCCTTCGGTATCCATGATCACGACGTCGGTCATAGTTCCACCGGTATCTATTGCTACAGACTTAAGGACCCTGTTTGCTTCTTTCATGTGGCTAACCTCCTTATTTTCACCAGTGAATCTTACCCAAGATCCACATAACCCACAAGAGCATGTACCCGTTTATATGATTACTATATTAACGTCTTTTTTTGTCATTGCGAGCCGAAGGCGTGGCAATCTCGGGGAAAAACTCTAAATACTAAACAATATCGCATGAGCAAAATTCCACTCTCTTTTAAGTATGTCAGGGGAAGATATCGATGTTAATTTTATTTCTACATTTCACAAACTCTTTAACAGACATTGCAGTTTTTCAGAATAGCCTTAAATTTCACATGAAATACTTTATTTTGCTATCCATAATTCTCTCGGCATATCCGCAGTTAGGACTTCTACACCATTGTCTGTTACAAGTACAATGTCCTCTGGCATTGCCCCTAATACTTTCATTTCAAGGTCAAAAGCCCCCACCTCGATAGAAAGCACCATATTCTCCTTTATTACAGTTGGCTCATCAGGTATGATCCACGGCGGCTCGTGGTTAGAAAACCCATGACCATGACCTACAAAATTTATAATGTGGTCCTGATTTGGATCGAGCTTTTTTAATGCATTAAGAGATGCTTGGTGTACTTCTCCTGCCGTAACCCCTGGCACCAGGCTGTCTATTGTTGCCTGCTCAGCTTCAAGAGCCATCTTGCTGAGATCTATCTGTTTCTGAGGTGGGTTACCAACATAGAACGTTCTTTGAAAATCCATCTGGTACCCTTTGTAAGAGGGACCACAGTCGCTGAGTCCCATGTCTCCTTCTTTTATTATACGATCCACCGGTCCCGTTATCCATCTATGAACACCTCCATCCTCTTCAGCGTTGCTTGACCAGCACAACCATGTTGAAACATTGGGACTCCCAAAGAGGTCCTGTTCCGCGCAGGCTCGCCAGAAAGCACGGTGAACATCAAGTTCATTTACCCCTGGCCTGATAGTTTCAAACGCGCTCCTAAGGACCCTACATGCCCTTTTACAACCCTCTCTTATGATTTCGATTTCAAAGGGTGTTTTTATACTTCTCTGCTCCCATATCACGGGGTCAGCCGACACGATCTTTGCACCAGGGATCTTTTCATTTATAAGGTCATACTCCTCAAATGAAAGATAGGTATCGATGTCTGGTCCTTTCTCGATTCCAATCACTCCCCTCTCCAGCTTAAGATCCTTAAGAGTGTCCAGTAATAATTTCCAAAAATCACTGGGCATTTGCTTGAGCCCCAAAAGCACATCCCCTATTAACCTTCCGCGCTCGCTTTCGCTCCAGCCCCTGATATCCTCAATATAAGTGGTTAATAGAATCTGCCAGATGAAGGCTCCGTGTGTGACGACAACAGGCTCATGATCCTGGGATATGATCATACAGGATCTCCAGACCCAATTGTGCATCTGTCCCACATCCGTCCAACCGCCATAGTACCACCAATTTATCGGCGAAAATAGAATCATTGCATCTATTTTATGCTTGGCCAATAGCTCTCTTGCCTTTTTATCACGTTCCTTGAATTCAGCCAAAGGGATAGCCTCCCATTTCTTCTTCTTTAACCCTATTAAATCTTTAAGCATCATGTTACACCTCCCTTTGTATATTTTATTTCTTTAAGCTTATTAAATCTTAAATGCATATTCCATACCGAGTAACCAGGCTGCCTTAAATGTCTGGGACGATGGGGCGGACTTTATAACATAAAAGAATAAGTACTGCCGAAGCGAAGCTAACCAAGCCTTTCGCCATCTATCAGCCTTTATATTAAGTGAAATAGAGATAAGCTGTGAACGCCGCAGTGATAGCGATAAGAGACAGACAAACTGCCAGCATCATGCGATACTGTCGGTTAATCTTCTTCAGTGCCACTCCAGTCGCTCTCATTGGCGCCCTTAGTTCAGTCCACTCCTCCTCAGGTATTGTTTCATCGTCGTCCACTTTCATTATCTTTTCCCTGAATTCCTCGAAGGGAGGAGGAGCCTCCATCTTCTTCCTAAACGCGAGGTAAAAGACTAGCCCGATTATTGCGAATAGCACGCCCACGCCTGTCGAAATTATTTCCCCCATGAATACAGAGACTCCCATCTCTAAAGCTACCTGCGTGCCGATATAGTATGTCAGTCCAACAGCGAGGATACCGCTAAAAACTATCGCCAGGATTGGGAGAACCATGTGTACTTTAAACGGGCGTTCGATGTTGGGCTTTCGTTTTTTGAGCATGATAATGGACATCATCAGCGCAATGTAGAGAACAAGCGACGCTACACACGCCCCAGCACCCAATAACTCGGCCAGATCCGGGGCAATAACAACACAGAATAATATAGCCACAAATATTAACGCATTAACCGGCGTTTTGAATTTGGAGCTCAGACGTCCAAACCATCCTGGTATTACTCCTTCCTTACCAGTAGCATAAAGGGTCCTTCCCGTCTCGCTTAGATTGGCATTGAGTGTCGGAGGATGCATACCCACAGCAGCAGCAAGGACAATCATGGCAACGGCGAAACCGCCAGCACCAACACCAACAAAAGCAAGTCTAGTTGCCTCAGCAACAGGTCCTTTCCCTGCTTCAACAGCAGTAGCCAATTCTCCGACAGGCGCTAGACCTAAAGATATACCAATCACCCAGGCATTCACCAGGAACACAAGCATAACGGAAATAAGAAACCCCTTTGGCAGTATGGTTAGGGGATACTTAACTTCGCCAGCCAGTGTACCCCCCAGCTCCGTTCCAACAAATGCCCAATAAGCCAGTCCCACTGCCATCAGAAACAGTAACGGGGTTATTCCCTCAGCGAAGAACGGCTGTTTGTATAATTCCATTTGAGTGTGGGGAATTGCTAATGCCCCCCACACAATTAAAGCGATGAACATAAAACCAAGCAAGTAAAATTGCGCTCGGGAAAAAATCTTCACCCCGAGAATGTTTATGACGCATATCACGACTACCAGCAAGCAGGCAATTATGGCATCCGCATGCGGTCCAAGAAGAACACCCAATGCTGGTATCCAAGACGTTATGTAGTAGGCGAACGAAAGACTCTCCGTTCCGCCGCTTCCCAGAATCAAGGCGAGCATCGGTAAGAGCATAAGCATCAAAACGAGATTTGCCACCCGAGGCGGAAGGCCATATCGTATGCTGTATATCGGACCGCCGGAATAAGGAAAGATGGTCGCTATCTCCGCCATGCTCATTACCACAACCAGAGATATGGCGAAGGCGATAAATAACACGAGTAGAACGCTGGGACCAGCAATCGATGCAGCCAAGGGAACGAAGATCATCGTCCCAAAACCTATAGTAAGCCCGGTATTGATCAGGACAAATTCGATAAAGCTTATCTTTCTTACAGCCTGGGTCTCTTCAGCTGGTCTAGAAGCATCCACCATTTTCGTCTCCTTACTCCGGGCCTTCGAGGTTCCTTATACCCTTTACTAACCTATCGCCCGAACTTCTTTAATTTTCTCGCTTTTCTAAGTATGCGTTTTGTTTGTTTCGCACTTTATCAAAAAACAATGCTTTATGGCAATACCCCATCAAAAGAAATCGAGTACCAAGTGCACCAATGTATGACCGGGTTTCGTAAGTTCAAAAAAGGCTAATTCCAAAAGCGAAGGTAGGAATTATCGGCGGAGCTTCCCCAAAGCTTTTTCCTTACGGGGTCTTCCCGAGAAAGGTGCGCGATACATGCCCGCGTATGCCCTTCTTTGGTATATCATTCAGGTCTATTCCCTTCTTCACTCTCAAATAACGATTCCTTCCATAATAATATATAACTCCTGCAACCATCCATGCTACAAAGAGAGCAAAACCAGGTGGACTTTCCATTCCAAGCGCAAGTATGAAAAAAATACCAAATAATATGGCTAAACCTGGAAGTAACCAGACCCAGAGTCCTTTTACTCTAAAGGGTGCTTTTTCATAAACATCAGGCATCCTGCGGGGTAATAGATATGCAGCGATAAGTATCGGAATAAGAAGGACGATAGAGCCAATAGATGCAGTTACACCGAGGATCTCCAGCGAACTCGCTCCCATAGGAAGAGCAGACAAGGAAATAAGGTACATGGCAAGCAGACCCCAGTGAGGCGTCCCATACTTCTTACTCACTGCACCTAAAGGCTTGGGGATTACCTCATCATCAGCTAAAGCTAAGAAATACCTCGAGCCATACATGTACGTGGCATTCAAAGTAGTCGCCATAGCCAACAGCCCTCCTCCAACAATGAAGAATATCGCCAGTGGACTGGAAAGGAATCGTTCCGCAGACATGGATAAAGGTTGATTTGCGCTGATTTCCCATGGAACCACCCCTACAGCAACCAGTCCGATAAGCGTGTACAACACGATAACCACAGGAATTGATAGGGCGAATGAGCGGGGTATAGTTCTTCCAGCATCTTTTATTTCAGCACCCAGGTCTATGATGTAATTTGCTCCCATGTAGGCAAAGAAAAGGAAGCCTGCGGCAATGGCAATGCTTCCAATTCCTTTGGGAAACAAGGGAGTCAGATTGGAAGAGTCAATATTCGGTATGCCACCACAGATATAGGTAAGCAAAGCCGCTATCAGAATGAAAAACATGGCAATCTGCACCTTACTGGCAATTTTTATGCCGAGGAGATTTATGAGGAAGAAAAAGGTCAGCGCAGTCACTGCTATACTTGCTCTGGGCAGAAATGGGAAAAGCACCTGAAGATAATCCGCAAATGTATATGCATAAAGTGGTAATCCACCTAGAAGTATTCCCATCATTATTCCCCATACCCCCATAAACCCCCAGAACGGAGAAAATATCCTGCTTGGATATCTAAAGCTGCCGCCAACTGTGGGAAGCGCAGAGCCGAGCATACCAAGCGGGAGTACAGCGAATACCATGGGTAACGCCGCTATGATGAATGCAATAGGAACTGCTGAACCACTTATTCCTATGGCTATGCCGGTTAAGGCAAAAATGCCAGCACCAACCATGGCTCCTATCTCTATGGACACCGCATCCGCTAACCCCAATTCCTTCTTGAGTCCTAATTCTCCTGCACCGGCCCCTTTCTCCATTGCGTCGTCTTTCATCGCTTATCGTTACTCCTGATGAGTGCCACCTGGAATAAGACTAAGTGATGACAGTTTTCGAAAATAAATTTCTGTTTCAATACTGCCTTACTGGATATAGGGGATTAAATTCGTGCTAAAGAATTTGTGGAAGGGTTTTGGCAACTTCTTGTAATCATGCCCTTCTTCGATAACAGGAGTGAGGTCCACTGAACTAAAAGTGTTCCAGAAAAGGAGCGGGGCTTTTTCACGGTCCTTTTGAGTTCTCACAAAATGCAGCAGCGCCGCAAAAGCCTTGGCAGTATAGGTCAGGTCCAGCTTTATATCCTCGGATTCACGAAGAATTTCCATCGCTTCCTCTCCTTGAGAGGTAGGCACACCATAGCCTGCTCCACAAAAATCATGCAAAACATACATATCTTCACCGCTGAACCTGATAAGGGGGACGTTTCTATCATATTTCCTCATCAAATCAACTACCTTATTAGCAAGATTTGCAGTTGTTTTCTCATTTGCCAGCCAACGATACGAAACGCGAACGCCTACTATTGTCGAATTCAGCCCAGCCAACCTGCTTCCCACAAGAAGTCCCGCCATTGTGCCTTTAGACCCCAGGGCAACAAATATGTATTTCGGTTCTGGAATCTCTCCAGCATCGATTTGTCTCTTTAATTCAAAAGCGGCGGCAACAAAGCCCAGGCTTCCCCGCGCCGAAGAGCCTCCCGGAGGAAGATAATAAATATTGCGTCTCGATAAGAAATACCAAATTGATTTTAAAACAGCCCCGGCGGTATTTTTGACATAACAAAGTTGTGCCCCAAAATGTTGAAAAAGAAGAAGATTTTCTTGAACATGTGTGGTAACTGGCTGGTCAACCAGCAATAAAAGGGTATTCAGCCCAAGACGGTTACCATGTATCGCAGTGGCAAGGCCATGGTTTGTTCCTATCCCTCCATAAGTCATAACAGTTTTCTTTTTCTTCCGAAGCGCATCAGGAAGTGTGAACTCTAATTTCCGTACCTTATTCCCTCCGTAGTAGTCCGATGATTTATCATCTTCTTTTATCCAGATATTTTCGCAATCGAGTTTCTCGCCCAGCTTCTCCAATTTTGTTACAGGTGTAGGGAAATTTCCCAGGCCGCGCCACGGGATATCCCTCAGGCCGGGATATATCTCAAATAATATGGGTTCCACAGCGCTAACTCAGCTTATAATCGATATCATTCCTGCCCTATTTGCTTAACGCGGGCATATACGTTCTCTTACCTCTAATAATCCCTGGAATCAAGACATGCAACAGTAATCCAGCAACAGTATGTAATGTCCTGCGCTTTATCCTGGTATCAAAAGGCTCGCCAATGGCATATTTGAGATATTCCATGGTATGCCGCGTTGGTTGGCCTCGGTAGGATAACAAGCCACCCATTGCCGAAGTCAGATAGCAACCAGCGCAATAAGTTACCAGCTCCGATGCCCCTGTCGCCTTTGCCTCTTTCAGCGCCTTCGAAGCATTTGTCAGTATGTCCTTCAATCCAAAATACTGTTTGGCCCCCGCAGCCATGCCACAGCAATAACCATCTACCCCACTGTGCTCCATCTCCACTGTTTTTACCCCGATTCTCCCCAGTATCTCACGCCATGGGTCCATTTCTTCAGAGGGGTTCATTATCCTGGCATGACACGAGTCTTGAACCGTTGCGGTTATATCAAGCTGCCTTTCCACCTTCACCTTCCCGCTATTCATCCTGTCCAGTACCCAGTGCGCCATAAATACAGGCTCGAAATTAAATTTTGCCCCGAATTGCCCTGGAAGCACTTCCTTGAACATCCTGTAGCCTGCAGGACACATGAAAACAAGGCGCTTTATCTCGGAGCTGGCGAAATATTCAGTAAGTCTGTCCGCCTGCTGCTGCACAATGTCGAAAACTCCTCCTCTGTAGAACATCTCGCCGCAGCAAAGGTCCCACCTCCCAAATATGGGCAGGTCTTCAAATACTTTGCTGTTTGCCAGATAAGGCAAAGCCAATAGATTACACCCGGCATACATCATCTCTTCATGGGCAAGGTCATAGGATTGCGCTTCCCACTTGTTTATCAACGCTTTTTCATCCTGTGGCATGGAGGAGACGAGAGCAGACCTGAAGTTCTGGGGAGGATATGGCAGAGGCATGACCCATTTCGCCTTTTGTGGAATACCATTTTTGCGCCCTGATTCGTAGACACGGTTTAAGATAAGCTCGTAGGGATGACAATCATCAGGGCAAAATGCATTGCAGGCAGAACAATAAATGCACTCATCCAGTATTCGTGTCTTTTCCCCGGCAACTAACTTCTTTATCTCCTCCACTGATTCTTCATGGGTGAAATGGAGATAATTGCACCGATCCAGGCATATGCCGCAGAAAGAACACCTGTCATAATCGAAAAAATCATATTTCCCCTTCATGCTTGAGCGCTCCATCGTTTACCATTCCTCCTCTATCTCCTTAACACGGAATCTCTTGTTAGAAATAAGTTTAGGGGATTGATGTACAAGCGTCCCCACAAGCTGCGACCTTCCCCTCTGTCTCTGACGCCTCACCGGCTTCTCCCCGATCGCCATTTGAAGCATCTCCAGAATATGATAAATGGGCATGCCCGTGGGATAGAAAGTGTGTACTGTGGAAAGCATTTGAAGGCATCCAGCGCAATATACCACTATAGCATCCGTCCTGGTTGCTTTGGCTTGCCTCAGGCTCCTTATTGTGGAAGATATAATTCTAGTAGGGCTGTAACTCGCTTCAGGGCTGAACCCGCCGGCGATGCCACAACATAAAGAGCTTTGCCGAGAATACCTCTCCTCAACTACTTCAACTCCTATTTTCGCCAGGAGCTTTCGAGGAAGGTCAAGAATCTTCTCTCCGAAAATCTTGCCATAGCAAGAATCCTGAATAGTCACCTTCATATCCAGTTTACTTTTAATTTCTATCCTGCCATCCTCTATTCGCTCCCAAAGCCAGGGAAGGAGATGCTGAATTTCAAAATCGGGCTTAAAGCCAAATCCAGGCAAAACATTGGTAAACATGTTGTACCCTGCAGTGCAAGGGATGACCATTCTTTTCACACCCAATTTGCGGAAATATCTATCCAGCCTTTTAGCGACTTGTTCTACTTGTTCAAACAGACCCATCCGGTAATACATCTCGCCGCAGCAGGTATCAAGTGAGCCTCGAATTTCAAGACCATCCAGTAAGCTGGTTCTGGTTAAGTAAGGACTGGTGATGATGTTGCAGCCGGGATAAAACATCTCCTCGCAGGGGGAAAGGCTATCCCATGCCCTAAGCATCTCCTTTTCTTCTTCAGGCAACCTATCCAGCACGTAGGTCCTGAAGTTAGGTTTATAGTGTGGAACGAACCACTCCGCCCTTAAAGGTAATCCTTGCTGCATATACATCTCATGCCATCTGTCCAATATTAATTGGGTGGGATTGCAATGCTCTGGACAGATAAGATTGCAAGCAAGGCAACTGGTGCACTTTTGCAGCACGTATTTGGTTTCCTCCCCGGCAATGAGCCTTTCCATCTCTTTCTTTGCCTCGTCAATCGGCAAGTGCATCACAGGACACTTGCTGAAGCACTCACCACAAAGGGTGCACTTATCCTTGTCAAAGGGGGCAAAAAGGTCAAATTTATTCCTATCCAAATCTACTCCTTAATCCTCTTGCTAATCATCCTTCGTCTCTTTCTTGCCAGAGAACCTCTATACAGGTTAATCGAAGCTTTGACGGTGATACTAATCAAACCCCTCATAGCGGGATTTTGAATCACAGCACTGTGGTATATCTTACCAAAAAATCTGATACGCCGGGCATCAGCAGAGCTAATCTGAGGAATTGGCTCCATTTTGATAGGCTTGGGGAAGAAACGTTTGCGCTCTCCAGGAATGAACAGCCAGCGAAAAAGGACATTGGTGAAGGCAGCGACTATGTCCCAGGCACGCTTTTCATTTCTATGAACCGGTGTTTCACCGGCAGCCATTTGCACTAACTCCTGGGAAAGATAGATATCTACTTTGCTGTTGGTCAATACCTTTATAAGGGAAAGAAATATGTAGCAAGCATGGCAGGAAACAACCATGACCCTGGCTCCCGTTGCCTCTGCCTCCTGCAACCTGCGATAGAGGCTATCCAACAAATAAAGTAGCATATGCAGGGCATTACCTGAAACGGAGCCGTGCAAGGAAGGGATTGTAGCTGCCCAACCACAACAAAGTGCCAATTCTCTATTATGCTGCATTTCCACAATTTCACAACCGATGTGCTTCACTGTTTCCCGAATTACCTCCTGTAACTTTCCTCCCGTGTATTTAGACAAACAATTATCATGAACAGTGACCTTCATATTCAACTTCTGCTTCACTTCTATCTCACCACTGTTTAATTTGTCCAGTATCCAGTAGTCCAGCGGCTCTGGATTACAAAAACTAAAATCAATGCCAAATCTATTGGGCAAGACATCACTTAACATCATCGCCTCAGCACCCATAAAGCAATACATCTTTTCTATCCCCATCTCAGAGAACTTCGTGTGTAACATACTGCCTATTTCTTCCGATGCGCTTATCATGCCCAGCTTATAGGCATCCCCTGCACAGCCCCAAAAACCCTCAAAGCCAGCAATAGCTGGCTTTAGCTCCTCAATCAAAGAGGTCATGGCAACATAAGGCACAAGGTTAGAATAAAAGCCGGTGAGCAGTATCACCTTCCTGGGACTATCCACATTCTCCCGCCAGGAATGCAGAAGCGAAAGTTCATCCTCCTCCATCAGCACTCTAATGGAAGACCATATATTCCCCGACTCATTGGGGAAGACAAACTTGGCGATGGCAGGGAGTCCCTTTGACTGGTGTTCTTCATGCCAGCGCTCCAGAATTAACTCGTAAGGATTTGCCTGCACAGGGCAGACAAGATCACACGTATTGCAAGTAGTGCACCACTGGAACGCCAGAGAGGCATTCGTATCACCGCGGACGAGCGCCTTTATGTCCTGTTTCGCTTCCTCCACAGGAAGCTGCAACACTGGACACCGTTCAAAACAAAGCCCACAGTAATCACATAAGTCGTCTCTAAAAAAACGAAATTCCACCTCTGCTCCGAGACTTTTCCCGACTGTACCACGATCAAGTAGACAAAGCAACCTGGGTTCAAATAATATAGCAATTGGAAAACTCCTGATGACAAATTTACAACCTGAACAACATCATTTAGAATGAGCACACCACAAAAGGAGGAAAGTTTATGCCCCAAGCGAAGATAGGAGTCATCGGCGGCAGCGGACTTTATAACATGGAGGGGTTGAGTGAGATAGAGGAAGTAAAGCTGACCACGCCTTTTGGTGAGCCGAGTGACGCTATTATCACAGGCAATATGGAGGGGATAAGGGTTGCCTTTCTTCCCCGGCATGGCAAAGGACATCAGATTAGTCCCTCCAACCTGCCAGCAAAGGCCAACATTTATGCCTTGAAATCGTTGGGGGTAGAAAGGATTATATCGGTGAACGCCGTGGGTAGCCTCAAGGAGGAAATCCAGCCAATGGACATCCTTATTCCTGACCAGCTCATTGACCAAACCAAAGAGAGGGATAGCACTTTCTTTAACTCGGGGATAGTAGGACACATCTCGTTTGCTGAGCCTTTTTGCTCTGTATTAAGTCAAATTTTGTTTGAGGCAGCTACCAAAACGGGAGCTAAGGTGCATAGAGGAGGGACTTATCTGGTCATCGAAGGACCTCAATTCTCCTCCAAGGCTGAATCTCAACTTTATCGTTCCTGGGGGGCTGATGTCATTGGCATGACTGCCTTACCTGAAGCTAAATTAGCCAGGGAGGCTGAAATATGCTATGCCACGCTCGCTACCGTCACCGATTATGATTGCTGGCGTCTAAGCTATGAAACAGTAAGTGCGGAAATGATTCTGGCTAACCTGCAAAAAGGAGTCGATGTCAGCAAGGAAATATTACGGTTGACCATCCCTCGGATACCTCAAAACCGCGAATGCGCCTGCGCCACTGCCCTCAAGTATGCTATCGCTACTTCGCAGAAATACATATCAGCGGAAGCCAGGAGGGATTTAAGACTGCTTATCGGAAAGTACCTGGACAAGGCGGAATTTGACTAAGCTAGAGTTTAGTTGTTTGCCCACAGCTATCGGCAGCATGCCTCACACTGACCCGGAAGAGGCTTACTCCCTGGTTATGAAATATCTTCCCGATATACCTGCCTGGCCTCAACTGCCACGACGTTCTCCCAAGGAAAATATGGGTATTCAATTTAGCGAAGGCTTCCCGGGAATAGTGCTAAACGAAGACAAAATGCGTATTGAGCCAGGAGCAGACTTTGAAACAGAACTGACACAGATTTACTTTGATGCTGAGCAAGCTAATTTTGATAAATATGCTGTTTCCGCCGAATATGCTGCCGGATTCCATGCTTTCCTTTCGCAAACGCCGAAATCAGATATGGTAAAAGGCCAAGTAACGGGCCCTATCACCTGGGGATTGATGGTTACCGACAAGCAGGGTCTAGGCATCCTCTACAATGAGAATCTAGCTGAAGCTACGGCTAAGTTCCTACGGCTAAAAGCCTCGTGGCAGGAAAATGCTCTAACGCAAGTATCGCATCACCCTATCATCTTCGTTGACGAGCCATATCTGGTTTCCCTTCGTTCAGTCTTCACCCCTGTCCCTGAAGAAAAAATCACCATTTTGTTAGAGGAGGTCCTCCAGGGGATCAGGGGACTAAAAGGGTTGCACTGCTGTGGCAATACCGATTGGCCTGTCCTTCTGGGAACATCAATTGATATTCTCAGCATCGATGCCTACAATTACGCTTCCTCCTTCAATTGTTATCCCGGTGAAGTAAAATCCTTCCTCGAGCGAGGAAGTGCCATCGCCTGGGGAATTGTCCCCAATAATGAAGAAGCCCTATCCAGCGAAACTGTGTCCAGCCTCTATGATAGACTTGGAGAAGCCATAGCTCCATTCACCAAAAATGGCATCAGCTTTAAGCAAATTTTGAGGCAAAGTTTGCTAACCCCGTCTTGTGGACTGGCATCCCTATCACCCGAGGCAGCACGCCAGGCTCTGGAACTGGTAGCCAATTTATCTCATAATCTAAGGAGTAAATATAGTATATAATGGAAAAATGAATAAGAAGAAAAGGGTGGCGGCGTTAAAACACCGCGAGCATCGCAAAACGCTCAAGGAAAAAAGAAGAGCACAGAGATTGGCAGAAGAGTAATGGCCAACGTTCTTCTGCTAACTGGCAAGCCAGGCACAGGCAAAACCAGCCTCATCAAGGAAGCTATAGCTAGAGCTGGGACTAAGGCTGGCGGCTTTTACACTGAAGAAATACGTAGCAGCGGGATAAGGCAGGGATTCAAGATAATTACCCCGGATGGTAAAGAGGCAATCCTGGCGCATGTTAACTTCTCCAGCCCATTTCAGGTAAGCAAATATAAAGTTGATATTGATAGCTTGAATAAGGTGGGCGTTTCATCAATTCAGCAAGCATTACGGGAATGCGATGTAATACTGATCGATGAAATTGGTAAGATGGAGCTTCTATCACCACAATTCAGAGAAACAGTGCGGCAGGCAATAAATGGTGGCAAGAAGGTCTTGGGCACAATTATGCTCAATCCAAATCCTTTTGCCGATGAAATCAAACACCATCCTGAAGTCAAAACGCTTCTAGTAACCGGGGATAATACGAAACACGCATTAGCAGAAATACAAAGCTGGTTAGCTGAAAATGAGAGTCACGCTTAAGCCACTGGGTGATGTAGCTGACGAGGTGATGGATGAGCTCAGGGAGAAAATCAAGCTGGTTTTCAATTGTCCTGTAGAGATAAAGCCAGGGCTCAGCGACCTTGCCTATGCTTATGATGCAGAAAGAGGGCAATATCATGCTTCAGAGTTAATAGCCTCCCTGTCTACCTCGCGAAGGGAAAGGGATGAGAGAGTGGTGGGCATAACCGAGGTTGACCTTTACGCACCGGGGCTTAATTTTGTCTTCGGCGAAGCTGATATTGTCCACAAACTAACAATCATATCTTTATGCCGCTTGAGGCAGGAATATTATGGCTTGCCACCAGACAGAACCTTGTTTATACAAAGAGCGACTAAAGAGATAGTCCATGAGCTCGGACACACCTTCAACCTAGAACATTGCCCTGACCCCAGGTGCGTTATGCATTTTTCAAATTGTCTTGCTGACACCGACTGGAAGGAGGCAAGCTTCTGTGGTAAATGCCGCCCAAAAATAATATAATTACAGGTTTCAATAAGCGGAGGTGATTATGATTCAAAAGAAACGTAAATTAGGTCGGGGTGTTGCTGTTGTGGGAGCAGGGCTATCAAAGTTCGGAGTTTATCCTAAAGGAGTAAGGGGACAAGACCTTTTTGTCGAGGCATACAATGAATTGAAACAGTCGGTAGATAAAGGACTTGACCCCAATGAAATCGATGCCCTGTACCTGGGAAATATCAGTAGCGACCTTTTTGAGCGTCAGGTCCACGTTGCCCCCGCAGTTGCTAATCGCATCGGGCTTGTTCCCAAGCCAGCTATCAGGTTTGAGGATGCCTGCGCTGCCAGCGGAGTCGCCTTCAGAGAGGCGGTTATCGCTATCTCCTCTGGCATCTACGATATCGTCCTCGCTGGTGGTCTGGAAAAAATGACCAACCTGGATACTGCCCATGTAACTGAAGTCCTCGCTGCTGCCATGGACCCCGACACTGAGATTCCTGCTGGTGAAACCTTTCCCGGAATTTACGCCACCATAGCTACAGCCCACATGGCAAGATACGGCACCACCGTCGAAGACTTCATGAGACTGGGAATAAAAAATCACTATAATGGTGGGCTTAATCCCCATGCTCACTTCGATGTTTCCATCCCGGATATCATGAAAAGGCGGGCGGCCTCGGCAGTGAAGAAAGGTCTTCCTGAGCCGCATTGGGAAGATGAAATGGAGTTCTTACATGACTCGAAACAGAATCCCGTCATTGCCTGGCCAATGAGGCTATTTGATTGCTCCACTATCTGCGATGGCGCTTCATGTGTTTTGCTTGTCGCCGAGGACATCGCCAGGAATTTTAGCGATAAACCAATTTATGTAATTGGAACCGGGCAGGCAAGCGATTACTTCTTAGCTGAAAGAGATGACTTGACTTCACTGAGGGCTGCTAAACTGGCAGCAAAGGAAGCTTACGAAATGGCAGGCGTTGGTCCTCAAGATATAAAAATTGCTGAAGTTCACGATTGCTTCACCATAGCTGAATTAGTGGGCATGGAAGACCTGGGATTTTATAAGCCGGGGGAGGCGGTGAAAGCAATCAGGGAGGGAGAAAACAGATTGGATGGTAAGCTGCCCATCAATACAGATGGCGGCCTCAAGGCTAAAGGACATCCCATCGGAGCATCGGGCACCGGCATGGTAGTGGAGATATTCAAGCAAATGAGGGAAGAGGCTGGACCAAGACAGGTGAAGAAAAAGGACGTCGATTTGGGCTTGATGCACAATGCCGGGGCACATGGCTCTACCATTGTAGTCAACATCTTTGAGAGGAGGTAGTATCAATGGCTTTAGAAAACAAACTAACAGAAGTAGCTGAAAATAAATTATACAGCCTGGCCTACAATAAATTACTCAGCGAACATAAGTTGATGGGCTCGAGATGCAGCAAATGTGGTCATTTAGCCGTGCCCCCGAAACCCATCTGCCCTGAGTGTCACAGTAGTGAAATGGAGCTGGAGGAAATGAAAGGAAGGGGAAAGGTTGTGGCTTACACCGTTGTTGCTGTGGGGTCTCCTTTAATGGTTGAAGAAGGGTACGGCAGGGAAAAACATTATTGCTGTGGCATTGTGGAACTGGAGGAAGGCGCCAAGATTTGCGCTCGTATCTCAGGGGTAGATACCTCCAGACCGGAACAAATTAAAATTGGAACACCAGTAGTGCTTGATTATGTCGAGGCTGCTCACGCAGAGGACCCAACACATGAGCAAGGGGAAAGGACTTTTCTGTCCTTCAAAGCTTTGTTGTAGAGCCAGCTATCATTGGGCAATAAAGTAGTGACCACACCATCATTTATAGTCGAAGACTTGCTTAAGCCGGAGCCTTATCCTCATAGACCACCAGAAATACAATTGGTACAAACTCAAATGTCCTTCATCTTCCTCACCGGTGAATATGTCTACAAGGTGAAGAAGCCGGTAGACCTGGGATATCTCGATTACACCACCTTGGAGAAACGCCGCTTCTTCTGTCATCAAGAACTGGAGCTAAACAGACGCCTCTGCCCTGATGCTTATCTGGATGTGGTAGCCATTACCAAAGATGAAAAAGGAATCCATATAGAGGGCAAGGGCAAAGCGATTGAGTATGCCGTCAAAATGCGGCAACTGCCTCAACACCGTATGATGGATGTCCTTCTAGTTGATAACAAGGTAAGCCCGAAACTGGTAACACGGGTAGCCGAGAAGTTAGCTGATTTTCATCAAAAGGCGGAAACAAACTCGAGAATCACTGCTTTTGGCAAACTGGATGTTATCCGTCAGAACATCGATGAGAACTTCTCTCAAACCGAAAAATATATTGGTATGTCCATCCCACGCTTGAAGTATAATCGCATCAAAAAATACACCGAGGATTTTATTCAGCATAACAGTGCCTTGTTCAGTAAGCGGGTAAATGAGAAGAGAATAAAGGACTGCCATGGCGACCTTCACGCCGCCCATATCTGCTTCACCGAAGACATCTGCATCTACGATTGCATCGAGTTCAATGACCGATTCCGATACTCCGATGTGGCATCGGAGATTGCTTTTCTCGCCATGGACTTAGACCGCTACCACCACACTGACCTTTCCCAGCATCTGGTAAACACCTATGTGGAGCTAAGCCATGATAGAGAGCTTTTAGATTTGCTTAATTTCTATAAATGTTATCGTGCCTATGTACGAGGAAAGGTAGAGAGCTTTAAGCTCGACGACCTCTATATTTCAGAGGAGGAAAAAGAAGGGGCTTTGGCTGTGGCTAAGAGCTATTTCGACCTTGCCGAAGGGTATATATAGAGCATCCTACTGTCACCCTAAGCGATAGTGAAGGGGAAGTGAAACGAAGAATCTAGGTTCTGCTCCGTTAGGTAATGGAGTTCAATGACACCTCTTTTGTCGTTGCGAGGCTTGTCCCGAGTGTAAGCGAGGGAACTAGACGAAGCAATCTATGCTGATTCTCCCTCCCTTGGCGGGAGGGAGTGAGAGGGAGGGGGAAATTTCACCCTCCACCTAGCCCTCTCCCATTAAGGGAGAGGGATTTTCCGGGATTGCCACGCCTTCGGCTCGCAATGACAGTGAAAAGGGACGCTCAGAACGATTGTTGCTTGAAGTGCCAGATTTACCTTGGGCAGTCCATTAGTATAGAATAGAAAGAGGAGGTAAACCGTGTTAAGGCATTTTACATTGGAATATTGGGTGGATGAAGGGTGGTATGTGGGGAGGCTAAAAGAAGTTCCCGGCGTATTCAGTCAGGGTGAGTCACTTGAGGAATTGGAAGAGAATATTCGGGATGCTTATCGCTTAATGGCTGAGGAAGAGGCACCATTCCAGATCACAGCTCAAACGAAAGAAATAGGCATAGAGGTGTGAAACGGCGTGACCTTGTCAGGGAATTGGTGGGGGCAGGATGTTATTTAAGACGCCATGGCAAAAGGCATGACATATACACAAATCCTAAAACCGGTAAAAAAGCACCAGTACCTCGTCACTCTGAAATCAAGGAAAGTCTTTGCGAACTAATCAGGAGGCAGCTTGGGCTCAAATGATTGTAGTGCATAAAGGTAGCCCAAAAACAAGGTATGTCGAGCTCGCAGAGTCATATATATGATATGTAAGAATGGGGCAAAATAAATCGGATTAAGCGAGCCCAGAGTTCGTATATATGGCTGTTAGGCGCTATGCTTAAAGAGACGGAAAATGTCAGGTAAATCCTTAGACAAGCTATTAATAAGCTTATCTTTTTTAAAAGTAAACTGGAATCAAAGAAGGGCAGATTACATAGATAATTTTCTCCCATTTTTAGCCACTTTAATAATTAGAAGGAAATATGGACCAATAGAAGAAAACGCCAAACAAATAAACAAACTTACAAGTGACTTTAAGCAGGAATTTGGATTGCTTATCTCCTATCACCCTATGATTACTATTTTAAATAGAGCGAAAAAAAGAGGGTTAATAGAGAAGCAAGAACATGAATTTGTCCCAACGGATGAGGTTTATAAATATGACTTTAGTGGTAGGGCACAAGCTCAAGCAAGAGAATATGAAAAACTAATTATTTCTTTTATAGATTTTTGTAATGAAAAGTACGATAAGAGTTTAAATAAAGAAAAAGTAGAAAAGATACTGATCGGGTTTTTAAAACAACATGATTTAGAGATACTTTTTGCGGCTTATGATAGATCTGTTTTGCCTGATGCAGGAGCATCGAAGACTGACCTATTTTTATTTAATAAATTTGTAGAAAATATTTATAAACGTGAGCAAGGACTTTTCCAAATACTGTTGGATATCGTAATCGGGCATATATTGGCTGCTATTGTGCTGTATGGTGATAAACTTAGTAACTTTGTTGAACCTAGTCTTAAGAATCTCAATTTATATTTAGACACAGGTTTGATACTCCATTTACTTGGGGTAGAAGGAGAAGAAATTCAATCTGCTTATTCAAAGTTTTTAGACGAATTGAAAGACCAAGGAGCAAATCTTTTTGTTTTCCGACATACTCATGAAGAGGTTATGGGCATTTTACAAACTTGTCGTTATTGGATAGATAATCCTAATTACGACTCACTTAAAGCGAGGCCTGTGCTGAGGTATTTTAAAGCCCAGAATTATAGAGAAAGCGATGTCCAAATGTTTATTAATAAAGTAGATAACATTTTAGATGGTCATGGTATTAAGCAGATAAATACACCTGACCCAAACATATATCGTTACCAAATAGACGAGGAGAAACTTAAGAGCTTTATTGCAGATGCTTACAGAGTTGGTGATCCTTACGAACTTCTGGAAAAAGAACATATTATTCAGAGAGACATCCAATCCATTTCTGCTGTATATAAACTAAGAGAAGGCAAAAAACCACAAAACATAAGACAAGCAGGACATATATTTATAACGACTAATTCGACTCTAGCTTATGTAAACAAAATTTTTGAGGAAGAAGAATATGGGCAAGACTTTTATATACCATCTTGCACGACTGATACTTTTGTAGGAACTCTAATTTGGCTAAGGAATCCACAGAAAGTAATGGAAATCAACGAAAGGAAGGTCATTACTGATATTTATGCGGCTTTGCAACCTAGCAAAGAGCTTTTAGAACGGTATATTACAGAACTTGAAAAACTAAAAGAGAATAAAACAATAACAGAGGATGATTATCTTTTGTTGAGAGACTCACAAGTTGCAACTAAATTGTTAACAGAAGAAACCCTTGGCGACCCTGATAAATTTACAGCAAAAACTCCTATTGAAATATTAAATGAAATAAAGAAAAAAGCCTATGAAAGATATCTACAAGAAAAGAAAGAGCATGAAGAAACTAAAGCTGAGCTCAAATCTAAAGAAGAAGAAGATAGGAAGCTTTACCAAAAATGGGATAAGAGAGCAGATAGAGTAGCAACTTATGTGGCGTGGGCGATTCCAGTAATGTTTTTTATATGTTCCTGCTTCTTTTATTTTGGGGGAATGAAGCTGGTTGTAAGCATCATTTTTTTGGTGTTTGGCGTGCTTAGTATTTTTGGCGTCCATATTAAGATTAAGGTTATTAAAGTAAAGATAAAGAGAGGAATTCTAAAATTTATAGGTTTAAGCGATGAAAAGCACAGCGTATAACAGCGTGTTTGCGGGAAGCTATGCTTCCCAAAATGCCTTCGGCACTTCACAAACACCGAAACCATTATCAACCTCCTGACTAAAGGAACTACTAACTTGAAAAAGCCGTTTGGAAAATTCATACAAGCTGAATTGAGGGATAACATCTTGCTCATCACCTGCGGGCTTCCCGGCACATGGAAGACGGAGACCAGCGAGGAAATATCCAAAATAAAGGGCTATCCTATCGTTCGAACTGACCTGGTCAGGAAGGAAGTGCTGAAAAACGAGGACATATTCGATGAAGAGGTTGCCTCAAATATGGACAATCGAATGATGGTTTACGATGAAACTTTCCGACAGACAGATGAGACTGCTAAAAAGGGCAATAGTGTGATAATTGACGCCACCTTTGTTACCCAATCTTTAAGGAGTCGTGCCGCTGAAATAGCAGCCAAACACAACAAGACCTTCGTCATCCTGGAAACGGATTGCCCACAGGAGGTAGCCATCGGGAGGATACTGAGACGGACCAAAGAGGACTACCAGTCGAATGCACTCACGGAGCAAGCCTACCTCAACAATAAAAAGAAGTTTGAACGGGTAGACCTCGATGACCTGAAAAAGCTGGTCCCCAACCTCAATATCATCCACCTGATAGTGGATACCCGGTATGACCCTCCTGAAGATTGGTATATCACTAGCATGGAAAAGAGATGAAAATAGACCTGCATATCCATACCAGGACCTGTTCCGACGGCAATCTCTCCATTGAAGAAGTGTTCAAAGAGGCAAAAAAGAGAAATATCGATTTAATGTCGACCACCGACCACGATTCTATAAACTGCCAGGAAAGGGCAATCGCTCTGGCTAAACAGTATGGTATATCCTACCTCACCGGAGTGGAATTGAATGTGACCTTCAAGTATCTCAACAAATCTGTCTCCCTTGATTTTCTGGGATACCAGTATGATTTCAACAACGAAGAGTTAAGAAACAAACTCCAACTAATACGCGAACACAGGGAAAGAAGGGCGCACCAGATTTTACAGAAATTGAATGCTGAGTTCGACAAAGAAGGTATCCAAAGGTTCACGGCGGAGGATATCAAGAACATAGAAGATAGTGTGGATGGCACATTCGGACGTCCCCATATAGCAAACTATCTAATAAAAAAGGAGATTGTCAGCGATACGCAGGAAGCGTTCGACAAATACCTAGTTAAGTGCAATGTGCCCAAGTATCCCCTTTCACTTACTGAAGCGTCAAGGTTAATCAGGAATGCCGGCGGCTTACTGGTGCATGCGCATCCTAACGACCCTAACGGGACATCCTTAGTTACTATAACGCGGGATTTAGAGGAACAGACAAAAATAATCCAAAAATATATGCTGCAGTATATCGATGGCGTTGAATGCTGGCATTCCAGACATAATGAGAAGACAACCAGGCATTACATTGAGTTCGCCAGGAGACACAACCTTATTATGACTGGAGGTAGTGATTGTCATCAAAAACCACTCCTTATGGGCACATTAGATATACCCGACTGGGTTGCCACCCAGTTCAGGCAGTAGAATGATACGGCATGTAAATATTCATTCCTGTGTTGCTGTCCAGTGAAAATGTCACCCTAATTGTTCAATGAATTTGTCACCCTCTGTCTATATGCACTTTGAAAGGCCTACGCCACGGGTGGTTTGCCCCTGGTTTGGTGCGGCGAGGAGCTTTCAGCTCTAAAGTTTTCTTCCCGATGATGGCAGGCATAGCAGATTTAGCGGAGTCAGTTATATTAGACATGACCCGGGTTGTACTTCTCGCCCTAAGGACT
>Ga0315532_1000391_pt1 | contig 35621 bp, 37 predicted proteins | sample SalMarWE160370MG_FD_203082 | JGI IMG/M metagenome (GOLD analysis project Ga0315532, IMG submission 203082) | Salt marsh sediment microbial communities from the Plum Island Ecosystem LTER, Massachusetts, United States - Salt Marsh Sediment WE1603-70 ...
CAAGGTAAGAAACTTAGCTGAACCCATAGAAAAAATAAACATGAATCCCACCAGAGCAACCGCTACCCCAACTTCAGGATGTTTTTCTATAAAAGTAGAAATGCTCATTCCTCTCAACCCTCTTCTCCTTGTTTTATCTGAAATTAATTGTAAGCTTCCAAAACGTACTATCGTTTGATTCGAGTAGTAAAGGTATTGATAACAACAGCTATTACCATTATAACACCGGTGATTGGTAGATATAGATAAGATGATATTCCTAGCATTACTAACCCTGTTCTAATCATACTTAGCAAATATAGACCTATGAATGTACCCAAGATGGTTCCTCTCCCTCCCGTAAGAAGATTTCCTCCTATCACACACGCTGCAATTGCCTCAAGCTCTTTTCCCATACCTAATTGTGCTACTGCTGCGTGGTGTCTTGCTATACTACATACTCCAGCTAATCCCGCTAACAAGCCACAAATCATAAAATTAATGAGTTTGACTCTGTTCACATTTACACCTATATTTCTTGCCGCCTCCAGATTACCCCCTGTAGCAAAAACCCAGTTTCCATACCTTGTCTTGTGTAGAATTATAAAAAAGACTACTGCCAACCCCACAAACCATACTCCTGTCATACGGAACATGGAAAAGGGATTCCCCCCTAAAATTTGTAAAAAATCCGTCTCAGCTCTCCAAGCAATTGTATGACCACCGGTGGCAAATATAGTCATACCTCTCCAAAGCATCATAGTACCAAGGGTTGTGATAAATGAGGGAATCCGCAGTTTAATAGTTATGATACCATTTAAAAGACCTATAAGTGCGCATGCCCCCAAAGTTAACAAAAAGGCTATTGGAACAAATACTCCAGCATTAGCCAGGCTGGTAAATATTAAGGTGGATGTAAGAAGCACAGAGCCGACAGAGAGATCAAATTCCCCAGAAACCATCAGCATAGATACCCCTACCGCTATTATCCCTAGCTCTGCAGCTAGTGTAAATATCGAAGTTACCGAAGCCAAGGTAAGAAACTTAGCTGAACCCATAGAAAAAATAAACATGAATCCCACCAGAGCAACCGCTACCCCAACTTCAGGATGTTTTTCTATAAAAGTAGAAATGCTCATTCCTCTCAACCCTCTTCTCTGTTATATTGTAGCCTAAAGAAAGATTGTGTGTTAGGTTATATATAAAACCTGATCTTCCACCGATAACGACGAAAGATCAGGTTTTTTCTAACTTCCAACTACCTTACCGCCTGATTCCTTCCTCAGATAGTGGCAGTATCGTTTCGGCATTCGATTGATCAACTACGTAAGCTCCAGTGTTAATATCCTCAGCTGGCAAGCATCTGTATTTGACCCAGTGATAAAGCAAAAGTCCCCCGTAGTATCCCTGTAGGTAGGGTTGCTGGTCTATGGTACCAATTACGTTTCCCTTAATAATCTCTCTCAGTAGTATTGGATCCACGTCTATACCGCCAACGTAAATTTTACCTTCTTTGAATGGTTCGTTGACATTTCCTAATCTGCCCATTTCCTTCAGAACATCAGCAGCCCAGCCGGCCCCATCACTGAATCCTGTATGAATAGTCTCAACATCTGGATACTTTTCTATCCATGCTCTTACGCCCTCTCTGAACTCTGAGGGGTCAAATCTAGCGGCAACTTTGTCAAACTTGACACCTGCTGACGTAAGTACATCCGCCATACCTTGGCCTCTCTCTTCCAAGCACAGGACACCGGGGACATGAATGAAGTATGCTGAACGCTTTGGAGGTCTTCCGGCCAACTCCGTGAACTTGTCCAACACCATCTTCGCATTTGCTCTACCGCTCTCATAAGAGTTCTCGCCCACGTATATTAGATAAGGTATTCTCTCCTCAGGTGGTCTGAAATCTGCTGTGTTAATTGCCACAACAGGCACACCCATACTAATGAGCATTTTGGCAGGGCGGTCTAACATCGATGCATTAGCTATAACTAATGCTGCACCATTACTTTCACCAGCGGCTACCAGAGTTTCGAGGTTAGCCAACATCTCTCCAACATCTCCATCTTCCCTAGTTCCTACATATACCCCCTTGATACCATATGCATTACAAAAGTCTTGAAATCCTCTATTTACCGCGCTAAAAAATACATTAGCAATATTCGCATGGGTAACTATATGGAAAGTGAGTTTCTGTTCAGCTGCTACTGCAAAAGAACTACCGACAAGAAAGAGAAGTAAACTGAGCCCAACCAAACCAACTACCGCTAGCCTCATTTTCTTACTGACCTTTAACATTTTTCTTCTCCTTGGTTTATTTTTATGTAAATTCGCAGGCCTATCCTTCTCACCTCCTTAGTATTATAGATTTGCTCTTTTATAGAGCCACTTGGGGCACTGCTCATTTCAGCTAATCTGAGCATCAAACCGCCTCGAAGAGCAATAGCTCAGAGGCAAAGATGCTCTCTACCCTAATCATTAGGCCATTCTGTTCCAGTTCTGAACCCTTAAAATTTACTGATTTTCCCGTATTATCAAATGTCACCTTATAGGTCATATTGATATCCAAACCTCTCGGCCGGAAATGGTATTCATCGGCCTTGGCCCCTTCTAACCGGAAGATCAGGGCCAGATCTTTTGATGCGTCCTCGGCAGCATATTCAAGCACTAGCCAATCGTCCAAAACAAAACGGGCAGTAATGGGCGCGTGATGGAAGACTCGACAGGTCGGGAGCATCGGCCGCACAAAATTCTTATATAATTCAATATAGTGAATATATCGCTCGCGCCTCTCAGGACTTAGCTCTTCGAGAGTTGGGGCGACGCATCGAACAAATACGTGCGAAAAAAGTGAGGTACGCAGTTGGGAGTCAAGGGTCCCACGGTGATAGTATGGGAACGCTGTTCCCACGGAAATGACAAAAAACTCGGGGGGTAAAGTAAGAATCCTTGCATTGAAGGTTTTCAGACTTCGGGGAATAAAACTGGCGTCTGTAAGATAACCCTCATGAAATCTGCTGGCAATGCCCAGATCATTGCGACAACCTCCGGCCGCACATTGTTGCAGTATCACATTCGGAAATCCTCTCCTAACTCGTTCGAATATCGCGTAAAGTATTTCATAATGGCGCCAAAGAGTGTTTTCAATGAAACCCTCATGGATGGTTTGGGCCATTTCATAGGTATACACAACATTGAAGTCAAGTCTAAGGAGATCTAAGTCATACTGCTTAATGAGGTGAACGATCTTTGACTCCACCCACGAAGCAACTTTGGGCTTGGTCAGGTCTAAGAGTCCATGTACATCCTTTCCCAAGACACTCCAAACTGGTTTCCCATCATATGTGGCAATCCAGTCCGGGTGTTCCTTGAACAAGTTTGAATCCCTGCCTATCGCCTCTATTTCTACCCATAAGCCGAACAGTAAGCCCTTTTCCCGAACGTATTCTCTTATATGTTCCAAGCCCTGCGGTGTCCAACTTCCCGGATCCCAATCCCCAACGCTTCCCAACCACTCCCTAGTGTTCCTTCCTGACCAGCCAGCATCTATGAGGAACACTTCACAGCCTAGATCGGCTGCAAGATCCACTTCACGTAGCAAATGTGCCTCATTCCAATTATCGGTGAAATCGGCCATGTAATTGTGCTCAACTAAATAGCCTCGCTCCTTAGGTGGAGAGGGCAGGATAAACCGCCGTAGATGATTATGAAGTGTCTGCACACAAGTGTCCAGATCACCTTGTAGATGCCCCAGATGCACTGCCGGTGTGATTACACTTTCCCCGGGTGCGATGATGCGCTGTGGTGCAGATGCCGAGGGTCCCACCTTAAAAAAGAGATAAGCGGTCTCCGGAGCGGGATGATCGGCTAGTACAGGATCCTGACCAAATGGGTCCTGATCGCACAGAAAATCTATCTGCCAGTTGCCTGACCATGCAAGGTGACCCACAAAGTATTCACCTGTGACTTCGTTACGAACAATGAAGAAGGGGCATCCCCACCCTGAGTGTCCTTTGAGGCCTTCTATCCGGGTCGTCAGATGTGATAGGGGCTTCCATACGAAAGTCCCTTCCCGACGCCAGGTGCTACTGCTAAAGTAACCGAGAGTGAAAACGTTATGAATCCCCTCCGGGAGATTCTCTTTGTAGGCTTCCGTCGCCCAAAGTAGACCAGACCATGGCGAAACGGAGGAAAGAGCGGCGTGCTTCTCAGAAGTATTAGTAATTTCGAGCCATCGGACCAGGAAGGGAGTTCCATTGAGGAGAGTGTGAACCCGCAGTCTGATGGGACGGACCTTATGTGAGAGTTCAATCACGTAGTGTTGCGCACCTCTATCGGTTTTCTGCTCCTCGTGAGCTCCCATCCAGCTCCAATGAGTATTACATGACTGCCCATCAATCTCTAGGTGAAATGCATGCAGAGGAAGGCGCTTCCGCTGGTCTACCTCCTCACTCACACCTTTTCTCAAAGCCGCTGGGTCAAAAACTTTTTCCGGATTAATGTGCCCATCAGTCGACCAATAACGGCCTATCAGCCGTTCTCCAATGAGAGCCTCATCATAGACTGTGTATCCGGAGGTGTATCGGACGCTAAAATTAGGAGCTTCTCGGTACTTCATATCAATATAATTAGTTTGCTGACTAGAAACCATTCAAACCCTCCTTTTTGACTTGGCTTGTTTTTCTATGGAAAAACTCTTGAAAGAAGAATAAATCTTTCAACATTTTTTCCTTCAGAAATTTTCTTTCATCCCAACGTAATAGTTACCATGCTGACATATGTCCCTATTCCCGAAGGGGGTATGGGGACGCCTCGAAAAGGCACCGGAGCGATAGCGAAGCCGTATATAACTATTTTATCTTTCCTACCCCTTACCTTTCACCTCCTTCAATTTAGGAATTTAATCCTTCTTTTTGTAATAAGGCGGTATTACCTCTTCTGGCATAGCTAGACGTTTAGCCACTCTTACTACTCTCTTAACTTCGCTATTAACCAGCCAGGTAAGAAGGTCTATGGCATGGACCCCGCTATCGGAGACTGCTACTGCTCCTGCTAGACTTCCCTTAAGTCGAAAATCAGTCCTGGCTATAGAACCCTGATAGAGATCCCAATGCTCATACATAATAGCGTTAGCCATTAGAACCTTGCCAATTACTCCTTTATCCACTAATTCCTTGGCATATTCATTCTGGATACAAAATCTTCTATCACATCCCACCATCAGCTTTATACCAGCTTCCTTGCACCCTTCTACTATATCCCAGGCTTCCTTGTTGGTGATTGCCATAGGCTTTTCCACCAGGACATTAACTCCTGTCTTGGCCGCGGCCAGAGCCTGCTCACGGTGAAAGCTGTTTGGTGTAGCAATTATGACAGCATCTAGCTCTTTCTTGTTCAGCATTTTTTGATAGTCATCAAAGTAAGCCTTTGCGTTCCATTTAGCGGCCGCCTGCCTTGCTGTTTCTTCATTGCTATCACATACTGCCACCAGCTCAGTCTCAGGGATTTCCTTAATAGAAGAAAAATGAGCAATTTCAGCAATGCTTCCGCGGCCTATAACTGCAAATTTTACTTTCTACAATTCTTTATCCTTCCCTTGCAGTTATTGTATATTTGGTCTTTTCATAATTTCTTAAAGATACCTTCGATATTCTCTTTCTTGCTTCCTTTAATGTGGGCATACGCAGAGCCCTTACTCCAAATGTATTCTCAATAACGCAGAGAGCTACTGCCGAGGCAAAGACTGCTGATTTTAAGGGATCGCCTGTACGGATAAACTCTACCAGGAAACCTGCCATATACGAATCTCCACCTCCAGTAACATCCACAACTTTCCCCGATAGACTGGGAACATGGTACCTTTTGTTTCGGGTGAACACCAAACTTCCTTTTACTCCCATAGTAATAATTACAATATTAGCACCCCAATCAATTAATCGCTGAGCACTTTCTTCTTCGGAAAGACTCTCCTTAAAAAAGAGGAGGCTACAGTCCTCATCACTTGCTTTAACTACATTAAAAAAGCTTGTTAACTCTTTTATCTTAACAAGATTCATTTTATTCTCAGCATATCTTTTTTTGGAAACATGAGCACCACCATAGCCGCCTAAGTCAACACCCATAATCTTTCCTAAGCAAGCAATTTCAGATACTGTCTTTACTGAAATCTCGTAATTTACCGGACAGATGTAAAAAGATTGAGCCTGATGATAGGCATCTGGAATATCCTCAAAGATTATGGGAGGTGCATGTTTCAAATATCTTAATTCTTTACTCTCATCGGATGCATAGATAAGTTCATTGGTAGTAGTGGCATCCCCTTTAAAAGAGACACCGGCGAGGTCCACCCCGGCTTCTCTTAGGGGTTGTAATAAGTGACCTGGAGCATCAGTCCCCACTTTAGTAACTATTCCAGTAGGAATGCCAAGACGGGCGCTAGCTACACTAAAATAAGCTGATGGGCCTCCAAGGACTGAAGGCTCTCGCTTACCATCAGCAAACACAATTATCTCATTCAGAATATGCCCTATACTCACTAATCTCGCAGAGCCTGTCATCTTTCTATTTTTCCTGTGATGTATTCTTCTAGCCTTTTTCTTGCTTCTTCATCCTCCATAAAGACGGGAGGATGTTTTGCTAGATAAGCGCTGGCTGAGGTTAGTACTCCACCAATACCTCTATCAAGGGCTAATTTTAAATATCTAACCCCGTCAGCGACAACTCCGGCAAAGTTGGGGCTATCTTCAACTTCTAGTTTAGCTTCAAAGTGTAAGGGTGCTCCACCAAAATTACATCCCTCTATATGAAATATGGCTGTCTTTCTATCTTTCATAAGGGGTATCCAGGAAAAGCCGGTAGAGACCTCTGCCGGATATGGTATGGCAGTTGTAAGTGCCTCTTTTTTGGTTTTATGCTTACTTTCTCCCCTGTTGACTAAATTGAGAAAATCGGTATTACCAGCAAAGTTTAATTGATAAGTCTTTTTTATCTTTATCCCCCGGTGCAAGAAAAGATCAATTAGGGCACGATGTATAATCGTTGCCCCAAGCTGGCTTTTAACATCGTCCCCAATAATGGGAACATTATTTTGTTCTGCTATTTCCTGATAAGAGGCATCGCAGCATATCAGCTCAGGCATACAGTTCATATAGGCGATTTTTACCTCTTTAATGGCGCAATCTGCATAAAACCGAGCTGCCTGTGCAGAACCGGTTGGCAGAAAATTCAAAAGCATCTCTGCTTTACTTTCCTTTAAAACCTTAACAACGTCAGCGGGTTTTTCATCAGATACCTCTACAAATTTTCTTAAATGTTCCGGCACACCATCCATTACCGGACCCATTATTACCCTTACTCCTCTTTTTTGAAGAGTTAGCCCTGGATACATATAGGCTATGTTTGGGGGACTGAAGATTGCTTCTGAAAGGTCTTTGCCCACCTTTCTTTTATCTACGTCAAATGCCGCCACTATATTTATGTCAGTAACCTTGTAGCCTGCAATATCCGGGTGAATAACACCGAGGTAATCATCAATGGTTCTAGATTTAAAAAGCTCTATTCCCTGATAAAAGGAACTGGCACAATTACCCACACCAATAATGGCAACCTTTATCTCTTTAGCCATCTTTTTCTTCTCCTTTCATATGCTTACTAAGCTCTTTTCTGGAATTCTCTAAAGCTTTTCGGAACCCCTCAAGAAGAACACTTGTCTCATTTGTGATGTTGAGAAACTGTGCCCCTTTATCTAACATCTTCTGCATTTGTTCTCCAGGCTCAACCGGAAGCCCCCAAGACTTTTTATACTTTTTGCAGGCGAAAGCGACTTTTTCTATAGCTTTTTGAATGAGGGGATGATCCAGCTCACCCACTACTCCATAGCTTTGACTGAGGTCAACAGGACCAATGAATAAAACATCTATTCCTTCGACAGCAGCGATACTATCTACATTAGCCACCCCTTCTTTGTCCTCAATCTGGACTACGAGCAATGTTTCTTTATTGGCATCTTTTAGATAATCCTTTAGGTCAGTTAATCCATAGTTAGAATCTCGTCCTGCTCCTATTCCTCTAAGACCCAGTGGGATAAACTTGGCCATTTGTACGAAATGTTTTGCCTCCTCACTACTTATGCAATGAGGCAAAACGAGACCACTTACTCCTAGCTCCAGAGGACGGATAACTGATGTATATCCGTCTTTGGCAATACGCACAATAACATCCATTCCCGTAGCTCGAGCAGCTATAGCCAGGTCTGAGAGACGTTCATAGCTTAAGTCACTATGCTCCATATCTATCCAGACACATTCATATCCTGATAGTGCAAGTATCTCTATTAGTTTTGGAGAAAATAGACGATTGACCTCAGGTACTGCCAGAGCTTCTCCTCTCTTGAGTATCTCCTTAGCCTTATTCCGTTTCACTCCGTCTTCTCCTTAGCTTCAATCTTTACATCGAGCTTCTTTGCCAACTCCTTAATATTTTTCCATATACTATTTTCTACAGGGATACCTTTTCTCTTACGCTCCTCCATTTTACCAAAGTCAAGCTCACCAGGAACTGTTACCCCACTAAAATCATCAACTGGTGATGAGGATTTAAGGTATTTGATTAACCCATCTATCTGATGCTTGAACTGTTTAATACTCATGTAAGCTGATATATCCAAAACCATCAGCCATAAGCCGTTAATAGGTTCCTTAATATCTTTAGGGGTGTATCCATCGCCAAGGAGGATGCCAGCCATAATCTCAACCATAAGGGAAAAGGCATACCCTTTATAGCCCTGCTTTCCACCAAGTGGCAAAATAACACCTCTGGGTTGCCCATAAAAGTCCTTTGGATTCGTGCTCGGATTACCATCTGCATCCAGTATCCACTCCTCAGACAGTAGCTCATTTTGCTGCTGTTTAACTCTGATTTTGCCCTCCGAAGCTACACTAGTTGAAACATCTACAATAATGGGATTTCCTTTTGTGGGAGCGACAAATGCAATCGGGTTTGTTGCCAATCTTCCTTCCTTACCACCCCAGGGAGAGACAAAATGTCCTCCCCCGATAGAACTGCACATAGCCATACTGATAAAACCCTCTTCTGCTGCTAGTTGTGGATAAGCACCCAGACGTCCAGCATGATTAGAGCGGCGCACAATAACAGAACTAACGGAATTTTTCTTCGCTTTTTCTATAGCTACTTCTATCCCTCTCGTCCCACCCACTTGTCCAAAATTATAACCGGCATCCACAATAGCAGTGGTGGAAGTTTCCTTTAAAATTGTTACCTTTGCGCCGGGACGAATAGTTCCTTCTTTGATTGCATTCACATACTGAGGTATTCTTATAATCCCATGAGAATCCAGACCCATTAGACTAGATGTTACCAGATGCTCAGCAACAATCTCCGCTTCAGAGCCTGGCGTCCCACAGGCCTTAAAAATATCTCTTGCTATTCGGGATAAATAATTATGCGAAAAGACCATCTTACTCTTTTTCCTCATAGATTCATCTGGCGAATCTCTTCATCTGAATATAGTGGTAAAGGACGTAGTTTCAACCCGCCGTCAATTACAAGTGTAGAGGCAGTAGTATAGGAACTCAACTTATCAGATAATAATAAGGTAGCTGTAGGCCCGATGTCTTCCTCTGGATTTCCCAGGCGGCGCAAGGGAATTTGAGAGACCATTATTTTTTCCTTTTCTCGTCCAAGGCCTGCCGTAAGCTTAGTAGGAAAATGTCCAGGAATAATCATATTCACTCTAATCCCGAAAGGTGCCATCTCAAGAGCAAGAGTCTCCATATAGACCTTCAAACCGGTCTTGCTAACCCGATAGGAGGCTTCTTTATATAATGGAGCGAACAAAGCTGTCGAGCCAATAATGAGAATAGTGCCACTTCTCTGGGCAATCATATGCTTGGATACCTCTCGACATGCCCAAACGCATGCTGAAAGATTGGTATTAATAGTCTTAAGCCAGTTCTTTGTGCTTATCTTCGTCACAGGCTGATGCCACGCCCATGCAGCGTTGTTGATGTATATGTCCAGCCCACCCAACTTATCAATAGCTTCTTCCGCCATCTTGATTACCTGAGTCTCATCGCTCACATCAACACACAAGCGTAAAGCTTGCACCTTTAAAGATTTAATCTCCTCAATGGTTTCTTGAGAAGGATTACGACTAGCGATGGCTATATTTACACCCTCCTTAGCCAATGCTAGGGCAATTCCTCGCCCAATACCACTTCCACCGCCGGTTATTAATACTTTTTTACCTTTAAGTCCGGAATCCATTTTATCCCTTATTTTAAATAGTTGTTATTGCCTTTTTTGAACTTTCTGGCTCTTGCTTTTTTTAGCAGCATCCACGTAGGCTTCTGCAGTATCCAGCTCATCTTTCTCTAATAATTTGACAAATTCATCTTTTGCTCTAGAGCGCAAAGAGTTAAGAATCTGACGATGCTCCTTGTTAGCTTCGGGGATTCGCTTTTTCAGGGCAGATCTATCTCGAGTTATCAAAAAGCTCCTCTCTTTAAGATGGGTTATTGTCTCTGTCAGTAACTCGGAGTCGGCACACTTCACTATCAAGTTGTGAAACTGTAAGGTAAAGTCATTCCAGGAGTCCAGGTCGCCGCGCACTACACACTCTTCTGCCTGAGTTAGAAGCTGGTCCAGATTCTCGATAATCTCATCATCAATATTCTCAAAGGCTAGCTTTGCTACCAGCCCTGATAATGTTGAAATTATTAAGAATATCTCCTTAATCTCATCCGGAGAAAGGTCATATACCACGTAGCCTCTATGGGGAGAGTAATCAATTAGCCCTTTCTCATAAAGAGTTCGTAGAGCTTCTCTAACGGGACCAAGACTGGCAGAGAATTTTTTGGCAAGCTGGCTAGTATTCAGACGATCCCCGGATCTCAGTTCTTTATGAAGAATGGCTGAACGTAAAGTATTATAGATTAGTTCAGTTTTTGTATTGTAGGAAAAAATGTGTAAACTATCTATCCCTTCCTTCCTCATTTCATCCTCGCTATAATCAATTATCGATAATTAATTATAGTTTATCAGTTTTTTTTATTTTGTCAACCCCCCCCCATTGAGCGAAATTGAAAGTTCCCTTAATTAGGATTTAGTAAGCATTCCAGGAGCAAAATTTTGACTTGGTATCTCCTCAAAATAAGTATAATAGAAAAGAAGGTGGCGGGTTGATGAAAATCGGATAGCTAAACTTTATAGAGAATTTGCCAAAGAGGATAGAGAGCTTGCTGAAGAAGGTAAGACTGATTACGCAAGTGGCTTGATTAAGGATAAGCTTGAGGCAAGCTTTGCAGTTTCAACAAGAGATTGCTTCACTCCGTTCGCAATGACGAAATTGTACTTTTTCAGCAATTTCACTCAATTAATTCGGATTACATTCCAAATTAAAAATTCTTGCTTGATTTTCATACATTAATGCTTTTACTGCTCTTACTCCCCCCCGATATGACATCTGCCCAGTTGAAATAAGCTTTCCTACAGCCGCACAAATTACTCTGTCAAAAACTTCAAATCTGCTTCCCTCTGAGAAAATCTTTCTTTCATCACAGACAGGTCCTGCACTTGATGTAAGCAAGGACGAGCCAGCAATATGTAGCAAATAGCCTTCCATTACATAAGGAGCATCGTTATGCCACCAGGGAAATCCGGAGTGGACATTGGGAAATGCTCTTTCTAGAGCGAGATTGGTATGAGCAAATATTTGATTCATTGGATAAAGTACCAGGTGAGCTTGTTTATCGCTTTCTCCACTGAAAAATCTTGACAATAGAGGCTTGAGGTTTTCGACAATGTTGATATTTTCAGCGGCAACGTCACCTCCAACATCGACTCCCCACTTCTCAAATAAATACTCATTAGCATTTCTCACAGCCCCATAATGTATCTGGGTAACCATGCCCTTATCCTGGTTCATTTCGCAGAACCTGTGTATCATATAAGAGATAAACTCTCGCACTTCGCCAGATTTTATCTCAAACTCTTTCTTTTCCTGATAAGCTTTTTTGAAGATTTGCTCAGCTCTTTCAGGACTGATTTTCAGTCCATAGGGCTCCAGTATACCATGATCGCTTGCCTTCGCTCCCATTTCGGCAAAAAAGGCGTGCCTCATTCTTAAGGCTTCCAAAAGACCCTTAAGGGTTGTATCTTGTCCTGTTAATTGGCAAATTTTTTTAACATCTACTCTCCAATTTTCGTTAAAAATATTGCAATAAGCATCGGGTCTAAAAGTAGGTAGAAAATCCATACCCTTCATATCTTTGGCTATTTTATGATAACGCAGGTCATCCAGAGGATCATCAGTTGTGCAAATAACCTTCACTCCGGCTCTTTTAAGTATTGCCTGTGGCAGCATCCCTTTCTCTTTTAAACGCTCATTTGTTACTCTCCATATCCTGTCTCCCGTTTCACCACTCAACAGCTCCTTGATTCCAAACTCTCTCCTCAGGTCTAAATGAAGCCACTGATGAACATGGTTTCCTTCCAGGCTAGGAAAAACCCTGCTCAAGGCTACCCACTTATCATAATCCGAGACATTCGCATCTCTTGCAAGAGCTTGAGAAAAGCCCGCTGATTTCGCAGCCAGTTGAATGATATAATGGTCACAATTCTCGTATCCTTCTCTTTCTTCAAGCACTTCCGCCCTTCAAATATTAGGAAAGGGCTCATTTTCTACAATTTGTCTCAGATTGTGATGTGTATGAACATCGACAATTCCAACCTCTTCTCTCAGCGGAAGAGCCACATCATAATATAATTTTACCGCCTCAGGGGTATCCAATAACCAATGAGCACCCAGAAAACCATTCTTCTTCTCCGTCATCTATCTCCTCCTTGAGTTCAAGTTAGTTCATAGCAAGTCCAAAAAACCAAAACCAAATTCAAAACATAGTTCAAGATAGCTAATAAGAAGCTCATAGCTGATAGCGCAGAAATACATTCCTTCTTGTCATTGCGAGGTTGCCAAAGGCAGCCGTGGCAATCTCAGAATTATGGAGTTTACCCCAGGGGAGAAAACCGAGATTGCTTCGCTTACGCTCGCAATGACGTGATTCACTGAGCATTACAATATTCAGCAATAATTGAGTTAGAGTCGCTCTTCTCTTATCTTAACTGAACGGATATGTTCAATATATGGCCCTTCACTTGAAGCAATGTTGGCGATGTCAGAACTCATTAATTTCAATGCTTCTTTAGAAAGAGATTGGTAGGTCATACTTTTAAGGAATGTCTCCACAGAAAGTCCAGAGAATCTTCTGGCTGAGCCTCCTGTGGGCAAAATGTGGTTGGTTCCGCTTAAATAATCGGCGGCAGCCACCGGTGAGTAATCACCCAGAAAGACCGAGCCAGCATTTTCTATTTTTCTGAGAACATCATCGGGGTTCTTGGTCATTATTTCCAGGTGTTCCGGGGCAAAGTCATTGGCAAACTGAATAGCCTCATTTAGAGTATCAGTGATGAGGATAACCCCATAATCAGCTAAAGACTTTTCAATAAAAGTCTTTCTCAAGCAGTGGCTAACTTCACCTTTTAAATATTTATAAACTCTTTCGGCTAATTGTTCTGAGGTGGTTATGAGGATAGCACAGTTGTCCTCGGCATGTTCAGTCTGAGAGAGGATATCCCTGGCAATATACTCATAATTAGCTGAATCATCAGCAATAATGAGAATTTCGCTGGGTCCAGCCGGAGAATCTATAGCTATCTTACCTAGACTAAAAAGATAAGCCTTAGCCGCCTGAACATAAGCATTACCTGGTCCCACTACGATGTCAACTTGAGGAATAGTGGATGTCCCGTAAGCTAAAGCGGCGATGGCCTGCACTCCCCCTGTATTGAACATCAAATCAGCTCCGGCTATATCAGCTGCTACCATAATAGCATCAGCCATCTCTTTTTCTAAAGAAGGAGGGCTGACTACAATTATATTTTTTACTGCGGCTATTTTTGCCGGGACTATGGCCATTATAGCAGTAGAAGGATAGCTGGCTCTGCCTCCCGGAACATACATCCCCGCTCTTTCAATAGGGATAAACCTCTGCCCTAATTTATAGTGGGCTTCTTTCTTATCAAGAAAGAATTTATCAATAGACCAATCCTCTCTTCTCTGAGGCTGGTGAAAGTCCCACACCTGCTGGTGCATTTTCTTTAGGGACACAATCAGCTCAGGGCTAACTTTCTCATAAGCAGCCTTCACTCTTTTCTGGCTAACCTGGAAGTCTTTCGGAGTTAAATCAACTCCATCAAATTGAGCGGTGAATTTGGCTACTGCCGCATCGCCTCTTTTCTCCACTTCCTTTACTATAGGAATAATGGCAGAAAGGATACTCTCTGTTTTTACAGCTGCTCTTCTTAAGACTCTCTGGTACTCATCTTTATCTAAATCTCTTAATCTCTGAGGTTGTCTCACTGAAGTAGTTCCTCTACTTTTCCCAGTACTTTTGCTTCTTTTATCTCGGTTAGTCTTACTCTGATAAATTTATTATATAGGGATTTCCTTTTTCCCCTCACCTTAATCCTCTCCCCATGGGGGAGAGGGAAGGGTGAGGGAGTAAGTTTACTCTTGAACTCTTCTTTTCCTGGAAAGAGAACCCGAATATAATTTTCTGTATAGCCAAAAAGTAATCCACTTTCAGTATCTGGTTGGTCTTCTGCCAAAACCGTTAAGGTCTTACCTAAGAATTGAGAGGCGAAATCCTGAGAAAGCTTATTCCCTAAATCTCTCAGTAACTTACTTCTCTCTTTCTTTACCTTTTCTTCTATGCGAGGTTTGATGGAATAAGCCCTGGTCCCCTTGCGGGGAGAGAACCTGAATATGTGGAGTCGACTAAACTTCATTTCCTGTAAAAAATGATAAGTATTACTAAAATTTGATTCTTCCTCTCCTGGAAAACCAACCATAACGTCACTGGTTATAGCTACAGACGGAATTTTCTCCCTCACTTTTCTTAGTAGTCTCCTGTACTCTTCCAGGGTATATCTCCTTCCCATTTTCTTAAGAATTTCTGCATCTCCGCTCTGTAGAGGAAGGTGAAGGTGAGGACATATCCAGGAAGATTGAGCTATGAAATCTATCAGCTCCATAGAAAGAAGATGAGGTTCTAGAGAACTTAGCCTTATTCTTATCTTTTCTTTTAGGCATTCTGCTTTCTTTAAAAGATTCACCAACTTCACTTGAGGATTTAGGTCAGTCCCGTACAGCCCCAGATTGACTCCTGTTAAAACTATCTCTTTGAATCCTTGTTCAGCCAGACCTTCCATCTCCCGGATGACTTCAGACAAAGAACGACTACGGATTTCCTTTCCTCGCACATAGGGAATTATGCAATAAGTACAGAATTGATTACATCCATCCTCTACCTTAACGAAAGCTCTATTGTGAGCATTAAAATTTCCAATATAAGTTTGTTTCTCCTGATGATTTTTTCCATTTCCATTGATTATATTGCCTATATTTGATTTTTCTTTATTTCCTACCACTAAATCAATCCAGGGAAACATCTCCCTTAGCTTTTCTTTTTCCGCTTCAGCATAACAACCAGTAACTACCAGTAAAGATGACCTGTTTTTAGCTTTTTTGATTAACTCAATAGATTTTTGAGCTGCCTTCTCAGTTACACTACAGGTATTGATTATATATAGCCCTGCTTTTTCTCCAAAAGAAACCGGGTTGAAACCGGATTTCTCTAGCTGCTCCCGTATTAACTCTGTTTCGTATTGATTTACCTTACAACCCAGAGTGGCCAAAGCTACCTTATTCATTGATAAAAACCAACTTTCAATAATAAATTTTCTCCGGCGAGAAAAGAAGTACGTTCCTTCTTGTCATTGTGAGAAGCGATAGCGACGTGGCAATCAATTTGTAGCGGTCGGATTCATCCGACAATTGTGCCATTAATGGCACCGCTACTCGCAATGGCACGGGGTTCACTGGTTTACGAAAAAAAAGAAAAAGAGAATGACACGGGGTTTACTGTTATGAGCCGACTGTGCGCCCTAAAATTTTTTTCACGATATGCGATATACGCAATACGAGATTGTCCGAGGCACCTTTCATTAATCCCCAAAAATCTGTCTAACTTTATTGAAGAAATCTCTAGCTTTTGGCTGACCGTTTCCTCGCCCCACTTCCTCAAGTCTCTTAAGAAGTTGTTTCTCTTCGGCTGATAAGTTTACCGGTGTCTCTATAATTACCCTTACCCATTGATCTCCTCTTCCTGAGGAATGTAAATGGGGGATACCCATTTTCCGTAGACGAAATATTTTATTGGTCTGGGTTCCAGGAGGAACTTTCAGCCTTGCTCTACCGTTTAAAGTGGGTACCCTGATTTCTCCTCCTAAAGCAGCCTGGGTGAAAGTAATAGGAATCTCACAGATGACAGTATCTCCTTCTCTCTTGAATATGGGATGGGGTCCTACCCGAATAGCAATATAAAGGTCTCCCGTCGGACCTCCCCTTAAACCGGCCTCTCCCTGGCCTGTTAGTCTAAGATGAGACCCATTATCTATCCCGGCCGGTATTTTGACTTTAACCCGGCGAGCTCTGCGCACTCTTCCCGAGCCGCGACATTCTTTGCAAGAGTCTTTGATAATAGTACCTCTTCCATGACACTGAGTACAGGTTCTAGACATAGAGAAAAACCCTTGCGAAACAGCTATAGAACCTGTTCCTCCGCAACTAGGACAGGTTTGAGGACTAGAACCGGGTTTAACGCCACTCCCCCTGCAACTAGAACAGATTTCATAGCGGGGAACCTGGATTTCTTTTTCTGTCCCGAAAGCAGCCTCCTTAAAGGTAATCTCTAGATTATACTGAAGGTCTGAGCCTGGTTGACTTCCTCTGGGAGAGGCTCTGCCACCAAAGAAATTATCGAAAATATCGCCACCAGAGGAGTATCGCCGCCCGAAGACCTCATCGAAAATCTTGAAGGGATCAAAATCGAACCCAGTGAATCCCCCACCTCCTGCCCCTACATCAGCCTGTAATCCTGCGTGTCCATATTCGTCATAGATTTTTCTCTTTTCTCCATCAGAAAGAATCTTATATGCTTCAGATACTTCCTTGAATTTCTCTTCTGCCTCTTTAGAATTTTCCCGATTTTTATCGGGGTGATATTTAATAGCCAGACGACGATAAGCTTTTTTTATATCTTCAGAAGAAGCATTACGCGAAATACCCAATGTCTCATAATAATCTCTTTTTGCCATTAAATCTAATCCTCTTTGGACGAGCGCTGCCCAAGATACGCCTCGCTACGCTCGGCATATCTCGTATCTCGTTGTTCGTATCTCGTATCTCGCCCCCCGCCCTTTTCTCTTAGGGAGAAAGAACTTTTCTTTTTACCGTACTACCATTCATATGCCTTTTAAGCTCTTTTTCTTGGTTTTCGAGCGACGAGCAACAAGCAACGAGCGACAATTTCCGGTTTACCATATCCTACTTTTCTACCTCGTAGTCAGCATCAGTCACATCTTCGCCTTCTTTTCCTTTCTTCTCTTGAGCTTTTTCGCTTTTCTCTTGAGTCTGTTCTCCTCCCCCGGCTTCCTGCCCAGCGGCTTGCTGATATACGGCCTGACCTAGCTTTTGAGAGACCTCGCCCAGTTTCTTTATCTTTTCTCTTACTTCATCCGGGGTTCCGGTATCTTTGACCTTTTTCAGTTCCTCTAGGGTGTCCTGTATACTCTTTTTCTCATCATCACTGATTTTATCCCCATGGTCTTTAAGAGCTTTTTCTGTAGCATATATTATATTATCGGCCTCATTTTGCACCTCGATTTTTTCTCTTTTCTTTTTGTCTTCCTCAGCGTGTGCTTCAGCTTCATTGACCATTTTGTCTCTTTCTTCTTCAGACAAAGCCCCTGATTCCCGAATGGTAATCTCTTGCTCTTTACCGGTGCCTTTATCTTTGGCTTTGACACTGACAATCCCATTAGCGTCTATATCAAAGGTAACTTCTATCTGGGGAACACCGCGAGGAGCAGGAGCAATTCCCATAAGCTGGAATCTTCCCAAAGTTCTATTGTCAGGAACCATAGCCCTCTCGCCTTGCAGAACATGGATATCCACTGCTGTTTGACTATCAGCAGCGGTAGTAAAAATCTTACTCTCCTTAGTAGGAATGGTGGTATTTCTCTCAATGAGCTTGGTAAACACTCCTCCCAGAGTCTCTATTCCCATAGAAAGAGGGGTGACATCCAGTAGGAGAATACCCTTTTCTATATCTCCACTCAGCACTCCTGCCTGGATAGCTGCTCCTGCTGCCACCACTTCATCTGGATTCACTCCCTTGTGTGGCTCTCTTCCAAATAGTTTCTTCACTGCTTCCTGAACCTTAGGCATCCTCGTTTGCCCACCTACCAAAACTACCTCTTTAATATCGGATGCCTTCAATTTAGCATCTTTAAGAGCTTGTTCACAGGGCTTCAGGGTACGATTAATCAAATCATCAGTTAGTTGTTCCAGTTTAGCTCGAGTAAGGGTCATAGTCAGGTGTTTAGGCCCGCTCTGGTCAGCAGTAATGAAGGGAAGATTTATCTGGGTCTCCAGGCTGGAGGAAAGCTCACATTTAGCCTTTTCTGCTGCTTCCCTCAGTCTTTGTAGAGCCATTCTATCCTCTCTTAAGTCTATACCATTTTCCTTTTTAAAGTTTTCCGCTATCCAGTTGACGACTTGCTGGTCAAAGTCATCTCCCCCTAAGTAAGTATCTCCGTTGGTAGAAAGAACTTCCACTACATACTCTTCGGTTTTATCCTTTTCGTCTTTATGCTTTCCCACGTCCAGAATAGAAATATCAAAAGTCCCTCCTCCCAAATCATAAACAGCAATCTTTCGCTCTTCCTTTTTTTCCAATCCGTAAGCCATTGCTGCCGCTGTAGGCTCGTTAACAATACGCTCTACTTTTAACCCAGCAATAGCTCCCGCATCCTTAGTAGCCTGGCGTTGACTATCACTGAAATAAGCAGGAACAGTAATTACAGCTCGCTCCACCTTTTCTCCCAGATACTGTTCGGCTGTCTGCTTCATCTTTTGTAAAATCCTGGCTGAAATTTCTTGTGGCAGAAACTCTCCCTTGCTTACCTTTACTTTCACCCTGCCTTCAGAATCTTCAACCAACTGGTAAGAAATTTTCTTTCTTGCCTCTTTTGTCGCTTCTTCCTTGTATTTACGACCCATAAGCCTCTTGATGGAATTAATAGTATTCTGAGAGTTAGTCACTGCCTGCCTTTTAGCTAATTCACCTACTAACATCTCTCCCTTTTCAGTAAAAGCGACTGTGGAAGGAGTGGTACGAGACCCCTCCTGGTTGGCAATTACCGTCGGCTCTTCTCCCTCCATCACCGCTACACAGGAGTTAGTGGTACCTAAATCAATACCGATCATTTTCTGACTCGCTTTTTTATTCATTAAATAACCTCCTTCATTATCTAGTTCATAGTTCATTGACCTGCTAGCCCGTTAGTTAATTGGTTAAATGGTTAATTTTCCCCTCACCCCAAAGAGGAGAGAGCACTACTCACCGATTAACCACTCACCACTTACCATCTTATTGTTTTTGTCGATGAACAATGAACTTATCTCTTACTATCTTTATCACTCCTTTTATTCACTTTAACCATAGTTGGTCTTAAAACTCTATCCTTTAATTTATAACCTTTCCTCATCTCCTCCACTATTATATTATCGGGATACTCATCCAATTCTACCTTCATAATAGCTTCATGTAAATAAGGATCGAAAGGTTCTCCTTTGGCCCTAATCTGTTCAAGCCCTTGCTTTTCTAAAGTATTTTTTAATTGATTAAATATTATTTCTACTCCTTGAACAAAATTAGTGATGTCTTCTTTCCCCTTTACCATATCCAATGCTCTTTCTAAATCATCTACAATAGAAAGAAACTGCTTGATTAAATCTTCGCTGAATAGAGTTATTTTCCTTCCCTGCTCCTTTAGATTACGTTTTTTATAATTATCAAATTCTGCTTTTAACCTTTTTAAATAATCCAAATACTGGTCGGCTTCTTTGTCTATTGATTCAAGTTCCTTTTGCTGCTCCTTAAATTCTTTTCTAAAAGAAGAAAGCTCCTTTTGAATTTTCAATAACTGCTTCTCTTTCCCCTGAAACTTATCTCTGAAATCCAAATACTTTTTTTTATAACTTGTTCTTCTCTTTTTTTCTTTACTTTCATCTAATCCCATAGTTAACCTCTCTCGATATTATTTTAAACTTGAATTCGGCAATCTTCATTGGTTTTAGAGAACAGTTTCCTTAAATTCTAGAGCGTGTCGAGATTGTCTTGAGATTGCGCAGTTTATCCCGAGCAGTATATTTCACTTCGTTCGCTTTTCGTATTTAGTATTGTGTATTTCGTATTGCGCAATACGCATCACGCACGACGCATCACGACTACGGGCCTTGCCTCGCAATGACATTACCTGCCAAATCTGCGTTTAACTTACTTCAGGAGAATATCTTCTATACCTCACTTTCTTGGCCAGCTCCTCTATCCTCTCCAACGAAAGAGTCTCTTCTCTTCCTTTTTCGACGCTGGCTGCACCAGCAGCTACTCCCAGAGAAGCCATCTCTTCTAAACCCGTTCCTCTCAATAACCCTACTGCAAAACCTGCTACTAACGCATCTCCAGCTCCAACTGGATTTAAGGTCTTTATAGAAGGAGGAGTCAGTATTATAACTTCCCTCTTCTTTACCACCAGAACCTCTCCTTTACCTCCAGAGACAACTACTAATTTAACATATCTTCTGACCAGGGACCGTCCCATCTCAACCAACTCCTCTAGTCTGCTCAGGTGTCCTCCTGTCAGTTCCTCCATCTCCTCTCTGTTGGCTTTAAGCATAAACGGTTTTGCCTGGAGTCCCTTTTTCAAAGCTTCTCCCCGGGTATCTAGAATAGAAATAATCCTATTATTATAACTCAGAATTAACTTAATTAAGGAATCATAAATACCTTCCCCTACCCCTCTGGGAATGCTGCCAGAAAAAACTACTATCTTCGCTCTTCCTACCAGGCTTTTGAGTTTTTCCTTAAGATTTTTTATCTCCGGGTAGGAAATCAGAGGACCCTCTTCCACTAGATGAGTCTTCTTGTCACTTACTGGATCCAGGATGGTCAGATTGAGCCGACTTTCCTCTTTTATGAATACAAAATCTGTATCTATGTTTTCTTTATCTAGATTTCGCTTTATAATCCCTCCCTGACTTCCTCCTAGCCAGCCAGTAGCTAAAGTCCTCTCCCCCAGAGTTTTAACTACACGAGAGACATTTATTCCTTTACCACCAGCTATCCTTATCCTCTCTTTTCCTATTAGATTTACTTTTCCCGGCCGAAAACTAGCTACATTTACTACCCGGTCCAAAGCGGGATTGAGAGTAACAGTAAGGATCACTTTTGTCTTCTAATTATATAAAAAACCATTGTATTGTCAATTCACCAATTTCTTCAGTAAGGCTAGTGTCTTCTTCACTCCTTCCCGCTGGTTACCCTTGCCCTCAAACTCTATTGATAAATATCCGTCAAAACCACTGTCTTTTAAGATATTGAGACACCTTTCTACATCAATAGTTGTCTCTTTCCCTTCTTCATCAAAATCATAAGTCTTCACATGAGCCAGAAAAGCGTATTTCGCAATCTTAGCTATCCCTTGGTACCTGATTTCAGGAGCAAAATTGCCAAAATCTGGACAGGCACCAAAGTGAGCTGAACCTACAGTTTCAATAATACGAACAATATTATCAGGATTAGCGGAAGGACCTCCATGGTTTTCAATGACTAAACCCACCCCCACCTTCTCTCCCTCCTCTACTAGCTCTTTATAGCTATCTATAATTCTTCTCAGCATAGCATCGTCTATAGGTTCTCCTTTGCCCGCATTTATTCTAATAAAAGGAGAACCCATCCGTTTAGCTATAGAAAACCACTCCTTAAGAGCTTCTATATCTTTTTCTCGCTTCTCATCATCGGGATTAGCTATATTACCCAAATCAACTGGTATATTAACCAGCTTCATTCCTCTCTCAGAAAGAGTCTCTTTCAACTCATCCAGATATCCTACTTCTCTTGAAGCAAAGAAAGGTGAGTTCAATTCTACCGCCTTCACTCCAAATTCCTCCTGGCAAATACGGGGAAATTCAATCAAGGGAGTTAACTCTGGAATTTCCCGATGAAGACTCCATGATGCCACAGCTATTTCCATATCCTTCTCCTTTTGAATATTTTTTTGACACCGCCAATATTTTTCTTATTTTGCTAGTTAGGCAAGGAATTAATCTTTATTTCTTTCCCCTCCTCTGCTGATTGGTAAATGGCATCAATTATTCTGGCTACATTAAGAGCTTCCGCAGGGGTGGTGATAGGGTTTTTTCTTTGTTTGATACAGTCAATGAAGTGCTCCACTTCTTTGTGGAAGGCATCTTCCTTTAAAGAAAGGACAGGGGTAATATCATATAACCTACCTTGTCTTCCTTTAAATATCTTTAGTCTTCCATAAAGAGGATCGCCTTCACAAAAGCTAATCTTCGCTCCTCCTTTAGTGCCAAAGAGAGAAAGAATTCCTTCAGTTTCCGAATTTCCTGCCCAACTTGTCTCCAGAAAGAGAGTAGCTCCATTGTTAAATTTAACGAAGCTACTGGTCAGATCCTCTACATCAAAGTTATAATTGAATTTATCTCCTTTTAGAGTACTGGCAGGAGGCCAACCAGCGGAGACAGCCTCATTTCTAAACTTGGCATAGGTTGAACCAACAGCACTTAGGGGAGTAGGATTTCCCATTAGCCAAAGAGATAAATCAAGTATATGCACTCCAATATCAATCAGAGATCCCCCTCCGCTCATTTCCTTCGAGGTAAACCAGGAGCCAGCGGTGGGTATTCCTCTTCTTCTTAAATAAGACGCCTTGGCATAATAAATCTCTCCCAGCTCCCTCTGATCAATAAACTCTTTCAGAATTTGCGAGATACTCATAAATCTTCTCATATAAGCAATCATACAGATCTTATTATTTGTCTTCTCTGTCTCTTTAAAAATTTCCTCTGCTTCTCTAGCATTTAGACAAAGAGGTTTTTCACAAAGCACATTCTTCCCCGCTCGGAGAGAAGCAATAACCTGTTCTTGATGAAAAAAGTTAGGAGTACAAATACTCACTGCCTCAATTTCATTTAATTCTAATAAATCTTTGTAATCAGTAAAATAAGTTTCGATATTGGACTTTCTTGCCACAGCTTCAGCCTTTTCCCTGTTTGAGTCACTGAGAGCCACTATTCTTACTCCATCTATCTTTTGATAACTGGGAATATGTCCCAGTTGAGCAATGGCACCTACTCCGATAATTCCTACTTTTATCATCTCCATCTCCTATATTTACCTGAGAAACATCTCAGGATAATTTTCTTTCCTCTAATTTAATCAGTTTGAAGTCTATCAACGACATCCTGTTCTGTCAACTTGCACCCTTCCAGAGATATTGTAGTTTGACAAAGGCCTCTTTCTAATATAGGCTAACTCCATGCAAGAGGCAATGTTCTACAAAAAGTTAGAAAATAAGAAAGTAGAGTGTAAATTATGCGCTCATTCTTGTCAAATATCAAGTGGCAGACGAGGAATCTGTAGGGTAAGAGAGAATAGAGAAGGAATCCTTTATAGTCTCGTTTATGGAAAGGCAATATCCTCAGCCATAGACCCCATAGAAAAAAAACCTCTTTACCACTTTTACCCTGGCTCAAACGCTTTCTCGGTGGCGACGGTAGGATGTAACTTTCGCTGCTTGAACTGCCAGAATAGCAGTATCTCTCAATTACCCAGAGAAAGGAGAGAAATCCCGGGAGAAGAGCTCTCTGCTCAGTCAATTGTCTTTGAGGCTAAAAGATATAAGTGTGAAATCATTGCTTATACTTACACAGAACCTACTGTTTTCTTTGAGTATGCTTATAATACCTCAAAATTAGCTCAAAAAGAGGGAATAAAAAATGTCTTTGTCACTAATGGATATATCAGCCAAGAAGCTCTAACAAAAATAAACCCTTATTTAGATGCAGCTAATGTGGACCTTAAATCCTTCCGGGAAGATTTCTATAAAAAGGTATGTGGAGCCGAACTGGAACCTGTTCTCAAAACTCTAAAACTTATGAAGAAACTGGGAATCTGGTTGGAAGTAACCACCTTGATTATACCTACTTTAAATGACTCCGATGAGGAGCTAAAAGAAATAGCCGCATTTATCCTGGCCTTAGGAGAAGAGACCCCCTGGCATCTTAGTCGCTTTTATCCCAGTTATAAATTAAGAAAGCCTCCTCCCACTCCCCTGGAGACTATCCATCGAGCCCGTGAGATTGGCCTAAAGGTTGGATTAAGATATGTTTATGCGGGGAATGTTCCTGGAGATGAAGGGGAAAATACCTACTGCTACCAGTGTGGTAGACTATTGATTCGTCGCTATGGTTATCAAATAAAAGAATCAAATCTTGAAGAAGGTAGATGTAAATATTGTCGAGTTAAAATCGACGGAGTAAGGATGAGAAGATGAATTACCTGGTGAATATTGGGCTAGAAGTTCATGCAGAGCTTTTAACGCAAAGCAAACTTTTTTGCGGTTGTAGCACCAAATTTGGAATGCCCCCTAATACTCAGACCTGTCCGGTATGCCTTGGTCTCCCCGGGGTACTTCCTGTAATCAACGTAAAGGCAGTAAAATACGCTATTTCTACTGCTTTGGCTTTACACTGCAAAATTAACCAACTCTGTAGATTTGCCAGAAAGAACTACTATTATCCGGACCTACCTAAAAACTATCAAATCTCTCAATATGAAGAGCCTTTAGCCAGAAATGGATATTTGGAATTTGAAGTGGAGAATAAGCTAATAAAAGTAGATATCGAGCGTATTCACCTGGAGGAAGATGCCGGTAAACTTATTCACGGGGAAAATAAAGGAAGTATGAAAGAAAAAGAGCTTAGTTTTGTGGATTACAATCGTACTGGCATCCCCTTAATGGAGATTGTGAGTTCTCCTGCCATATCTTCACCACAAGAAGCATATCAATACCTCACTGACCTTAAAAGAATTCTTAAGTATTTGCGGGTGAGCGACTGCAATATGGAAGAAGGGTCTTTGAGATGCGATGCCAACATTTCCCTGGCTCCTAAAGGGGAAAGAATGGGAACAAAAGCAGAACTTAAAAATATGAACTCCTTTAAAGAAATAAGAGAAGGGCTGACCGCAGAAATAAAAAGACAGTCCCATCTTTTGGATAAAGGAGAAAAAATAATCCAGGAAACCAGACTGTGGGATGCTGAAAAAAGAAGGACCCGTTCTATGAGGAGCAAAGAAGAGGCTCATGACTACCGCTATTTTCCTGAACCAGACCTTTTACCTCTGGAGATAGATAGAAAATGGCAGCAAGAAGTGAAGGCAAAAATTCCTGAAATGCCTCAAGAACGCTGCCAGAGATTTATTATAAAATATGGACTCCCCCCCTATGATGCCGGTGTCCTCACCGAATCACGGAATTTAGCTGACTATTTTGAAGAGTGTTTAAAGAGTTTTCCCTATTACAAGCAAGTTAGTAACTGGATAATGGGAGAGTTTCTGCGCCTGGTTAAAAAAGAAAATGTAGCTATAGACAAAGTAAAAGTCACTCCAGCACAAACGGGTGAACTCTTAAATTATCTTAAAAAAGGGACAGTCAGCGGAAAACTGGCCAAGCTTATCTTCCAGGAAATGTTCAAAACAGGCAAAGAGGCTGAAGAAATAATTGAAACTGGTGGATTAAAGCAAATCACTGATGAGACAAGTCTGGAAAAAGTAGTAGGGGAAGTATTAAAAGAAAACCCTCAGGGAGTCCAGGACTTCAAGGCTGGTAAGGAAAAAGCCCTGGGATATCTGGTAGGACAGATAATGAAAAAAACAAAAGGTAAGGCCAACCCTCAATTAGTCAATAGATTCTTGAGAGAGAAAATAAGTAACCTATCCCAATGAAATCTTCGATTATAATCGAAATTATTTGACAAGAGTTTGAAAATCTGTTATACTTACTAACAGAAAAACAGCAAAATGAAAAATTTGCCTGTCAGGAGGTACCTTGAAATGAAAAAAAGAGCGGTTGTATCAGAACGTGGTACTATAACTATACCTGAGTCAATCAGGAAGATAGCCAATATACATCCGGGAGATCTAATCGAATTTGAACCATACAAGGATGATATCATTTTGAGGCGGCTACTCGTCACCAGAGCTGAGGAAGAGAAGTTTATGAGCGATGACGAATGGGATAAGTTTGAGAAAATGGTAAAACAACAGCTAAAGAATGGTGAATATACTGGCTATACTGATTTCGAAAAAGCAAAAGAACATTCCCGAAGACTAAGAAAATAAATTATGCGTCTAAATTATCTTAAGTCATACGATAGATTATTTAAAAAATTAACTTCCCCCCAACAAGAAAATGCTATAAAGGCTATTGACGCTTTAATCGAGTTTATTAAGACAGGTAAGAAACCTCAAGGGTTAGGCCTAAAAAAAGTTCGAAGCGATTATTGGGAAATAAGGCTAAGTGTAAAAAATAGAATAATCTTTGAATTTAAAAGCGATATAATGAATTTCGCCTTCGTTGGCAGCCACAATGAGGTTAAAAAGTTTTTAAAAGGAAAGGATTAATTGTAAAAATGTCAAAAATTAAGAAAATTGTTCTGGCTTATTCCGGGGGACTGGATACCTCAGTAATTCTTAATTGGCTTAAAGAAAAATATAGAGCAGAAGTAATAACCTATACTGCTAACCTGGGACAGGGGAAACCACTAGATTCTATAGAAGGCAAAGCTAAAAACACCGGTGCTAGCAAGGTCTATATTGAGGATTTAAGAAAAGAATTCTGCCTGAATTATGTTCTGCCAGCCTTAAAAGCAGGAGCAGTCTATGAAGGAAAGTATCCTCTAGCTACTGCTCTGGCTCGTCCTCTCATTACTGAGGGTTTGATAGAGATAGCGAAAAAGGAAAAAGCAGAGGCTATTGCCCATGGATGCTCGGGCAAAGGAAATGACCAGGTAAGATTTGAGGTAACGGCCAAAGCTCTAAATCCAGAGATTACCATCCTTGCTCCTCTGAGAGAATGGGAATTAAACTCAAGAGAAGAAGAAGTAAGATATGCTAAAGAGCATAATATCCCTTTAGAAATAAAAGAAGAATCTCCCTATTCTATTGATAGGAATCTATGGGGAGTAAGCATAGAATGCGGGCCATTGGAAGATATCGGGCAGGAACCACCGCCAGAAAGTTATCAAATCACCAGCTCTCCTCAGAATGCACCGAAAGAGCCAACTTATATTAATATCACCTTTAAAGAGGGTGTGCCCTGCCGACTAAATGGAAAAGAATATGAACTGGTTAGTTTGATAGAAAAGCTAAATTTAGTGGGAGGAAAAAACGCTGTGGGGCGGATAGACCTCATAGAAAATAGACTTATTGGTATAAAGTCAAGGGAGATTTATGAGGCACCGGCAGCGGTGATTCTTCACTATGCTCATCGAGAGCTGGAAAGATTAACTCTAGACAAGGATACCTTCCGTTTCAAAGAAATTATTGCTCAAAAATATTCTGAGCTTGTCTATGATGGGCTATGGCATTCTCCCCTTCGCCAAGCTCTGGATGGTTTTGTTAACCAAACTCAGAGATTTGTCAGTGGAGAGGTAAAACTTAAACTCTATAAGGGAAACTGTACAGTAGTGGGAAGAAAATCCCCTTACTCTTTATATGAAAAAAAACTGGCTACCTATAGTGAAGAAGATACTTTTGACCAAAAAGCCTCGCAAGGATTCATTCATATCTGGAGCCTACCTCTAAAAACAATATCTAAGACACAAAGAAGGGAGGAAAAAAAGTGATTTCTCGTTATGCTCTCCCTCAAATGAGGGAAATATGGCAAGAAGAAGAAAAATTCTCCCTCTGGCTTAAGCTCGAAATACTTGCTTGTGAGGCTTGGGCAAAACTGGGCAGAATTCCTCCTCAGGCATTAGACACTATCAAGAAAAAGGCAAATTTCGATGTTAAACGGATAAAAGAGCTCGAAGATGAGGTAAAACATGATGTGATAGCTTTTCTCACCAATGTTGCCGAGTATGTAGGCCCTGCCTCTCGCTATATCCATCTAGGACTTACCTCTTCTGACCTGCTGGATACCACCCTGGCTCTCCAGATGAAAATGGCTTCTCAAATAATCCTTGAGAACCTGGACAAACTAATTGAAATACTAAAGGAAAAAGCTGCCCAGAATAAAAATACTCTGATGATGGGAAGAACTCACGGTGTTCATGCTGAACCCATTAGCCTGGGATTGAAATTTGCTCTCTGGTACGAAGAGACAAAAAGAAATAAAGAGCGAATGATACAGGCTGACAAAAATATATCCTATGGCAAGCTCTCAGGGGCAGTAGGAACTTATGCTAATTTAGACCCCTTTGTAGAGGAGTATGTTTGTGAAAAACTGAATCTCACTCCCTGCCCGGTTTCCAGCCAGATAATCCAGCGAGACCGCCATGCCCAATATCTGTCTACCCTGGCCATTATTGCCTCTTCTCTGGATAAATTTGCTCTCCAGATTCGCCTTTTGCAGCGTACAGAAACGAGGGAACTGGAAGAGCCGTTTTCCCATAAACAAAAAGGGTCTTCAGCTATGCCTCACAAACGTAACCCTATAATCTGCGAGCGTATCTGTGGCCTGGCTCGTTTGATAAGAAGTAATAGCCAGGCAGCCCTGGAAAATATTGCTCTCTGGGAAGAAAGAGATATATCCCATTCCTCTGTAGAAAGAGTGATTATTCCTGATTCTACTATACTACTCGACTACATAATGGACAAATTCGCCCGGGTCCTGCAAAACGTTGCTATCTATCCTGAAAATATGAGGCGAAACATAGATAGAGCCGGAGAAATTTTCTTTTCCCAGAGGCTGCTGTTAGAATTAGTAGAAAAAGGACTCTCCCGAGAAGATGCTTACAGACTGGTACAAGAAGAAGCTATGAAATGCTGGCAAGAAAATGCTGACTTTAAACATCTAGTGAAGCATAATCCAGAAATAGGCAAGTACTTGAAAGAAAAGGAGCTCGACTCCATTTTTGATTTCCAATACTACCTTCGCTGGATTGACCACATCTTTCAAAGACTAGGAATCCCAGTAAGAAGTTCATAGTTCATAGTTCATTGTTCATTGTTCATTATTCATAGCAAGTTCAAAACCAAAACAAAGCTCAAGATAGCTGAACTTACCCCCTCTCCCTTCCCTCTCCCCCGTGGGGAGAGGATTGAGGTGAGGGGAAAAAGGAAATTCCTATACTATTTAATTATGGAAGAACGGATAAAAAAATGAACACCTTTATACATCCCACAGCCATCATAGACTCCAAAGCAGAACTGGACGAAGATGTAAGAATAGGTCCTTATTGTATAATTGGACCAAATACAAAAATAGGTAAGAAAACAAAAATTAGCGCCTTAGCCGTAATAGAAGAATGGACTGAAATTGGTGAGGAATGCACTATCAGTCAGGGAGTAATTATAGGAACCTTACCTCAGGATACAGGATTTGAGAAGAAAAAAAGTTTTGTCAAGATAGGAGATAGAAATATTATTCGTGAGTATACAACTATACATAGAGGGAGCAAAGAAGGAAGCACTACATACATAGGCAATGATAATTTCTTTATGGCTTACTCTCACATAGCCCATAATTGTTTGATAGAAGACGGAGTAGTTATTGCTAATGTAGGAACACTGGCCGGCTATGTTATTGTAGAAAAAAAAGTTATGATTGGCGGCTTAAGTGCTGTGCATCAATATGTGAAGATTGGAGCTTACTCCATAATTGGAGGATGCTCCAAAGTAGTTAAAGACATACCCCCTTATACCAAAGCAGATGGCCGCCCTGCTAGACTCTGGGGGTTAAATAGTGTTGGCCTAAAGCGGGCAAATTTCTCCCTGGAGACAAGAAATCTTCTAAAAAAAGCTTACAAAACACTCTTCCGGTCATCTCTAAATACCAGCCAGGCCTTAAGAAAAATTGAAAATGAACTGAAAGCAAACTCTGAAATTCAACATCTTTGTCAATTTATCCAGAGCTCAAAAAGAGGAATCTGTAAAGAAAGATGACTACACCTCAAGCTCTAATTCTCGGTATAGTGCAGGCACTTACAGAATTTCTTCCCGTCAGTAGTTCAGCTCACCTGGTTATCATGCAAGACTATCTAGGGTTTAAGAAACCACTGCTCTTGTTTGATGTTATACTGCATGCAGCTACTCTGGGAGCATTGCTAGTTTATTTCAGAAAAGACATAGGAAAAATGATATTATCTTTAGTCAGATTAAAAGAAAAATCTGATGAAGAGATGCTAAACCGCAAAATTTTTTATTTCATACTTATAGGAACTATTCCCACTTTAGCCCTGGGATTATTTCTAAATCAATGGATAAAGGCTATGTTTACCAGTGTTACTTTCACCTCACTCATGCTCCTGGTTACCGGAACTATTCTCTGGATAAGCAAAAGAAAAGCTGATTCAGAAAGAGGAATAGAAAAAATGAAGACAACAGATGCTTTTCTTATAGGTATAATGCAAGGCGTAGCTATTATCCCAGGGATATCTCGTTCAGGAGCTACCATATCTACCGGGCTCTTGCGAGGAATAAAAAAAGAGCTTGCCTTTCGCTACTCCTTTCTTCTTTCTATTCCTGCTATTATAGGGGCATTAGGGCTACAGTTGAGAGAAGCTTTCCTTGAACAGACTCTTCCTTCTCACCCATTTCCCTGGATAGGAGGGGCTTTAGTAGCAGCCGTTATTGGCTATCTTTCCCTTATTCTTTTTCGAAAGATTATTCTGGGGAAGAAGCTTCGCATTTTTGCTTATTATTGTTGGACAATAGGAACGATTTCACTTATAATACGTATAGCTACTTAAACAACATATTGAGGGGGGAAACATCCCCCCTCAACGGCCTTCGGCCTGCTCCCCCCGTTTTTCTTGAGCTATTACCTGAGGAGGTTTAGTTGATAACGATTCAGGGAAATTATTGAAACTCCGATACTAGAACTTAGAGAAAGGAGAAAGAGAAAATAATGTCTCAATACGGAAAAAAACATATATCTAACCGAAAGCGAGCCACTTATCGCCGTAAATCAGCCGCGGTGATTAAGAGTAGACGAAGAAAGGGAAGGAAGAAAATTTGAAAAGTAGTAGCGGTTCGATAGAAACATAGCCAGAGAAGAAATAATAGTCAGGCAGAAACTAACAATAAATACGGATTCTATGCCTATTAAATACATCAGGGCCACCCCCAAAAAAGGAGCAATAACACCCCTTAGCCCCATAAGGGTAAAGTCGATACCCTGATAGGTAGGAATATCTTTACTTTTGGCTCTATTGGTAACGAAGTGAACTCGCGATAGCTCCTGGGCTCCCATAGTGAACCCAGATATTATACTGGCAGGAACAATATACCAGATAGTGGAAGCAAAAACGTAGCAAACAGGAATAAAGCTGCGCAGAAAAAAATTCAGAGTTAGGGAACGACAGGCTCCTCTCTTATCAATATAATGTCCCCAAAAAAGATAGGAAAATATGAGAAAAATTGAAGAAAGACTCACTAGCTTTCCCATAGAAGTATTGGATATCCCCAAATAGTCAACCAGAAAAATAGGAAAGAGAGGCATAACCATAAGGTTAGCAAAACCCTGGATAAAGAAGATTGTCTGAAATAAAGCAAAAGGTCTATCTTTCTTGAATACTTCTAGAATTTCTCTGGGTAAAATTCCCTGCTTTTTTCTCTTCTGCTTTGCATTATTTTTCTGTACCTTGATTCTTCCGAAATAAGTCACAGAAAGAATACCAAACATCGCACCCAGAGGAAAAATATAACGATAGCTAAAATGGTCGAGAAGAAAACCTCCCAGGTAAGCGGTGAAAACTGCTACTAGAGCCATTTCCATCCTCACATAACCCATAGCCCTTCCCCGATAATCATCAGAGTAAATCTCCTTCATAATCCTTACATAGGCAGGACTCCCTGCTTGCTCCAGTAAGGAGTTGAGAAAGACAAGGAGAATGAAAATCCAGGGGTTGATAGCCAGAAAAGCAAATAAGATAACCGCTCTTGCTACTAGCTTTATTTTTACATACAAATCCATTTGACTAACGGCAGTAGCTGAAAGACGTGCCCAATAGAGAGTAAATAAAGCTCCCATAAAAGGGGCAGAACTAAGGAGTGCCATTTGAAAAGAACTAGCCCCTAATTTTCTGGCTATTATCGGAAAAAAGCTTGCCGAAAGACCAGCAAAAAAAGCAAAAGTAATAGCACCCAGAGACTCGTAATAATAGGCCTCTCGCATAAAAGAGGGTATTCTTCGATTGAAAAACAACTTTGTCCTCCTGAGATATAATTAAGCACAGAGTATACTCCTCTATCTTAATCCGTCAAGACCTCCTCGGAAAAGGGGACGGTTCTATTTTCTACTCTTTTTTCTACTTTCCTTCCAAGAGGACTCCTAGACATAGAATTAATCTCTTTCATAACAAAAAGAAATGATAAAAATAGAACCGTCCCCTTTTCCTATTTTTCTCTACTGACACACATTCCAAGTTCAGCGTGAGATTGCATGTGCCTTAACTGAAATTCGTGAAATGCCTCAGCTTTACGATAAGAAGGCTTTCGAGGAGGGAATCGAAGCTATCAGAGAAGATGATGAAGGAAAAACTCTTAGTTTAGCGGATATCTAAGTGAGTTATGAGGTAAGGTTAAATAGGAGAGCTACAAAAATATCTAAGGTAGAGAGGCAAAGGGGAACCAACGAAGCATACTTAGAAAAAAAGAAAATGGCAAAAAAACTAGATAAAGTCTATATAGTAGATATAGAAGCTGCCTGTTGGGAGAAGAAATCACCTGATGGACAGATGAGTGAGATTATACAGGTGGGGATAGCTAGGATTGAAGAATTGGTAATGACCGCACTCGGATACGTGTTGCCTCAAATACTATAATACTTCCCTTCTCTAGTGCTTCATGGATATTCCTCATGTTAGCAAGAAGAAGAGCCAACTGTGATTTGGGTCGTTTCTGTGGATGACGCAACAGAATAACCGAAGGTTTCTTCTCATGCCGTAATGCTAACAGCGTACCAAAGTCGGTATCTGCTGAAACTATAATGCGGTCTTCACTGAGAGCTTTCTCAAATATTTTGGTATCTGGAGCAGATTGCATTCTATAGTCTCGTACATGCACTGTATCATATCCAGCTTGTCTTAATCCCTCAGCAACAACAGGCGAAAGAGCATTATCTATTAAGAATCTCATGAGGTGCTTACCAGTGGGATTTCTCGTTCTTTTACTGCCTCGGCAGCATATTGTAAGGCCTGGCGAATATCTTCGGGCTCGAGATCGGGAAACGCCTTTAATATCTCCTCTTCACCCATTCCGTCAGCTACCATTCCTACCACCGTTGCTACCGGGATACGCAATCCTCGGATACAGAGTGCTCCTCCCATTTTGTCTGCTTCAACAGTAATACGGGCAAATTTCATCTTTGCTACCTCCCAATTAGTGAGACAATTAGTTTTTTGAGCAAGTATAAACCAAAACATTCCAGAGCATTACTATCATATACTTTTTTAGTTAAGTGTCAATTTTTCTTTTTCCAGCCTACTAACTAGATGGTATGGGAATTTCCTTTTTAGATGCAGATAAACACAGATTAAGAAACATGTTTTGAAAAAATACGCTTTGAAATTTGAATTTTTTTTATCGAAGATTTACTTTTTGTGACAGAATGATATGATGTAAGTGGCATTTCCACACGTATTCTAGGTTCAGCATAAGATTGCATGTGCCTTAGCTGAAATTCTTAAAATGCCTCAACTTTACGATAAGAAAGCTTTCAAGAGGAGAATCGAAGCTTTCAGGAAAGGAGTAGGAATAATGAGCAAAGTAACAATTAAAATTGACCTTGAGGAGTTAAAAGAGGCTATCTCTCAACTTTCCGATGACGAGAGGGAAACCCTCTTCTTCGAGCTTAATCCTGCTTGGGGAAAGGCTTTACAAAAGATGGAGCAGGAAGCTATCGGAGAAGATGATGAGGGAAAAACCCTCAGTTTAGAGGATGTCTAAGTGAGTTATGAGGTAAGGTTAAATAGGAAAGCTACAAGGCAATCTAGAAAGTTAGACCCTCACATAAAAGAGATAGTTAAAAGGAGGCTAAGGGAAGGCCTTGCTTTGGATCCTTCCAAGTATCCTCTTTTGTCTGGTGGATACTCTGGATTAAGAAGGATAGCGTTCTCTACTCCTGGAGGAGAGTTCAGAGCAGTTTATAGTGTTAGGGAAGATAAGAAAAGGGTTATTGTTGTTTTTGTGGGAAACCGGGAGAACTTTTATAAGGAGCTACAAAAATATCTAAGATAGAGAGGCAAACAAATTAAGGATTTATCCTGATTGGCAGGGAAAAAGACGCTCACTTAAAGGCCATGTGAGAGCATTTGACGAGGAAATAATAGAGGTCATCTCAAGGAATTAGAGTGTCTATATCAAGCTAATTTTATTAAGCCAGTTGTGAGGTAGAGGGATTCTTATATGGCGATTGAAAGAATTGGGGGAAAAGAAAAACGAAATGGTGACCCCATGAAAATATACCTCGAGACTACTATCGTTATTGGAGGAGGTAAACTTCCTGGCTCGGACAGATTAAAAGAATTATCCAAAAAAGGGAAGGTCAAACTTTTTATTTCCGGCTACGTATCTATGGAAGTATACCAAGGTCTAACGGAAGTATTTCGACAGAAAAATGAATTTCTAAATACTCACAAAGAGCATAATAAGGATTTTTTTGCAAAAATGAACGAGATTAGAAAGAAACAACACGAACGAGAAGTTGGATTAGAAAAAGAACTAAATTATTGGAAGAAGGATTGTAAAATAAATTACTGCAAATCAATTTGCGGGAACCTAATTGGTACCCCCCTTCCCTTCCTACTTGCCTTTGTGACCAAATTCTACGAGCATATCCACTTAGAATTATCCCGCTTAGAACAATTAGAAACCAAATACAATATTAAGGATCTCGATGCGGTTCATTTAATGGAGGCCCAATGTTCTAAGATGAATTGGTTCCTTACCGAAGACAAAGATTTTTTAAAAAAGAGGGCTAGTGGGATACCTTGGCTAACATTCAAAATTTCAAGACTCGAAAAATTCTTAAGAATTCATAATTGGTTTTGAGAAAACTAGAAATCCTGCAAGCTAATGTTATCAAGCCAGTTTTGGGATAGATGGTTCTTAGAGTGGGTGTAGATATGAAAAGTATCACAAAAGCAAAAATAGTTATGTGTCTTTTGGGGAGTTTAATGATTTGGCTAGGATTTGATGTGATTGAAATAATAGTTTTAAATCGTGAAACGATTGTGGTAGGGGTTATAGGGATTATTTTATTTATTTGGGGGGTTGCTTTAAAGGAGAGTTAAGTGAGAGGCAAAAAACTACTAATTTTCATTTTGATTTTTCTTCTGCTGTTCTCTATCCCTGGGTTTACTCTGGATTTTCTTTATCCGGCGAAAGTGGAGCGGGTAATGGACGGAG
>Ga0315532_1000394_pt1 | contig 35561 bp, 39 predicted proteins | sample SalMarWE160370MG_FD_203082 | JGI IMG/M metagenome (GOLD analysis project Ga0315532, IMG submission 203082) | Salt marsh sediment microbial communities from the Plum Island Ecosystem LTER, Massachusetts, United States - Salt Marsh Sediment WE1603-70 ...
TAGGGTGGGTGGGGAAGAAGACCTTACCCCAGCCCTGTCAGATACTCTTTAAGCCACTGCAGGGCGGCTTCGGCGGCGCTCTGCTTGTTCTGCTCCCGGTCCCCGGTAAAATTATGTTTCCGGCTGAAGGTGCTCTCCCCGTGCGATAGGCCGATATAAAACAGCCCCACCCTTTTTCCGGCGGAAGCCCCGCCCGGCCCGGCGATGCCGGTATCGGCCAGGCAGATGTCGGCGCCTAATATTTTCCTGCCGCCCAGGGCCATCTCCTCGGCTACTTCAGCGCTTACCGCCCCGTACTGGTTGAGGGTATCTTCTCTGACCCCCACCACCCCGATTTTGACCTGGTTGCTGTAGGCGGTGACCGAGCCTTTGTAGTAGTCGGAGCTGCCGGCGATGTTGGTAATGCGGTGGGAGAGCAGCCCGCCGGTGGCGGACTCGACTATGCCCAGCGTCAGGCCCTTCTGCTTAAGAATAGCGCCGATTTCTTCCTCAAGGCTCATATAAACCTTTCCATCAGGAAGTATATCGTCTCGTCGCTGACTTTTTTGCCGTCGTCGCTGAGCTTGGCTATGGCGTGCTCGGCCAGTTTGTGCTTCTGCTCATCGGCCATGTCTGCCAGCTCGCTGTATATTCCCACCCTTCGCCCCACCCGGAAGTTGTGCCTCTCCTCGGGGGAAAGGGACTGGAAGCGGGAAATCGCCGCTAGCATTTTATCTTTATCGTCGGGCAGCTTGCCCTCGATTTCCTGGAGCAGGTTGGTGATGTGGTCGCTGACGAAGTAGGCGCCGCAGTCCAGGTTCTCGATGAGCAGTTTTTCCTCCTCGACGATTTCCTCGTCGCTGGAGCGGACAAAGCTGCCGTTCTGGACTTCTTGGTATAGGGGCATCCCCTCCTTGACGGTCAGCGTCCGCACCCGGATGAAGGCGGGGTCTATCTGGTTTAATACTTTAGCCGTCTCGACGGCGTGCTCCCGCCACATCTTCTTGCCGCCCAGCCCCAGTACGACGTATTCGCACAGCGAAATACCGGAGGCAACTACATTTTTACCCCCCTTGATGTGGTCGGCGGCGGTAACCCCCTTGTCCATGTATTCCAGCAGCGGGTCGTAGCCGGACTCCAGCCCGATGTGCAGCCGGGAAAGCCCGGCCTCGTGGAGCGCTTTCAGCTCTTCCGGCTTCTTCTTGGCCGCCGTCTTGGAGCGGGCGTAGCTGGTCACCTGGGTGATGCTGGGCAGGGTTTCTTTTAGGAACTTTATTACCTCAACTAGGTCGGGGGTGCGCATAATCAGGGTATTGGCGTCCTGGAGGAAGGCGCCGGTGCCGCCGTGGTAGAGCCACAGGGCGATGTTAAAGTAGGCTTCGTTGGGCGGGTTTTGTAGTACGGTCGTTACCACCGCTTCCAGGCTGCCCCCGTAGCCGCTTTTCCAGGCCATGGCCTTAAGCCCGTCCTGTATTGCCTTGGCGGCCAGTATATCCTTTTTGACCTCCTCAACCGGCCTCAGCTCGAACCGCTGCCCCTTGTAGATATGGCAGAACTTGCAGCGGTTCCAGGAGCAGTTCTTGGTCGCCCGGATAAGCAGGGAGTGGGCCTCGCTGGGCGGTCTGATCGGTCCCAGTTGGAAAGAATCAGTCATTATTTACTTCTCTATAGGTAGCCGAAAATGTTTTGCTTGATGAACTCAAAGTTGCGCCTGACGTTTTCGGCGCCGGTGACTATGCCCATGTGGCCGGGAAGCAGGTATTCCACGTCCAGCTTTGACAGCCTCTCTATAGATTGTTTAAGCTGTTCGGCGTTGCCGCCGGGCAGGTCCACCCGCCCCGTGTTCTGGTTAAAGAGGACATCCCCGCAGATGAGCACTTTCTCGTTGCGCAGATAGTAACAGACGCTTTCGGGGGAGTGCCCCGGGGAGGGGATGAGCTCTATTTCGGTCTCCCCCAGGTTCAGTCTGTCTTCTTCAAGCACCCTGTCCTCGGTGAATTGAGAGCTGGGGACGCCGAAGAACTTTGACGCCTGGATGGCGGCGGCCTCCCCCAGCTGTTTCTGGATTTTAGGGAGCAGGATTTCGGCGCCGGAGGCTTCTTTAAAGGCCGCGTTTGACCAGGAGTGGTCGCCGTGCAGGTGAGTGTTCATAATGATATTGATAGCCTTGGGGTCGATGCCGTCCTTCTGCATGTCCTGGAGCAGGGCGGGCAGGAATTCGTTCAGTCCGGGGTCAATAAGCATACTGAGTTTGTCCTTAATCACGTAGGTGTTGCAGTCCATCATTCCTTTTTCAGGGTAGTAGTATAGATTTTTAATCAGCTTCATGCTATCATTACCTCTAACAAATTGGCTTTAATCAACCGGTTTTTCATTATAATACGAATCGGTATCTAAAATAAAGCTAAAGTTATCTAGTAGTCGCAGGTAGCAATAGGAAGGAGGTACCGCTATGGTAGCTGTAGCCTGGATTGCCGGTATTATCGGCGGGCTTTGCATGGCGATGGGTATTGTCACCGCCTTTGAGGCGATTCCACTGCTGGGCAGTGAGCTTACCTGGTTGTTCTGGTTTATGTTGTCGGGCATTCTGTTCTTAATCAGCATCGTCTTTACTCTGGCTCGCAGTGAGTATTAACCCTTCTTTGAGAGAGGCGAAAATTTCTCTGCACGTTTACCCCAACGCCCCCCGCAACCAGGTGGTCGGCTTTAGCGACGGGGTGCTGGGGGTAAAGGTGGCGGCACCGCCGGTCAGGGGACAGGCCAATAGAGAACTGGTCGCATTCTTAAGCCGGGTTTTAGGCGTGGGCAAAAGCAGCTTGGCCATTCTTAAAGGCCATACCTCCCACAACAAGCTCATCTCGGTCAGCGGCTTGAGCCAGGAAGAGGTTATCCGGCGGCTTTCGCCCGGTTAGTCTCTTATTTTACCCCCATCTTCCGCTTGTGGTGGCGCCACAGGAGAATACCCAGCACGGTTCCCCAGATGGGTATGAAGATTAACAGCCAGATGGCTATGGTGCCCAGCACCTGCCCGGTGATGACCAGGCCTCTGGCAGCGGACTTGAATATTTGCAGTACGTTCCAGCCGGGGGGAACCGGCGGTTTGCCGCTGAATTCGGGCTCCAGATAGACCGAAATCAGGCTCATTGACGATGTCCGCTCCAGGTACTGCATCCGCCCCTTGAGTTGCTCTATCTCCTGGCGTACCCGGGACAGGCTTTCATATATTTCCAGTATGTCATCCACGTCCTTGGCCTTGTCCAGGAGTACCAAAAATTCCTGCTCGGTGGCTTCGGCGTTGGACAGCCTGGCTGCCAGGTCGATGTACTCCTCGGTAACATCCTGGCTGCTGGTGCTCTCCTCTTCCACCCTTACCGCCAGCCCCCTTATATCGGCCAGCGCTTGCTCAAAGCTCTCATCGGGGACCCGGATGTTAATCCACCCCCGCATGTCCTCTTCCTCCCCGGAAACGCTGGACGATACCACGTAGCCGTTAAGCCCCCCCGCCAGCTGGTTTATCGCCTGCATGGCCTCACTTACATCTTTCACCACCAGGTACATATCGCTGTTGCGGACTATCATCCGCTCGTCGTAGTTGACTAAAACGGTGGTGACTTGAGCCTTATCGTCCGCTTCGCCTCCCCAGATAAAGCCGGGCCCTGACTGCACCGGCGGTATCACTACTGGTGGATATGGCTCATCTCCCCATTCGTCTGGCGGCAGGTATGTCACCGGCGGCTCCGGCGCCTCTGAGGCGCAGGAAAGCCCCGCCAGTATCGGTGCCAGCAAGACCACCAGCGCCAGCCCTATTATCAGCCTTTTCATGCTCATACCCCCTTAGCTGCTTATATCGTAAGCTATATATAGTTCTACTATACTATAACGATGGGATAGTGAAAAGGTTAGGCTAGTTTTTATTTACCCTCACCCACAGCCTCTCCCCGTCGGTAATAAACTCTATCGTTCCCTGCTCATCGGTGCGGTAGATATTTTCTGCGCCCAGCGCTTCTTCCAGCCTATCAATAACCTCGCCGTGGGGGTGACCGTAGCTGTTTTCCCCCACTGATATCACCGCCACCCCGGGATTAACCGCCGCCAGGAAATCGAGCGTGGTGGATGTCTTGGAGCCGCTGTGGCCTACTTTAAGCACGGTGCCGCTCAAATCGCTCCCACGGGCGATTAGCCCGAACTCAGCCTCCCGCTCGATGTCGCCGGTGAGCAGAAAGCTCACCTCGCCGGCGCTTAAATTCAGTACCACGCTGTTATTATTTATATCCGAGTTGGTCCCGCTTAAAGGCTTTGCCGGTGGGTTAAGCAACTTCATCGTCACGCCGTCGCCTAGCTCAATCTCCTGCCCGGCCTGAGCTATAGTGCCCTCAATATCTTTTTCCCCGATTAGCCCCAGCCACTCCCGGCAGATGGGCAGCCCGTAGTCCGATTCGGGGTAGAGCACCCGCTCCACCCGGTATCTCTTTAGCGCCTCCACCAGCCCGGTGATGTGGTCGGCGTGGGGGTGGGTAAGCACCACCAGCTCTATGGTTCTGTCCCAGAAGGGCATTTTCTCGCCCAACTCCATGGACAGCGCCTGCGGGCTGGGGCCGCCGTCAACCAGCACCTGCTGGCTCCCCTTCTGGATTAGGATGGCCTCGCCCTGCCCGACATCTAAAAAGCTCACCCGGAGCTTATCATCGGGCATAGCGGCGGCGGCGGTCGTTGCCAGGACGGCCAGTATCAGCAGCGGTGGAACCACCCACCTCAGCGGCAGCCGGCTGGCCAGGCCGGTAGACTTAGCCGCCCCGCCTTTAAGCCAGTTTGCTACCTGTGGCAGCCGCTTTCGGCTGCTCACCAGCCATATCACTATAGCCAGTACGGCGTAGTAGCTAATTATCAGGGCAGGGTTTATCCAGTCCGTCTCGACGGCGGATACGGGCAGGGCGGCCAGCCCCCTCACTATCAGAAGCATGTAAGAAGCGAACAGCCAGGTAAGCCAGCCGATGCCCTGGGCTATTGGCAGGAAAATCAGCCCGATTATTCCCCCCGCCGCCCCTAAAACGATGAGCGCCGGCAGCGCCGGGAGGGCCAGGAAGGTAGCCAGCGGCCCCACCAGGGATACTATTCCGAAATAGTGGGCCACCACCGGCCAGACGGCGATGATGGCGGCCAGGGTCACGCTGAAGCTGTCGGTAACGATGGTGGCTATGGATGCCCCCGCCCCCTCCTCCCCGACGGTTTTATCAACTATCTTTCTCCCCAGTCCCATCAGGGGCGGGGCGATAAAGATTAAGCCGGCCATGCCCAGGAAGCTCAGCTGGAAGGCGGCGTCCCATAGTATTAACGGGTCTATAGCCACCATTACGGCGGCGGCAAAGGCCAGCGAGGTTATGGCGGTTCGCTGCCTCCCCAGCAGCTCGGCGCTTAGGAAAAGGCTGGCCATGATAGCCCCCCGCACCACCGGGGGTTGGAGGCCGGTAATTAAGGCGTAGAGCCATATTACCCCCAGCGCCAGCCAGATATAGATATAGCGCTTCTTGCCGAAGAGCCGGATGCCCAGGCTGAGCAGTATCCCGGCCAGTATGCTCAGGTGCAGCCCCGATATGGCCAGCAGGTGGGCGGTGCCGGTGTGGGCAAAGTCGTCCTTTATGGATTGGGGTATGTTGTACCTGATACCCAGCACGACCCCCTGCGCCAGCGATGCCGCCGGCTCGGGCATAGTTTGGGCGATGCTCCGGGAAAGGCTGCTTTTCAGGGAATAGACCCACTCCAGCGGTTTAAAGCCTTTTCCCGTCTCCAGGACTTCTATATTGGGGTAGAGCATGGTTGAGTAGATTCCCCGGCCCTCGAGGTAGCCCTTATAGTCAAAGTCACCCAGCTGTTGCGGTGTCTCTAATTTTCCCTTTACCCGGAGCGCGTCGCCGTAGTCATATTCAGGGTAGCGTGGGACAAAGAGTAGCACGTCCCCGCTTACCTCCTCCCCGTTGATTGCGCTGGCGGCAAGGCGTATATGGGTGGACTTATCCCTTATTTCGGGCTCGGCGCTCACCGTCCCCTCAATCGCCATCTCCTGGCCGTTGTAGAAGCGCAGGTGGCTGGTGTCGTTGGGGGGCAGGGATGCCTGGTAGCATAAAGCCCCGCCGAAGAAGGCAATCAGGCAGACGGCGGCCAGTATTATAGCTTTGCGCTTTTGGTGGAAGAAGAAGAGCAGGGGGAGGGGTAAAAGCCCGGTGAGGATTAAGGTGGGCGGTAGGGCAAACCTCGACCCCAGATATATACCGGCCAGCCAGGCACCGCTTAAAAATATAAGCGCCAATATTTACCTCGGAGCTTTAGTCGCCTGCGGTAATCAGGCCTTTAATTTCCTCGTAGATAGCCGGGCCGATGCCTTCGACCTCGGTTATCTCTATGATATGCTTAAATCCCCCGTTCTGCTGGCGGTAGGCTATGATGGCCTGAGCCTTGCTTGGGCCGATGCCGGGCAGGGCTTCCAGCAGCCAGGCTTCGGCGCGGTTGATATCTATCTTCTGGGGTGCTTCTTCCTGAGGTACCACGCCGTTCGTTTCCGGCGTCTGCGGCAGGGAAATCTCTACTGGCTGGGGTGGGCTGTATCTCTGCCAGGCGACTATACCGCCGGCAATAATAACGGCCGCCAGCAGGATTATAACCAGTGTCCAGAATCTTTGCCTGGCCATAATTAGCTCTACCCAGTATAGCAGAATAATAAGGCGTGATGAATAGAACTGTATAGCAGTATAGACATTTATAGCCTCCCATTTATATCTATTCCCCCCACCTTTTTAAAGTTATGTTTTTCTTCCCATACCCACCCGCCCAAAAGGTTTCACCTTTTAAGAATCTGAAACCCCGCCCCCCTAGGAGAGAGATGAGTTCCCGTTATCCCCCTTTTTTGAGGGAAATTTAAAGGCATAGCCTTTGAGGGCGGGAGGGTGGGAAGATAAACGCCACTAGAAAACAAGCGCTGGACAGCCAGTCAAGGGCGGTAGTATAATAGTCAAAATTTTATTATGGAGGTGAACCGTGTTAAAGGCTCTAAAGGTAATCCTTATTGTCTACGGGGCAATAGCAGTTGTGATGGGCGTGTTGCATATTTTTGCTCCTGATATGCTGATGAGCATGATGGGCCTGGAGGATATGCCCGCTGCATGTAAGTCGGCGCTGTATTCTATGGCGATGGTAGGCGTCTCCTTCGTTGCCGGCGGTGTCTATCTTATAGTGGCGGGGACGCGGGACATCGTCCGCCACATTTACTGGGTGCAGTTCGCCCTGCTGTGGGCCATTCTGGCTGTAGCCGGCGCCGTGTACTCGGTGCTGATGGGCTATGTTGGCTTTAATCAGGTGATGATGCCGGTTATCGTTGACGGCGTCTTCTTCATATTATTAATGGTTTTCTATCCCTGGGGTCGCACCGGAGATTAGCCGTTAATTCGGTTATTCGTTAAGAAGCAATAGAGCGGGGAAAAGGTCAGGAGCCTCTGAGAGCTTTTCTCAGCGCCTCCTCAGAGTCGGGGGTGGTGATAGCTATTATCTGATCTTCGGCCTGAAGGACGGTGCTGGCAGTAGGCACGTGGGGCTTCTCCTGCTTGGGAATAATCAAAAACAGGCGGTTCTCCGGCGGCAGGGTAAGCTCTCTTATCTCCTTACCCACCGTCTTGGCGTCGGCCGGGATTTTCAGCTCCACCACCTCAAGCCCCTTCTCCCTGATATCCATCAGGTGGGTCATGGAGTGGGTGGGCACTTCTTCGGTGATGCTCTCCAGGATTATATTGGTGCTGCTCACGGCAACATCGATGCCCAGCTCTTTAAAGATGGCCTCGTTCTTGGGGTTATTTATACGTGCTACCGTCCGCGGCACGTTGAATTTGTGCTTGGCTACCTGGCAGGTCACCAGGTTGTCCTCGTCGTCACCGGTCACGGCGATGAACATCTCGGCCCTTCCCGTGCCGGCTTCGGTCAGGGTAGTTACCTCGCAGCCATCGCCCCGGATGCAGACACTGCCCAGTGCATCTATAATGAACTGGGTTCGGGCCGGGTCTCTTTCCACCACCAGTATCTCGTGCCCCTGGTCCAGCAGAGCCTGGGCCAGGTAATAGCCCACCTTGCCCCCGCCTATAACGATGATATACATTATTTAGCCTCCTCCTCCGGCTCCGCTTCCAGTTTTTCCTTCAGCATCTGGGCGAATATGGTGGTCGGGCTGAAAGACTCTACTCCCAGGGAGTTAAAAAGCTCCCGGCGCAGCGGGTCATAGATGCGGCAGAGCACCCTGGGCACCTTGAAGATATGCCTGGCTATCTGGGCGGCCATGACATTGCGGTTATCCCCCTGGGTCAGGGCGATGAAGGCATCGGCCTCCTCGATGCCGGCTTTCTTAAGCGATTCCTCGTCCATGCCGTTGCCCGTCAGGGCGGTGCCGCCGAACTCAGCCGGCAGCCGCCGGAAGCTATAAGTATTAGTGTCCAGGATGGTGACGCCGTGCCCTTCGATGTCTAAAAGTCCCGCCAGCCGGGCGCCCACCCTTCCGCAGCCCATAATAACTACTTTCATAATCTTAAGTCCTAACTGGTATGTTGATGATACAGTATAACCTGGCAGGGGGCATTCCGGAGCACATAGGGCAGCACATTACCCAGGCTGAACTGCCCGAAGCGCCTCTTGTAGGAAAGCCCCATTATTATCAGGTCAACCTCCCGCTCCGCGGCTTCATCGACTATGGTAGGCCCGACTTCGCGGGCCTGGAGGAGGTCGGTCTCCACCTCGTAGTCTGCCTCCTCAGCCACAGTGGCGATGTGGTCCAGTATCTCCTCGGCCTTGGCCGTTTCCGACCGTATCTCGGCATCCAGCGGCAGGGAACGCTTTACCGCGATAACGTAAACCGCCCAGATTTTGCCCTTATTCTTCTTAGCCAACTGGCAGGCCAGCCTCATTGTTTCGTCGTCAACCGGCCTGCCGGTCACCGGCACCAGTATCTTAGTGAACTCCATCACTCTCCATTCCCGTTTATTATGGAGCAATCGGTATTATAAACTTCTGGCGCTAAATCCACAATACCCCTCACCCTGGCCTTTTGGCATTGTGGAAGAAGGGCAGGTTCTCTCTGCGCCGGTAGAAGTAATAGACAATAAAGCCGATTATCATCCAGATAATACCCACCCAGCGGCTGTAGGGCTGGGTGATTAATATAATAACCCATATTACGCCGGTGGCCGCCAGCCCTATCATCGAGCTTATAGGCAGCTCCCGCCCCCACATTTTCAGGTTCCAGCCCAGCTTAAAGGGACGCTCCAGATTGGGCTGCCTCACCCTCATGCTGAGGATGGAAGCATGGGCGAACATAAAAGCCAGCAGCGAGCCGAAGGCGTAAAGGGCGCCCATATTCTCAAAGGCATTGGCGGCAAAGAACCCCGGCATCAGGATAATCAGGGCGATTACGCCGAAGATGATAATAGCCACATAGGGGGTCTTGAATTTCTGGTGCACCCGGCTTAAGATTGCCGGCTGAAGTTTGTGGCTGCCCAGGGAAAAGGCCAGCCGGGAGATGCCGATAAGCCCGGCGTTGGTGGCGATGAGCAGTATGGTTCCCGCCAGCAGGGCAATTAACGGCTTTAAGACCTCGGAAATTAAAACTATTGGAATCTTGGCGGCAATGCCCGCCACCGGGTCGCGGGCCCAATCGGTGGCCAGCTCCTGCGGCGTCATCGCCGATAGCGATACCAGCGATATACCGGCAAAGATAACCAGTACGGCCACTATCATCATAATCAGCGCCCGGGGGACCCTTTTCTCCGGCTGTTTGGTCTCCTCGGCCATCTGGGACATGGTTTCGATGCCGGTGTAGGCGATTGAGGCCAGGGCGATGCCGAAGACCAGGTTGCCGGTGGTGGGCCAGTTGTCGATGATGCGGTGAAACAGTACCGGGGGATTAAAGAGCAGGATAAAGCCGATAACCACCAGCGCCACCTGGGTGGTTATATCCAGTATGGCGGCGCCGATATTGAGAAAAGAGGTCTCCTTGATGCCGACTATATTTATTATTATCAGAAAGCCGACGATGCCCATTGAGGTCAGCGTGCCCAGTACTGGCGAAACCTTAAACGGCTCAAAGAAGAAACCCAGGTAGGGGGGAATGGTGTAAGCCGATATAGATATGGTGACGATATAGCTCAGCATCAGCGCCCAGCCGGCGGCAAATCCAGCCAGGTCGTTAAAGCCGTGCCTGGCAAAGCTGGCCGAGCCACCGGCTTCGGGCAGCATGGCGGTGCCCTCGGCGTAGGTAAGGGCGGTAAAGATAAACAGGATTCCGGCGATGCCCAGCACGATGGGCGTTGCCCCCATGGCCACCAGGGCGACGATGCCCAGGGCGTAATAGATGGACGAGCCCACATTGCCGTAGCCGGCGCTGAACAGCGCCGGGACGCCCAGTACCCTCCTTAAGCGAAACCGCTTGATTCGCCGGGGGCGGACGACCCTGTCGCCGGGTTTAGGCTGGTAGTTCTCAGTCATTTTTTACCGGTTTAATAGGTTTTCCCATTATAGCCCACAATTTGAGCATTTTATGCCTCTGGAGGCTGGATGTCAACCTGTTTCTGGCTTGACAATCACCTGTCCCTCCACTAAACTCAAGGTGAAAGCGAAATGTTAGAATTTCCCTTTGCTTACCCCCCGGTTTCCCCCCCACCGTTGTCCCGGTATGCCTGCTTTAGGCAGAGGAGGATTAGAGTTTGAAGTTACCCTTTATCCCCCGTGAGGAGAAGTTTTTCGACCTTTTTCAGGCAAGCGCCGAAAACATGGTCAAAGCAGCTCAGAACCTCAAGGAAATGATTACCGAATGGGAGCATGTCGAAGGCAAGGTAGCCGAAATAACCGAGCTTGAGCACAAGGGTGACACCATCACCCACGAAATTATGTCGCGCTCGCACCGAACTTTTGTCACCCCCTTTGACCGGGAAGACATAGCCCAGCTGGCCCACGTCCTGGACGATGTCACCGACTTTATTCATTCGGCGGCGGACGCCATGCTGCTTTACAAGGTAGAACGTCCGGGTGAGCGAGCTAAAGAGCTGGCTGATATCATCCTGCAGGCCACCGAGGAAATAGAAAAAGTTCTGCCCCAGCTAAAGAAGCGTATCATCTTGAGCTCGGTGCTCAAAAGGTGCGTGGAGATTAACCGGCTGGAGAACCTGGCCGATAGAGTCTACCGCTCGGCAATCGCCGAGCTTTTTGATGATTCCACCGATATGGCTCATATCATCAAGTGGCGCGAGATTTACTCGCATATGGAGAGCGCCACCGACAGGTGCGAGGATGTGGCCGATGTCCTGGAAGGGGTAGCCATCAAGCATGCCTGATTCCTCCCTGGCGCTTCTTATCCTCATTGTCGTCTTTGCCATCGGCTTCGGTCTGGTTAACGGCTTCAACGATGCCGCTAATGCCATCGGCGCTTCGGTTGGCTCCCGGGCCCTTTCCCCCCGCAGTGCGGTAATACTGGCCGCCTGCTTCAATTTTGCCGGCGCCGCCACCGGCCTGGAGGTGGCCAAAACCATCGGCAAAGGGATTCTGGTCCCGGAGGCCATTTCAAATCTGACGGTGATTGCCGCCCTGGCGGCGGTTATCGTCTGGGGAGGTGCAGCCACCTACCTGGGTCTGCCGGTAAGCATCACCCACAGCTTCGTTACCGGGCTGGCCGCCGCTGGAGCCGCTACGGTGGGCATAGGCGCCATACAGTGGAACGTTATGGAGCGGGTGCTGTCGTCGGTGGTGGCGGCCCCCGTCCTCGGCTTTATCGGCGGCTTCGTCCTCATGATAATTCTCTTCTGGGTCTTCCGGCAGAGCGCCCCCGCCCGGATGAGGATTATCTTCAGCCGCCTGCAGTGGATTACCACCGCCTTTCTGGCCTACAGCCACGGCAAGAATGACGGCCAGATGCCAATCGGCGTTATCACCATGGGGCTGGTCATCTATACTGGTCAGGCCGCTCTTTGGGACAATGTCCCCTTCTGGGTAATCGCCTTGTCGGCCGTATCCATAAGCTCGGGGCTGGCCATGGGTGGCTGGCGGGTCATCAGGACGGTGGGATTCAAGGTTACCGCCCTGCAGCCGGTGCACGGCTTTGCCGCCAATCTATCGGCGGCGGGGGTTATTGAGCTGGCCTCCCATTTTGGTGTCCCGGTAAGCACCACTCACGTCGCCAGCTCGGCCATTATGGGAATAGGGGCTACCAAACGCTTCTCGGCGGTGCGCTGGGGGGTGGCCGGCAATATCGTGCTGGCCTGGGTATTGACCTTCCCCATCTGCGCGGTGCTGGGTTACCTCTTTGCCTGGCTGCTGGGGATGGTATTCTAATCGGGCAGGCGGATTTCCCGGGTAGTCACCCGGTGCTTTTCGGCGATAATTATTGCCTCGATGGCCAGTGCCGCCAGGTCAATTTTAGCCTGCTGGTTCACCACCACGTAGTCGAACAGGGGCAGCTGGTTCATCTCCTCCTCGGCCGTTTTCAGGCGCAGGTCGCAGTCAAAGTCCGATTCGGTCCGCCGCCCCTTGAGCCGGGTGGTAAGCTCCTCCATTGACGGCGGCACGACGAAGATAAACACCGCCTGGGGCGCCATTTTTTTAATGGTGGCCGCTCCCTGGCAGTCAATTTTTAGTATGGCGTCCTTGCCCCCCTCCAGCGCCTCCCTCACCGGCTCTTTAGGCACGCCGTACCGGTTGCCGTAAACCTCGGCGTACTCCAGGAACTGGTTGCCTTCCAGCATCTTCTGGAAACGCTCAGCGGAGATAAAGTGGTAATCCACGCCGTCCTTCTCACGGGTTCGCTTGGGGCGGGTGGTTACGGTGGTGATAAATTCAGCCGGGTAGCCCGATTTGCGCATCCGGCTAAGGATGGCGTCCTTGCCCGCTCCCGAAGGCCCGGAAAGCACTACCAGCAGCGGCTCCGGCCTGGCTGAGGAATCGCCTTTAGGCTTCGACCTTTTCATCAACTGGCTCTGGTTTCAGCAGTGAGCTGCCCCGGATGGCCTGTAACCTGCCGGCAATGGTTTCCGGCGCCAGGGCAGCCAGGATAATATGCCCGCTATCGATGATGATAACGGCTTTGGTTCGGCGGCCGCTGGTCATATCAATGAGCAGCTCCTTGTTCTTGCCCTCCTGGATGGCGCGCTTGATGGGGGCTGAATTTGGTGAAGCTATCGCCACAACCCGGTTCATGGCGACTATGTTACCGAATCCGATATGAACCAGTTCCGCAACCATACTTATCACCTCTTTATAACAGCGGTGCTTAATATAATAAACCCTAAAAGCTAATTAGGCAATGCCTAAACCAAGCAAAACGGCTTGAATTAAAGGCCATTTGGTGATATTCTGTTTTAATGGATTGAAGTGCGCATTAGAGATTATTACGGGGAGAAACGGGGGCTATCTCTGGGAGGGTTGATTTCGGAGATAGCTTTTTTGTGTCCGTGATGAACCATATGAGAGTAAGGAGGCCAGCGGTTGTATAAGATTTTGGAGAGAGAAGACCTGGTTCCCGGCATTCATCTTTTCAAGATAGAGGCGCCGGCGGTGGCTCAGAAGGCTAGAGCGGGGCAGTTTGTTGTGGTCAGGATTGATGAGAAGGGCGAGCGCATCCCGCTGACCATCGCCGACTGGGATAAAAACGAGGGCACGGTGACCATCGTCTTTATGGAGGTTGGTGCCACCACCGCCCGGCTGGCGCTGCTTAAAGAGGGTGACGCCATCGCCGACTTCGTCGGCCCCCTGGGTGTGCCGGCGGAAATAGATAAATACGGCACCGTGGTCTGTGTCGCCGGCGGGGTGGGAACGGCTGTGGTAGCCCCCATCGCCCGCGCTCTAAAAGAAGCCGGCAATAAGATTTTCACTATTCTGGGGACGCGCAGTAAAGACCTGCTTTTCTGGGAGGACGTCCTGAGCGGCGTCAGTGACCGGATGATTGTCACCACCGATGACGGTAGTTACGGGCGCAAGGGTGTGGTCACCGAACCCTTAAAAGAGCTTTTAGGGTCCGGGGAGAAGATTGACCGCGTCGTCGCCATCGGCCCGGTGGTGATGATGAAGTTCTGCTCGCTGACCACGGCCCCCTCTGGTGTTAAGACTGTCGTCAGCCTAAACCCCATCATGGTAGACGGCACCGGCATGTGCGGCTGCTGCCGGGTGTCGGTGGGCGGCGAGACCAAATTCGCCTGCGTTGACGGCCCCGATTTTGACGGGCATAAAGTTGACTGGGACCTGCTGGCGGCGCGCCAGCGTATATATCTTGACGAAGAGAAGTGCGCTTACGATGAGTGGCAGAAAAGCCATTCGTGATTAGGAGTGAGTAAATGGCAGAATTGAATCTTAATAGAGTGGAGATGCCCCGCCAGGACCCCAAAAAGAGGGGCAAAAATTTCAACGAGGTGGCGCTGGGTTACAGCTTGGAGCAGGCCAAGGAAGAGGCCAGCCGCTGTATCCAGTGCAAGAAGCGTAACTGTGTTGCCGGCTGCCCGGTTGAGGTGGACATCCCCGATTTTATCCAGGCCATCCGCGAGGGGAATATGCCGGAGGCGGTGAGGATTTTAAAGAGTAAGAACGCACTGCCCGGCATCTGCGGGCGGGTCTGCCCCCAGGAGACCCAGTGCGAATCCACCTGCACCCTGGCCAAGAAGGGTGCTCCAATTGCCATTGGCCGCCTGGAAAGGTTCGTCGCCGACTGGGAAAGGGGCAATATGCCGGCACAATCTACCCCGCCCCGCCCCAAAGCCAGCGGCAAGCCCAGCGGCAGAAAGGTGGCCGTGGTCGGCTCGGGCCCGGCGGGACTGACGGCGGCGGCTGACCTGGCCAGGCTGGGGCACGGCGTAACTATCTTTGAAGCATTACATGTCGCCGGCGGAGTGCTGATGTACGGCATCCCCGAGTTCAGGCTGCCCAAGGAGATTGTCCAAGCCGAGGTCGATTTCGTCGCCTCGCTGGGGGTGAAAATAGAGCTGGACTCGGTGGTGGGCAAACTGGCCACATTAGATGAGATACTGGCCAGCGGCTATGACGCCGTATTTTTAGGCACCGGCGCCGGCCTGCCTATGTTCTTAAATATTGAAGGTGAAAACCTCAACGGGATATATTCGGCCAATGAGTTTCTGACCCGCGTCAACCTGATGAAGGCCTATAAATTCCCCGAGTATGACACGCCGGTGAAGATAGGCAAGAGGGTGGGCGTCATCGGCGGCGGCAACGTGGCCATGGACTCGGCGCGGTGCGCTCTGCGGCTGGGCGCCGACGATGTTTATATCATCTACCGCCGCTCCGAGGTTGAGCTGCCCGCCCGCCGTGAGGAGGTTGAAAACGCCCGGGAGGAGGGCATCCAGTTCAAGCTTTTGGCCAACCCCAAGCGGTTCCTGGGCAACGAGCAGAACTGGGTAACCGGCGCCGAGTGCTACAAGATGGAGCTGGGCGAACCCGATGACAGCGGCCGCCGCCGCCCGGTGGTCAAAAAGGGCAGCGAGTTCGTTATTGATTTAGATGAGGTCATAGTGGCTTTAGGCACCCGCCCCAACCCCCTTATCTCCTCGACTACTGTTGGCCTGGAGACAACCAAATATGGAACGGTGGTCGCTGACGGGGAAACGGGCAAGACGGTCAAGGATAAGGTCTGGGCCGGCGGTGATATCGTTACCGGGTCGGCTACGGTAATTAGTGCTATGGGAGCGGGCAAGAGAGCCGCTAAGTCTATTGATGAGTATTTGAGGGGGTAGGGCTTTACCCCACCCCCAACTTAAAAAGCATCCATTTCTTTTATAAGTGCGCGTGTTTTCTCGCTTATCTCATTGCAAAGTGCAAGCGCGAAAACTCCGTAGTCGTCGAGAACGAAGGTAGCCCATCTCTCCTCTCCTTTGCTGAATTTGACTGAGAAGGGGTCAGAAGGTGCAGAACCAGCCTCAGGTTTGGAAACCTCGCTTCTTGGAATCTCTATAAGTCTCTGAGGTGCTAATTTAATATGCTTTCCTTCCGTTGCTATTTTCGCCAAGAGTTCTAGCCAGTTATTGTCGTTAGACGAGAATGGCTGTTTTTCCAGTAGAAAGTCGTAGAGGTTCTTATAAGTCTTATCTAAGTCGGACATATATCCTCGCCCAAGTGTTGAGTGGAAATGCTGTAAATCATTAACAACCGGGAAATAAACCCTTGCGCGTTTTCTGTCTTTCTCAGTTAGATTTGGGCTAACATGTTTATCCCAAGCTCTCCACATTGCGTGGTCAAGAGTGTGTCTTAATTTGTCCAGTACCTCGTGCGTGATGTTCTGTGCCCGCCTAGTTACGTTCTTAGCCTTTAGACATTTTTTGTATTCATCTTCTAAATTGCCAATTAGCTCATCGGCTCGGTCAACCATGCTCTTTAGTTCTGCGTCCATCTTTTAACCTTCTTAATTATACCTCTTCATTCAGTGTTACCAAAGCGTTTTTAGCGTCTTTTCCCAGCCTCACCTTACCTCCCCCACTGTCTATCTTCCCATACCCGCCCGCCCATATAGACTCAGTTTTTAGTCTCCCCACCCCCTATATTCGTAGCACCTAATCCACAGAAAGGGTCTAATAACTTTATTTTGCCCCTCCCCCCCTAAAAAAGAAATTGATAGAAGTATCACTTCTGTAGGGCGGGAGGGTGGGAAGCAAAACCCACTCCAGAAGCCAGACCATCCCCCGTACTAATTGCCTACACCTATTCTCTCTTAACCAACTTTATAAAATCCCTTTATTTTACCCCCCATTTAGAGTAGAATTAGCTTAAATGTGGCGCCAGCCACCCCCGCGGGCTAAACTATCCAGCAGATTGAGGTTAAACTATGGCGCAGGTTGAACAGCTTATCGACGGCATCTACCGCCTGGAGAAGCGGATTGAGGGAGCCGGCGCTCCCTTTGCCGTTTATTTCATCAAGGACGGTGACGGCGCCATTGTCGAGCCGGGCCCGGGGGTGCTTGCCCCAGATATACAGGCGGCGGCCATAGAGCTGGGGATTTCCCGCCCCGGCTATATCATTCCCACCCACATTCACCTCGACCACGCCGGCGGAGCGGGCAGATTGGCCGAGGTTTTCCCGGACACGATGATAGTGGTCAACCGCCAGGGGGCAAAGCATATAATTGAGCCTTCGCGGCTTATCAGGAGCACCCGGATGGCCTTCGGCGATGACTTTGAGTCCATGTACGGCCCCATCCTGCCCGTGCCCGAATCGCGCTTAAAAGTTGTAAGTGACGGTGACCGCCTTAAGGTTGGCGGCCGCGAGCTTCTTATCATCTACACCCCCGGTCACGCCGACCACCACATCGCCGTCTTTGATACCAAAACAAAGGGGCTTTTTTCCGGCGAATCGCTCGGTCTCATCTACAGCCCCGGCTATCCTCCGCTCCCCGCGGTGGCGCCGCCCAGCTTTGATATGGAGCTCTATCTCAAGGACATGGAACACTTAAAGGCGCTCAAGCCCAAACTGGTTTTTTACTCCCACGGCACCGCCGCCGAAGAGCCGGAAAAGCTTATTGATACCGTCATGGATAACACCAGCCTGGTCGGCGCTTTCATCCGCCGCCATTTGAGGGCGGGGGAGAGTGAAAAAGCCATCATCGGTCTTGTAGGGGACTACCTGCGCGACCAGTTTAACGCCCCCCTTGACGAATACGAGCTGCAGAGCAATGTCAGGGGGTATATCCACTACTTTCGCAAAAAGGGGTTAATATAGGTCAATGACTATCGGGAGGCAGCTATGATTGTGGTCAGCATTATCGCCGCTTTGGTACTGTTATTCAGCATTGTCGGGGGGCTCAGGGAGGGGGCGGTCAAGCAGCTCTTCACCCTGCTGGCGACTCTTATCGCCGTCCCCGTCGCCGGTGTCTCCTATCAGGTGCTGGCCGGCTGGCTTTCGTTTATCCCCGGCGAGAACTGGGAGAATTTCATCGCCTTCTTCGTCATGATGGCGGTGGTCAGTATCATCCTGTACTTTGTCTTTATCATACCGGGGAGGGCGCTTAAGAAAGCCTGGCCCGGCGGATTATTCTACTGCGTGCTGGGGGCAATATTCAATCTGGTCAATACCGCCATTGGGATGGTGGTCTTTGCCCTGGTGCTCAATGCCTACCCCATTATAGACTGGCTGGGGCGGGTGGTGGGCGGCTCAGGCGTCATCACCTGGCTGGTTTCCCTGTTCGGTTTCGTTCAGGCGGTGCTGCCGGAGGTGTTCTGGCAGGCGGCTTTGGTATCTCTATCGTTTATACCGCTTTAAGGTTCAGCCCGCCCACTTTTCGGCCTGGTTACCGGATACGGGCAGCTTGTATTTTGTCCCCTGGTAGGCTTTGACCATGAGCACTATCCAGAGTATGATGCCCAGCACCCCGAGAGCCCATGCTAGGAAACCTCCGATAAAGGGTATCCAGTTGAGAATAGCCATGGCGATGGTAATGGCGCCGAAGACAATTATCGACTGTATGGCGTGGTAGCGGACGAACTTGTTTTTCGGTTCCAGAATTAGGAATACTATCCCGCTTACCCAACCCAGCACGTAGCACAGCAGCCCGGCAACATTTTCTTCCAGTCCTGTAGCTGTCTTGGCCATTTGTTTATCTCCTTCGAGGTTTGCTTAGGTAAAAGAATATACTGGTGTGCGGCAGGTGTCAATAGTTTTTGCCCCGTCTTCTCCCCCCCAACCTGTTTTCCCCAGCCTTACCGCCCCGCCCCCATTGTTTATCTTCCCATACCCGCCCGCCCAAAAGGTTTTACCTCTTTAAGATTTCTTTCCCCACCCCCCGAGGGAGAGGAGGCGAGTCTCTCTTATCCCCCTCTATTCGGGGAATTTTAAAGGCACAGCCTTTTAGGGCGGGTCAGGATGGGAAGAAGAACATCCGGTAAAGGGGGAGGGGTTGTCCAGTCCCCCCAAAAAAAGAAATTGATAGAAGTATCACTTCTGTAGGGTGGGAGGGTGGGAAGCAAAACCAACTCTAGAAACAACGTCTGCTAAAAGAGGGGGGATGTTAGCTACTTTAGCTAGCCCTTGACCACGTAGTTCCTCAGCGTGCCTATTCCGGCTATCTTTATCTCCACGGTGTCTCCGGGGTTCATCGGGCCGATGCCGCTGGTGGTTCCGGTGGCGATGATATCCCCCGGCAGCAGGGTCATGACCTGGGAGATAAAGCTTATCAGTTCAGGGACGGAAAAGATAAGGTCGCTGGTGCTGGTATGCTGCTTGAGCTCCCCGTTCAGGTATGTTTCCAGGACAACGTTTCCCGGCTCCAGCTCGGTCTCGATACATGGCCCCACCGGGGCGAAGGTGTCAAAACCCTTGGCCCGTGTCCACTGCTTATCGTGGTACTGCAGGTCGCGGGCAGTGACGTCGTTAAAGCAGGTATAGCCCAGGACATAGCCAAGCGCCCTGGCTGCTGGTACACTCCGCGCCGGTTTCTTTATCACTACTCCCAGCTCTCCCTCGTAGTCAACCCTGGCTGAGGCAGGGGGATAAACGATGTTTTCCTCCGGCCCTATTACCGCCGTTGATGGTTTGAGGAAAATCAGCGGGGTTTCGGGCAGGTGGGCCTTGACCTCTTCGGCATGCTTACGGTAGTTGAGTCCTATAGCCACTACTTTACCGGGGGTGCAGGGGGAAAGCAGTTTAACCTCGCTTAAGGGGTAATGCTGGCCGGAGGGTTTGAGGCGGCGGAAAGGCTCATCTTCAATAGTTTGTATGGAGTCGCCTTTTAAGATGCCGTACTTTACCCTGTTTTCAGTAGCAAAACGCACGATTTTCATAATTTAGATTGAGTTTAGCGGTATCAGGGAGAGATTGCAAATAATCTCGTTGTCATAGCTGGCCGGGTGTGCTATATTTTGGGTAATGAAAGCCCAATTTAAGGCCGTTCCCGGGGGCACGGTTACCTCCCCCGGGGGGTTTTTTGCCGGCGCTGTCAGCGCCGGGATAAATAAGCAAGCCGCTGGTAAACTGGACCTGGCCGTCCTCTTTTCCGAGACGCCCTGTGTGGCGGCGGGTATGTTCACCACCAGCAAGCTTAAATCGGCCCCGGTGCAGCTCACTCAACAGCGGCTGGAGCGGGGCAAGGCGGGGGTGGTGGTGGTCAATAGCGGCTGTGCCAACGCCTTTACCGGTGAGCACGGTCTGGTTGATGCCGCCGAGGTGGCTTCGCTGGTTGCAGAAGGCATCGGCATTGACCCCGAAGACGTGTTGGTAGCCAGCACCGGCGTTATCGGTGTGCCCCTGCCGATGAAGCGCATCCGCCCGGTGGTGGAGCGGATTATCTTGTCCCGCGGCGGCGGCCACGATTTAGCCAAGGCGATGATGACCACCGACACCGCGCCCAAGGAGACGGCGGTCAGCGTTAAGGTAGGCGATAGCGGATTCACCATCGGCGGCGCCGCCAAGGGTTCGGGGATGATTCACCCCGATATGGCCACGCTGCTCTGTTTTCTCACCACCGACGCACCGGTTGAGAGGAACTTTCTCGGGGGGGCGTTGAAAGGGGCGGTGGACCTGTCGTTTAACATGGTTTCGGTTGACGGCGATACCAGCCCCAGCGATACAGCACTGCTGCTGGCTAACGGGATGGCCGGCGGCGAGCCGATTACAGCGGAAAGCCCTTCGGCTGACGCCTTCCGGCAGGCGCTGGAGCAGGTCTGTATATATCTGGCCAGGCTCATCGCCGCCGACGGCGAGGGGGCAACCCGGCTTATTGAGGTGGTTGTTAACGGCGCCGCCGATTTATCTCAGGCCCGGAAAGCGGCAAGGGCGGTGGTAAGCTCGGCGCTGGTCAAGGCGGCGGTTCACGGCGCCGACCCCAACTGGGGGCGGGTGGTGGCCGCGGTAGGGCGCAGCGGCGCTGATATGGATGAATATAAGATTGACCTTTACCTGGGAGATGTTCAGGTAGTCAAAGCGGGTCGGCAGTTAAACTCCCAGAAGCGGGAGATAAACAAGCTTTTAAAGGGCAAGGAGATAGATTTAAGGGTGAATCTAAATCTGGGGGAGGGGAGCGCCACCGCCTGGGGCTGTGACCTCTCTGAGGAATACGTGGCTATTAACAGCGAGTACATGACATAAAGTATGGGGAGTAAATTGGATAAGGCAGTTGTAATCAAGCTCGGCGGCGCCACTCTGGGCAGCCACGATACCACCATCGCCGATATCGTCGCTCTGCAGCAGCAGGGCCGGTCGCTGGTGCTCGTCCACGGCGGCGGCAAGATGATAACCAGCTGGCTGGAAAAGCGCGGCATTAAGACCAAATTTATCAACGGCGAGCGCGTTACTGACGAACAGACCCTTGAGGTGGTGGTTTCGGTGCTGGTGGGGGTGGTCAATAAAGAGATTGTCGCCGATATCAACGCCGGCGGCGGCCTGGCGGTGGGCATCAGCGGCGTTGACGGCGGTCTGATTCAGGGGAAATTTAAGAACAAGGAGCTGGGCTATGTCGGCGATGTGGACAAGATAAACCCCGCCCCCCTGGAGGCGCTGCTTGAGGCCGGCTATATACCGGTGGTGGCGCCCATCGCCATTGATGTTAAGGCGGAGAAGTCCCCCCGTGTGCTTAATATCAACGCTGATATCGTCGCCGGCGAGATTGCCGCCGCCATCGGCGCTGAAAAGCTGGTCTTCCTGACCGATGTCGCCGGCGTTGCCGACCATTCCGGCAATCTGCTCTCTCATCTTTCGCCTGATGAGGCCGAAGCTCTGGTGGCTTCGGGCACGGCGTCGGGTGGAATGATTCCCAAGATTACGGCCTGCTTAAGGGCTTTATCGGCGGCTTCGACGGCCTGTATTATCGTTGACGGCAGGCAGTCGCACGCCCTCCTTGACGACATTAACGGCAGGGGCGGCGGCACTACAATAAAGAAATAAAGGAGATATTTTTAGAGGGGTAACGACCCCTAAGGGGGAAGGTTGCCAAGTAACCAGATAAGGGGTAAAGTATATACTCTCGCCGAATAAGAAAATCAATCGGCTGGTTCAAGGAGATTGGCTATGGCTGAAAAAGTAGTGCTGGCTTACAGCGGCGGTGTGGATACCTCGGTAGCCATCAAGTGGCTGCAGGAGAAGTATAACCTGGAGGTTATCGCCTTCAGCGTTGATGTCGGCAGCGAGCCCGACTTCCCGGCAATCAGGGAAAAAGCATTGAAACTGGGCGCAATCAAGGCGGTGGTCGCCGATGCCAGGAAGGCTTTCGTTAGCGAGTTCGTCTTCCCGGCGCTCAAGGCAAACGCTATGTATCAGGGACAGTACCCGCTGGCGACGGCTCTGGCCCGCCCGCTTATGGGGCGGTTGCTGGTGGAAACGGCTCTAAAAGAGGGCGCCAAGTCGGTGGCTCACGGCTGCACCGGCAAGGGCAACGACCAGGTGCGCTTTGATGTCAGCGTGGCCGGTTTAGCGCCGGACCTTAAAATACTGGCCCCCGCCCGCGACTGGGACATGACCCGCGACGAAACTATTGACTACGCCAAGCGCCACGGCATCCCCCTACCCGTTACCGCCGAAAGCCCCTACTCCATAGACCAGAACCTGTGGGGGCGCAGCATTGAGTGCGGGGTTATGGAAGACCCCTGGGCCGAGCCGCCCGAAGACGCCTTTATCTGGGTCAAGTCGGTTGCCGATACCCCGGATAAGCCGGAGTATGTCGAAATCGGCTTTGAGAAGGGCATTCCGGTGGCGCTCAACGGTCATAAGTTGGACGGATTAACCCTTATCGAGCGGGCCAACGACCTGGCCGGCAAACACGGCGTCGGGCGCATTGACCATATAGAAGACAGGGTAACCGGCATCAAATCCCGCGAGGTCTATGAAGCCCCCGCCGCCCTCTTCCTCATCCAGGCGCACCAGGCTCTGGAGTCGCTGACGCTGTCAAAAGAGCAGCTCCGCTTCAAGCAGATTGTCTCCAGCCAGTATTCCGACCTGGTCTATGACGGCCTCTGGTTCACCGGTTTCCGGGAAGACCTGACCGCCTACATAGAGTCCTCCCAGCGCTTCGTCACCGGCACGGTCAGGATGAAACTGCAAAAAGGCAGCTCGACGGTAGTGGGTCGCAAGTCCCCCTACTCCCTCTACCGCCACGACCTGGCAACTTATGATAAGGGTGATACTTTCGACCAGAGCGCCGCCGTCGGCTTTATCCATCTCTGGGGTCTGCCCGCCCGCACACAGGCACGGATGCAGGGTAAAAAGGCAAAGGGGAAAGAATAATGAGCCAAATAAGGGGCCGCTTTAAGAAGGCGGCTGACAAAAAAGTGGACCAGTACACCGCCTCCATCCCCTACGACTGGCGCCTCTACCCCTACGACATCGCCGGCAGCATCGCCCACGCCGGCATGCTGGCAAAGCAGGGCATCATCCCGGATAAAGATGCGGAGGCCATCGTCATCGGCCTGAACGGCGTCAAGGAGGAGATAGCTTTAGGCCAGTTCCTCTTCAAGCCGGAGTTGGAAGACATCCACATGCACATCGAGGCCCGCCTGATAGAGAAAATCGGCGAAGTCGGCGGCAAGCTCCACACCGCCCGCTCCCGCAACGACCAGGTGGCGCTGGATATGCGCCTCTTCGCCAAGGACGCCGTGGCTAACACACTGGTCGAGATGGGCGAGTTCCAGAAGGCGCTGGTCGGTCTGGCCGAGGCCAGCAAAGAGGTAATCATCCCCGGCTATACCCATTTGCAGACGGCCCAGCCGGTGCTTCTGGCGCACCATCTGTTAGCCTATTTTGAGATGCTCCAGCGCGATACCGCCCGCTTTATCGACTGCCTCAAGCGCGTTGATATCATGCCGCTGGGCAGCGGCGCACTGGCCGGCGTCGCCTATAATATTGACCGCCAATTTTTAGCCAAGGAGCTCGGCTTCAGCCAGGTCAGCGGGAACAGCCTGGACGCCGTCTCGGACCGGGACTTTATTTTAGAGTACGAAGCGGCCGCCAGCTTTTGCATGATGCACCTCTCAAGGCTGGCCGAAGAGCTTATTCTCTGGTCATCGGCCGAATTTAGCTTTATTGAGCTGGACGAGGCCTACGCCACCGGCTCCAGCATCATGCCCCAGAAGCAGAACCCCGATGTCGCCGAGCTGGCGCGGGGCAAGACGGGCCGCGTCTACGGCAACCTGATGGCACTGCTCACCACCATGAAGGCGCTGCCGCTGGCCTATAACCGCGATTTGCAGGAGGACAAAGAGGGTTTCTTCGATACCGTCGATACCCTGCTCTCCACGCTAAATGTATTTAGCGGCATGGTCGGGACAATTAAGGTTAATGCCGAAAGCGCCAGGGCGGCGGTGGAGAAGGGCTATATTCTGGCCACCGACCTGGCCGATTATCTGGTCAAAAAGGGCTTGGCCTTCCGCGCCGCCCACGAGGCGGTTGCCAAACTGGTCAGCTACGCTATAGAGCAGGATAAACCGCTGGGCAAGCTCACTCTAACCGAATATAAAAAGTTCTCCAAGCTGTTTGAAAAAGACGTCTTCTCTATAACTATTGAATCATCTCTGGCCGCCCGCGATGTCATCGGCGGAACTGCACCTAAACAGGTAGAAAAGGCTTTGGCGGCGGCTAAGAAAGCCATCGGAGACAGGGGTGGCAAATAGGCCGGAGGTAAAGCTCGCCCCCTCCATCCTCTCCGCCGATTTCGCCCGCCTCGGCGAGCAGGTTGCCGAAGCGGCTAACGCCGGCGCCGACTATATCCATGTAGATGTCATGGACGGGCAGTTTGTCCCCCCCATAACTATAGGCGCCCAGGTGGTGGCGGCCATCCGCCCCTGGACCGGCCTCCCCCTCGATGTCCACCTCATGATTGAGAAGCCGGAGCGGCAGCTGGAACAGTTCGCTAAAGCCGGCGCTGATATTATAACCGTACACATAGAAGCCTGCCCGGATATCAGGCAGGTGATTAAATCAATTAAAGATTTAGGGGTCAGGGCGGGTGTTTCGCTTAACCCGGAAACACCGGCATCAGCCGTCAGCGCTATCCTGCCGGAAATAGACCTGCTGCTGGTAATGACGGTCAACCCCGGCTACGGCGGCCAGCCCTTCATTGAATCGACGCTGGAAAAGATAGCCGGTTTGCGGGCAGAGCTGGATGAGAAAAATTTAGCCGCCGAACTGGAAGTGGACGGCGGCATCAATATTGAGGTCGCGCCCGGGGTGGTAAAGGCGGGGGCCAGGGTGCTGGTGGCCGGGGCGGCCGTGTTCGGTTCGGGAAAAACAGTGGCCCGGGCCCTTAAGGAGATGAGGGAGAGCTTGCTCTAGCCAGCTTGTGCTGGCTGCGCAGGCAGCGGGTGCACAGGTTCATCTTTCTGGGCTTGCCATCTACGGTTATGGTAACCGGGTGTATATTGGGAATCCAGTTGCGGTTGGTATGTCGTTTAGAGTGGCTCACGTTGTGACCGAATTGGGGCGTTTTGCCACAGATGTCGCACTTCAAGTCTTTTCTCCTTTGACTAATGGGCCGATTTAGGGTAGAATTCCGTCCATAAATATTAACACAGTCGTCCCCCTCTGGCAAGGATGAGATAACATGGCAGAGGCTAATTCCATCAACGGTAAAGATTTAAGGGCAATGTTCGAGGCGGCTACCGGCTGGCTGGAGAAGAGCTCCGCCGATATTGACGCCCTCAATGTCTTCCCCGTCCCCGATGGTGATACCGGCACCAACATGCTGCTCACCATGCGTTCCTCTATTGAGGAGTCCTATCAGGCGGCGGCTAACAGCGCTTCGGGGATAGCCCGGGCGGTAGCCCGGGGGGCACTGGTGGGGGCCAGGGGCAACAGCGGCGTCATCCTGTCGCAGATATGGAACGGCGTAGCTCAGGGCCTGGATGAGAAGGACGAGATTACCGGCGCTGACCTGGTGGTGGCTTTAGTGCAGGCTTCAAAGACAGCCTATAACGGCCTGAGCAATCCGGTTGAGGGGACTATTCTCACCGTAATCAGGGAGGCCGCCGAGGCGGCGGAGAAACACGCCGCTGAAGTCAGCAACGATTTAATCTCGGTTATGGAAGCCACCGTTGATGCCGCCCGGGAGTCGGTGGCCAACACCCCCACCCTTTTACCCGTGTTAAAGGAAGCCGGGGTGGTCGATGCCGGGGGGCAGGGCCTCTATACCATACTGGAAGGCGCCCTCCATTATCTTAAAGGTGAAACCGATCAGCTCAAACTGCGCCGCCCCTGGATGGTGGCCAGCAGCATACCCCTCACCACCAGGGTGCCCCAGATGGTGGGGACGGCGGACGAGGTCCCCTACGGCTACTGCACCAATTTCGTTATCAAGGGCGCTGAGCTTGAACCGGAAAAGCTCCGCAAGCGGTTGGAAAAGAAAGGCCAGTCGGTAATTGTCATCGGCGATGATTCGGCGGTCCGGGTTCACATTCACACTTTAGACCCCGGCGAGATTATGCACTACGTTAACCCGCTGGGCACTCTGCACCAGATTAACATACGCAATATGGACGAACAGTACCGCGACTTTTTAGAGATGCAGAAGGAGCGGATGCCGGAGGTGGACACGGCTGTCGTGGCGGTGGTTGTCGGGGAGGGCCTGTCCCAGGTGTTTGTCAGCCTGGGGACAACTATAATCGTCCCCGGCGGCCAGACGATGAACCCCAGCACCAAAGACCTGTTACAGGCGGTAGAAGCCGTCCCCTCGGAGAAGGTTATCATCCTGCCCAACAACAAGAATATCGTGCTCACCGCCCAGCAGGTCCAGTCGCTGACCGAAAAGAAGGTTAACGTGGTGCCCACCAAGACCATTCCGCAGGGGGTTGCGGCGCTGCTGGCTTTTGATTATGAAGCTGACCTGGAGACCAACGCTATCAGTATGTACCAGGCGCTGTCGGAGGTAAAATCTATTGAGGTTACCCGGGCGGTGCGGGCCACCCGGCTGGGCGGTCTGGACATTAAAAAGAACCAGGCCATCGGCTTCCTGGACGGAGACCTGGTGGCGGTGGCCGATAAGACCGAAGATGTTTTTACCGAGGCTCTGGAGAGGGTAGAGCCGGATAAGGCCGAGGTGGTTACCATCTACTACGGGGCTGACAGCACTGCCGCTCAGGCGGAGAAGGCGGCGGCGGCTGTCCGCGAGCGCTATCCTCAGCTTCAGGTCGAGGTAGTCCAGGGCGGCCAGCCTCACTATGACTATATTGCTTCCGTGGAGTAGGGGGTAGTTCTATTATGACGGTTAGGATTATTACCGATAGCCTGGGCGATATACCCGCCGGAGTCGCCAGGGAGCTTGATATCACCGTAATCCCGATAAATGTTATCTTCGGCAGGATAAACTACCGCGACGGCGTTGACCTCACCACCGAGCAGTTCTACGACAAGCTGGCGGCCAGCAAGATTTTCCCCACCACCATCGTGCCCCCGCTGGGCCGCTTCGCCGATACCTACGATGAGGTGGCCGAGAAGACCGGGGACATTCTGGTTATTACCAATTCCCGCAAGCTCAGCGCCAGCTACGAGACGTCGGTGCTGGCCAAGGAGCGGATGCACAAGAAGTGCCGGGTGGAGGTCATCGATTCCCTTTCGGCGATTCTGGGGCAGGGGCTGCTGGTGATTACGGCGGCCAGGGCGGCCAAAGAAGGGGCCAAGCTGGACAAAGTTATAGAGGGAGTCCGCAATAACATACCCCGGGTGCATACCCGCGCGGCTTTCGATACTCTGGAGCATCTCAGGCAGGGCGGGCGCATCGGCAAGGCCAAGACCTTTCTGGGCACGGTGCTCAAGGTCAACCCCATTTTAGGCATCAGGGGCGGCGAGGTTTATCCCTTCGCCCGGGAGCACTCGCGGGCCAGGGCGCTCGACTACCTGTATGACTTTGCCGACGGCTTTAGCAAGATTGATGGGATAGGGGTAGAAGACGCCACCACCCCCGATGAAGCCGACGAGTTGGCCCAGCGGCTCCAGGCCCGCTTCCCCGGCGAAACTATCTACCGCTCTAAGATTAGCCCGGCGGTGGGGGCGCATGTCGGCCCCCGGGTTTTAGGGGTGGCGGTGCTGGGCGACAGAGACTGATTAATAATGACGGTCAAGATTGTTACCGATAGTGTGGCTGACCTGCCGCCGGAGGTAGCTCAGGAGCTGGACATCACCGTTATTCCGCTGGTGCTCCGCTTCGGCGCCGAGACCTACCGTGACGGCGTTGACCTCACCCCCGACCAGTTCTACCAGAAGCTGCAGACCAGCAAAGCCTTTCCGGCTACCTCGGTGCCGCCCCCGGACGCCTACGTTGCGGCCTACGACCGGCTGGCCGAGGAGGCCGATGCCATCGTGGTGGTGGCGGTTACTTCACGCTTGAGCGCCACCCACGAGGTGGCGCTGCAGGCTGTCGGCCAGATGCAAAAGAAATGCCGGGTTGAGGTAGTTGACTCACAAACGGCCACTATGGCCGAAGGATTTATCGCCATGAGAGCGGCTCAGGCCGCCAAAGAGGGGGCTAAACTGAAAGAGGTGATGGAGGTAGTCAATAAGGACATTCCACGGGTCGGTTTTCTGGCCGCCTTTGATACTCTGGAGTATTTAAGACGGGGCGGGCGCATCGGCCGGGCGCAGGCTTTACTGGGGTCGATGCTCAAGATAAATCCCCTCATCACCCTTAAAGACGGTCTGGTCGAGGCGGCGGGCCGGACCCGCTCGCGGTCTAAGGCCATAGACCAGTTATATGATTATGTCGCCGGCTACTCTCACATTGAGGAGCTATCGGTAGGGGACACCGCCTGTCCCGAAGAAGCCGGGGCGCTGTGTGAGCGGCTCGGCGCCATATTTCCCAGAGAGCGTATCTATCACTCCAAGATGACTCCGGTCATCGGCACCCATACCGGCCCCGGTCTGCTGCTGGTGGCGATACTGGGGGATAAATAATAGCTATGACAGTCAAGATTATAACCGATAGCACTGCCGACCTGCCGCCGCAGGTGGCTCAGGAGCTTGGGATTACCGTGGTGCCGGTCTATCTGCGCTTTGGTGAGAAGGTCTACCGGGACGGGATTGATATGGGCCATGACGAGTTCTACCGGAAACTGGCGGAAGGTTCGGTTCAACCGGCTACCTCTCAGCCCACGCCGGCGGATTTCGCCTATGCCTACAAGAAACTTTCCAAAGAGTCCGATGAAATGGTCTCCATACACGTTACCGGCAAACTAAGCGGCACCTGTAATGCGGCGCTGCAGGGCAGCCGGGAGCTGGTAGAAAGCGGTTGTCGTATTGAGGTAATAGACTCACTTTCAACGAGCATGGGTTTAGGGATGATAGCCATGGCTGCTGCCAGGTCAGCCGGGGCTGGAGAAAACTTACAGGCGGTAAGGGATGAAGTAATGGAGGTCATTCCCCGCATACGCCTGTTCGGCGTTTTTGATACCCTCAAATACCTGGCTCGGAGCGGGCGTATCGGTAAAGCCAAGGCATTACTGGGCAGTGTGCTCAATGTTAAGCCTGTGCTTGCCATGCGCGATGGCGAGCTTGTACCTGCCGGTCTGGTCCGCACCCGCTCCAGGGGCATAGACCGTTTATATGAGATGCTAAAGAACGCTTTGAATATTCAAGAGCTGGCTATTGTGCACAGCACCACCCCTGATGAAGCCGCTTCACTTAAGGAGCGCATCGCCTCTATCTTTGACCGGAAGGCTATTCATATATCCAGGCTGGGGCCGGCCCTGGGGGTTCACGGCGGCCCCGGTGCCCTTATTTTAGCCTTGAGGGAGAAGGTCAGCAGTATCAGGCAGAATGCCGGGGAGAGCGAGTCGTCAAAGAAGAGACTTTCTCTGCCCTCGTTGCATATACCCAAGATAGGTTTTCATGCCCGCGGCTATTCGCCTGAATGAGTGGAGACCGAACCGTGCCAATGAACTTTGAGCCGCTGCGCAAGGTCCTTGAGTTGGAGTGTGAAAAGGGCTATGCTGATAGGGCGGTAATCGGCGGTCTGGACAAATTTCTCCGCCGCTGGTCGGCTGAAGTTATGGCCTCGATAACCGCCCCCCGCCTCATGGCCCGGTTTCGCAGACTCCGCCTTGACGACCCCAGGTACGCCTCATTAAATCAGCAGCAGCGCCGGAAATGGATAACCGATATCTTCGCCTTTCTGGAGTCCATAGAGACGGAAAAAGCAGCTGAAAAACCGCCCCCCAGGAAAAGCGTTACCCCTCCCCGCAGGCGTGTTGTGGCGGCGCCGAAAGCCACCGGCCAATCTTTAGACCTGCCCATCACCTCGCTTGTGGGGGTCAGCACCGCCATGGCGGCTAAGTTCAAGCGGCTGGGGGTGCAGACGATAAGGGATTTGCTCTACTTCTTTCCCCACCGCCACCTCGACTACAGCCGGACCAACTATATCTCCGAGCTTACCGAAGACGAGGATCAGACCATCGCCGCCAACGTCTGGCAGGCTCAGGTGACCATGCTGGGGGGACGGCGGGGCACCGAGGCCATCGTCGGTGACGAGACGGGCAATGTCAGGGCGGTCTGGTTCAATAACCCCTATATCGCCAAGAGCCTGCCGACTAATGCCCGTGTTGTTTTAAGCGGCCGGGTGAGATTATTCGGCGGGCGCTATGTCTTTGAGTCCCCGGAGTGGGAGCTTTTAGAGGATAAGGAGCTGGTGCATACCGGGCGGCTGGTGCCGCTCTACTCGCTGACACGGGGGCTGAAGCCCCGCCAGGTAAGAAAGCTGATGAAGCAGGTGGTTGACGGGTTCGCCGGGCAGGTGGCCGACTTTCTCCCCGCCGATTTGATAAAACGATGCAAGCTGCTGGAGTTACCCCGTGCCATAGTCCAGGCGCACTACCCCGAAGACGAGGCCGCCAAAGACGCCGCCAGGGTTCGCCTCGCCTTCGACGAGCTTTTTCTCCTCCAGCTGGGCGTGCTGGCTAGGAAGCACGAATGGCAGGAGAGCCAGCCGGGCACGCCGGTCAGCGTTGAGAAACCGCTGCTGGAAAGCTTTATCAAATCCCTGCCCTTTGAATTAACTGCCGCCCAGCAAAAGGTGCTCAAAGAATTATTAGCCGATTTAGAGAAACCGAGGCCGATGTCGAGGCTCTTGCAGGGCGAGGTCGGCAGCGGCAAGACGGTGGTGGCCACGGCGGCGCTGCTGGCGGCGGCCGCCGGCGGCTATCAGGGGGCTTTCATGGCCCCCACCGAAATTTTAGCCGAACAGCACTTCTCCAGCGTCGGCGGAATATTATCCCGCACTGCCGGCAAGGTGGAAGAAGAAGACAACCTGCGCCGCTTTTCCGGGCTGCTGGATAAACCGCTCACTCTGGCTCTGCTCATCGGCGATTTAAAGCAGGCCGGCAAGAAGGCAATACAGCAGAAAATCAGGGACGGCGATATTGATATCATTATCGGCACCCACGCCCTCATCCAGAAGGAGGTCGATTTTAGTAAACTGGGACTGGCCGTAGTCGATGAGCAGCACCGCTTCGGCGTCGCCCAGCGCTCGGCGCTGCGGCAGAAGGGCTTTAACCCCCACGTGCTGGTGATGACGGCCACCCCCATCCCCCGCACGCTGGCTCTAACCCTCTATGGCGACCTTGACCTCTCGGTCATTGGCGAGCTTCCCCCGGGACGGCAGACAATCAAGACCCGCTGGCTTAAACAAGCGCAGAGGGCCAGCGCTTACGCTTTTTTACGCCGCCAGGTAGCCGAAGGCCGCCAGGCGTTTATCATCTGCCCTCTGGTCGAGGAATCGGAGGCCATCCAGGCCAGGGCGGCGGTAGCCGAATACGAACGCTTATCAAAAGAGGTCTTTCCAGACCTTAAACTGGGCCTGATTCACGGGCGCCTGTCGGCGGCGGAAAAGGACGGGGTCATGCACAAGTTCCGTGCCGGTGAGCTTGATATTTTAGTGTCGACGCCGGTGGTGGAGGTGGGCATTGATGTCCCCAACGCCACCGTCATGCTGGTGGAAAGCGCCGACCGTTTCGGCTTATCCCAATTGCACCAGTTCCGCGGACGGGTGGGGCGGGGCAGCCAGCAGAGCTACTGCATGCTGCTGGCGGAAAACCCCTCGGAGATAGGCCGGGCGCGGCTGGATTTGATTGAAAAGATTCAGGACGGCTTTCAGTTAGCCGAAGAAGACCTTAAGCTGCGCGGCCCCGGCGAGTTCTTCGGCACCCGCCAGAGCGGCCTGCCCGACCTGCGCATGGCCAAACTTTCAGATGTAAAACTTTTGGAGCTGGCCCGCACCGAGGCCATCAGGCTCTTTGAGCAGGACTCCGGCTTAAAGAAGGCTGAACACAGACTGCTTTCGGCAGAGGTAGCCCGTGTCTGGCAGGCGGGCGGCGAGTGGAGCTAGGTAATCCCTCTCTGCCCCCGTTAAAAGTGTGTTTATCTTCCCATATCCACCCGCCCAAAAGGTTTCACCTTTAAGACTTTTTTGCCCCACCTCAATATAATGAAATAGCCTCTTGCATATGGCGCAATGAGTTGTTAGAATAGGGTTAACCGAGATGTCTGGCTAAAAAGAATTCGCTTAATTAGAGCCTGCAGGCCTGTTTGGTGGCTCAGCAGGATTTTTGTTTTAATAAAGGAGGTAGGTAACTTGAAAGGAACAGTAAAAAAACTTATCCGGGACAGGGGCTTCGGCTTCATCACCTCAGAAGACGGCACCGAGGTCTTCTTCCACCGCTCCGATTTAGAGGCCGCTGACTTTGACACTATGGAAGAGGGCGCCAACGTGGAGTTCGAAATGGGCACCGGGGCTAAAGGCCCCCGGGCGATGAAGGTAAAAGTAGCAGAAGCCGGCGAATAAGGGGGAATTATGCTGACGGTAACAGCACAGGCTGCGGCCAAGCTGAAGGAAGCTATCCAGGCCCAGACGGAAGACCCGGAGCTGGCCATCAGGCTGGTTCCCTCGGCAGCGAGGCCCCGCCAGCTGGACATGGCGCTGGACAAGGAAAAGGAAGGCGACCAGGTGGTGGAGAGCGAAGGGGCCAAGGTTTTGTTCGTCAGCTCCGAGTTGGCCCAGGCGCTGGACGGGATGGTCATTGACTGCCAGGAAACCCCCCAGGGCGCGCAGTTCAGCATAGCCAGGCTGGCTCCCGAAGGCGAATAGAAAACCACTTCCCCGCCCCAAAATTCAGGCAGGTTGGCTTTTTGAAGCACCCGCTTCAGAGGCTGGTTTCCCTATCCAATTGATGTCGGAGTTACTGGCGTTGCTATTTCAAAGTAATGTCTGGAAATAGATGATTAAACAGAGAATTATAGAGCTGCTGGCGGCTGCGGCTAATAAAGCCCAGGAGTCGGGCAAACTGCCCTCGGTAGCGGTGCCCGAAATTACCATAGAGCACCCCCAGAACCCCGCCCACGGCGACTACGCTGCTAGCCTGCCGCTTAAACTGGCCCGGGCGACGGGGACCAGCCCCCTGGCTATCGCCGAGGAGCTGGTCGGGCTTATCTCTTCCGCCCCGGAGGTTGAAAGCGTCACCGTGGCACCGCCGGGTTTCATCAATTTTACCCTTAAATCGGGCTGGCTGGCCGGGCAGGTGGACTTAATTCTGACCGCCGGCTCTTCATACGGAGACATTGACTTGGGTCAGGGCGGCCGCGTTCAACTGGAGTTCGTCAGCGTCAATCCCACCGGTCCCCTCCATGTCGGCCACGGGCGCGGCGCCATTCTGGGCAACACCCTGTCTAACGCGCTGTCGGCCGCCGGCTACGAAGTGGAAAAGGAATACTACGTTAATGACGCCGGCAGCCAGATGGACGCCTTTTACCGCTCCCTCTACGCCCGCTACCGGCAGGCTCTAAAGTTTGACGCCGAAATGCCCGCCGACGGCTACCTGGGCGACTATATCGTTGACCTGGCTAAAGAGATTATCGCCGGGGAGGGCGACAAATTCCTCTCTCTGCCCCCCGAAGAGGCAATCCAGCAGCTCAGCGAGCTCGGCTTGGGCAAAATGATAGCCTGGATAAAGGGCGACCTGGAGCTTTTGGGGGTCAACTTTGACGTCTGGTTCCGCGAGCGGGAGCTCTTTGAGCAGGGGCAGTATGATAAGGTGATGTCGCTTCTGCGCGAAGGGGGCTATATCGCCGAGAGGGAAGGGGCCACCTGGTTTGTCTCCACCGCTCTGGGCGAAGATAAGGACAACGTGGTGGTGCGCAGCGACGGCTCACCCACCTATTTCGCCACCGATATCGCCTATCACTATAACAAGTTCGTCGAAAGAAAATTTGATAAGGTAATCAATATCTGGGGCGCTGACCATCAGGGGCATATCTCCCGGATGAAGGCGGTGGTTCAGGCGCTGGGCATTTCGCCGGAGCGGCTGGTGGTGATAATCTCGCAGATGGTGACGCTTTCCCGCGGCGGCGAGGTGGTCAAGGTCTCCAAGCGCAGCGGCGATATCATCACCCTGCGCGAGCTTATTGACGAGGTCGGTGCCGATGCCTGCCGCTTTTTCTTTGCCGCCCGCTCCGCCGATAGCCAGATGGACTTTGATTTGGAGCTGGCCAAGAAGCAGTCGGCGGATAACCCGGTTTACTATGTCCAGTATGCCCACGCCCGCATCGCCAGCATACTTCGCCTGGCTCAAGAACGGAAGATTGACTACGCCGGCGGCGATGTCTCCCGGCTCACCACCGAGCCTGAATTAACTCTAATCCGCAAGATGCTGCTGCTGCCGGAGGTGGTGGAGCTGGTCGCCCAGACTTTAGAACCCCACCACCTGGCCTACTACGCCCAGGACCTGGCCACGGTATTTCACAGCTTTTACAAGCAGTGCCGCGTGGTAGGCGATGATGGGGCTTTATCAAAAGCGAGGCTTAAATTAGTGGCCGCCGCCAAGATAACCCTGGCGCGTACCCTGCGCCTTATGGGCATGACTGCCCCCGATAAGATGTAAAGGCTTTACCGCCCCTCCTCCTTGTACCGCTTGGTCATATCCTTGTAGATTTTCGGTGCCTGCTCCACCCACCACAGCTGTTCTTTGGTGGCTTTGCCCATTACCCTGCCCGGTACTCCGGCCACGAAGGAGCCATCGGGTATTTTGGCCCCCTCCCTGACCAGGCAGCCGGCGGCGATGATGCAGTATTCGCCGATTTCGGCATCGTGCAGTATGGTGGCATTCATACCCACCAGCACTCTGTTGCCGATTTTGCGGCAGTTTACCACCGCCCCGTGGCCGATGTGCACGTTGTCCCCGATGGTCATCTTCTCCCGGTAGCCGGGTTCGTTCGGCGTGCCGGCGTGCAGGACGCAGTTATCCTCGACGGCGGTGTTGGCGCCGATTCTGATACTGCCGAAGTCGGCCCTTATTACCGCCCCCGGCCAGACGCTGGAGTGTTCGCCTATTTCCACCTCCCCGATGACGTAGGCGGCCTCGCTGACGAAGGCGGATTCGGCTATCTTTGGTGTTTTATCTCCCAGGCTTCTTATCATTCTTACCCCCTTAGATTCGCTAACATTATAGGCTTAAGCCGGGGGGCAGTTCAAATATTTGTGTTCCCCCCGCCCCCTTTTAATCTATTCCCCGACCCATACCGCCCCGCCAGCGTTTTTCTTCCCATACCCACCCGCCCAAAAGGCTGTGCCTTTTAAGGAATCTTCTTGCCCCGCCCCCTCGGAGGAGAGAAGTTAACCCCT
>Ga0315532_1000405_pt1 | contig 35231 bp, 30 predicted proteins | sample SalMarWE160370MG_FD_203082 | JGI IMG/M metagenome (GOLD analysis project Ga0315532, IMG submission 203082) | Salt marsh sediment microbial communities from the Plum Island Ecosystem LTER, Massachusetts, United States - Salt Marsh Sediment WE1603-70 ...
TGAGGAGGTTCTCCCGAGATACCCATAACTCTGGCGGGCACTATTACCGGGGACGGACTCACCTGCACTACCTTTCCATCCCAGTACTCCATGGTGGAATGCATTATCTGGATAGCTATCCTGGCATCGTATTTATGAGCGGCATCCGTCAGTTTTTGCCATCCGGGGATAAGCTTATCGTCTCCGAGAGATGCCTGGTGAGGCGTGGTGCAGTGCATGCTAGGAGCGCTTCCTTCGACAATAATCAATCCTACCCCACCTCTAGCCCTTGCCTCATAGTAATCGAGCATTCTCTGACTAACAGCACCTCCTGCTTCGGCATAGTTGGTTCCCATCGGTGGCATGACTATGCGATTCTTCAGGTTCATCTGGCCTATGCTCGTTGGCTCAAAAACTTTCTTGAATCGAGTTGCAATCATCGCTGGCTCCTTCTTTTATTTAAAAATCGTATTCCATTTTTTCCCCAAGTTTACCACAAAACCAGAATCCGCCACCCACACTTTTGGTCTCAATCTGCTTTTGTACAACATTATCATACCAACTTCAAAGCCCAGGTGGGGGATTTAGATAAAAGTGCAGGTAGATAATAATGCTCATTGTGATGGTGAAGAAATTTTTGATAGTTAGAAATTCCTCGTTTGGTGCCCTCGGCACAAATGCTATAATCTAGCTAATGCCACAGAAGTTTGCCCACCTTCACGTCCACACTGAGTATAGCTTGCTCGATGGCATGTGTCGCATCCCCCAGCTTATTGCCCGGACCAAAGAGTTGGGCATGGACAGCCTTGCTATCACTGACCACGGCGCCATGTATGGCGTCATCGATTTCTATGTGGCGGCCAGGGAAGCAGGTATAAAACCAATCATTGGCTGCGAAGTCTATGTCGCCGAGACCGATTGCCATAGCCGGGAGCCAGCTCACAAAAACGCCTATCATCTTACTTTACTGGTCAAGAATGAAAAGGGCTACCGCAATTTGCTCCAACTGGTTACTAAAAGCCACCTTGAGGGATTTTACTATAAGCCCAGGGTAGATAAGGAGCTTCTCAAGCTTCATCATGACGGGCTTATTGCCCTTTCGGGGTGTGCTCGGGGGGAACTGGCTCGACTTATACTCGAAGGGCGAAACGACGAGCTTGCCAGAGCAGCTTCGTGGTACAAGGAAGTCTTCGGTGATTACTACCTGGAGATTCAAAGGCATCCTATCCCTGAACTGGAGCAAATCAACCAGGAGCTTATTTCGCTGTCCACTAAACTCAATATACCGCCGGTAGCCACCTTTGATGTGCATTATGTTGATAAAAAAGACGCCCCAGCCCATGAACTCCTTTTGTGTATACAGACGAATACCACTGTTTATGATGAAAAAAGGCTGAAGATGGCTGGCGATTTCTTCTACCTGAAAAGCCCTGAAGAGGTGGACCAACTGTTTGCTGACTTACCTCAGGCTGTGGAGAATACTCAAGCTATTGCTGATATGTGTCAGCTGGAGCTGGATTTCACCAAGCTACATCTGCCGCAGGTGGAATTGCCCGAGGGCAGAAAAGCTGATGATTTCCTGGCTGAGCTCTGCTGGCAGGGCCTGGGAAAACGTTACCAGGAGCCCGGCTCAGAGGTCAAGGAACGGCTTAGCCACGAGCTTGATGTCATCCAGAAGACAAGGTTTGCCCATTACTTCCTCGTTGTTTGGGATATAATCTCCTTTACCAGAGAACGGGGCATCTATTTTGGTGTTCGGGGAAGTGCTGCTGCCAGCCTGGCTCTTTATTGCCTGGGCATCACCGATGTCGACCCACTAGCATATGGGCTTGTTTTCGAACGATTCCTTAATGTCGAGCGCCGCGAGCTCCCTGATATTGACCTTGATTTTCAGGACGACCGCCGTGATGAAGTCCTGGCCTACGTTAACCAGAAATATGGCTCCGACCACGTAGCTCAAATTATTACCTTTGGCACCATGGGAGCCAGAGCAGCGATAAGGGACACGGGTCGGGCTTTAGGTATGCCTTACGCTCAGGTTGATCGGGTGGCTCGACTCATTCCTCTGGAGCTGACCATAACCCTGGATAGGGCACTGGAACAGAGCAGGGAGCTTCATGACATTTATCACCAGGATGCAGCAATACGTAACCTTATTGACTCAGCCAGGAAATTGGAGGGATTAGTCAGGCACGCCAGCACCCATGCCGCCGGTGTGGTTATAGCGCATGAGCCCTTAATCGAATATGTGCCGCTACAACTTCTGGGAAAGGGTGAGCAGCGTGCTGTCATGACTCAGTTCCACATGGGGAACATCGCCCGCCTGGGACTGTTAAAGATGGATTTCCTGGGATTATCTAATTTGACCATTCTGGCTAAAGTCAAAGAAATTATTGCCCAAAATTGTGGAATCTCCCTGGATTTGCAGCATATTCCTCTCGACGATGCCAGGACCTTTGAGTTGCTTGCCTCGGGGGAAACTAAAGGCATCTTCCAACTGGAAAGCTCAGGGATGCGCCGCTATATCAAGGAGCTCAAGCCCACTAATTTTAGCGATATCGCGGCTATGGTGGCGCTCTATCGCCCTGGCCCCATGGAACAAATTCCCACTTTTATCAGGGCCAAGCAGGGTGTTGCCCCTATTCATTATCCCCATCCCATTCTAAAAGAGATTCTGGAAGAAACCTACGGAGTTATCGTTTATCAGGAGCAGGTAATATTTATTGCCCAAGCTCTAGCCGGCTATAGCCTGGGCCAGGCTGACATTTTTCGTAAAGCTATGGGTAAAAAGATACCTGCGGTGATGAAGAAAGAAGAGCGCAATTTCATCGCCGGAGCTAAAAAAAATGGCATACCGCCGGAATTAGCTCAGGAGGTATTTTCCCTAATCGAGCCTTTCGCCGGTTACGCTTTCAACAAAGCCCACAGCGTTAGCTATGGTCTTATTGCTTACCGCACTGCCTATCTTAAGGCAAACTACCCCATTGAGTACATGGTGGCCTTGCTCGACACTTATTCGGATAATATGGACAAGGTCCGTTCGGCGATTGCTGAATGCCGGAGGTTGGGCATCAAAGTGCTCCCGCCGGACATTAGTAAGAGCTATGCTAGCTTCGCCATCGAGAAGGATGATGAAAATAATCCCGCCATCCGCTTTGGACTGGCTTCTATCAAAAATGTCGGCTTTTCCCCAATTGAGCATATCTTGTCTGGTCGGGACTCAGGGGGCGATTTTAAGTCCATAGAAGACTTCTGCTATCGAGCCGCCCTTCGTAACATCAATAAGAAAGTATTAGAAAGCTTGATTAAAGTTGGTGCCTTTGACTCCCTGGGCAGCCGTAAGGCGCTACTCGAGTCTCTGAATAAAATTATCTCCCTGGCTCAAACGAAACAAAGAGCAAAAGAATCGGGACAAGTTAGCATGTTTGATTTATGGGGTCAAAGCTCCCCCACCCCTCGTGTTGGTTACTCCCAAGTTGAGGAAGAGGTATCCGCCAAGCAAAAACTTATCTGGGAAAGAGAGCTGCTAGGGGTTTATTTCTCCCAGCCCCTTGACTTCCTCGCCAGGGAACCATCTTCAACAGGAGTTATTTCCTGCGGTGAAATCAATATGGACATGGTTGATGAAACGGTGACCGTTAGGGGAATGGTGGTCTCGGTACGCCAGGCCCACACCAAAGATAATCGCCCATTTGTTGTCTCCTCAATTGAAGACCTGGATGCCAGTATTGAGGTCATCGCCTGGCCCAGGCTCTACGAGAGCACCCAGGGGCTATGGCAGGAGGGTAACATTCTCAGCATCAAGGGTGTGGTGAAGGTCAGGGATGGGGAAGTGCAATTAAACTGTCAGGAGGCGACGCTCCTCCCTGTGAGGCAAGAAGTGCTAAAGGAACCCCAGCGTCGCCATGTCATGATAGATGTCAACCAGTCGGACGATGCCGAAAAAGACATCGAATGCCTCCATAAAATTATGGATATCTTAAAGAGTTATCCCGGGCAAGACAGGGTTTCTCTGGCAGTTGTCAGCGATGGTGAAATAACTAATCTGGAGATGCCCAACATAACAATAAATTACTGTCCCGAATTAGCCAGAGAATTGAGCGCGATAGTAGGCGAAAGTAACTTCAGGCTTGAGTGAAAATGGGGGCAACTCTATTTTCCTCTACATGCCCCACCCCAGGATTGCTTCGGCTGACGAAGTCAGCCTCGCAATGACAGGCGGAGTATCACTATGAGCACCTCACTTCTTTGTGTCATTGTGAGGCACCCTCTCTTCCTGTCATTGTGAGGAGCGTAGCCACGAAGCAATCTGGAAAAGGAATTGCCCGGGCTGTGAGGTCGCTGGAAATAGACGCTGCTCTCATTTCTTGCTATATTTGAGTTTTGTGTTTACCTTAATTCCTTCGGGCAGTGTTAGCTCAGCTTCGGGATTCCTGGCTGGGGCGGTGCATGCCGGAATAAAGAGCGAAGATGAGCTTGGTTTAGCTATTCTTTGCTCCGAAGTGCCCTGCACGGCTGCCGGCGTTTTTACTACCAGCCAGATTAAATCAGCTCCGGTTATTCTATCCCAGAAGCATATAGCAAAAAGGCGAGCGCAGGCTGTAGTGGTAAATTCCGGTTGTGCCAATGCCTGCGTGAGTGGGCAGGGATTGGCAGATGCCCTGGAAATGGCAAATCTAGCAGCAACCAAGCTAGGCATATCTCCCGAGGAAGTCCTTGTCGCCAGCACAGGGCTAATTGGAGTACCACTGCCTATGGATAAAATCAGGGCTGGAATTCCTGGGATAAAGCCAACCAGAGAAGGAGGTCACGACTTTTGCCGGGCAATAATGACCACGGATACCAGACCCAAAGAGCTGGCAGTCCAGGCGGATTCAAGAGGAACTGAGTTCACCATTGGTGGGGTGGCTAAAGGGATAGGCATGATTCACCCCAACCTGGCTACCATTCTTTGTTTTATCGCCACCGATGCTGTGGTGAGTGCTGATTTCCTGCAAGCAGCATTACAAAAGGCGGTGGACTGCTCTTTCAACATGGTAAGTATTGATGGTGATACCAGCCCCAACGATTGTGCGTTCTTATTGGCCAACGGCTTAGCGGGTAACGAACCTATTGACTTCGATAATGGCGGCGATTTCCAGGAAGCCTTGACTGCGGTTTGCACTCATCTGGCTAAATCCATGGCTCGGGATGGAGAGGGAGCCACAAAACTTATTGAAGTTATAGTAGAAGGGGCGGAAGACCAAGCTGGGGCTCGCCAGGCGGCTCGAACTATCGCTGGTTCACCGCTGGTGAAAGCAGCCATCCATGGCAACGACCCTAACTGGGGGCGTATCGTTGCTGCCCTCGGGCGAAGCGGGGCAAGGGTGAGAGAAGACAGATTGGATGTCTATTTGAATGACGTTTGTGTCATGAAGCAGGGTTGCCCCGCCCCTTTTAGCAAAGAAGAGATGAAATCGGCTTTGGGCAACAGCGATAATGTGCCCATAAGGCTATGCCTGAATTTAGGAGACGGTCAGGCCACCGCTTGGGGCTGCGACCTCTCCGAGGAATATGTTAGGATAAACAGCAGGTATACCACATAATGCAAAAGGGAATAATCGTAGTCAAGATTGGCGGCAGCACCCTGGGCAACCACGATACTACCTTGGAAGACCTGGTGGAGCTTCAGAAGCAGGGTAAGTTTCTGGTGATGGTTCATGGCGGCGCCAAGGTGACTTCCGAGTGGCTTGCCCGCTTGGGCATTCCCACCAGCTTTGTAAACGGCTTGAGGGTTACGGATGCCGAGACCTTGAAGGTGGTGGCTGCGGCGTTGGGTGGGCTGGTCAATAAGGAACTGGTAGTGGCCATCCAGGCTCTGAGGGGAAAGGCGGTAAGCTTAAGTGGCTGTGACGGCAACTTGCTCTGGGCAAGCATCAAGAGCCCCGAGCTGGGCTATGCCGGTGAAGTTGTCGCCGTTGACCCCACTCCATTGAAGCTATTGCTGGATGCCGGCTATATGCCGGTGGTCTCGCCAGTAAGTTTCGGCTCCGTTGAAGGCAGGGCGATGCTGCTCAATGTTAACGGAGATACTGCGGCCGGGGAAATTGCCGCGGCATTAGATGCAGAAAAACTCGTATTCCTGACCGACGTTGATGGTATTCACGATGGGTCGGGGAAGGTAATCCCCAGGCTCAACCTGGCCGAGGCAAAGAATATGCTCGCCTCCGGCGTAGCTTCAGGGGGCATGGTCCCTAAAATAGAAGCCAGCATTAGAGCCCTGACTACCACGCAGGTCGTGCGCATCATAGATGGCAAAATTTCCCATGCTTTACTCCATGAGATTACCGGACAGTCTCGGCAAACTAAATCAAGAGGTACAACAATTGTCCCAGAATAACTGGCAAGAGTTGGAGCAGAAGCTATTTCTCAGAACGGTGACTAGAGTTCCCGTAACCCTGGTTCGCGGTCAAGGAGCTTGGGCCTGGGATGACCAGGGCAGGGAATATCTCGACTTTGTCGGCGGCTGGGCGGTAAACAGCCTGGGGCATTGCCCTCCGGTGGTAGTCGAGGCTCTGGAAAAGCAAGCTAAAACCCTGATCCAGGCGTCCAACCAGTTTTATACCATCCCGCAGATAGAGCTAGCACAGCTTCTAATTGGGCATAGCTGTCTTGATAGAGTTTTCTTTTGCAACAGCGGTGCTGAGGCTAATGAAGGGGCACTGAAACTAGCTCGCAGGTATGGGAAACTCCGACTCAACGGCGCTTACGAGGTCATTACTAGCTATAGTTCTTTTCATGGGCGGACTCTGGCTATGACGGCCGCCACTGGGCAAAGTAAGTTTCAGGAGCCCTACATACCTCTGCCTGAGGGCTTTGTCAACGTGGAATATAACAATGTCGAGGCGGTCAAGCGGGCAACCGGTGGGCAAACCTGTGCTGTAATACTGGAGCCAATCCAGGGAGAAGGCGGGGTGAACATACCTGACGATGACTACCTCAAAAAGGTGCAAAGCTGGTGTCGGGAAAAGGGAGTCCTTTTTATTCTGGATGAAGTCCAGACGGGCATTGGTCGGACTGGAACTCTCTTCGCCTATGAGCAGTATGGGGTCGAACCAGACATAATGACTTTGGCCAAGGGACTGGGCAGTGGTGTGCCCATCGGCGCTCTCTTAGCCAAAGAACATGTCTCCCTTTTTTCCCCGGGCGAGCACGGCTCGACCTTTGGTGGCAACCCGCTGGTCTGTGCCGCCGCTCATGCCACGCTGAAATACATCATTGCCCATAACATACCTGCACAGGTTAAACGAGTGGGGAATTATTTCCTGATCAGGCTGGAAAGTCTGAAGCAGCAGTTTGATTTTATCACTGAGGTGAGGGGTCGGGGACTCCTCATAGCTTTGGAATTTAACCAGGAAATTGCCGAGAGGTTGGTACTGGCTTGTATTGATAGAGGCTTGCTGGTCAACAAATTGAAGCCGAATGCTCTGCGCTTTATGCCTCCCCTTATCATCACCGAAAAGGAAGTGGACAAGGCGATAGGCATTTTAGGGTATGTGTTAAGGGAAAATGCGAAATGCTAAACAATTTGGAGTTTAGATATTAGGACTTCTCCGGAGGAGGTTATGAAATGGCAGACAAGGTAGTATTGGCCTACAGCGGCGGTTTGGATACATCCGTGGCGGTAAAATGGCTTGAGGAAAAATATAACTCAAAGGTCATCACTCTCACCGTGGATATCGGCAATGTCCCCGATCTCGAGGCTATCAGGCAAAAAGCACTCAAAGTCGGAGCCGTAAAAGCACTGGTAGTCGACGCCAAAGAAACCTTTATTAAGTCGTATGTTTTCCCGGCCCTTCAAGCCAATGCCGTTTATGAGGGGCAGTATCCCTTAGCCACAGCTCTGGGGCGTCCTCTCATCGCCCGGCTCCTGGTGGAAACAGCTAAGAAGGAAAGGGCAAGGGTGGTCGCTCACGGCTGCACCGGCAAGGGCAATGACCAGGTGAGGATTGATGTAAGCGTAGCCGCTCTAGCCCCCGAGCTAAAGGTAATAGCTCCAGCTCGGGCATGGAATATGACCCGGGAGCAAACAATTGAGTATGCCCAGGCTCACAATATTCCTGTCTCTATCAGCAGGGCCAGCCCCTATTCCATCGACGAGAACCTGTGGGGCAGGAGCATTGAATGTGGCGTGCTGGAAGACACGTGGAACGAACCCCCCGAGGATGTCTTCCTGTGGACAAAGTCGCCTGAAAAAACACCGGCGCGGCCTGCTTATCTGGAGATTGGGTTTGACCACGGGATACCGGTAAGCCTTGGTGGCGAGAAGTTAGAGCCTGTTGCCCTTGTCCAGAGAGTTCATGACCTGGCTGGCCAGCATGGCATAGGCCGGATTGACCACGTTGAAAATAGACTGGTGGGTATAAAATCGAGGGAGATTTATGAGGCGCCGGCCGCCGTAGTCCTGCTGAAAGCTCACCAGGCCCTGGAAGGCCTGGTGCTGACAAAGGAGCAGCTCCGCTTCAAGGCCAGGGTAGCCGCTGAGTATGCCGACCTCATCTACAATGGGCTATGGTTTACAGGTATGCGCCAGGACTTAGCCGCCTATGTGGAAAGCACACAGAGGTACGTCACCGGCACCGTAAGGGTAAAGCTCTTCAAAGGTAACTGCCAGATAGTGGGTAGAAAATCGCCCTACTCCCTTTATGACTACAGCCTGGCTACTTACGACAAGGGCGATGCCTTTGACCAGAGTGCCTCCCCCGGTTTCATCCATATCTGGGGCCTGCCGGCGAGAACTCAGGCCAAGGTGCAGCCAGAACCACCCAAGTGATGGTATCCCGAGGAAATAATACCTGCTTTGTAGCAGGCCTGATTGGTCTGGTGTCCCTGGAATTCTCACATGCCGGGGATTGTGCAACTGCGATTTGGTACATCACACCATCCACTCTGCTGTTCAATGCCTAGAGACATGTGCAATAGCATACTAATAGGGGCAGAAGTCCTAACCTTTAGCGAGTGCCAGATTGACCGCTGCTTCCGCATGGAGCCGAGTAGTATCAAATATCGGAGCATGTATCTCACTGGGCCGGACAAGCAAGGGGAGTTCAGTGCATCCGAGCACAATACCCTCGGCACCCTTATTAACCAATTTGCTAATAATATCGGCACAAACACGGCGGGAGGATGCCTTAATCTTGCCCTCACAGAGTTCATCGAAGATAATTTGATGGATAGTATCCATATCATCTTCCCCAGGCACAAGCACCTCGATAGCGAAGCTGTCTCGAAGCCGCCCCTGATAGAAAGGCCCTTCCATTACAAACCGTGTCCCCAGCAGGCCTATTCGGTGCAGCCCCCGTTCCCTGACGGCATCGCCAGTTACATCAACAATGTGAAGCAGCGGCAGGCCAACTTTCTCCTCTACGTCATCAGCAACTTTGTGCATGGTGTTTGTGCAAATAACCAAGAAGTCGGCACCAGCCCGCTTAACAGCATTACCTGCACCGATAAGAATACTGGCTGTGTCATCCCAGCGGCCTTCGCGTTGAGCTCTTATAATCTCATCAAAATCTAAGTTATAAAGAACCAAGCGGGCTGAGTGAAGACCGCCCAGTCTCTGGGCAACTGACTCATTGATGATTCGATAGTACTCTAATGTAGAATTCCAGCTCATGCCTCCTATTAGTCCAATAACTTTCATAAGTCTCCTCTCTATATGTCTCAGCTCTGGTTATCAACCAGGACCCTATGAAATCTAATATGTCTCGGGCTCGGTTTAGCCATGAATATAACATACTTTGACACAGCCCGTACTCTCTTGACTCTAGCTGAGCAAATTAAGTAAGCACAAATACGAATTGTGTGTGGATGACTTGCAGTGCTCCCAATGGCAAGAGTAAAATGACCCAGAAACAGCAGAGCCTTGGGAAGTCTCCATAACCTCACATGACTTTTGATCGTATCATTTTCTTGTGTCGAATAGTCACGGCCTGCATAGCTATGGTTAGCCTCAAGGATAATGAAGACAGATAAACACGACGAGCTTCAAGAGACTACTGCACGTCTCGGTACGGAGCGGCTGAGCAAGCTGCTCCTCCGCCTGAGTGCGCCCAGCATTGTCTCAATGATAACCATCTCTCTCTATCACCTAGCTGACACATTCTGGCTGGGTCAGCTCAGCTATCAGGCGATTGCCGCTGTAACCATTACCTTTCCGTTTTATATTGCCGTGGTCGCCATCGGTGTTGGCACGGGTGTTGGCGCCAACGCCTTAGCATCGCGGCGTTTCGGTGAAAGAAACATCGAGGCAACCAACCAAGTGGCTGGCCAGATCTTTCCTCTGACTGCTGTATTTGGTGTTGTTTTCACCGTTGCCAGCGTCTTCTTTGCCAGACAGTTAGCTGCCCTACTCGGGGCTACACCGGACATTGTAACCCTGACGGCGGATTACATCTTTTTCTTAGGCTGGGGAGTGCCATTTATGCTTTTTCGACTCATGTCACGCAACGTCTTCCACGCGGCTGGGGATGCTGTCAAGCCGATGATTTTCACTGTTGTTGGCGCTGTGCTCAATGCCATCCTCGACCCATTCTTTATCTTTGGTTGGGGGCCTTTCCCGGAGATGGGTGTTGGTGGGGCTGGGTTGGCGACGACGATATCCGGCGGAATCGCTGCCGCACTTAGTTTCTACTATCTGGTCGGCGGAAGATCCGTCTACAGGTTGAAGCTGCATCACCTCAGACCTAACTTTTCTATCATGGCGCAGATCTACCGTGTGGGCTTGCCATCGCTTTTGATGGAACTAACAGAAACAATCATTTTCATCATATTCAACCGGATTGTCGCTGGTTTCGGTTCGATAACGCTGGCAGCCCTGGGAATTGCGATACGTATTGCCGACCTCGCGTTTATGCCCATCGTCGGTGTTGCCCATGGTCTTCTGCCAATTGTTGGCTTCTGCTTGGGGGCACGCCTCTGGGAGAGGCTGTGGTCAGCTGTCAAGCTGGCCTCCCTCGCTCTAGTGGTGTTGCTGGGCGTCGCGACTATCTTCCTGGAAATTTTCACTCCACAGGTAATAGCTATTTTCAATAATGACCCTGACCTGCTGGCCATCGCCGTGCCGGGTATGCGCATTTTCATTTCAACTCTCATTCTGATTGGTCCGGCCATTATGTTCATTACCACATTTCAGGGATTATCCAAAGGGTGGACGGCCACTGCTCTATCACTGGTGCGTGAGTTGGTTTTTTTCATCCCGGCAGTGCTTATCCTGCCCCGCTTCATGGGGCTGAACGGCGTCTGGCTGTCTCTGCCCATCGCAGACGTCTGCGGTACCGCTATCGCCGGGTTCTGGCTTTACCGTGAGTACCAGTTACAGAAGCGTAGTGGCATCTGGGATAATGCCCCGGTGACGGAGCCCATATCGGAGTCTGTATCGAAAGGCCGGTCTACGCTTGATTGACATAGGTGAAACCTACCACTCTTTCGGATTGCCGAAGTTCCCGTTAAACTGCGTGAAACCCTTTGCCTGATTGCGCTTCCGTTGAACATTTCCAACGAATGTGCAGCCTACCTTCGCCGTCTTGCTTAATAAACGTAGACTCAGTATGTTTGTCGTGATGAAGGCACTTCCTTGTACGAGTCTCCAAAAAGCATATGAAGAGCATGAAGAGATTTCTCACGTAGTCGGTATTCCGGGGACATAACATCGAACTTGCAGTAGGTCTAATTGGTATAATGTCCCTGGAATTCGACCCAGCGAATAGCTGACTACGCTAGTCTCATGGTGATAAACGCTGTTGCTAAATAAGCTGCAACACTCGCTAGAAGTGACACCACCAATCCCAAACGAGGCAGAGGAAAAATCACGCCAACGACATAAAGCACCTAGGCAGGCAATAGTATTATCATACTCTTGGCATAAGAAATAGCTGCCCCTGTGCCGCCAGCAAAGTATATGGTGCACACAATTATCAGACTGGTACGGGGTAAGAAAGCAATGAAGACAGCAAGTTCACTCTTTCCTTGGCTCTCAAAATAGGTTACGACCGAGACTACAAGTCCGCCTATCACAAAGTATGCTATTAGTAACTTGAGGTCCACGATGTTTTTCAAGCTTGAGGTCGCTTATACCATATAGCCTGGCAAACATGACGACACGAACTGCCAAGTTGCGACGGAGGGCAGCAACATTCGCTAGTACGGGACTGACTAGTCACGAGCCAAGATATCCCTGACCTGCACGGCGAAAGCCTCGCTCTTAGCATCTCCGGTGACAAGCTGAATCTGCTTTGCCGAGGATACGCCCAGTCCCAGCTCAGCGGCTCGTGCAATCTGCTCTTGTTCGAAGATAGACCCGCGGCTGACCTCTGGTGTCGTCCCCAACAGACGGAGAATCGCCACCCCCACCGCATCAATGGCCACTCGGTCGGTGCCAGCAAGCATCACCTTAGCTTCTACTTTGGTGCCACGGTCGGGCCCACCGTCAACAAAAGCCTCCACGCCATCCAGAACCACTAAGTCGGGCGAATAAGCGGTATTAATCTCAGCAATCATTTGCCGCTGGTACCGTGATGAGTGAAGTTCCCCCATATAGGGATAGCCTGCCAAGGGGACAAGTCCTACCGTGTTCTTCAAAGAGAGTGTGAAATGGCCGCCGTAAGCATGTGTCTTAAGGCAGCAGGTCTGGACAACTGATTCCGCTTCGAGATAAATCCGGGGAAAATGAAAACCCCGGCTCCAATGACTCTCTTTAGGCTCTATCTTACTCCAGCCTTCGGGACCTAACTCTTCCAGATTAAGGATGTTGAAGCCCAGCTCTTGAGCTAGCCTGAAAATCCCCTTCTTCTCCATAACCGTCCGGGTGCTATTTCCGGGTCCGCTTCGCTCAGCCAGTGTGATCTGCATTACTCCCATCTGCTGAATAGCTAGAATCAAAGACCGCAGTGTCTCGCTATGCGTCGAACCCGGTGCCGGGTCAGCCGTGTTGAAATTAGGTTTCAGAACCACGAATTTGCCACGGAAAGATTTCAACTCGAGGAGGTCTATTGATTGTCTGACACCTTCATCTCGGTTCTTGGTGCTTACCAGTGCCACTTTTGTCATACCAACTTTCTCCGTCTATCGAGCATAGCCTAATTATAGCTGATATACGCCAGTCAAACCAAGCTCACAAAGTCAGTGCTCCAACTACGGATTACAGCCTACATCGTTGCCACTGCGCAAAACGCGAGATTGTTCAACGATGCCACTCCCACATTTGCTGACGATACTTCAAATACAGGGCGACAAGAGATATAATTCGGTGTAGCCTAATATAATAAGAGGTTAACCGATGGCTCCCGATGAAACAGCAGGACTCATTTACTCCAAGCTGGAGGGAAAAGGTTATCGCGGTACAGTGTTGTCCATCGAGCATGTCGCTCAACTCAAATATGAAATAGAAGAGTGCCTCAGCCAGAGAAAAATAGACGCGGGATTGTATGAGAAATACCTGACTTATTTTGAATTCGATGTTACCGCCAGTCTTCCAAGGGCTTGTTCAATCATAATAACTGCAGCTCCACAACCTCAGCGCAAAATCACCTTCCATTTCAACGGGCAGACCTATTTGGTCATAATCCCTCCTACTTACTATGCTGACACAGATAACCAAATTAGGAACATGCTTCAAAGCATTCTTAATTCTAACAACTACCAGCTTTACCCGGCTGCGTTGCCGCTGAAGTTATTGGCAGTGTACAGCGGAATGGCAGAGTATGGGAAGAACAACATCGCTTACGTAGAAGGTCTGGGGAGCTTTGTTCGACTCAAAGCCTTTCTTTCAGACATGCCGACTGGCAGAGGTGAGTGGTTGGAACCGCAGGTAATGAAAGAATGTGATAGGTGCAAGTCATGTCTTAATGAATGTCCTACCGGAGCGATTGTCCCGGACCGCTTCTTGATTCATGCGGAGAGATGCATTGCCTTCCTTAATGAATGGAGAGAAGAGTTTCCTGAATGGATAGACCCAGCCTGGCACAATAGCCTTATAGGCTGCATGAAGTGCCAGCTTGTCTGCCCGGTGAACAAGCGTTTTATCAAATGGGTGGAAGAGGGAGAAGATTTCAATGAAGCTGAGACCGAGTTAATCCTGAATGGAGTACCACTTGATCGCATCCCACCTGAAACAGCTCACAAACTCAATCGTTGCTATATGCTGGAATACCTGGACGTGCTACAGAGGAACTTGCGTGCCCTCTTAAAGTGATTATTCGCAACAGCGGGTTTTTGTTGTTTACATCTCTGAGTGCCCTGTTATTTATCTCCGCTGTGCCAGATTACGTGCTAGCAATACACCGACTGCACCGAAGTCAGTATTGTTCACCTTTGGTATTGTGGGGACAGAATACCTAATTTGGAGCAGGCCTAATTGGTATGGTGTTCCTGGAATTCGCGGTAAACCCGCTTACTTGCGTTTCTTAAGTGTAATCTTCATCCAAATATCTGTTAGCGCCATCTGGTAGTTGCCTTTGAATGTCGTTTGCTCTAGCATACCCTTGATTATGGTCTGGTATTCTTCCCAGGTGAAACCATGCAGTGTAGAGACCCTGTGTCCAAGTCGGCCAATCAGGAACCCATATTCCTCGTTCACCTTTCTTCTATCAGCCCGATTGCTGAAAACCTCAGGACACCCATCGTATATCCAGGCTTCCTTGCCGGTTTTTAGAACACGATAGCATTCATCAAACACCAGGCGCGGTGTCTTCCAATGGTGCGAAGCGCCCGTACTAATCACAACGTCTATCGAATTATCCTTGAAAGGGAGTTTGGCCGCATTGCTAAACACAAATCGAGCATTATCAATGCCTTTGGCATGGCGTCTGGCAATCTTGACCATTTGCCTGCTGAGATCGATGCCATAGACCTGCAGGCTGGGTGACTTCTTGGCAATCTCTATTGACAAATAGCCTGTTCCCGAACCCAAATCAAGAATAGTTCCCTTTCCCATCTGTGCCACTATGTTATTAGCTATCTTTGTTTCAGGCTTTCGAAGAACTTTTGCCACTGTCGCATTGTAGAATATGACACCAGGGGTTGGGATTGATTCAGGTTTCCTCAGTAAATCCTTGATGAATCTTGTTAGAGACATGGTCATTCCTCATATTCCGGGGACATAATACCTAATTTGCAGTAGGCCTAATTGGCATGGCGCCCCTAGAATTCCCGCTAAGAGTTATCCTCGCACCATTCGATAACATCGGTTGACCAGACAGTGCCCACGGCTTTTTCCAGTACCGCCTGGCGTGGCTCCCGTATATCCAGCAGCGTCCGCAGGATGCGGTCGTCAAATTGGCTCAGGAACGGGCACCGTTTGCGCAGTGAGAGTATGGTAGTCCTTGCTCCGCCATAGACCAGATAGTCGAGTGACCGGGCATGGGGCTCGATATTCTCCCGCACGTGACCGCAAACCCGGCCCAGAAACTGCTCTATTTGCTTTTCCCGGTGTCGGGCAAACCGCGCCTGCGAGGAGCCACCCTTTTTGTGGCGGGCGTGCACCAGGCCTGTTCCCGTCTTGCTATCTATGAACTCTGTGCCCCGGCAGATGCCAATACTGTATGCTCCCAGGCGGACCAGGACCAGAGCGATAAGGAAGTCGTGACTGATAAGAGAACACAACGGTCCAACATCATAGCCGTCGGTGATATATTCTTCGGCAATCGGGAATGGTGGCAGGACCAGATACGTTTGCAGCGGGCTCCAGAAAAACGCCGCTCCCATTCTCGAGCCGGCAATAGCCTCAGCCACGCCTGGCGGTATGGCAGTTGCGGCAAACACCTTTCCCAGCAGATTTTCCACTCTGGCTTGAGGCATCCCCCGTGGGAGATATAACGACATCGCCTTGCCTTCAGTCGAAGCCAGCTCGTCCAGAAAGCTGAGCGCCTTCGACCTGCCCAGACGGAATCTCTTCGATACAAACATAATATCAATCACCCGGCCGAATGAAATACTCTGGCTACATGCTGACTATGGTAACGCCGTCACCGCCCTCGCCCTGCTCCCCGGGCTGGAAAGACGTGACCAGCGGGTGAGAGGCCAGAATCTCCCTGACAATCTGACGCACGGTGCCCGTGCCGATACCGTGAATGATGCGGACCCGGCTCAAGCCGCATAAAGACGCTTCGTTAAGGTAGTCTTCCAGCGCCGGCTCGACCTCCTCAGCCCTCTTTCCCCGCAGGTCAAGCTCGAGAGAGACCCTGGACTTGCGCATCTCACTCCTTATCAGGGCGCTGCCCGTCTTCACCACGCCAGTTGATGGTATCCTCTTTTCCACGCTGTCCAGCCTGAGGGTCATCTTCACTTTCCCGGCCTGGACTTCGACGAGCCCGCGTTCCTCAGACACTGATAGTACCGTAGCCGACACGCCAGCCTCTTTCAGCCAGACAGTATCACCGGCGGTGATTGGGCCTGCCCCGACTTCTGTTTCGTCTATCCCAACCGCCGGTCTGGCTTGCCATACCCCAGCATCCAACTGTTCCTGTGCCTCGGCTAGTGCCTTTTTCGCCTGCTCGATTCTTCCCCGCGATTTTTCCTTGCGCAATTCCGCTGCTGCCTCGCGAATTTTCATCTGTAATTCGGCAGCCTCGCAACCTATCCGGTCACGGGTCTCCTTGACGATTCTTCGTTTGTCCTCCTCCAACTGGCGGAGCCTGTTTCTCAAATCCGCGTCGCTCTGTTCTGCCTCATTCAGTTCCTTCTCCAGGCTGTGGCGAAGCGACTCAACATTCTTCTGCTCGGTCACCAGATGGGTAAGCAAAGATTCAATCTCCTGGGCGCCTTGGGAAAGCATGTGCCGGGCGCGGGCCACAATCTCCGCAGGCAGTCCCAGACGAGATGCTGTAGCCAGAGCATTGCTGCCGCCCGGGATACCCACTGTCAGGTGATAGGTGGGCGCCATCGTAACGGGGTCCACATCCAGAGCCGCGTTTTCCACGCCGTCGGTAGCGTGAGCCAGTGCCTTTAATTCGGTGTAGTGAGTGGTGGCTACGGTCATCGTTCCCTGTGGTAAGAAATGGAGCAGGATAGCGCGGCCGAGAGCCGAGCCTTCGCCCGGGTCAGTGTTGGTGCCCAGTTCGTCTAACAGCACCAGGCTCTGTGCCGTGGCGTTGTTGATGATGCGCACGATGTTGCCTATGTGCCAGCTGAAGGTAGAAAGGGTCTGCTCGATGCTCTGCTCATCACCGATGTCGGCATATACGCCGTCATAAACGGGGATGCGGCTTTCCGCCTGAGCCGGAATGGGCAAGCCAGCCTGCGCCATCAGGCTGAGAAGTCCTATCGTCTTGAGGGCGACCGTCTTGCCACCGGTATTGGGCCCGGTGATGACCAGGACGGAGAAGTCCCGGCCAATCTCGACCGACAGCGGCACTGCCTTCTTTTTCAGCAGCGGATGTCTGGCTTCGACCAGCCTGAGCACTCCGGCCGGTTCATGTCCCTCTGACTTAGCATTTCTACCAGCGGCCACGATAATAGGCTCGGTGGCTTTGGCTTCTCTGGCGTATCTGGCCTTAGCCAGCGCCAGGTCAATCTCAGCAATCAGCTCAATGTCACGGGAAATTTCGCTTTCGAATGCTCCGACTTCAGCACTGAGCATTCTCAGTATCCTTTCTATTTCGTCCTTCTCTTCGGCACCCAGCTCGCGCAGTTCATTCTGCACGTCTGTAGTGGTCCATGGCTCAATAAATACCGTAGCCTCGGTATTGGAGACGTCGTGGACAATGCCCTTTATCTGCCGGCGACATTCCACCTTGACGGGAATTACATACCGGCCTTCCCGCTCGGTCACAATGGGATCCTGGATTATTTTCCGCCATCTGGGTGAGGTGATTATGGCTTGCAGGTGAGTGAGCAATTCCTGGCGCACTTCTCGCATTCTATGCCTCACCGACGCCAGTTTATGTGAGGCGGTATCCAAAAGGTCGCCGGTCGGACTCAAGCAGCCATCAATATCCTTTTGAAGCTGGGCCAGTGTCACAATGTCATTGGCCAGACCACTGAGTAACGGGAGTTCACCCGGCATGTTCACCAGGTGGCTTCTTAGCCTGTGGGCAGCGCCCAGCGTCTTTTGAATTTCCAACAAAGATTGAGGGTCCAGGATTTTGCCGCGTGTCGCCATCTTCACCACTTCCCGGATATCAACAACTTCGCCGATATGGGTATCTGGACTGAGTGACAGCAAACGGCGTGCCTCAGCCGACTGCCTGAGCCGCAGGCGGACTTCTTCTTCATCCGAGAGAGGAGTGAGGTCGAGGGCCAGCTCTCGGCTGGCGGAAAATGAAGTGAAGCCGGCTAGTATCTCCCTCATCTTGTGAAATTCCAGCAGTTCTAAATCGCTGTCGCCCAAGGTAACCTTCCCGAGTCGCCTATACTCTCATCGCCATATTAATAATCATCGAATAGTATAAAGCAATCACCCCAGTTTTCAAAAAATCGGCTTCTCCAGCCAGGGGCGGACGAGATTACTTACGTCGTTTTAAAGAGGGTTCCAAGGTATTCTGGGGACATAATGCCTGATTTATGATAGGCTTAATTGGTATGGTGTCACTGGAATTCCATTGACAGGAAATAGGAAATTGGCTCATAATCCTACTTCAAAAAACTCGTCAAGTCTTCGGGAGAGACAATGAATCTCAAGCAGATGCTAGAAAGAACTGCCAGCGAGGTGCCACAGAATATGGCTATCGTCCTTGGCTCTCGCAGGGTTAGCTACCGCGAATTGGATGAAACTTCTAACAGGATAGCCAACGCCCTTATAAGTCTAGGAACAAAGAAGGGCGACCACGTAGCCATTCTAATGTCTCGTACCCCTGAGTGGGTCATCAATTGTTTTGGAGTGCTTAAAGCTGGAGCTGTGGGCGTGCTCCTCGATGCCGGAGCTAAGGCGCCCGAACTTGAGCCTCTACTCCGTGAAACTGATTCCAAAATCCTGATTACCGAAGAAAGATTCTCCCCCATGCTGTCTTCAATTTTGCCCAATATCCCCCTGCTGAAACAGGTTCTTGCAATTGGTACAGACCCTTACAATAGGATGGTGGCCAGCAGTTCCCCTGCATCACCCTCTGTCGATATAAAGGACGAGGATGAAGCTATCGTTTTTTGCACCCTGGGCGTGCTGGGGAAGAACAAGGGCATAGTGCATACTCACGCGTCGTTCATGTCAATTTTGCCCATAGCGGTGGCAAAATTTGAACTGGAGAGAGACGATGTTATTTTGGGTATGCTACCTTTTAACAACCTTCTGGGATTTGGATTAGTCATTCTCCTGCCCGTTAAGACGGGAGCCACCATAGCAATCCTCCCTCATTTCAGTTCCAAGAATATACTGGAGACTGTAGAGCAGGAAAAGGCAACCATGCTTATAGGCGTCCCGGCTAGCTTTAATGCCATGGCTATGATAGACGAAGAGACCATTAAGAGCTATGACCTTAGTTCGTTAAGGGCGGTGCTTTCTGCCGGAGCAAAATCCTCAGCCCTTTTTATGGGGATTCTTGAGAAAAAGTTTGGCTTAACTGCGTGCGAAATATATGGGCTCACGGAGTTGATAATCGTTACTCTGGGTGCTATTCGTGACCGCAAATTGGGTACGGCGGGGAAACCCCTGGCTGAGCTCAGAGTGCTGGATAAAAACGGCAAGGAAGTACCCCGGGGCAGCGTAGGGGAAGCTGTTGCCAGAGCCCCCTGGATGATGAAGGAATATTACAAATCGCCTGAACTCACGGCCAGGGTCCTCAAAGATGGTTGGTTTCATACTGGCGATCTAGTCAGGTTGGATGAGGACGGCTATCTGGAGTTCATAGAAAAGACATCATCTATTATAGTGCCCTCGGGGGGAGTTAAGATTCTCCCCGCGGCAGTTGAAGAAGTTCTCCTGAGGCACCCCGCGGTAGCCGAAACAGCCTGTGTCGGTGTTATTGATGATTACAAAGGGCAAATACCCACAGCTTTTATAGTGCTTAAGGAAGGACAAAGTGCTACGGTGGACGAAATACGCGATTTTTGTCGCCGGAGCTTATCTGATTATAAAGTGCCCAAGCAAATCAAGTTTGTTGACAGCATGCCTAGAACCGGGTCGGGCCAAATAGACCGGAGACGACTCAGCGGGACAAAGGAAAGCTGAAAAGAAGAACTAAAACGGCCGATCAGGCTGTTTTGCGGTGTCCAGCACGGTGTTCTGGGGACATAATACCTGATTTGTAGTAGGCCTAATTGGTATGGTGTCCCTGGAATTCACACTAGAGACAGGAAAATGCTACACTATAATAGAATAAAGCTGTAGGCGGGTGGTACTCGGAACTATCAAATGTCCCATAATTCCGCGAAAAATGCAGCAGTTTTGTGCACTTTGCCTAACCAGCGGCTGCTGTTGAAACCCGTGTTACGCCATTACTATTAATTGAATATAGACAATAAGGAGACACTGATATGCCAGAGTTAGGTTTAGGCGTCCCTTTCTGGGTAATCGTTTTAATATGGTTAGCTAAGGTCGTGTTGCTGGTCTTCATCTCTGCTCTTCTGGCATGGCTGGGAGTCAGAGCACTGGATGCCCTTATCCGTCAGGTCCCTTATCGCGAGCGGATAGGCGAGAGCCCGGTTGCCATCGGGTTGTTCATAGCCGGTTTCTTCATCCTGATTGGTCTTGTCATCCACGGCGCTATTACCGCACTGACTGCGGTCACAGCTCCAATAGTGTGGTACATCTTCGATTTCAGGACGTGGGGGATATTAGCTATAAGCTTTGTGATAAGCTTACTTCTTGGAGTAGCCCTATTCTATATCGTGGACAAGCTAACGCCCGATATCCCGTTTGGCCGTATTCATGAAAACCCGGTGGCTGCAGGGCTACATGTTTTTGGTTATCTGGTCCTCTTCGGATTAATACTCCATGCGGCACTGACCGGACCGTTATGAAGAGAGCCTGGGTTTTACTAGGGTTAATAGTCGTCCTATTAGCTGCAGTGGCGACTGCTGGTTACGCCTCGGCATTTCCATCTGGAGATTTCTACACGAGAGGCGGCGATATCTTTGATGATTGGCAGATATGCAGGACCACAGCCTTTGGTGTAGACGGTTTTTATCAAGTAAGCGAGACAGGATTTCGTCCGGTTATAGCCTTCGAAAGCCTGGGGGAACAGGCTAACGTAGCCTATAGCCTGGGTGAGCAGATTGCCGATGAATATCCAGACCCGCTACGGAGGGCAGAGGCGGTATTTTATTTTGTCCGTGATAGGGTGGAATATACCTCTGATATAGACCGAAATGGAAGTGAAGAGTTTGCCGAGAATGCCGACGAGCTGGCTACAACCATTGTGGAGGATGGAAGTGGGGATGGTGATTGTGAAGATATGGCGGTATTACTGGCGGTTATGTATAAAGCTGCCGGATTTCGCTCGGCCATAGTGCTTCTCTCAGGGCACACTTCGGTATTGGTTTATTTACCTGAATATAACGAGGCTACGGTTTTCTTTGAGCTGGAAGGTGAGCCAGGATGGATCTGGGCCGAGGCTACTGGCAGAAACAACCCGCTGGGTTGGGCGCCCGAGCAGTATCTTGATATGGAAATACCTGCCTATGAAATTTTTGCCGAGATACCTGCCTACGAAATACCTGCCGAAGGAGTAGCTCCATTAACACCACCTCCCGCCGCGGAGATAGCGGTCGCCGGAATCGCAGGGGGAGTCACCTACCGACCGTATCTTTTTTCCATCGTAATTGGTTTGTTGTTTTGCCTGCCGTTGTTCAGACGGAGGCGAAGACGTTGAGCCAAACCTCCGTGTGCATCGTCAGCGATCGATATTCTGGGAAATAATACCTGATTCGTAGTAGGCCTAATTGGTATGGTGTCCCTGTAATTCGCCTTCTTTCAACTTTCAAGTTGCCGTTCGAATATTACTTCACAGAAACTAGCTTTTGCCCAGAGGCCTCCAGCTCCTGGCGCGAATACCTGGACAAGGCGCGCCACCCATTCAATGAATTTTCAAGTATTACATCGTGGTAGTCTTTGTCTTTCTTGCCTTGTCCAACAGTTACGAATTTGTACTCATATTTCTGTTGCATGTTCACCTCTCGAAGAATATTTCCCCTTAATGGAATGATTAAGGCTAGAATGTACCTTCGGATTTAGTACTTACCGAATTATAGCCCGAGGTCGACGCGACCACAAGAAATCATAGAGCTTTCTTTTTCAGCTTAATAACCTAACAGTAGAGGAGATATTCTGGGGAGATAATACCTGATTTGTATTGGGCCTAATTGGTATGGTGTCCCTGGGATTGCTAATTCCGAGAACCTGGTACTAACCTCCTAGTACGTACGAATACTTGACAACTGCTACATATATGTGCTAGTATGAATATTGTCCCGAGTAGCCGAGCAGGAACCTGGCATGAGAGTTGGGTTTGGTGAAAGCTGAAAGGTGCAGGTAGTGGCCAGCACAAGGTAAGCTGAAGGCCAGGCTGGACTATGGCAGGTGAAGAAAGTGAGGTTACTCGGGGCGTCTTATTTTTTGCTGGCTAAGCGTCCTTGTCACAGTTTGAAATGACCCAATAAATAGGCTTGATACTTGCGTGGATATCAGCCTATTCAAGTTTGGCTCTTAACCACAGTTCACCATCTACGCCTTTGATTTCGTGGTATTCTGGGGACATAATACCTGATTTGTAGTAGGCCTAATTGGGACGGTGTCCCTGGAATTCAGTAAGCGACAGTGAATCGTTCGCGAATGTGTTGCGGATGCTCAAGTTCATCGAGCATGGCAACGGCGTAGTCCTGTGTGGAGATTTTGCTTTCGCCTTCTTTGTTCTTAAGAAGTTGATCTTTCCCGACCCGGTAATGCCCCGTCCGCTCTCCGGCGGCGATCGCGGATGGCGGACTCAAGAATGTCCACTCAAGTTCATTTTCTTCCTTTAGCATGTAAAGTGTCTCCCTGGTTGCCAGCACTCCGCCTTTCACCTGCTCCGGGAAACTCACCGTATCAATAAGCTGCACGCCGGGGGCGACTTCAAGAGTTCCAGCCCCGCCGACAACCAGCAATCTTTTGATTCCAGACTTCTTGACCCCGCTGATAATCGCCTTATACCCCTTGATTTGCTCATTGTAGATATCGGGATTGCTCCAGCCGGGATTGTAGGCACTTATGACCGCGTCATGACCTTTCACGAGTTCGTCGACCTTATCTTTAAGAATGTCCGCTTTCACAACGGTAAGACGTGGGTTCCGCACAGTTATCTTCTCAGGATGGCGCACAATCGCAGTTACCTGATGACCCCGCGCCAGTGCTTCATCGCGAATGAATGCTCCAATCTGTCCGCTTGCTCCGATGATTGCTACTCTCATAAATGTAACCTCCCTTTATGCTTTCAAAGTTATTTCCCATCCCTCGCTTCTGGTGCTTCGCCCTTAGGTCAGACTGAAGAGAGGATACCGATCCGTTGTCAACAAAAAAGCGTATGCAGCTACTCTCAGCGACCATTGGTATACACCAGCTACGAAGTCAAATAAACCTCTAGGATAGCGACCAGTAAACAAGATAGCAAACCAGGCTATCACCACGCAGACGAAGGCTGCAATCCCCAAGAAGGCCAGGATGATGTAGTGTGGGATAGCTAGAAACCATTTCACTAGTGGTAACCACCGGTTAAGGTCTTTCGGGACGTCTGGATATGGGATCTCAATGTGAACCGCCTGCTCTTCGTCAGTTGACGGGTATACATCTGTAAGCAGACCAATATAAGTGGCAACACGTATGCCGAACTTGGTCAATGCTATATTCCAATCAAATCACCACTTGGGATACTTTTGCCGGAAAAGGATCATGAGTACGATTGGCAGAAACAAGGTACCTCCCGCAGTATATAGCCAGGTCCAACCATTCATTCCACTCCAATCAAAGTTCCCACCACTTACCAAGACCAGAATAATAGCGATTGGAATTACTGTGAAGATCCTGAAGAACGTGGTTAACCGATTAAGAGATCTGTCCGGGTAATCGATTGCTAAAGTGGCGGGATACGCGGGCGGGGTCGGCGACGCTTTTGTTGTCATTATTATTGATACCTCCCTTTATGTTTTGGCCTATAATGTGTTCACTTTCTAATTTAAGCATGCCCTATAATTTGTTGCAAGGGGTATTCTGGGGACATAATACCTGATTTGTAGTAGGCCTAATTGGTACGGTATCCCTGGAATTCTTTGTACTTTCTCCTACGGAGGAGCAGGAATACTATTCCCGCCGCAGTAACTGCCAGTATTAAGATAAGCCACCCTACCAGGGGGAAAGTCCAGGTTTTGTTGATGCGCCCGGCAACAGCTTCATAATAATCGGGTATCCGGGGTATTCCATCTACTCCCGGCAGCTGGGCCGCGGCGTAAATCACCACCGCCTCCCAAACTTTGAGCTCTTTTCCGTCGGCATTATGCACTATCAATTCGCCCAATCTTTCCAGCGGTACCGGCTCTCCATCGGCATTTTTAGGGACTATCTCCAGCTGGGGCAGCATGTCTGTCACCAAGGGGAGGAAGAGGAGGATGTAGGCGTCGGTAACCAGGTGGTACAACTTTTCATCTCCGCGCTTTAAGGGGACATACCCTTCACCGTTTACAGGTTGAATCCCATCACCCGTGTAAAGCTCTGCTCTAGTAACCGCACGGGTCGTGGGAATAGGCAGGTTTACAAAAGGTATGGTCAAGAGCACTGCATTGGCGGGGTTGTAGCTGTACCGCAGGCCGGAGAACTGTAGAAAGAAAGAATCTCCCACAAACTCCTGCAGCAGTATGGTTACCTCCAGCAGACGGCGCACTTCTTCGCCGGTGAGATAGACAGACGCAATGGGACAACCTGCGTAGCCGTCGCGTCCGTGTCCCATGCCTGTAGCTTCGACAATCTCATAAAAGGAAACGTTTCCTGCAGAGTGTTCCATGGTGCCAGGAAAGATGCTTGTCCGGATGCAGCCGCTAGCCTGACATGCTACGTCGACCCTCTTGCCGATGACCTCCTGGGCAACCATGCGCATGGCGTCGGTAACGAAGTTGCCGAGCGGAGTTTCACTCAAGGGCAGCTGGTTGGACAGGATAAAGTCAGACCTGGCTACCGTACTCATGATATCGTCGAATTTGCCGCCGGTCATTTCATCGATGTACGCATTCAAAATGAGGGTATATTCCCTGATCATGGCATCGATTTCCGGATCGCAGGCAAAGCTGTCGTCAATGGGAATAAGAAAGGGGCGGTCGTTTTCTTCGTTGCGCACCCGTACCTTGCCGGTGTTGGAGTTGTACGCCAGTTCCAGTTGCCCCAGGTACATTCCCAGGTGACCAGCCTGGACAATGATGGTAGCGCCCTGTAAGACTGGCTTATATAGGGCGGTCTCACTGTGGCCGCCTACGATTACGTCGATACCCGGGACCTCTCGTGCCAGTTCCCGGTCCTCATCCACGCCAGAGTGAGTTATGCCCACGATGACATTTGCACCCTGTTCTTTCAGCTCATCTACCGCCTGGCGGGCCGCCTCGTGCTGGTCCAGGAACTGCATGTCCCCGGTTTCACCGAGTACCAGGACAGCGTTTTCACCTATAAGGCTGAAAACTCCTACTTTCAGGCCGTTTCCCAGCTCAAACATCCCGGCCTTTCTGTAGAGACCCTGGACAGCCAGGGGATGGTCTGGTGGCGCCTCCGTGTTGGAGGCCAGTACCAGTGTTTTCTGGTGGGCTTCGGGGTATCCTGCCTGTAAAAGGTATTGCGCCAGGACGTCGGGGCCGTAATCGTACTCATGGTTGCCGATGACTACGGCGTCATATCCCATCTTCTGCATTATGGTAAGCTCTGCGGCGTAACCACTGAGGGCCAGCCAAGCGAAAGCAGAGCCTCCCAGGAAATCACCGGCGTCAAAAAGAAGGACCGGCTCACCTTCCTCCATTTTGTTCTCTCGGATTTCGTCCACGGCGGTAGCCAGACGAGCGAACCCTCCTATAGCAGGGTCTTCTTCTTCGGGATGGTAGTCTACTGCCGGCGAATGGGGTATCAGCGCGGACTGCATATCGTTGGTATGGAGTATACAGAAATACAGCTCTTCGGTTTCACCTGTGTAACTTTTCAAATTTCCCGGAATGCCCAGGAATGAGGCGACTACCAGGATGGTTATCAGAATACAGAACAACCCTTTGTTTGCCCTGAAAAGGCTGTTTCTGTTACACATTAACGATTACTCTTCTCCTTAAGACAGTACAAGCCCGGTCGACAACCAGCGTCTTAAAGGAAAAACTACTGAATGATATCATAGACTACACCTGGTATTCTGGGGACATAATACCTAATTCGTGGTAGGCCTGATTGGTATGGTGTCCCTGAAATTACCAATTCCGAAGACCCTGTACTAACGTCTTAGTACGTATGGGGACTTGACAACTGCTACATATATGTGCTAATATAAATATTGTCCCGAGTAGCCAAGCAGGGACCTGGCATAAGAGTTGGGTTTGGTGAAAGCTGAAGGGTGCAGGTAGTGGCCAGCACAAGGTAAGCTGAGGGCCAGGCTGGACTATGGCAGGTGAAGAAAGTGAGGTTACTCGGGGCGTCTTATTTTTTGCTGGCCAAGCGTCCTTGTCGCAGTTTGAAATGACCCAATAAATAGGCTTGATACTTGCGTGGATATCAGCCTATTCAAGTTTGACTCTTAACCAAAGTTCACCATCTACGCCTTTGATTTCGTGGTATTCTGGGGACATAATACCTGATTTGTAGCAGGCCTGATTGGGACGGTGTCCCTGGAATTCTGAAATCATATGCATCTTTCATTGATCACCTCCAAGACCCATTATATTGCGAATCTAGGAATCCTCCAGGCTATTGATGGTGTACTGTACTAGTTCTGAAAGGGCAGGGTGAATGTGAATTCCCTGTTCGAGCTCCTCCATACCGCCACCGGATGTCATTGCGTTGACAACTTCTTGAATGAGCTCTGGAGCGTACGGCCCTATGATATGAAAACCAAGTATTCTGTTGCTACCTTTCTCCACTATTGCCTTAGCGAAACCCTCCTTTTCCATCATGGCCTCGCCCTTGGCAATATCGAAGTATTTCATCCTACCGATGAGGACATCATGGCCTTCCCTAGCCTGCACCTCGGTCATACCTACCGACGCAACCTGAGGATGTGAGTACACCGCGTGAGGAACGGCGCTGTAGTCAACCTTGATATTCGTGCCATAGAAGGCATTCTGCGCAACGATTTCAGCTTCCCTGTTAGCCATATGCCTGAACATCTGCTGGCCGTTGGCATCCCCAATAGCGAAAATACCCCTCCGATTCGTCTCGAGGTATTCGTTGACCTTGACAAAGCCCTTCTTGTCTGTCTCCACTCCGGTACTTTCTACTTTTAATATATCTGCGTTAGACCTTCTACCCACAGCCATCATAATCCTTTGTGCAGCAAATTCCCTGCGCTTGCCGGAATTAGTATCCTTTGCAATAACTACAACATCATGCTCGCTTTGTTTCACTTCCTCTACCAAGGCATTTGTATGGACTCTCATGCGCTTGCTCAACTCATTCCCCAAGAGTGCAGAGATTTCCGGTTCCTCGGATAGAACCAACCTGTCAGCCATCTCGAGAATGGCAACTTCAGTGCCCATGGCCGTAAAGAAATGCCCGAATTCGACAGCGATATAGCCACCACCAATAATGGTGAGGCTGTCCGGTTTTTCTTCTAGCTCCAGCACCGATTCGTTGGTAAGGTAGTCTACCTTTTCCGAGCCTCTAATCGGGGGTATGAACGGTCGCGATCCGGATGCAATGAAAATCCTTTCCCCTTTAAGTTTCTCTCCATTGACCTCAAGCAGATAGTCACCCACGAAATATCCTTCACCTTCATAAAAATCCAAGTTCCTAGACTGCTTGATACCCTCCCTCATATGAACCTGACTTTCCTGTCTGCTCTTTCTCATCCTCTCCATTATTGATTTAAAATCTACGTTCTTTATCTCCGCTTCAATACCCAGCTTCTTCCCTTCCTCAATCTCTACAATGCGGTCGGCTGTGTAAATCAGCATTTTGGATGGTATGCAACCCCAGTTGAGGCAAGTTCCGCCTATTAATGGTCCCTTGTCTATGAGCGCTGTCTTCAAACCTTGCGCTGCGGCTTCATCCGAAATGATTGCCCCAGCCCCGGAGCCGATGACAATAACGTCATAATTCTTCACTGTTGAGCACCTCCTTCTCCGTGTTTATCACTTTTGCGTTTACACAGTCTAAATCACTAGTCAATATAACTGTCTCTCTCGTGATAAGAGGGTTAGGTCGGAGTCATTTTATCACGTCAATTCGATCACCGTTTTGATATTATCTGGATCGGGATCAAGCCCATCCCTGAACTTATCCAGTGTAAGCCGTCGAGTAATTAGTCTTGATAGCCAGCCAGGCCATTTCTTTTCTATACAAGCCAGTGACTCGACTGATCTTTCAAAATGGCTACGGTTAGAACTGACGGTGCCGAATACTGTCTTATTACCCAATACCATCTGCATGTTTAAACACGAAGCATCAATCTCAAGCGGCTTCTGGCCGGTCGATACTCCCATCAGGCATAAAATCCCGTTTGTCCCCAGGGCACTCATCGCCTGGAAGGCGACAGTACTATTGCCGGTAGCTTCCATAATCAGATCAAGATTCCCAATCTTATGTGGTAAACTCACGACCGGCAACTCATTCCCGTCCACGTAATTGGCACCGATGCTCTCGACAAGTTGCGCCTTCAGACTAGATCTAGGCACTATATCAAGAGTGTATGTTTCGTAATCATGAAGCTTCAATAGTGCCGTCGTCAGCAGACCTAATGGTCCCGCCCCAAGCACAACGGCGATGTTAATTGGATTGGCACTTCGATTATGAAATCCTATAGCCTTTTCTATTCCCTTTGTAGCAATGCTTGTTGGTTCGGTAAGCACAGCGATATTTCGTAGTTCTTCGGGAACCGGCACCAAGAAAGCTGCATCTTCAGCAAGATACTCTCTCAGAAATCCATGTGCACCCTTTATGCCACATTCTTGGTAGTTACCCTTAAGGCACATATCAGGCTGGCCTCTCTGACAGTCAACACAGTCGTCGGGACGTCTGACCATCGGCACTACAAAATCGCCCTTGCCCAACTTCGTTGTACCGGGATTCTCAATCTGGCCGAGAGCTTCATGTCCCCAGACAATGAAATCATTGTCTGGTGGTGGTTCTCCGTATTCACCCCGGTTGATCTCTATATCGGTACCGTCAATCCCCAATTCAAGCAGTCTGACCAGGACCTGACCGCCTGAAATAGCTGGCATATCCATTTCAATCAATCCAGCACTGTCTTTTTGCCCTGGTGTTACTACCCCAGCTCTCATTCTTCACCTCCCTCTTTTTTCTTTTGTATCGCCTGTGTTAACTCCAGCCCTGTAATAATAACCGCCAGATGAGTCAAAGCCTGTGGGAAATTACCCAAGGCCTCTCCTGTAACAGGGTTGACCATTTCAGAAAAAAGACCTAAATGATTACCATAGCCGAGCAGTCTTTCGTAAAGCTCAACGGCATCCTCAAGTTTTCCCAACCTAAATAAGTTGCGAACTAACCAGAATGTGCACCACAGAAATGCGCCTTCAGAACCTTTCAGCCCATCGTCAGTCTCATCAGTTCTGTACCTGCGTAGGAGGCCATTCCAGATGAGTTCATCAGTAGCATGGTTGATAGTAGATTTAATCCGCTTGTCAGAGACGGGCAAGAAGCCGAAAAGAGGTATTAATAGAGCACTGGCGTCTAGAGCTTCCGTATCATAGTGCTGGGTAAAGGCCTCCTTTTTTGGGTTCCAGCCCTTAGTCAGAATGTCATTGCGTATATCCTCGGCAGCCTGACGCCAGTAACCGACCTTCTCGTTTCGCTCGAGACCCTGGGCCAGTTTTATTCCCCTATCTACAGCTACCCAGCACATGACTTTAGAGTGAACAAAATGGAACGGACCTCCCCTTACTTCCCAGATGCCACTGTCTGGTTCTGGCCATAGTTCACAGGCAGCATCAACAAATGTCTCCAGTAGTTTCCAGTCCTTACTACTTATGTAGCCGCCGATTTTTACATAGTTGTACGCTGCTTCGAGCACCTCGCCAAAGATATCCAGCTGGCGCTGGTTATAAGCACCATTACCGATTCGTACCGGCCGGGACCCGCGGTAGCCTTCCAGATGATCCAGGGTTCGTTCATCAAGAGGATCCCCAAAATCGATATCGTATAGAATCTGTGCTTTAGGGCCACATCTTTCGCATACGTTGAGTAACCATTTCATGAAGCCGATAGCTTCTTCTTTGTGTCCCAGCGAAGAAAAAGCATTGAGGGTAAGAGAGGCATCACGGAGCCATGTAAAGCGGTAGTCCCAGTTTCTTTCGCCACCAATTTCTTCCGGGAGGGAGGTAGTTGGAGCGGCGACAATTGCCCCTGTCAGTGAATATACCAGCAGGTGTAAGGCCAGGTAAGAGCGCACTATATAATATCGATATGGACCCGAATAAACGCAGCCCTCTGCCTGTTGCTGCCAGTATCCCTTTGTTTGAGAAAGCTTGATCAGTGAGTTCTTTATAACACCGGTGAGCGGTTTATCCGAGCCATACCTTAATACGAAGACAACTTTCTCTCCACGCTGCAGGTTAACAGTTGCCGTGGCTTGGTCTCCGAGATCTTTGAATGGGACGGACGACGATAGTGATACAGGAGCTCCGCCACCTGTGACCACTACCCCATACTGTGCGATAGTTAGCGAGGGATCAACTGTAGCATATCCTGGTTTGGGCTTAAATGTGACCGTGAGCTCGACTTGCCCGTCAGTGCACTCTGCAATACGATGGATTTCATTGAATTGTACGTGTTTGCCATCCGTCCTTTCGTAGCAGGGCATGAAGTCCGTTAACGTCACTGTACCAGTGTCAGTTTGAAAAACCGTCTGCAACACGTTGGTTTCACCCAAATAAGATTGACTGGATACGAAGTGCAAGCTCGGTTTTATGCCAAACCTTCCACCTTTCTCATCATCAAGAATGGCGGCAAATATGCTGGGCGAATCAAACCTAGGAAGACAGCACCAGTCAATGGAACCATCCCTGGCTACCAGGGCTGCTGAAACCATGTTCCCAATGATGCCGTAGTCACTAATCGGTTTATAGACCAAACCTGACACGCTCCTTCATTTCTCTTACTTGATATTATTGCCATAGCTACATAGACTTAAGGCCTTGTTCCTGTATCGACTATTCGCGAATAAAATCGCTGATCTGTCCCTGGCGACGCTCTCGCACGGTTGCCGGATCATGTCCGTACTTGTGTCCTCCGAATCCGTGCCGCATCATCGCTATTGCCCGTGCCCAAAACTTATCATCGTCGCGCGAGGAGATAAGCTGCATAACAGCCTGTGCAATGACCGGCACAGGAACCTCCATGTGCATGGCATCGTCCACCAGCCAGTTCACTTCACCGGTGTCGTCGACATAGGCAGGTATCTTGTCTAATCCGTCCTCTTCTCGATATGCCGCTTCCATAAGGTCTATGAGCCAGGAACGGATGACAGACCCGTGGCGCCAGCATCGCAGTACCTCTTTGATATCGAGTTTTTCCCTGTAATGCTCAAGAAGGTCAACACCTTCACCAATTGCCTGGAGCATACCGAACTCTATTCCGTTATGGACAAGCTTGGTGAAATGGCCTGCTCCAGGCGATCCAGCATGAACGTATCCCCCTGGTGTAGCAAGCTCGATCAGGATTGGTTCGATTCGGGCTATTGGCTCCATGTCACCACCGGCCATAAAGCAAGCACCATGGCGGGCACCTTCCACACCACCGCTTGTCCCGAGGTCAACGAAGTTGATTCCCTTTTCAGATAGACTTCGATGGCGGCGTATTGAGTCGCCCCAGTAGGAGTTACCCGCATCGACAATAATGTCACCCTTATCTACATGTGGAATAATATCGTCGATAACGCTGTCGACAGCCGGTCCAGCAGGAATGTAGATGAATAAGGGTCGAGCTGGCGATAACTTGTCGCGAAAACCATCGAGACTATTAACCTCTACCATGCCGGCCTTTTTTAATTCGTCAGACACACTTTTGAGATCAAAACCCACGACGCGCATGCCCTTCTCCAAGGCTTGAAGTGAAAGATTCGCTCCCATGCGGCCAAGGCCAACAACACCGAACTCCCTTTTTGCATCTGCCATGTCATTCTCCTTTATTCAGGATTGATTTGCATGTTATTAATGCTTAATTGCTTACCATGGATTTTATAATAGCACGAGCAGGAGCGCCATCTCCTCCAACAATTCTCAGTGGTAAACATATGAGGTTGTATTTGCCAGGCGTTACATCTGATAGGTTCAGTCCCTCAATAGTCCATATACCACTACTGAGAAGTGTCCTATGTACATAGCGTCCGCCATGCTTGAAACTCCCGACAGACAGATAATCAACGCCAATCAACTGTATACCCCGATTCGCAATGTATTCTGAGGAGATAATACCTGATTTGTAGTAGGCCTGATTGATATGGTGTCTCTGGAATTCGGAATTCTTACACCTTTGTCAGAGTGTTTTTTCTCGCCTTTCTCAGGTGAGTGGGCTCTTTGGTTATACCAACTGACGTTGCCAGTGCCGTAGCCATATATTGATTTAGGCTCATTCCTTCTGTTTCAGCTCTATATGTAAGTAGTTTATGAAGTGAAGGCGAAATTCTGAGTCTGATTTGACCACTATATTTGTGCGGTCTCGGCTCAGGAATACGAAGTCTTCTTTCCAGATTGGACTTTATCCAATCCATTTTGACTTCCTGAATCTCTTTTATAGCTTCCTCAGGTGTATCTGCATGTATTAAACAATGTGGAAGCTCTGCAATCCTGGCAACCCAATAAGGGCCCTCACCGTCATCCCATTGCTCAACTATAACGGTGTAAGGCAACTCCGCATAGTGTTCTAACTCTTTCTCTATATTGCCTTTAATTACCATCTTTAATCTCCATCTTAATCGTAACCTCTAGCCAGTTATGCCTCTTGCTCTTCAATAATCTCTAATAACTCTGTTACGTAGCAGGATTTAACTGGACTTTCTCTTTTGTAAGGCATCGTGCGCGTTCCTATGATAGCCTTTGGATGCTTTGCGCCTTCTTCGATATATCCGTACCGTTTTATTAGTGCTTCAAAGTCGCGCAAAGCCACATTTCTAGGATTCCGTCGAATTGCCTCCAGGGATTTTTTGTCGCGCGCCATAGGATATAAACCTCCTGAACATACTCTGCCTCCTTTCTCGGTCTTCTCCCTGTTATTAATTTACTTTAAACAGGGCAACATTATGGTACCATATATGACACCACTTGTCAATACCCTTTACCCTTGCGGTATTCTGGGGAAATAATACCTGATTTGTAGTAGGCCTGATTGGTATGGTGTCCCTGGGATTCACATGCACCGGCATCTAAATCTCCCTGGCAAGACCAGGATAATGAGCACGGAGCCATTGCTCAACATCATTGCGGAGTTGTTTCGCTAAAGCAATCATTTCTTCAGCTTCTTGTTCAGTGACCAGTCCAGCTCTTTCATAATCGCTGATATTACGTTTTTCACGGAATTTATCCAATTGCCTGATTGTAGCGGGATCTGTTTTGATGGTGAAAGCCAATGATTTCAAAACAAGATAATGCTGCCCCTCTTTCCGAGCGCGATAGCCAACTGCCGCCAGTGCCGTCTTAGCAGTCTGAACAGCCGCATTATGCGCAATACTTAATCGTCAATCCGGACCCAGTTCGATTATCTCTACTTTTTTCAGGTCACGATCACAGATATGCAACAATTCAGCAATTTCACCTGCCGAGGGGCGGTGTTTCACAATCAGTTTATCTTTCAGCCAGTTTTCTAAGCTCATCTTCATCGCCTATCACAAAAATTTTCTCGTCCTCAAGCACTGTCTTGACGAAATGATGGTCCTCTTTCACTTTCTTCTTGAATTCGGCAACCGGATAAACAACAGGGTTGACCTCACGCCCCAATTTTTCTTCCGCCGGAGAGAGTAGCGAAACCACGTCTCCGAAAGAGATTTTGCCCACCACCATCAGGTCAATGTCGCTTCTTCGGTCATCGGCGCTCCTGGCAACGGAGCCGAAGATAAAAGCTACTCTTACTTTAGCTGCCTCAGTTACCAGAGACTGTCTGAGGACATCAGCCACCCCGAAGGTTTTTCTCACAATGCTTTTAAGCTCGTTGAAGATAGGGCACTTTTCATTGGCGTGGTAATAGACCTGTCTGCCCTGCACTTCCCGGATGATGATGCCAGTATCCGTCAGGTTTTTCAGCTCTCGCTGCACCGTTCCCCGTCCGATTTTCACGGCGTCCAGTATTTGTTTGGTATAAAAAGAGCTATCCGCTCGCCCATAGAGGAGCGCAAGGACCACCTGCCGTGTTTTGCCGAAGAGACCACTGCATAACAAATTTTCATTCATAGATATTACCCATTTCGGGTATTATATTACCCATATTGGGTAACAAAATCAAGTATTAGACACTGCCAGCTTTCTTCAAACCTGTTTTTACGTGTCTCATATTCTAGAGTATTCTGGGGACATAATACCTGATTTGTAGTAGGCTTAATTGGTATGGTGTCCCTGGGATTGCTAATTCCGAGAATCTGGTACTAAACTCCTAGTACGTACGAGGACTTGACAACTGCGTTATATATGTGCTAGTATTAATATTGTCCCGAGTAGCCGAGCGGGGACCTGGCATAAGAGTTGGGTTTGGTGAAAGCTGAAAGGTGCAGGTAGTGGCCAGCACGAGGTAAGCTGAAGGCCAGGCTGGACGGTGACAGGTGAAGGATGTGAGGTTACTCGGGGCGTCTGATTTTTTGCTGGCTAAGCATCCTTGTCGCAGTTTGAAATGACCCAATAAATAGGCCTGATTGGTATGGTGTCCCTGGAATTCGAAGTAGGGTTACTAGTGGGATCAGGATGCCAATTTCTTGGCAACTTGCATTTTCACTCTTCTTTCCAGTGCGAGAGTCGCTTTCAGACGGTACCTTATAATAATCCTTAATGATAACTTATGGTCTGTCTAATAGCTTCTTCAAGCTCCTGTGGAACATCAGTGCCGATTACATATTTCTTACCCGTTATTAACTTGATCTGGACAGCATGAAAGCCGGAAACCCTCAACAGCATCCCGTGAGGAGTTAACCGAATACCCCACCCGT
>Ga0315532_1000406_pt1 | contig 35227 bp, 36 predicted proteins | sample SalMarWE160370MG_FD_203082 | JGI IMG/M metagenome (GOLD analysis project Ga0315532, IMG submission 203082) | Salt marsh sediment microbial communities from the Plum Island Ecosystem LTER, Massachusetts, United States - Salt Marsh Sediment WE1603-70 ...
GTGAAGTTGGCGCCCACCGACACCACGGGGCCTTTCCCCAGCTTTATGCCGCCCACCCGGTTCGCCTTGACGCCGGGGGCGATGGCGTGGGTCACGTCCGTCGCGATGGCCGCCCACGGGTTAAGGTTGTACGCCGCGATGGTGGCCCCTCTTAGGCCCACCTCCTCCTGGACGGTGGCGACGAAGCACACCTTCAGGTTACGTGGCGGGTCCTCCTTGAGGGTCTTCATGGTCTCGACCAGTCCGGCGACGCAGCATACGTCGTCGAAGGCCGGCCCCACGATGTAGTCGCAGCCATCCCTGCCCAGACGGGTAACGTCCAGGTAGGGGGTGCAGACGACGCCGGGCTTGACGCCCATCTCCTCGGCCTCGTCCCTGTTCTTGGCGCCGAAGTCTATGAGCATGTCCTTGATCTCGGGGCTCTTGTCCCTCTCCTTCTGGTCCGTGAGGTGGGCCGCCTTCACCGCTATGGCGCCCACCAGGTAGTCCTCGGGGCCGTCGCCTACCCATATCTTGACGCGTGTGCCGTAGGCGACGCGCTTGTCCCAGCCGCCCACGTTGGTGAAAGCGGCGAAGCCGTCGTCGTCCACGTACTTCACCATGAAGCCCAGCTGGTCGTAGTGGCCCGCCAGCATCACGGAGCGCTCGCCGTCCCCCATGGTGCCTATGACGTTGCCCATGACGTCCACCTCTACGACGTCGCAGTGCCTGCTGAACTCCTCCACGATGAGTTTACGTCTCTGTTCCTCGAAGCCCGTGACGGACGGGGCCGCCATGAAACCTCTCAGCATCTCGTACAGTTCCTCGGTCAACTCGAATCATTCAACATTGTCCCAGCCGGAGATAAGGGTAACTGAGCCAACCGTTAAAAAAGGCGGCGATGAATCCCTATCCCATGGAGCCTAGACACGCGCTGGTGAGGGAGCCCGGCGACGGCTACGCCGGGTGCCTCAGCACCCACCCCCTGCACCACACCGTGAGCCTGGAGAAGGCGAGGGAGCAGCACGCCGCCTACTGCGGCACGCTGAAGGAGCTGGGGCTTGAGGTCATAAGGGTGCCCCGGGACGACGGCCACCCAGACTCATGCTTCGTCGAGGACAACGCCGTGGTCGAGAACGGCAGGGCGCTGATATGCAGGATGGCGAAGCAGAGCAGGAGGGGCGAGCAGCCCGCCGTGGCCGAGGCGCTGGAGCAGCTCATGCCCGTGAGATGGGTGGAGGCGCCGGCGACCATCGAGGGCGGAGACGTGATCCACGCGGAGGGGAGGCTCATCTGCGGCGTCACAGACAGGACCAACCCCGAGGGCGTCGCCCAGATGCAGGAGTGGCTGGGGGTGCCGGTGTCCACCATCTTCGACCCCGGGATAATGCACTTGAAGAGCTACGTCACCTACCTCGGCAACGGCATAATGATGGCCACCGAGAGGTACTGCCGCCACCCGGCGCTGGAGGGGTTCAACATGCTTGTGCCGCCCGCCGAGGACGAGTACGCCGCCGACACCCTCGCCGTCGGGGACACCGTGCTCATGGCGGAGGGCTACGACACCGCCCAGCGGATGGTCAGGGAAGCCGGGTTCGACGTCCTGAGCCTCGACGTCTCCGAGATACAGAAATGCGACGGCGCTCTCACCTGCCTCAGCATCCTCTTCTAACCTTGGAAGCCTGAGAGCCCACTCAACCTTTTCAACCACGAGGACGAATAGAAAAACATGGTACAGTATGAGCCCATCGGCGTCATCAAGACACCGTACAAGATGAAGAAGGGCACCCCCATCCAGCCCCCGGGCGCGAGAGACGTGAAAGGCACCGTGGAGCTGAACCCGGAGTACACAGACGGCCTCAAGGACCTCGACGGCTTCACCCACATAATCCTCGTATACCACTTCCACAGGACAGACGGCCACAGCCTCCACGTCCAGCCCTACATGGACCAAACCAAACGCGGCGTCTTCGCCACCAGGATACCCGGCAGACCCAACCCCATAGGAATCTCCGTCGTCAGACTCGACGAAATCCAGGGCAACACCCTCCACGTGAGAGACGTGGACATCCTGGACGGCACACACCTCCTCGACATCAAGCCCTACGTCCCAGAGTTCGACGCCGAGATCGGGTGGCTCACCAACCGCGTCCAACGACTACAGAAAACAAGGTCAGACGGAAGAACAAAGTAAAAAAGACACACGACCACCAGCGTGATCAACCCCGCAAAACACCCAGCCCACCACGCCAACAAAAGCCAAGCCGCCAAACAACCGCACAAGGGGCCAAACGGAAACATTCACAAAATCCTTACTAGCCTTAGACTAAAACTACTTAAGTTAATACCTTGGCTATTGGGTTTGTGAAGTCATATGTCAAATGGATACACCGGTAAGATCCTTCGCGTCGACCTATCAAACAGAAACATCAAGGAAGAGACACACGGCGATACCTTCTACCGTAGATACGTAGGCGGCTGGGGGATCATCGGCTACCATCTGCTCAAGGAACTATCCCCCATGATAGACCCCCTCGGCCCCGAGAACAAACTAGTGTTCGCTGCCGGCCCCATAACGGGGGTGCCGCTGCCCGGCAACGGCAGAAATGCCGTGGGAGCAAAGTCCCCCCTGACCGGCGGCTTCGGGGTGGGAGAGGCAGGCGGGTACTGGGGCGCAGAGCTGAAACACGCCGGACTGGACGGGCTGATCTTCGAGGGCATATCGGAGGACCCCGTCTACCTGTGGCTGAAGGATGGGGAACCCGAGCTCAGGGACGCCGGACACCTGTGGGGGAAGTACACCAAGGAGACACAGGTAACAATAAGAAAAGAGTTGAACGACGACAGGGTCAGGGTCGCCGGGATAGGCCCAGGCGGCGAGAACATGGTCCCCTACGCCTGCATCATCAACGATCTGACCAACGCCGTGGGGCGCACCGGCCTCGGAGCCGTGATGGGCTCCAAGAACCTGAAAGCAATAGCCGTAAGAGGCTCAGGGCAGGTCGCGGTAGCCGACCCCGAGAAGACGAAGGAGCTGACACGCGACATAGCCAAGAACATAGCGGCTAGGTCATCCCGGCAGGAAAGCGGAAGCGGGCGTCCACCCTACACGCCCAACGGCAACCTCCCCATCAGGAACTTTCAGGACGGCGAGTTCCCTGAGTGGGCCGACATATCAGCGAGCGGCATGGTGAGCCTGGGCCTCATCAAGAGAGGGATGCACACATGCTACGGCTGCCCCATCAACTGCAAGGAGCAGCCGCTGGAGTCCGACGACCCCCTGGCCGCAGACCCGGACTACGGGGCGCCCGAGTACGAGACCGCGGGCTCCCTGGGCTCATGCTGCGGCGTCGGCGACCCCAAGGCGGTGCTCAAAGGCCAGGAGCTGTGCAACGCCTACGCCATCGACTCCATCAGCACAGGGGTGACCATCGCCTTCGCCATGGAGTGCTTCGAGAGGGGCATCATCGACGAGGATGACACCGGCGGCGTCGAGCTGAGATTCGGCAACGGCGAAGCCATGCTGGAGACCATAAAGATGATCGGGGAGCGCAGGGGTTTCGGGGCCCTGTTATCCGAGGGCTCCAAGAGGGCTGCCGAGAAGATCGGGGGCGAGGCATGGAAGTACGCCGTCAACGTCAAAGGCCAGGAGCTGCCCATGCACGACCCCAGGCTGAAGAGGGCTCTGGGCGTAGGCTACGCGGTGTCTCCCACAGGCGCAGACCACATGCACAACCTCCATGACACCATGATGGTCTCCGACGCCGGGGTAGCCCGGGTAAAGTCCCTAGGTGTCCTCGAGAGCCTGCCCCTGGACGACCTCAGCTCAGGTAAGGTGAGGATGCTCATCTACTTCGTAAACCTACGGGTGCTGGACAACTGCGCCCTCATGTGCATGTTCGCACCGTGGTCGCCCAACCAGAAGGTCGAGATATTCAAGGCGGTGACAGGATGGGATACTTCTCTGTGGGAGCTGGCCAAGGTGGGGGAGAGAGCCCTCAACATGGCCAGGGCCTTCAACATGAGGGAGGGCCTCACGGAGAAGGAGGACTGGCTGCCGCCGAGGATGTTCCAGACCCAGAACGGGGGACCCATACCGGACACGGCCGTTGATCCCAGAAAGCTGAGAAAGGCGAAGAAAACCTATTACCGGATGATGGGTTGGGACGAGGACTCGGGTGTACCCGCGGTCGGGAAACTAGAGGAGCTGGACATCCCCTGGGTCGCAAAACACCTAGTCGATGTCTAACCCCACACATGTAAGCCGCACGTCCCCCAAAGCCCCTCATGGTTTCAACACGAGCATACGAGGCCCTATTTTTTACTTGAGATTACCCACACCGTGTGAAAAATCCGCCATAAGCATCAACTGTTACTGGGAACATCATCCAACCCGAAGAAATTTTCCCGAGTTTACAGATAACCTGGTTCAACCCAAACAACAGCGCCCGGCTGCCCACGAAAAACAGCGAAAACCCTAACGGATCTCCATCTCTATGTAGACCTCGTTGGGCACCCTGATCCTCATGATGCTACGCATCACCCGGTCCCTGGCGTCGATCTCGATGAGGCGCTTATGGACGCGCATCTCGTACCTGTCCCACGTGGCGCTCCCATCCCCGCAAGGCGTCCGCCGGGTAGGCACCACGAGCTTCTTAGTAGGCAACGGAATGGGGCCAACGATCTTCACACCGATCCTCTTGGCGATGTCCTTGATCTCACCGCAGACACCCTCAAGCTTCTCGGTGTCGGTGCTCGTCAGCTTTATCCTAGCACGCCGCGCCATACTGGTTCCCCGTGATTACGTGAAAGTAAGAACTTAAAGGTTACTAAAAAAGGTGGGAGGAGCCCTACTCCTCGATCTCCATGACGATGCCGGCGCCGATGGTGGTGCCCATGTCACGGAGCGCGAACCTGCCCAGCTGCGGGAAGTCCTTAAATGCCTCCATCGCCGTCGGCTGAAGAGGCACGAACCGCACTATGGCGGCCTCTCCGGTCCTCAGGTAGGCGGGGTTCTCCTCGATGGTCTGCCCCGTCCTGGGGTCGAGCTTCGACAGAAGCTTGTCGAACTTGACGGCGACCTGCGCCGTGTGCAGGTGCAGAACAGGCGTGTAGCCCTCGCCGATGGCTGTCGGGTGGTGGATGATGAATATCCTGCCCTTGAAAGCCTTGGCTACCCTGCACGGGTTGTTGGGGTGGCTCGCCACGTTCCCGCGCCTGAGCTTGTCCTTATCTATACCCTTCACGTTGAAGCCGATGTTGTCGCCTGGGCCTGCGCTGTCGATCTTGGTGTAGTGGGTCTCGATGCTGTTTACCTTGCCCTTCTCTCCGCTGGGCATGAACACGAGATCGTCGCCTGGCTTCAGCGTGCCGGTCTCGACCTTTCCGACCGGCGTCGTTCCGACGCCCCTGATGGTGTAGACCTCTTGGACGGGTATCCGCAGAGGCTTGTCGGTGGGCTTGGGGGGCAGCTCGAACGTGTCCAGCGCCTCAAGCAGGGCGGGGCCTTTGTACCATGGCATCTTGTCGCTCTTCTCGACGAGGTTGTCGCCGGTCCAACCGCTGGTGGGCACGAAGCTGATCTTTGATGGGTCGTAGCCGACCATCTTGAGGAGCCTGCTGATGCCGTCCTTGACCTCCTCGTACCTCTGCTCGCTCCAGTCGACGCTGGGGTCATCCATCTTGTTGACCGCAACGACCAGCTGGTTCACTCCCAGGGTCTTGGCAAGGAAGGCGTGCTCACGCGTCTGTCCGCCGGGGTTGGTCCCGGCCTCGTACTCTCCCCTCTTCGCGGATATCATCAGTATGGCTCCGTCCGCCTGGCTGGCGCCGGTGACCATGTTCTTGACGAAGTCTCTGTGGCCGGGGGCGTCGATGACTGTGAAGACGTTCTTCCTGGTCTCAAGCTCGTAGAAGGCGAGGTCGATGGTCAGCCCTCTCTCACGCTCTTCCTTGAGCTTGTCGAGGACCCAGGCATACTTGAAAGAGCCCTTGCCGAGTGCCTCGGCTTCCGCCTCGAAGTCTCTAAGCTGCTTCTCCGGAATCGCGCCTGCACTGTAGAACAGGTGTCCGATGCTCGTGGACTTTCCGTGGTCTACGTGGCCGATGATGATCAGGTTGATGTGAGGTTTATCCCTCTTGCTCATCTCTGAATTCTCCTACACCTTCAACCTATATGCAGAATAAAAAGGTTAGGTTAAACACTGGAAAACCCGTCTCACGTTCCACAATACACACGAAATAGGCAGAAATACGCTTCAAACGGCCTAAATGCGTAAAGTTTAAAGGGGTTCCCCGTATCGGAGTGGTGGAGAATCAAATGGCGAACGGCCTGTACTCTGCACGCAGGAACAAGAACGTCCGCAGGAAGATGCGGTACAAGAGCAAGGACTACACGCTGAGGCTGAAGAGGCGTCTGGAGAAGAAGGACCTCCTTGAGGGCGCCCCCATGGGCAGGGGCATCGTCCTCCAGAAGGTGGGCATCGAGAGCAAGCAGCCTAACAGCGCCATCCGTAAATGCGTCAGGATACAACTCATAAAGAACGGTAAGCTCGCCACGGCGTTCCTCCCAGGCGACGGGGCCCTCAACTACGTGGACGAGCACGACGAGGTAACCATCGAGGGCATCCACGGACCACGGTCAAGGTCCATGGGCGACATCCCCGGCGTAAGGTTCAAGGTCAGCGCCGTCAACGGCACACCCCTGAAGCTCCTCGTGTTAGGCAGAGCCCAGAAGCAGATGCGCTGAGCGTCAAGACTCCTAGTGGGCTATTGTTTCGCCTTCTGTTTTAGCGGTCTCATCCATCAAGTATGTCAGAGGCACGTTTAAGAGAAGCAGAGCCGCGGCTACGTAGAAACAATGCTTGACGCCGTAGCCTGTCATGACCGCTGTCATTATTATGGGACCCAGTACTGAGCCTAGGTCGAAGAACGTCCTGTAGACTCCTATCGCCGCCCCCCTCTGGGACGAGTCCACCGCCTCGGCGGAGATCACGGGCCCCACTATCCATATGGCCCCCGACGTGAAGCCTATCACGCATATCACGGCGGCCATCGTCGAGAACGTGGAGAAGACGCTCATCACCGCGACCAGCACCGCCGTGGCCGCCAGCCCGAACATGAGCACTGGCCTCCTACCGGCCCTGTCCGAGATGGAGCCCATCACGAACATGGCGACGACGAAGCCCAGCGAACGGGCTCCCATCACGTACCCCACGTCGGCGAGACTGAACCCGAGGGTCCCCCTCATGAAGAGCGGGACTATTGTCATCATCAAACCGTTGGTCATGATGAACTCGGCCAATGTCGCAGCGGCAACGATCATCAGCGTCTTGTTCCTCATGACCCCTAGTATCTCCCCCAATGTGAGGGGCTTACTCGTCGGCCCCCGGACCACCTCCTCTCTGATGTAGGGGGGCACGACGAAGAGCAGCAGCGCCGCTAGTGAGAGCGCCAACGCAACCGTGAAACCGCCCCTCCAGCCCAGCTCCTGAACCAGCTTACCGCTCACCGCGGAGCCTATGATGGTTCCCACGAACTCTATCCCCTGGAAGACCCCCATCGCGGTGCCCCGTCTCTCGGCCCCGAACAGGTTCACTATGAAGGTCATGGAGACAGCGAAGAAGAAGGGCGCCCCAAACCCGTTCAACGCCCTCACCAGGACCAGGTAGACGGGGCTGTTAACGAAGACCAGCATGGCGTTCCCGATCACGGTCAGCGTGAGCCCGAAGAGCATGGGCCTATAGTAGCCGAACCTCGATGAGACGTAGCCGCTGGGTATCTCCAGCACCACCCTGCTGATCCAGTAGCCCGAGACGGCGTAACCTATCCAGACGCCGGTGGCCCCTATGTCCTCGGCGAACAACGAAAGGATGGGGTTCGTCACCATGATGCTGAGCATGGAGAGGAACCCCACGACGCACAACAGGTAGAAGGACGCCGAGTAGCCCTTGAGCCACATGATAGCTAACATGCTCGGCGCAGCGATTTAAAGCCTGCCCGGGTGTTGGCAATGCTTTTATTTAGGTAACCCTTTCAAAGTCACTGCACTCACGAAGTGGTAAAATGAGCGAAGACGAGGCACAGACACAGGACGAGGGGATAAAGCTCTTCGGCGAGTGGAGCTTCGAGGGCATCGACGTCCGCGACATCGGCTTGAAGCGCTACCTGAATCTTGAGCCGGTTTGGCTTCCCCACAGCGGCGGCAGGCACGAGGCACGCAAGTTCAGGAAGAGCAGGCTCAACATCGTGGAGCGTTTCGTCAACAGCCTCATGAAGCCCGGGTCCAGCGGAGGCGACAAGAGCAGGATCATCAACAGCGTCAAGACGGCCTTCAAGATAATACAGCTGAAGACAGGGAGAAACCCCGTCGAGGTGCTCGTAAGGGCCGTCGAGAACGCGGCGCCCAACGAGGACACCACCCGTATCGGGTACGGGGGCGTCGTGTACAGGCTAGCCGTGGACATAAGCCCCCAGAGACGCATCGACATATCCCTTCGCTTCATCATGCGCGGCATAAAGGAGCAGACCTTCGGGAACCGCAAGACCCTCGAGGAGATAATAGCGGACCAGCTCATCGGCGCCGCCAACAACGAAGGAAACAGCTTCGCCATCCGCCGGAAGCAGGAAGTCGAGAGGGTAGCCCTCTCGTCAAGGTAAACCCTTCTTCACAACATGTTTATCGTACACGGTCTCAAAGCAGGCTGCCCGCTGCGAAACCCGCCAACCCGACCAGCATAAAGACTAGGACCCTGTTCTTCACGGTTCTGCTGTTCTCGCGGGATGGCTCCGTGGCTAGGCTGTACGCGCTGTAGATGAGCCCGATGTCGGTGGCGGCCACGAAAGGCAGGTACCATGCCGAGACTAGCCTCAGCGCGTATGGAATCACGGACGCCGCGGCGGCGGCCACGTAGAAACCAGACGCCACGAGGCTCGCCGCCGTAGACCCCTTGGAGGCTGCGATGGTGTTGACGCCCGCGCCCCTGTCCCCCTCCACGTCCACTATCCCCTTGGTGACCTCCCTACCGGTGTTGCTCAGGAACGCCATGAGGCTGAAGTACAGGCTGGGAAAAATGGACCCTGTGATTATACCCCCATATATGAAGGGGAGGCTTATGCAGGCGCTGACCATCAGGTTCCCGGGGAACCCCGTCCGTTTCCCCCAGGCAGAGTAAAGCACCATTACGACCCAGCTGAACGCCGCCACCAGCGTGGTGCTCCACGAGATCATGTAGCTGGCCCCGAGCCCGGCGGCGCTCAGGGCGGCGGTGAGCGCCATCGCCTCGCCCGGGGTCACCCTGCCGCTGGGTATGGGCCGACCGGGCTCGTTGACTGCGTCGATCTCCCTGTCGTAGTAGTCGTTCACCGCCATGGCCGCCCCGGTCATGCAGAACCCAGTAACGAAGGAGAGGAGGAGCTTGATGGGCGACCCCAGTATCGATGCGCCGCCCGTCACGGCTGCGCCGACGATTATGGCCAGCCCAAGCATCACGGAGTTCACCGGCCTGACTATCTCGAAGAGTCCGCCCAGCTTATCCATACAACTAGGGTTTAGCCGACGCCGTAATAAACTCATTGAAGCTGCAGTGTTTTTATTCCATGAGCGATCAATGGGTATGAGATGAACGAGGAAGCCCCGATGCGTGTACAGTTCACGCTTATGGACGCGGTGAGGCTCGGCCACGAGTACATTAGGCGGAGGCTCGACAGGTCCCTCATCAACATAGCCTCCATCGCCTTGGGCCTGAGCTTCTACACCACCATGGTGATCTCCGACCTCCTTTACTCCACCAGCGCCAGGCTGGGGGGAGGTCAGGTCGCTGTGGAGTCGTACCAGTACTGGCTCGTCGCGGTGGCCCTCGTGGTCTCCATCGTGGGGATCACCAACGCCATGCTTATAGCGGTCTACGAGAGGTACAGGGAGATAGGCACCATGAAGTGCCTCGGCGCCCTCGACAAGCACATCGTGCTTCTGTTCCTGGTGGAGAGCTTCTACCAGGGCCTGCTGGGCGGCCTCATAGGGTTCGTCCTTGGCTTGGCCTCGGCGGTGGTCATAACGGGGTTCGCCGCGGGCTTCGACATCGTGCTTTACGCACCCAAGTTAAGCCTGGTGTCCATATTCGTGGGGTCCGTCTCCCTGGCCACGGCCCTCAGCATGGTGGCCACCCTGTACCCGGCGTGGAGGGCTTCCCAGCTTAACCCCGTGGAGGCTTTGAGATATGAGCTATGAGAACGTGATAGAGCTACGAGACTTGCAGAGATATTACCAGATGGGCGCCGAGACCGTGAAGGCCCTCGACGGCGTGGACCTGGAGATAAAGCGCGGCGAGTACCTGTCCATCGTCGGCCCCAGCGGCAGCGGCAAGACCACCCTATTCAACCTCGTGGGGGGCCTGGACAAGCCCACGAAAGGCAGCGTATTCATCGACGGCGTGGACATCAGCCAGCTGGACGCCTACGAGCTCGCGTGGCTCAGGTGCAGGAAGATAGGTTACATTTTCCAGAGCTTCAACCTGATACAGGTGCTCACGGCGCTGGAGAACGTCTCCCTGCCCACGGTTTTCGCGGGCACCCCCCACGACGAGGGCCTGAAGAAGGCAGAGAAGCTGCTGGAACAGGTGGGGCTGGGCGAGAGGCTGCACCACCGCCCCACTGAGCTGTCCGCGGGCCAGCAGCAGCGAGTCGCCATAGCCCGTGCCCTGGCCAACGACCCCGCCATAATACTGGCGGACGAGCCCACGGGCAACCTCGACCTGAACACTGGCATGGAGATCATAGACCTCCTTCACGGCCTCAACAAGATGAGGGGGCTCACCCTGGTGGCCGCCACCCACGACCTTAAGATGATAAAGGCCAGCGACCGCATCGTCTGGATGAGGGACGGAGTGGTCGAGAAGGTGGAGCGCGGCTAACCCCCGGTGCTGTACTCCATCGTCAACCTTCTTATGAGGGAGCCCGTCACGTGAACCCAGTTGGGGTCACCCAGGGACTCCAGCGTAGCCCCATATTCCCCGCTTGGCAGCCTCGTTATCTTGAGCTCGTTCCTGGTGTAGAAGTTGCCAGTCGCGGCCTGCGCCGTCTTGTATATGAAGGTAACCCTCTTTCCCTCGCCGGCCCCAACAAGCTTTATGGAGGAAGTCACCTGGATGGGGTGGTTCTCCAGCCTCTTCAGCCTCCTGTGGATGAACTCTATGTATGGCTCTATCTCCTCGGCCTCAAGCTTCAAAGGGATCATTATCTTGTAGGCCTCCTGGAAGCCGCCGGAGTCTCTGTCTATCTTCCACCTCCTCATGAGGCTCGGGGTTATCACCACCGAGTTGCGGAGAGCCGTGTACGCGCCCGCGAGGACCGCGGAGATGGCAAGCGCTACGCTCGCGACGCTCCACACGGCCGAGACCTTCTGGTGAACCTGGAGGCCGATGTTGAGTATGGCCATGCCCTTGTAGAGGCTCAGCCCTAAGAGGTATCCCAGCCCCCCCGCGATGAAGCCCGTGATGAAAGCCTCGGCCACGAATATGGATGACACCTGCGCCGGGTTCAGGCCCACCGAGGAGAGTATCTCTATCTCGCCCCTCCTCTCGTAGAGGCTGTTAAGCATGGTTATCACCACGTTCAGGACCACGATGGCCCAAGGTATTAAGAGGCTGAGGCCGCGGCCCTCGAAGTAGTTGCCGAGCCTAAAAGTGACGTAGGCGTCGGCCGTGGAGGCGTACGCCCTGTAACCCCTCTCCAGGGCGAGCCTCTCCGCGAAGCCCATGGGGTCCACGCCTCCCCTGAGCACCGCCGCTATCCTCTGGATGCCCACCATGGCCAGCTCGACGGCTGTCCCGGTGCTCATTATAACCACCTCCGAGCCCTCGCAGTCCTCTACCACCCAGTGGGGCACCTCGCCCTCGGGGTTGGTGTTCACCCACTTGTCGGGGGCGTAGCCGGTGCCGTCTAGGTCCTCGAGGCGGTTCAGCGCCTCTTCGCTGAAGACGCCCTGCACCTCAAGCTCGAGGCTCGAGACGGTGATGACGTCTCCTATTTCTAGGTCTTGCCGTTCGGCGATGCCGCTGGGGACCAGTACGCCGTTTGCGTCCGGGAGGCCGCCTTGGATGATTATTCCCTCCAAGTCGATGATGTCGCCTTCATGGGAGTCGACGCCGGCGACGCCCATCACCGGCTCCCCCATGATGTAGATGTACGGCCTGCGCTGGGGGGCGTTCTCGGCTTTCGCCGATAGGCGCTCCACCTCCGGGTTGGATGCCAGCCAGCCCCTCTCCGCCTCACTGAGGAGTATGAACGTCGGCTCGCTGCGGGTCCACGACCCCTCCCGTATGGAGGCGCCCTCCCACTCGCCCTTCTTCGGGTAGGTGTCCTTTATGAGGCCGTACCCCTCGGAGAAGCTTGTCAACGCGACGAAGCTCGTCACCAGCAGCGTGATGGATACCATCGTGAGTATGAACCTCAGCCTACGCCGCCGGAGGCTGCGCTTGGCTATGCTGAATATGGGTATTATCAGGTTTCTGGTGTGGACCCTGCCTCCTGAGCCCACGCTGAAGAAACTCGGGAATATGACGCCGAGTAGAGAAAGCGCCAGCACCGCCACGACGCTGGCAGCGGCGAACTCGCTGAACGGTATTATCTTCGAGCCGGGGTAGAACACGTACAGGATGGCCAGGCTTCCCGCGGATAACACGGCGTCGACGGCTAGCCGCTTCAATCCGTCGGCCAGCAGGTACCCCGTCACGAGCGACGCGGCCGCCAGGAAGGTTATGAGTATGTACACTGACAGGCCGGCGTCGTTGTACATCCCGTCAAGCTCCTCCAACGTGTGGTCCAGGGTAATGTAGCCCCTCTTCAGGGCGTCGAAGCACTCGGTGTAGTTGCCTTCCTCGAAAAGCATCCTCGCCTCGGAGACCTGCTTCAAGGCGGTGCCGTAGGCCCCCTCCTGTTTGGTTAGGTAGAAACCGTACCCGTTCATCTCGTCCAGCCTCTCATCCAGAGCCTCCTCGGCTTCGGAGGCGATCCCGAAGTTCATGGGTATGCTGTACTCCCGTATCTCGATGATCTCGGTCTCTCCCTTGGGCGCGGTCAGGATCTCTCTCGTCGTGAAGCTTCTGGAGGCCACGGTCGAGCCCAGAAGGAACGTGCTGTTGACCGCCACCCTCACGACCGTATCCTGGGGGACGACGAGGTGACCGGGAGGAAGTTCGATCACGTTCATACCGTTAGAGAGGGAGCCATACACCAGCGGGACGCCTGAAGGCGTGAGCGTCTCGTTGTCGGCGTCGATCACCCTGTACTGTAAGTGGAGGGCGAGGTTCTCCGTGTCGACGTAGAGCAGGCTGCCTTCGAAGACTATGGAGCTTGCTGGGAGAAGAACTACCTCAAGCCCTGAGTCCCCGTTCACGACCTCTCTCATGTACGGGAGGTAGTCAACGCCAGGGGTGTCGGGGTCGTCGTGGAAGACGATTAGTTTACCGCTCTCGAACTCGGTGTCTATGTTGAACACGCCGTCCCGGGTCGACGCGGTTTTGTTTAGATACCTGGTCTCGCTTATTAGCATGATCTGGGCGCCGGCTATGGGGGCCCCTTCTTGGTCGCGTACGGCGCCGCTCAGGGCTCCGACCTGGGAGACGGGCTGGGCGAGTAACATCAAAGTCAGTAGGGCTATGGCCGCTACCCCGCATTTTGGACTCATGTTATCGATCCCACACAATACTCAAGACTAGGGTAAAAACCTTAAGCGTTCACCTTAAAGAAATCACGGTAATAAATGAGGATCAGAGTAGTTACGGACGCGACTGGGGCCGTGGAGGCGAGTCTAACCGATGAGAACGCGGAAACGGCTGAGGCGGTCTGGGAGGCGCTGCCCATCGAGGCTAGGGCCAACACCTGGGGAGACGAGATATACTTCGGGATACCGGTGAAAGTTGATCCCGAGAACCCGAGGGAGGTGGTCGGTTTGGGTGATCTGGCTTACTGGCCGCCGGGAAACGCTTTCTGCATATTCTTCGGCAGGACGCCGGCGAGCAGGGGAGACGAGATAAGACCCGCCAGCGCCGTCAACGTCTTCGGCAAGGTAGAGGGAGACCCGAAGGTGTTCAAGAAGGTGCGGAGCGGAGACACGGTGAGAATCGAGAGGGCCTAGCCTTCGTCTACGATCCTGATCTTCTCCACCAGCCCCTCGTAAAGCGCCTCACGGCTCTGCCGGCCAGTGGACAGGGCGATGAGGGGCCCATGGGTCTTAGACCAGAACTCCGAGTCCACCGGGCCCTGGAGCTCGGGCATGGTGTGGCTCGGCGTCTTCTCCATGAGCTTCTCCAGATGATCCTCCATGACGGTTTCATCCACCCTGTTCTCCTGTATGCACTTGGAGTAGATCAGCGGGAACACCATGTGCATCACCTGTATCCCCGGTGAGCCGAGTAGCGTGTATGCGGTGGGCTCCGTGAAGCACTCCGGGTACAGCTGGTACACGGCGTTCCAGTAGTGTGTGAGCAGCGTCGCTATGTCGCTCACAGGCATCCCCTTGAGTATGTTCTCCCGTAGCAGGTTGGATATGGATCTAATGAGGACGCTGTCCGAGACTATGTGGTTCTCGTGTCTTCGCTCGCCAACGATCTGCACTCTGCCGTTCCAGGGACTCTCTGGGCTCTGGTTCAGCATGTCCACCACCTCCGTTGCCAGCCCTATCCTCACCCCCTTGCTGCCCTCGAAGTCCATGACCCACTGCTTCCCGCGTTCCCAGAGCATCCTCTGGAGGTGCCTGTAGACCAGGTCCGTGGGCACGCTCCGCTGCCGTTTGTTGACTATGTAGAACAGCATCATCTCGTCGAACCTCTCGGGGAGCCTCATGATACTCGCTATTACCGGGTAGTCCTCGAAGTCCTGGTTGCGCTCGATGGCCCTTTTGAGCGCCTCGACCCTGTGCTGCCCGTCTATCAGCCACAGCCCCTCGTCGCCTGTGTCCAGCATCCCGTAGCTGAACCATCCCATGTCCTTCTCCTTGACGTACCTCACGTCGCCTCTAATGTTCAGGAGGATCGACGTTGGGAAGCACCCCCACTCGCGTACGAGGTAGCGCAGAGGGCTGCCTCGCCGGTCCTTGAGCCTGCTCTCCGAGGGCATACGCTGGTACCCCCCGGGGTTGTCCATGGTCCATCGGTCTATCCTGTACCTGTCGACGATGTCCTTGGCCTTGAAGACGGTTATGTAGATCTCTACGCCTTCGAGTCCTCCGCGCTGGGTTATACTGAAAGCGTCAAGCTGCAACTAAACCCCCAGTATATTACCCATTATCATTAGATAACAGTAACTATTCTAGTTGAGGTGGTCTTCCTCCCATGCCTCGTCATCAATGGGGGCGTCCTCCCAGCCCATGCAGTCGTAGCACAGCTTCGCCTTGACGTCGCCGCACTCTTCGCAGAACTCTGTCTTGCACTCGATGCAGACGTAGACTTCCTGCACCTCCATGCCGCAGATCTCGCAAATGGGCAAATTGGTCACCGTATCTCCGGGACACCCACCGGACTAATAAATATATTGAAGACGGTCTGTCAGGGGAGATCCTTCACGGCGGAACCGAGCCCCAGCCGCAGCAGCGTTTCAGGGGTTGGATGCCCAGTCTCCGGGTCCCATCCTCTCTCGGCGTAGTACTCGTCGAGCATGAGGTCCATGTCCACCACGGTGCCGCTGCTGGCCCCCTCCCTGAGGGGCGACTCCATGAACCTGGATGGCAGCCTGTCGTCGGCCCGCGACACGCCCTCACGCACCCCGTACATCCTCTCAAGGGTGATTATCCTCTCCCCGGCCTCCCTCATCTCCTCAGGCGTCACCCTGAGCCCCGTCGTCAACTCCAGCGCCTCGGCGGCTCTCTCGAAGGGCAGCAGCATCATGTTCTGCATTATGTTCTTGCAGGGCTCCAAGGAGTCTATGACCGCGTTCCAGTCTTCGAAGTAGCTTACGAGGCGCCCCTTTCCCCTGTCTGCGAGCCTGAGGGTGGACTCGGGGACGCCGAACATCCTCTCCCCTATCTCGGGGTCGTCGCTGAGCTCCAGGAAGGGCTCGCTCCTCAGGTGGTCGCCGCCTCTGCTGGCGACGGCGTAGCCGAGGCCGAAGCCTTTGAGGCCCCGGGGGTCGGCCATGATGAGGTCCATGCCTTTTACCTGTATGGTTCTGTCCATGCCCCTGCCCAGCCTCTTGGCCGCCTCGACGGAGCCGTCCGCCAGAACGTCCCCGAAGCCCTCCCTCTCCGCTATGAGCCGTATGAGCTCCTGGAGGGCCTCCATGTTACCCCACGTGAGTTCCAGGCCGCCTGTCTCCTCGGCTGTGAGCTCCCCGGCCTCGTAGAGCTCCATGGCCCAGCCGACGCAGCCGGCGACGGTGAGCACGTCAAGCCCAAGCTGGTTACAGAGGTCGATGGCCTTCAGCGCCAGCTCAAGGTCGTTGTTGCCTATTCGGCTCGTGAAGCTTCCCAGTGCCTCGTACTCGGGGCCCTCCCCGTGTAGTCCTTTGTTGGGGCCTTCTTTTATGGAGTAGACCCTGCTGCAGGGTATGGTGCACGCGAAGCATCCCCGGTTCTTGACGTTGTACTCCTCGGCCAGCCTCTCTCCGCTCACCATGTGGGCGTCCTCGTACACCCCGGACGTGTAGTTCCTGGTGGGGAGGAAACCGGCTTCGTTTGCCATCATGAGTATCCTTGTGGTGCCCATGCGCATCCTGCCGGGGTACTGCTCGTGCGCCCTGATCTCTTTCTCCAGCTTCAGCGTCATCCTCTCGAACCCGTCGGGCTCCGCCACCTCAACAAGTCCGGTGCCTCTGAGGGCCAACGCCTTGACGTTCTTAGAGGCCATCACGGTCCCCATGCCTGTACGGGAGGCGACCCTCACCTGGTTGGCGAAGAGCCCGCCATACTTCACGCCTTTCTCCGCCGCCGGCCCACATATGACCGTCTGGACCCGCCTGTCCCCTAGCTCTCCTTTGATGAATCCGTCGGCTTCGAAGACCGTGCTTCCCTTGATTGATGAGGCGTCCCTGAAATCCACGTGGTTGTCCTCTACGTACACGTAGATCGGCGAGGCGCTCAGGCCCTCCAGTATTATCTGGTCGTAGCCGGCGAACTTCATCTCCGGCGCGAAGTGGCCCCCCGCGTTGCTGTCTCCCAGTATCCCCGTGTGGGGGCTCTTGGCCGAGACGTTGAACCTGCTGGCCGTGGGGAACATGGTCCCCACGAGGGGCCCTGTGCCGAAGATGAGCTTGTTCCCGGGGCTCAACGGGTCTACGCCGGCGTCCACCTCGTCGTAGAGCCTCTTTGCGTTGAAACCTCTTCCCCCGAGGTAGCCTCTCATCTCGGCCTCTGTGATCCTCTCAGTCTCGTAGGCTTGGTTGGTAAGATCGATCCTGAGGAGGCTCCCCGCGTAGCCGTAGATTCTAGCCATGCATCCCCCACTCCTCTTTCAGCCGGTCGAAGGCTTCCCACGGCGTCTCGGTGAACTCGGGTGATTCGGTGTAACTCAGCGCCCCGGTGGGGCACCTTGCCACGCACTGGGGCTCGCCGCCGCATAGATCACATACCAATGCCTTGTCGTCGTGTAGCTTCACGGCGCCGTAGCGGCACTCCTCTACGCATACGCCGCAGCCTATGCATGCTTGCCAGTCCACCATGATGATTCCTTCTTCTCTGGTTATGGCCTGGGCCGGGCAGGCATCCATGGGCGGGCAGTCGCTGCACTGGCGGCACATCAGGGGGTAGTCTAGCCCGAGGCGGTCGTCCTTTATCACCGTCACCCTCGAGGACTCGGGGCTGAACGTCTTGGTGTGGTGGAAGCTGCAGACCATCTCACATTGGCGGCAGCCGGCGCATCTCTCCGCTTCTACGGTGACGCGCTTCAAGGTTATCGCTCATAGAGATTTGTCTGGTCAATATAAGGTTGGTTAACAAAACCTTTGTTGAGGCTCCAACACCGATGCTGGAACCCCATGGTAATTATTTACCTATAATAGGTAAAAAATCGGATCATTTATAAGTAAATCTTTACCAAGAATTGGTCAAGAAGAGTCCGCGTGAAGCGGAACACTCAACGAGGAAAAACAATGAGTCAAGAAACAGCCCAGGAAACCATCCACGGCGTGAACGACGCCTCAGTGATACAGACGATGGACCTGAGAAAGACCTACATGCAAGGCGGGAGACCGCTGGAGGTACTCAAGGGATTAGACCTCACCGTGGAGCCGGGCGAGTTCACAGCCATCATGGGCCCCAGCGGCAGCGGCAAGAGCACCCTCCTAAACATGATAGGGGCGCTGGACCCGCCCACCTCGGGCAAGGTCTACATAAACGGCGTGGACCTCTCGAAGCTAAGCGAGAGGCAGGTCGCCTCCCTGAGAAACAGGGAGATCGGGTTCATCTTCCAGTTCTTCAACCTCATCCCAAGGATGGACGCCCTCGGCAACGTAGAGCTACCCATGGTGATAGAAGGGGTGGCCCGCCGTAAACGGAGGCAACGCGCCCATGAACTACTTGAAATGGTGGGGCTTGGCGACAGGGCCGACCACAAGCCGAGCCAGCTCAGCGGGGGAGAGCAGCAGCGAGTCGCGATAGCCCGTTCGCTTTCGAACGACCCGAGGCTCATCCTCGCGGACGAGCTAACCGGGAACCTTGACTCCAAGACAGGTGAAGAGATCATGCATCTACTAAGGACGCTGAACAAGGAGGAGGGAAAGACCTTCATCCTCATCACACACGACCCCACGGTGGGGCAGAACACAGACCGTATCGTCCAGCTTCGAGACGGTGTCATAGTAGGCGACAAGAGGGTGGGTGACTTATGGTGAATCGAAGGTACATCATCCCGCTGCTCATGGTCGCCGTGACACTGAGCCAGCTTTTCCCGGTGTGGGCGGCTGACTCGGCGATAATCCAGGTCTCGACGGACGATATCTACCTGACCGCCGGCCAAGAGGACAGCTTCAAGATCATACTGAAGAACACAGGAGACTACAAGGTGTTCGACGTCGAGGCCTTCCTCACCTCCACCGCTTCGGGTCTCTCGATTCTAAGCGGCAGCCACATGGTCTTCAGCGAGATCGAGAAGGGGAAATCAAAGTATTATGAGCCGGTTCTGTACGTTGACCCCAGCCTATCCCTCGGCTCGTACACCCTCACCCTGACGCTTGTCTACCGCAGGTTCGGCGCCGCCCAGGACACCACCATCACGGTGCCAGTGGCGCTGATGGTGAGCGAGGGGTACGTCCCCAAGGTGAAGTACACGAGCGAGCAGAGCGACATAAGGCTCAAGTCGGGAGCCGAGTCCCAGGTACGGTACAGCTTCGTCAACAACTGGGGTCAGCCCCTATACGGCTTGGAGTTCTCGTTCACCCCCACAAGCGGCTACATGTCGATACTGGAGGGCGTGAGCTACAGCGTGGATTCGCTGAACTCCAGCGAGTCGGTGACGCTGACCCCCACACTATCAGTGCTGGAGGGGACGCCTCTGGGCGTGTACACCATGACGGCCACCTCCACCTACCGGGACGGAGATGGAAACCGTTACCACCAGGTCTTCTCCCTTCCCCTTAACCTGGATGAAGCCGCCTTAGCGAGGAACACGGTGGTCACCGTGTCGAGCATGGAGGTTCTGCAGCAGTCGGTTCGCCCCGGCGACGTCTTCGACGTGCAGATCCGGGTGGACTGCAGCGGGGCGAGCGCGTACGAGATGATGTCCACCCTTAGCTTCGCCGCGTCTTCAGGTATATCGCCGCTGAGTCCGACGACCACCGCGCTGGGCGACTTGGAGCCAGATGAAACAGACACAGTGTCCTACAGGCTTCTCGCGGGCGGCTCAATCTCGGCTGGCCAGTACCCCGTGACGGTCACTCTGACATACACCGACTCGAAGGGAGTGGCGGGGTCTCTGACGGAGACCGTCACCATCATGGTTGACGCCTTCATAGACTTCGAGCTCCTCGACGAGACCAACACGGTTGTCTACGCGGGGGAGCAGCGTGAGATGGAGGCCGACCTCCTGCTGGTGGGGACTGGCAGCGTCCAGTTCGTCAGCGTCAGGTTGGTGGAAGATGATGTCTTCAGCCGGGTGGCCGGCAGCACCGAGTACATAGGCGCCGTGGACCCGGACAGCCCGATACCCTTCGACATAGACTACCGTGTGGCGGACGACGCCGAGCCAGGCGTCCACGACATGACCCTCATGGTGCAGTACAGGGATCACCTCAACAAGGTCCACGAGGAGGCACTGGAGAACACGGTCACCGTCGGGGAGGGCGCCAACCCTTCGACAGAAACAGAGCAGAAGAGAGGCGGAATATTCGGGTGGCTTAGCAGACTATTAGGATAGGAGGCCGAGAATTCATGAAAGTGTCCGACATTTTTTTACTCTCAAGCCAGGGGCTCCGTGAGCGGAAGTTCCGGTTCGCCCTGAACCTGTTAGGCATACTCATAGGCTGCATGGCGGTGACGGGGCTCATCAGCCTAACCCAGGGCCTCAACGACCTGATAGGTGAGCAGCTGGAGATTTTTGGGCCTAACAACATAATGATCATGCCGGGGAGCCTGGAGATGGGCGCCGGGTTCATCGCGAGTCAGAGCTTCACCTGGAGGGACATCCAGACCATCGAGAGGGTGGCGAACATAGAGACGGTGAGCCCTCTGATGGGCGGCAAGATGTGCAGCGTGACCCAGCAGGGGGAGACGCGTTACGCCTTCGTCTACGGCATCGAGCCCGTGTACTTCGAGATAATGTCTGGCTGGGACGTCGAGGAGGGCAGGTGCCTCACGAGGAGTGACAACGCCGTGGTCCTCCTCGGGTACGACATCGCCAATCCGAAGGACAGAGAGGTACCCGGGTACGAGGTGGGGGACAGGCTGACCGCCAAGGTGCTGGTGGGGGGAGAGGAGAAGGAGATGTCCTTCCGCGTAGTGGGGATAATGGAGAAGATGGGGGGCATGGGCGGCATGAGCAGCGACGAGGACCAGAGCCTCTTCATGCCCCTCAGGATATGTCAACAGCTCTTCGAGGTGGGCGGCGAGTTCCAGTACGTAACATGCAGGGTCGGCGACCCGGACGACATGCCCCAGGTGGTCATGGACCTCGAGGAGCGGCTTGGGGACGACGTCACCATAATGACAGCGGAGTCCATGCAGGAGATGATAGGCACCATCCTCGGCGCGGTCGAGGCCGTGCTGGGCGGGGTGGCCGCGATAAGCCTCGTCGTGGCCGGCGTCGGCATAGTCAACACCATGACCATAAGCGTCATGGAGCGCACCAGGGAGATAGGCATACTCAAGGCCATCGGCAGCAGGAGCAGCGACGTCCTCCTCATGTTCCTGTCCGAGGCCATAGTCACGGGCCTCATAGGAGGAACCATAGGGGCCGCCATAGGCTTCGCCCTTGGGAACGTGATAGGCAAGGCAATAGACATGCCCGTGTCAAGCTCCATAACCCTTGGCCTGGGTGTAGTCGTGTTCGCGATGGTCACGACCTCGCTTTCAGGGCTATACCCGGCGTGGAGGGCGTCCAGGCTTCACCCCGTGGAGGCGCTGAGATCAGAATGATAGACTTGCCTGCCACGGATTTCTCCTCCCCCAAAGGCGCTGGACGCCGACCCAGAGAGGGCGTAAGCCCCTCTGGGTCAAAAAACCGGTTGGAAATTTCGCTGCCAATTAATGAAGGGGTTCTTTTCCGCGTGTCTGGGCGATGTCTGGCTCCGGGGAAGTCTTTTTACGGGTACGTCTTTACAATGTTCCAGCAAATAAACAAAGGCCGCCGAGTCAAGAGCGGCTGGGAGAGAAAGTGACATGGGCTTGCTGTCGGCGCACGAGGCCAAGGTCTGGCTGGAGTTCCAGAAAGGAAAGCCAACGAGCGTCATCGCCGACGAGAGCGAGGAGGGCTGGACACCTGCCTACGTCTCTAGGGTCCTGAACAGAGCCCGCAGGAAGATCAGCGACGCCCTACAGAACCACGCCGTGAGCCACCGCCTCGACGTCGAGAGCCTCCTAGACTACAAGGGGCTGCTCATCGGGTTCGACTATCAGGCCAACGCGCAGGTGTACATCGTGTACACGGAGGAGATGGGGATAATAGTCTGGTACAAGCATGAGTCTTATGGAGGTGAACCCTGCCCCAGGTGCCCCAAGGAGACAGAGTGCCAGGAGGCGCTGGACGCCATCCTGGGCGAGTATGATATAGAGCTGCGGCCAGACGAGCAGGGGCTCCCCATGACCGACAAGTCTATAGCCATATTCAACAAGCTGGCGGCGAAGGAGTCGCCTCGCTACCAGAGGAACAGGGAGTGAGAAATATGGGTGATGTAGAGGTTAAGGTTATCAGGCCCCCCATGGAGAACATTCGAAGTGGGAAGGTTTTCAGGCCCTCACGGGCCTTCGCCCACAAACTGTGGGTCAAGTCCATCAACGTAGCGGTTCTCGCGTGGTGTATGATGGTTCTCGTATTCTACTTCGGCGCGACCTTCATCCACAGCGTCGACCCTGGAGAGATCCCGGACCTGGCCGCGTTGTATGACAAGTGGCTAGGGCCGGTCATGTGGTGGGGCCTAGTGTTGAACATGGTCTGGCTGCTTCCGATCCTCGTCTTGATCCCCTTCTACGTGAACACCATCGAGTACTCGGTCATCGCCAAGTCTGGGGAGGCCATGCCAGAGATATACGTCAAGAAGGGGCTGTTCACGGTGACCCAGAACCACGTCCCCTTCAGGACCATCACCAACATAAGCAGCGTCGCCGGCGTCTACGACAGGTTCTTCGGCATAGGCTCGGTTCACATCGAGACCGCGGGGTACTCTGGCCAGGACCAGAGGGGCCCCGAGGAGACCATGGAGGGCATAGTCTTCTACGACGAGGTACGGGACTACATACTCCAGGAGCTGAGGAAGCTACGCGGGACGTACGTCACGACCACCGAGCTGAACTCGGGCCGAGAGCTGCTCAGCCCCGACGATGTCAACAGGGAGATACTGGCCACACTGAGGATGATAAGGAAGCAGCTTGAGGAGAAAGAGGGCTAGACGACCCTTCCGAGGATCTCCGTCGAGAGGTTGCCGCCGCTTATCACGACGCCCACCTTCCTGTCCTTGAAGCGCCCTGGGTGCGTCATTATGGCGGCGGGCCCCACGGCGGCGGCGCCCTCGACGAGCATGTGGTGCCTGTGCAGCATATAGCCTATGGCCGCCAGTATGTCCTTCTCCTCGAGGATCACCCAGTCGTCTATGAGTTCTCTGCAGATGTCGAAGGAGACGCTGCCCTGCTCCAGGCCGCCGTGCAGGCCCTCGGCCACAGAGTCCTCCAGGGGCATGTCGAATATCTCTCCCCGTTTGACGCACTCGTACATCACCGGGCTGGCCGCCGACTGGACGCCTATCACCTCTGCGTCCCCCGTCTGCTTGAAGACAGACGCGACCCCGGACGCCAGGCCGCCGCCGCCCACGGGGACCAGGACCGTGTCGATTTCCGGGGCGTCCTCCACCATCTCCAGGCCGACGGTGGCCTGGCCCATGATGAGCTCCGTGTCGTTGTACGCCGAGACGAATGTTTTTCCCTCCTCTCTCTCTATGCGTCTCGCCAGGCGCTCCGAGTCCATGTACTCGTCCCCCTCGATGATGAGCTCCACGCCGTACCGTCTGATGGCGTCTATCTTCACGGTTGGCGTGCGCTCCGGGACGACTATGGTGGCTTTGACGCCGAGCTCACGCGCCGCGTAGCCCACCCCCTGGGCGTGGTTGCCTGATGAAGCCGTCACGACGCCCCTGCCCCGCTCCTCCTCCGAGAGCAGGAGTATCTTGTTGGTGGCGCCCCTTATCTTGAAGCTGCCCGTCACCTGCTGGTTCTCCAGCTTGAGCCAGACGTCGCCGCCGCAGAGGCCGCTGAGGCCGGGGGAGTGCTCCATGGGGGTCCTCCTCGCCCACCTGGACACCCTCTTCCTCGCGGCGTAGACGTCGCTTAACCTTATCATGGATTAGAAATGGTTGTCCACGTTTTTAAAGTCGTGATCCTTCACGGCTTCGTAGGCCCGTCGACGGCGTTCCTGGGCGGAGAAGAATGATGGGTCGGCCTCCAGCGCGCGCCGCACGTCTTCGTGGGTCTCGGCGAACCTCCCCTTCTTCACCGAATCCACCGTCTGTTTCACAGCCTCCATGAACGCCGTCCGTGCTTCGTCGAGGTGGCTGTTCATCGACAGGAGGTGCTCTACGAGCTCGGTGTTCTCCGCCACGACGCTCTGGGCGAAGGTGTACTGGAGGGTGAACGTGGTTCCCCCGAGCCTCCGCAGCTTCTCAAGGTCTATGCCCTCCATGGTCTTGGCGAAGGCCATGTTGATGAGGTAAGGCAGCGAGAGTACGATAGCCATGTAGGCGTCGTGGGCCTCGGCTTCCACGGTGACCAGTTCGGCGCCTGGGAAGAGGCTCTCGGCGAGCTCCGCCTCGCGCCCAGCGTCCACAATGGGCACCAAGGCCACCGCCCTGTTGTCAAGCCTCTCGGCAGTGGGACCGAACATGGGGTGCACGCAGAGAGGGACGAGCATCTTCTCGGTGGACGCCATCAACGGCTCCACAACGCCCTCCTTGAGGGAGGCGATCTCCGCTAGGACCGCCCCCGGCTTCATGCGTCTGGAAGCCTGGTACAGTACCCCCGGGGTGGCCTTTATCGGCACTGAGACCACCACGAGGTCGGCCGTCTCAAGCTCCCGCTCCCCCTCACCTGTTCTAAGGTCTACCTTGTGCACCGTGTGCCCTAGGCGGCCTAGGTGGTGGACGAGCCACCGCCCCATCTTCCCGTCGGCGCCGATGACAGCTGCCTTCAACTCAGACGGGGCTGTTGCGTCTGCCGGGTATTTTACGGTTTAGGGCAGGCTAGGCTGCCCGGCGAACCGCGGATATGAGCCCAGGTGCTTGATGTAGCTCGTGTGTGTCTTAAACTCCTTGAGGGCCTCCGCGACCTCTGGGGTTTTCACGTGGCCGTGGAAGTCTACGAAGAATATGTACTCCCACGGCTTCCCCACCAGGGGCCTCGACTCTATCTTGCACAGGTTGATCCCTCTCCCGGCTAGGGCGTTCAACGCGTTCACGAGGGTCCCCGGCCGGTGCGCCACCACGAACGCTAGGCTGGTCTTGTCCACGACCGTCGGCTCAGGCTCCTCGTCGCCGACGACGAGGAACCTGGTGTAGTTCTCGTTGTGGGTCTCGATCTCCCTCTCAAGGACCTTCATGCCGTACACCTCGGCGGCTCTCTGGCTCGCGATGGCGGCGGCGTCCATGATGCCCTGCTCCTTGATCATCTTGACGCTGCCCGCCGTGTCGTAGGCCCCCACGGGTTCGAGGCCATGCTTCTCAAGGTACTCCCTGCACTGGCCCAGCGCTTGGTGGTGGCTGTAGACCCTCTTCACGTCCCCCGCCTCGACGCCGGGGTTGACTATCAGGCAGTGAACTATCCTGAGGACGGTCTCTCCCTGAGCCTTGACTGTGCGCTCGTTGAGGAGGTCGAAGGTCCTGACGATGCTCCCGTGGATGCTGTTCTCCACGGCGACCAGCCCCAGGTCCGCTTCGCCCTCCTCGACGGCGTCGAAGACGTCGGGCAGGTAGGGGCGGGGCAGCGGCTCGGCGGCGCCTCCCCAGTGGAAGGTGATCGCCTCATCGCTGTAGGCGCCGAGCTCTCCCTGGAAAGCCACCCTCACGGCTGCTCCTCCTCGGCCTTGATGCATAGGTCGATTATCTCCCTGAACACCCGCCGGGCCCCCTCAGGGTCCAGTCCCCTGTTGGCGGCGAGGCCGCCCACATGGTCCAGGACGGCCTCCTCCCGTGTACGGTCAACGACCGGCATCCCGTGCCTCTTCTTCACTTCGCCTATCTTCAGCGCGACTTCCACGCGTCCGCTTATCTTCTCCAGTATCTCCTCGTTGAGCCTGTCGATCTCGTCCCTCAGAGGGCCGATCTCCTCGGCGTAACTCATGCTGTTCACCCCTGTGCGTCGCCTCCCTCTGCGGCAGGTGGGTTGAGCGTAGCCACGGCGCTATTCTCCCAGCTCCTCTAGCGCCTGCCTCAGCTGGGTGGCGTTGGGTATGCTCCGGCTGAACCTGTTGCCCTCCATGAAGCTCACCCCCTTTCCTTTAGTCGTCTTGGCGACTATTACGCTGGGCTTTCCCTTCGTGTGCTCGCAGACCTCCAGGGCGTCGAGGACGGCGTAGACGTCGTGGCCACTGACGTCGATTACGTTCCAGCCGAAGGAGCTCCACTTCCCCGACACCGGCTCAACGGACTTCACCTGCTCCGTCGTGCTGGTGAGCTGGTACTGGTTCCTGTCGACTATGGCGACCAGATTGTCGAGGCCGTAGTGGGCCGCCGTCATGGCGGCCTCCCAGATCTGGCCCTCGTGGAGCTCTCCGTCGCCTAGGACCACGTAGATCCTGTGCGACGCTTCGTCCATCTTGGCCGCGAGGGCCATGCCCACCGCCACGCTGAGGCCCTGGCCCAGTGAGCCCGTGGCCACGTCGACGCCCGGCGTGACTGTGTCGGGGTGGCCGTGCAGCCTGCTGCCCAGCTCCCTCAGCGTGTGGAGTTCCTCCTCGGGGAAGTAGCCGGCCTCGCTGAGCACCGCGTAGAGGGCGGGCGCGGCGTGGCCCTTGCTGAGTATGAGCCTGTCCCTCTCCGCCCAGTCGGGGTTGGCTGGGTCGTGGTTCATCTTCATGAAGTAGAGAATGACCAGGATGTCCACTATGCTCATGCTGGCGCCCAGGTGTCCGCTGCCCGCCTCTGCCACCATCTGGAGGACCTTCCTCCTTATATCCTTCAGAAGCTGGCCCAGGGGCTTTACCCCTGATTTTGTCTGGACCAGGTCCCCAGCCAGTATGGCCTCGTCCTCGGTCGTGAGGTTCGTCACGAACATGCCGAGCTCGGTGAGCTCGACCCCCTTGAAGCGGGGAGGCTCCCCGTAGTCGATGAGCTTAAGGCTCCTCAGCGCCTGGGCGTGGAACCGCAGCTCCTCCATGGGCACGTTGTACCTTCGGCTCACCTCACGTAGAACAGAGGTGAGGGAGGTAGGAACCTTGGGGACGTTTGTCAGTATGAGGACTTGGTCCTTGGATATGGTTCGAAGAACTATTCGGCGTAGATCTTCAAGCTGGCTCTGGTTTAGCGAAATTGGCGCATTGATGACACCACCGAATGTACGCCTTCAACCGTGTTTTAGCATATAAGATTATTGGGTGGGAGGAATTACCTATTCTGTTTGTAATCAGTCCAGTTGGGTGGCCTCGAAATCGGTGACCGTGTCCAGCTGCTTGGCTCGTTCGACGAGGTCCCCTAGTTCCCCGATCACGAGTTCGCCGTAGGCGTTCCAGACCCCCGAGACCTCGTCGTGGTGGAGCTCGTCCAACGCGTTTAGGTTGACCTGGGCGCCTATGACCTCCGTTAGCTTCTTCAGCGAGCCCGGGATGTCCTTGATCCTCGCCCTTATGTGGACGAGGCCGCTGTCCGGGGGGAAGAAGTCTATGAACATCGCCCTTATCCTGGGCCACGCCTTCACCACGGCGTGCTTCGCCCTCCTCACCTGCGCCTCCGCGGCCTCGCCGGAGACCACCCTCACCCATTCCCCTTCGTCCGCTTCAACCACGTAGGTGGCTGAGAGGTTGAACGAGACCGGGAACAGCTCAGTTATCTCCCTGCTGGTAACGAAGCCACCCATGTCGCTGATCTCGGCCATCACCTCGTCCGGTGTGACTTCCGACTCCGCGAAGTCTACGAGGAACTCTGAGATCCATATGTTGCTGAACCCGAAGGCGCCCCCCGTCAAGATGTTGAGCCCCCTCTTGCTGAACAGCTCGGTGACGTCTGCCAGGCTCCCCCTGACGTCCGTCAGGAACATCCTGAAGTAACTTACCGTTGAGGTCAGCCTGAGGGGTGAGAGAAGCAGCCTGCCGGTCTCTGGTTCCATGTAGCCGAAGAGGGTCTGCCCTGGGAAGACCCCTATCACGCCGCCGACCTTCGGCGGTATCCTGATGCTCCAGCCCTCGTCGGTGAACTCGACGTTTGAGTGTTCGCAGACGATCATGGCTCAACATACCGCGTGGTCAGATAAAGGGTTTTCAATGGGCGACTCCGGCCCTGGGAAACCTTTTACAGGCAAGAATCTAGAGACCGGTTGGGAGACGTTGAAGCACATAATCCTTGACACGGACCCCGGCGTGGACGACGCCCTGGCCTTCCTCCTCGCGTTTGGCAGCCCGGAGCTGAGGGTGGAGGCAGTCACCACGGTCGCGGGGAACGTCAGCCACGAGAAGGGCCACAGGAACGCCAAGCAGCTGCTGGAGTTTCTGGGGAGGACCGACGTCCCGGTCTGCCGGGGCGCCGAGAGGCCGCTGGTGAGGGGGCTCAGGCACGCCGAGGGTGTCCACGGCGAGACCGGCCTCGGCGGCGCCTCTCTGCCCGAGCCCCGGATGAAGACCGACCACAGGAGCGCAGTCCAGGTTATCCACGAGAAGGCCCGGGAGCTTGGCGGGGAACTCACCCTCGTCGCCGTGGGCCCCCTCACAAACGTCGCCGCCGCCCTGGTCGGCGACCCCACGCTGCCGTCGAAGGTGAACGGCCTCGTCGTGATGGGTGGCGCTTACGGCCTCACGCCCTACGGGCATGGGAACGTCAGCCCGGTGGCGGAGTTCAACGTCTGGCACGACCCGGAGGCGGCGAAGATAGTGTTCAACAGCGGCGTCCCCATGGTCTGCGCGGGCCTCGACACCACGACCCACCCTGATTACCGGATGAGCGTAGAGACTTTCAGGGAGATAGAGGCGATGGACACCAGGCGGTCACGGCTCGTTGCAGACCTCTGCAGGGGCATAGTTGGGCGTTTCGAAGGGTTCAACCTCCACGACCCCATGGCCGTGGCTTACCTCGTCGACCCCACGATCTTCGAGACGAGGAGGTGCAGGGTGGACGTGGAGACCTGCGGGAAGCTGACCAGAGGCATGACCGTCGTCGAGAGGCGTCACGGCAGGATCGTGGAGGCCGACGTCGAGGTCATCGTGGAGGCGGACGCCGAGCGCTTCCACAGGCTCATAATGGAGAGGGTGGTCGAGGGACGTGGCGGTTGACCTCATCTGCTGCGGCGCCATAAACTGGGACATCAACCTCTTCATGGATAGGCTACCCCGGACCGGCGAGGAGGTCCCCGTCAACGAGATACACCGCGTCTCGGGGGGCACCGCCGCCAACGTCGCGGTCGCGGCGGCGAGGCTGCTGGGGCCCGGACGCGTAGCCTTCATAGGCGCGCTGGGGGAGGACCCCATCGCCGAGCAGCAGATACGTATCCTCGGGGAGGAAGGCGTCGATTTCAGCGGCATACTAATAGTCCCCGGCGAGGAGTCGGGGCAGGCCTACATAAGCATAGGCGCCGACGGCGCCAACGAGATACACACCTACTTCGGCGCCAACCTCAGGTTAACGGGCGGCCACTTCCGCGACAGGGAGCGCCGCGACCTCCTCGAGAGCGCGGATGTCTGTGTGATAATGGACCCTCCTCTGGAGGCCGCGGAGGCGCTCGCCGCCGCCTGCAGGGAGAACGGCGTCACCGTCATGTGGGACCCCGGGGTCTACTCGGAGCACGGGCTGGAGACCCTGCTACCCACCCTGAGCAACACGGACTACTTCATACTGAACCACCTTGAGTACGAGAACCTGCTGGGCACCAGCGACCCCCGGCGGGTGATGGAGAAACTGGAAAGGCGCGTCGGCGGCGTCAAGGCCATAATCAAGCAAGGCGCGGAGGGCTCCACCATCTGCCTGGACTCCACGGGGGCCACGGTTTCCATGGAAGCCGTGCCCCTGGATGAGCTGGGGCTCAGGGTGGTGAACACGGTGGGCTGCGGCGACGCCTTCATCGGCGGGTTCGCCTCCGCCAAGGTGGAGGGGCTGGACGATGTCGAGGCGCTGAGGCGGGCGAGCGCGGCCGGCGGCTTCAAGGCCACCCGGAAGGAGACCCGGGGCGGGCCCACGGCGGGGGAGCTGAGGGAGCTGCTGGAGAGATGGAGGGCTCTCCGACCCGGGTCACGGGCCGGTGATTAAGGTTATAAAACCCCAGCCCCTGTTCCTAGTAGCATGAAGCACTTTCACTACACCGAAGTAGAGAACCTGGATGTGCCTGAGCCTGCGGAAAAAGTCAAGATCAGGTGGCTCATCAATGAGGAGACCGGCGCCCCAAACTTCGCCATGAGGCGTTTCGAGGTGGCGCCGGGCGGCAGCACGCCTTTCCACACTCACGATTGGGAGCACGAGGTATACGTGCTGGAGGGAGACGCCGTCGCGGTCTCCAAGGACGGGGAGACGGCCATCGGCCCGGGCAGCGTCCTGCTCATGGAGCCCAACGAGGTGCACAACTTCAGGAACACGGGCGACAAGACCCTCGTGTTCCTCTGCTTGATACCTTTCCAGAAATAGCTTTTCTAGGCTTATTTACCCGTTTCTAGCTCTATTTTTCCATTGACTCCCGTAAATTTACTGGGAATCCATATTCCTTTTTAGTAGTACTCCGCGTTGAGAGAACGAAGAACATGAATCGCGGATATTCCTCTAGAACTGTAAACCATGTTTGTAGGGGTGCCCTATACACTCTAGGTTATAGGGCATATCCGTCGAACGATTGTCTCAGTAGGGGTCGATATTGAAAAGCAGGCGATCTAAGCTCGAAATATACCTAGATGTGCTCAAGGTGATCAAGGAGGGCACGAAGAAGCCGACACGCATCATGTACGGAGCCAACCTATCATGGAAGCTGCTGCAGGGGATCCTGTCCTCTATGGTTACCCAGGATCTTATTCTTGAGGTCGACGCGTCACAGTCGAAGGACAAGCGGACAAGCAGGTACTACGAGATCACCCCGAAGGGTGACAGCGTTATCAGGTACTTTGATCGCGCCAAGGGTCTCATCGAGATAGATGAGCCGGACTTCAACCCCCTCCAGATTGCCCGGGGACGGTAAAGGCCCCCCAATTTTTTAATAAAATATGATGAGCTAGAGTTCCAGTTTTCCACCGTACTCGTCGCCGTGGAACAGCTCGTCGAAGGCTTTTCGTCCGCGGGGCTCAGGCTTCTGGTCAGGGACGCCTATGGGCAGGAGGCAGATCACATTCATTTCCGCCGGTATCCCCAGAAGCTTCTTCACCTGTCCCTCGTTGAAGGCGCCTATCCAGCAAGTGCCGTACCCCAGCTCCCAAGCGGCCAGCACCATGTGCTCCACCGCGGTCATGACGTCGCGCTCCGCCCAGCGCTCGTAAACCTCCGGGTTCTTGGGGTCCATCCCCAGCGCCACGACTATCACGCCCGCGTCGCTTACCCACGTCTGGTTGCGGGCGGCGACCCCGAGCCTCTTCCTCAGCTCAGGGTCCTTGACCACTACGAACCTCCACGGCTGTCTGTTCCCGGCGCTGGGAGCCAGCCGGGCGGCCTCAAGTATCTGTTTGAGGTGCTCGTCGGGGACCGGCTGCGGCTTGTACCTCCTCACGCTTCTACGGGTCTCGATGGCTTCAAAGACGTTCATTGTAACGGAACAAGTGGAACGACGCGATTTAAACCAAATCGAGATCTTGGGCTCAGCTTTTATCCTAGACGGCTTAGATCAACCCGTGAAAGGCATGAGGATAGCGGTAGCAAGCTTCAGCCATGAGACCCTCACCTTCTGCCCCGAGATCAGCACCCTCGAGGCTTGGGAGGCGGGCGGCATAAGGTACGGCCCAGACGCCCTGGACACCGAGGGGGAGGGCAAGGGCTACATAACCGGCTACAAGGAGGCGGCCGAGGGCCAGGAGGACGTCGAGCTCGTCGGCATACTCCGAACGGGCTGGCCCAAGCTGACAGGGTACGGCAGCTGGATCACGACGGAGGCGTTCGACGTCATCACCGGCCGCATAGTGAGCAGGCTGGGGGAGCAGGTGAGCGGGGAGGGGGTAGACGGGGTGTTGCTGGCGCTGCACGGCGCCATGGCGGTGACCAACGTGCCTCGCCCCGAGGCCGAGATCGTGCGTAGGGTTCGTAGTGTTGTGGGCGACGTCCCCATAATGGTGACCTTCGACCTCCACGCCAACGAGGATGTGGAGATGGCCAACGCGGCCGACGCGGTGTTCATACTCAAGACCTACCCTCACCTCGATAGCCATGACATCGGGTTCACCGCCGCGAGGTGCATGATAGAGACCGTCAGGGGCGAGTTTAGGCCGGAGATGGCGTTCAGGAAGCCCGGCGTCGTCAGCGCGAGCATCTTCCAGGCCTCCGAGTTCAACCCCATGAAGAAGGTGTACGAAAGGTGCCGGGAGTGGGAGGGGAAGGGCGTCTACTGCGCCTCCGTGGCACCCGGGTTCGCGTACGCCGACGTCCCGGACCTGGGCGCCAGCGTCTTCGTGGTCACGGACGGCGACAGGGGGCTGGCCGAGGAGGCGGCTCAGGACCTCCACGAGCTAGTGTGGAGCCTCCGCGAGGAGCTGACTCGGAGCCTGCCCGGGGCCAACGAGGGCGTCGCCGAGGTCATCGAGATGGTGGAGGCTGGGAAGAAGCCGGTGGTCATAGCGTACCACGACGACAGGCTTGGGGACGGAACCCACGTGCTCCGGGAGCTCCTGGATCAGGGCGCCGTGAACTGGTGCAGCACAGGCATAGCCGACCCGGAGACTTTGAAGACACTGGAGGAGAACCACGAGATCGGTGACACGGTGACCGTGGAGATCGGCGGCTGGCTGGACCCCATCAGCGGAGACCCTGTGGAGGTGACGGGGGAGATCGAGTTCCTCGGCGGCGCAGAGTGGGTGGAGACCGGGCCCATGGGCAGGGGCGCACACGAGAAGGTAGACCTTAGGGCTTCGCTGGACCTCGGGGAGAACAGGCACGTCGTGATCACCGAGAGGCTTTCGGCTCCCATGAGCGCGGACCCGTTGAAGGCGCTGGGCTTGGACGTGGACGGCTTAGACATCGTGGAGATCAAGAGCAGGGTCCACCACAAGGCGTGGTGGGACACGTGGAGCGCCGTGGACTACCCGGTGGACCCGCCGGGGCTTGGCCCGGCCGACCTCAGCATACTGGACTATAAACACATGCGGTGGGACGCTTTTCCGATTGGAGGAAAGTACAGAAAAACAAGCACCCGCAATGTTTCTTAATGCTCCACGTTGAACAGTAGATGGCGAGAAGCTAGGATACTACGAGTTCCTCGGGCTCCTCTGACGAGGACTCCCTCAGCTGGGTTAGCTCCTTTTCCACTCTCAAGAAACAGTGAACTATGGAGGACTCTTTGTTCAACGCGTAGAGCTTGGCTCGCCCTATTTTCCGGGTTACCTTGACGGCGTCTTCCTCCAGGAGAATGGGCAGGTACTCGTAGAGGGTGCGCTTGGCCATGCCTATGGCCTCCATGATCTCCTTCCGGGAGAAGTCGTGGTTAGGATTATCCAGGAAGAAGTCCAGTAGCCGTAGCTGAGGGGAGGTGCCGAAAACCTTGAGAAAGACAGAGCTATGCTCTTCGCTGTAGAGTGAGGCCATGCATCGCACCGTACCAACCAAGGGTGAGAAGGTATATAAATGTGTCACCTTTAAAGGTGTATCAAGTGAACCGTTATGGCTCCCCGTGACATGAGCCCCGAGGAAATCAAGGCCGAGGTGTGCTGGAGGCTTCGGAGGCGTGACTGCTGGGGGGCCAAGTACCTTCCCGTGGACGCCTTGGTGAGCTGGCTTGGGCGGCAGGTCAGGAAGGATGGGAAGAAGGTCCAAGCAGCCATAGATGAGCTGATAAGGGAAGGTCTCCTGCTACCTCACAAGAAGGGGCGAACTGTCTCCCTGAATCCTCACAGAGTCCATGATGTTGATGCCCTCCTTGAGGGATACCTTTGACTCCTCAAATTCCCCATGGAGAAGTGAGTGTGAGTTACTCTGTCTCCTAGTCGGCGTTTCAGGGTCAATTGTTGCGCGCACAATATCTAAAGAATAATCCTCTGATGAACGTCCTTCACTAATAATGGCATGATGATGCGTTACTCCACCGGGGGTAGTGCAGGGAAGGGTTGCCCGTCACTCGACTTTCACGGCGAACCTGAGCACCGCCAGCGCCGCGAAGTTGACGACTATGGCCACGTTGAAGACGTTGCCGAAGCCCATCAGCCCGGCGAGGTAGCCCGCCACCACGGGGGCTATGGCGCCGACTATGCTGCCGGGGAGGAAGAACAGGGCGTAGCCCAGGCCTCTCTGTCTCCGGGGCGTGAGCTTGGCCATTATGGCGCTTCGGGGCGCCATGCCCAGGGTGTTGGTGAAGCCGTAGGCTACGTAGAGCGCGGTGAACGCCGTGTTGCTGGGTATGTTGAAGCTGAGGGCGAGGAGGGTGAACGCGGCGAGGAGGGCTGTCTGCAGCCACCGTTTGTCGCCGTGTCTGGCGGCCATGTAGCCGCCGATGGGGGCGGCCAGGAGCCCGGTGAGGGTGGTGGCGCTGCTTATGAGGGAGGCGAGGGCGATGTCCATGCCCCTCACGTCCTGGAGGTAGAGGACGAGGAAGCTGGCTATCATGCTGCCTCCCATGCTGCGGAGCGCGGAGTACGTGAGGAACATGACGAGGCTCGTGGTGAGGAGCTTCTCTGAGTCGCCTTCCTCCTCGGGCCCGGTGTCGTTGAGCTGTTTCTCCTCGGGGGTCTCCTCTTTGATGAAGAGCACTATGGCGATGCCCAGTATCATGGGTACGGCGAGTATCAGGTAGACCTGTCTCCACTGCCAGGCTAGTACGCCGACGAGGATGCTTACGGTCAGTGGCCCCATGGCGTGGCCGAGGGTGCCGCCGGCGCCGTGGAGGCCCAGGGCCTTGCTTCGGTCCTGGGGTTTGAACTGTTTGGTGGTGTAGCTGTAGCTGGCGGGGTGGTATATGGTGGTGTTTATGTAGACGAGGCTTATGGCGGCCACCAGCATCACCGGGTTCCGTGCAACCCCTGCGAGTATAGCGCCGGCTGTGGCGAACGCGAAGCTGAGGAGCAGCATCTTCTTGCTGCCTATCCTGTCGGTGAGGAGGCCTGTGGGTATGGCGAGGAGGGCCTGGCAGAGGGGCGGTATGGCGGCTATGAGGCCGAGCTGCTGGAGGCTTAGGCTGAACTCGTCTCTGAGGAGGCTGAATATGGCTGTGTGGATGCCGCCGAATACGTGGGTTAGGGTGTGGGTGACGGCCATGGCTACGAGGCCGTAGCTCAGTAGTTTGGTGGTGTTGCCTTGTTTTTCTTCCATGCTTGGCTCC
>Ga0315532_1000407_pt1 | contig 35145 bp, 31 predicted proteins | sample SalMarWE160370MG_FD_203082 | JGI IMG/M metagenome (GOLD analysis project Ga0315532, IMG submission 203082) | Salt marsh sediment microbial communities from the Plum Island Ecosystem LTER, Massachusetts, United States - Salt Marsh Sediment WE1603-70 ...
GCCTGATGCGGGTTATCGATAATGGCGCAGGCATCCCTGCTGATGAGGTAGAACTTGCCTTCCATCGCCACGCCACCAGCAAGATCGATAGCTTTACCGATGTTGATAGCGTATCAAGCCTTGGCTTCAGGGGCGAGGCGCTGCCCAGCATCGCTGCGGTGGCTCAAGTTGAGATGTTGACCCGCACCATGGACGAGGTAGCAGGAACCTATCTTAATCTCAAAAATGGCGAAGTGGTGGAAAAAGGGAAGAGAGGCTGCCCCCAGGGGACTACGGTTACGGTGCGCCATTTATTCCAAAACGTCCCTGCCCGCTTCAAGTTCCTCAAATCAGCCACTACAGAGAGCAGCCACATCTCCAATGTGGTGACCCAGTATAGCCTTGCCTTCCCCGAGGTGAAGTTCACCCTGTTCATAGACGGGCGTATGGCGTTGCAAACGCAGGGTAACGGCGAGATGCGCGATGTGCTGGTCAAGGTCTATGGGCTCAAAGCTGCCGAAGAAATGGTCATGGTAGGGGAGGCAGGTTCCCAGTTGTGGGGGTTTGTCAGCTCTCCCTCAATCGCTCGCTCCAGTCGAGGCTATCTCAGCTTCTTCGTCAATCGCCGCTGGGTCAGGAGCCCGCTTTTAAGCCGCGCGTTGGAGGATGCCTATCATGGCTTACTCATGACAGGAAAGCATCCTATAGCTGTGCTAAATATCTCCTTGCCATATCAAGATGTCGATGTTAATGTTCACCCCACCAAGAGAGAGGTGAGGTTCCGTAACGAGCGGGAGCTTTTCGCTACTGTTCAAAAGGTGGTGAGAGCGGCTCTTGTGGAGCAGATGCCCGTTCCGCTGGTGCGGAGGCAGCTAAGCCCGATCGCCATGCCCACCTCCCTTGGTGAGGAGCAAGAGGAACGGCCTTGGATGAGGCAGGAGGAGCTATTTGATAGCTCTGTATCAGCTAAGCCAACTTCAAAATCAGCCTTGCCCATTCTGCGTGTCCTCGGCCAGCTATCAGGCACCTATATAATCGCCGAGGGACCGGACGGACTTTATCTCATCGACCAGCACGCTGCCCACGAGCGTGTCCTCTTCGAGAGGGTTCGCATCCAGCGGGCGAGGAGTGAGGTGGAGGTGCAGGGGCTGCTGGAACCTTTGACTATCGAGGTTGCGCCACGCCAGGAAGAGGTCTTGAAAGCTGAAGGAGAGGTTCTCGCTTCTTTTGGCTTCGCCATCGAGCCATTCGGCCAGCTAACCTATCTGTTGCGCGCTGTGCCGGCTGTAGTCAAGGGGGAAACAGCGGCTGAGGCTATTGGCGAGATACTGGACTCCCTTGGTGAGCAAGGGAGTGAAATGGGCCTGGAAGAAAAAATCGCCATCTCTATAGCCTGTCATAGTGCGGTGAAGGCAGGTGACATACTTAGCCTAGAGGAAATGCGAAGCTTGGTGCGAGACATGGAATTGACCGAGTCGCCTCATACCTGTCCTCATGGCAGGCCGACGATGGTCCGCTTTAGTTCCTCACAATTGGAGAGGGAATTCGGCAGAGTTGTGTAGCTGCAAGTAGCTACACCATTATCTTTCGGCCTTATTCGATCCCGAACACCCTCTGGGCGTTGCGGTAGTAGACGTTCTCAAGGACCTCTGGCTTGTAGTCCTGTGATTCCCAGTCGTCATATAGGCGCTGGAAGGTGAAGAATGGGAAGTCTGAACCAAAGAGGAATCTGTTTTTCAGGCGACCGTTGATCTCCCTCTTGATCTCTGGCGGGAAATATCTGGGTAGCCAACCATGTAGGTCATTGTACACGTTGGTCTTATGTAGCATTATCGAGATCATCTCGTTATGGTAGGGCCAGGGGCAGTGGGTTGCGATTACGTTGAGAGAGGGGAAATCGGCTGCCACGTCATCAATATATATGGGGTTCTCCGTTCTCAGGTGTATCCCCATACCCCCAGGCGTGCCTGCGCCGGCTGCGGTGTGCCCCACGCTTATCTTTACCGGTACACCCGCCTCCTGACATAGGTCGTAAAAGGGGTACAGGAACTTGTCGTTTGCCGGAGTACCGGTGAAAAAACCATTGTAGTAGATGCCTGCCGAGTTAAGGTCCTTGATACACCTCTCCAGCTCCCGTATCCATTTGATGATGTTGACGCCGGGAACAGATGAGACCCAAAAGCTATAAACGACATCGGGATAGTCCTTCTTGAGCTGACCGACATAATCGTGTACCGCCATGATTTCTCCGAAGTCTTGCTTGCCGCCTGTTGGCGGCACAAGTATGACTCTAGTCTCGGCTTCCTTAAAACCATTGATCATTTCCTCTTCGCTTTGATAATAGGGGATCTTGGTCTTGAACGAGGCCTCAAAGAACTCCTTGAGTGATAGAGGCCATAACGCCCCCTTCTCCGTGGTCATTTGTGTCTGTACATCGATCACCTTCATCGCATGAACCCTCTTCCTAAAGACTTGATATCAGTGACCCGCTTAAGGGCTCCAATACATTCCAGCGCTGGCATTTATTACTTCACCGGTTACATAACTGGCTTCATAAGAAACTAAGAATAGTATTATATTAGCTATCTCTTCAGGTCTTGCCCCTCTTTTGAAAAGACTCATGTTCTCCATCGCTTGAAGAACCTCTTTGGGATAGACCTTCTCCAGGTATGGATTGGGGACAACCCCTGGCGCAATGGCGTTGGCACGTATATTGTATTGCGCACCCTCCGCAGCGGTGACCCTGGTAAAGCCTGTGATGCCTGCCTTTGCGGTACAGTAAGCGCACTCCCCGATAGGGTTCCCTATGTAAGCATCAACGGAGGCCATATTGACGATGGCCCCGCTTTTCTGGCTTATCATGGTGGGCAGCACAGCCTTGGTACAGAGAAATGTCCCTTTAACACATACATTCATTATCAGGTCCCAGTTCTCCTCCGTTGTATCAACTATTGGCGCGATGATCTCTCTTGCCGCATTGTTGACCAGGATGTCTACTCGGCCAAAGGCATCCAAAGTCTGTTTGACCATGCTTTCAACCTGGTCCCATTTGGATACATCGCAGACGACGCCCATTGCCTTATGACCTTCAGCCTTGAGGCTCTCTGTGACATCTTTGATCCTTCTCTCATGGATATCACTTACTACAACTTTAGCACCTTCCCTCGCCAACGCACGAACTGTGGCTTGCCCTATGCCAGCGCCTGCCGATGCTGTTACAATACCAACTTTACCTGCTAATTTCATCCTCCACCTCCCTTAAGAATGATTTAATTTGCTGCCACTATGCCAGTTTACATCATGTAGATATGGCTAAGTCAATTAAAAAGGGCTTTACTTGTTCTAAACTGTTAGCTGCATGCCATCATGGGCAAAGCGGATGTTGCTCGATTCCAAGGAACAATAGTCGTCGTAGCTGCGATTCCAGTATTCCTCCAGGTGAACAAAGAGAACCTTCTTCGCCTTGATACGTGCTGCCAGTTCCAGGGTCTGTTCAAAGGTATAAAGAGTTTTTCGGGAGATGTGGTCGGTGGGGTACCTGAAACGATGTTTCAGGCCTGTCTCGAATATCCCCGGCTGGATAATTAACAGGTCGGCTTGTTGAACCTCATTACGATGCTCCGGGAACGGCTTGATATCGCAGGGTGCGTATACGACCTTGCGCCCCGATTTCTCGAAGACATAAACAAATGACACTTGTGAGCCTCGGTCAACCGGGATGGCTGTGATTTGAACTTTTCCTATCTGGATATTGTCCTGAAAAATCATGAGCCGAATAAAGCCGCTTTCCTGGTAGAAATCGATCACGGAGCCATATTGTGACCGGATCCCTCTTACCGATTCGCTTAGCTGTTGGGGGAGTAGCAAACAGATCTGTTTTTTTGGATAGGCAAGCCAGGTGCGAAAATCAAGTGTAATCTGCTCTACCACGCGGGAGCCTTCCACATGGTCTGGGTCCAGATGGGTGAAGATGAGGTAATCAACTCGGCGGATGTCCGAGCGGTTCAGCAGTCCAATTATCTCCGACGGCGTGTCGATCAGCAGGTTGATGTCATGAAGAAAAGAAGAGGGGCCAGCTCTGGCATAAGGGATACCCTTCTCCCTGGCTTCCTGGCACACATTACACTGGCAGAGGGGTTTGGGGATGACCATACATCCGCCGGAGCCCAATATGGTCCATTTCATACTATATAAGAAAGTCGGCCTTAGGCGACCGTAGTCTGTTTCTCCTTCTTCTACCGCGCGTGCTTCAAATCGCCGTCAACGGTACCGCGTACTTGCTCTCTCTCTTCGGCAAAGTCGAACCCAGTCCAGATTCCAATGGAGCCGAGTACCGAGTCCTGAGGATGAAACTGGCGAAAGATCTTGAAGTAGTAGGCTGCCTCCTTACTATTAAGAGTCGCCTTTGGATTCTCTGCCACTATGCGTTCATACTCGTCGTCGCTCATCGCGTTCTCAGCTACTCGCTCTCCCAGGCTTTCGCAGCCTGCCCCCTGAGTATATTGAACCTTGTAACGCCATAGTATTTCATCGGGCAGGTAGCCTGTGTCCTCGAAGGCCTTGCGCAGGATCCACTTCTCTATCTTGTCCCCCACATATTCGGACTCGCGGATCTTGAGTTCAGGAGGAATCTTCATGGAAAGGTCAACCAATGCCACGTCCAGGAAAGGAACCCTCAACTCCAGACTGAAGTACATACCCATCCTGTCGGCTCGCTGCAGGTTGATGTTATGCAGGTTGCCTATGCAGCGTCTGGCTTCCGGATTGAGCATGTCCATGGGATAGTGCTTCATGTAATGATAGCCAGTAAACAACTCGTCCGCCCCTTCTCCTGTAAGCACCACGGTAACGTAATCGGCAGCGCACTTACAGGTTAAGAAGCATGGGATGGCGCAACGCACTAGAGAGGGGTCGTAGCTTTCCAACTTGCCGACAACGGTAGGCAGCGCCTCGTAGTAATCCTCCTCGGTGAAGATATATTCGTGATGGGTCGAGCCGATATGTGCTGCTGCGATGCGGGAGGCTTTAAGGTCGTCGCTCTCTTCCCCATTTTCATCTCGCATACCCACCACGAAGGTGTGGAGATGGGGGATTTCGTCAGCGGCGATAGCGGCTACGAGGCTGCTATCCAAGCCACCGCTGCAAAAGGAGCCAACATGGATTTCCTTATCTGACAATAGCCGTTTCTTAACTGCCCAGATTACTGTTTCTCGAATCAGCTTGCAGGTCTCTTCTATATCGGTCAGCAGATGATCTTGAATCTCTGGTACTTCATAATATTGCACGAAACCATCTTTGGGTGTGTAATAGTAACCAGCAGGGAATTCGTGAACCTCTTCCACACCGGCCAGGCTCATAGCTCCCAATTCAGAGGTAAAGTAAAGTTTATCGCCAACATAGCCGTAATAGAGCGGTTTGATCCCAATAGGGTCGCGGGCCAGCATAAAATCATCGCCATCGTATAGAGCAAAGGCGAACATCCCATCCAGTTCTGTTACGCATTCGGGCCCCTTCTCCTGATACAGATGAAGGATAACCTCGGTATCCGACTTGGTCGTAAATTGGTATTTAGAGATCAGATTTTGTCTAAGATCCCAGAAATTATAGATTTCACCATTGCAGATGATCCCCGTTCTCCCACCATTGGTCAGAATAGGCTGATGACCTCCAGCCACATCGACGATAGACAATCTGGTGTGGCCTAAAACGGTGTTATTGAAAACATGTATCCCGCGGTCATTCGGCCCCCGATGGGGCAAAGCATCCAACATGCGATTGATGGTCTTTGTGTCTTTGATCCCGAAACATCCTGCTATACCACACATAAATACCTCCTTTATTTATAAGGTACTGAAGCTTTCTTATGCTTCAGTCTCCCTGCAAGAATTATTGTCCTTTCTTCAAATCTCTATATTCAAGTTATGCCTTCTCCTCTTGGAAAGCATCGAGCACCTTAACGGCATGGAAACCGTCAATGCAATAGGCATCCGCTCCTATCTCGTGGGCATATTCGTCAGATACCGCTGCTCCACCAATGAGAATCTTTACCTTGTTTCTGAGGCCATTCTCTTTCAGCGCTTCAATTACCGCTCCCATGTTCACCATTGTAGTGGTCAGCAAAGCGGAAAGCCCGAGGTAATCGGGTTTTTCATCTCTGACGGTCTGCACGATCTTTTCTATTGGTACATCTATACCCAGATCCTGTACCTCGTAACCCGCTCCTCTGAGCAAGATGGCGACGATATTCTTGCCGATATCATGGATATCTCCCTTGACTGTGCCTATGGCGAATTTCCCTTTAGTGTCAATATTAGAGGCCTCGAGAAGTGGTTTTAAAATATCCATAGCTGCGCCCACTGCCTCAGCAGAGGCCAACATGTCAGGGATGAAGTACTCCTTTGAAGCATATTTCTCTCCGACGACCTCCATCCCTCCAGTCAATCCTTGGGTGATTATTACGTCCGGAGGAATATTGTTATCCAACGCCGACTGCGTCAACTCTACCACCCCGGGTGTTCCTGTTAGGTCTTCATCTATTCCTTCATCCTCCAGTGATTTTCTTCCCTGTATGACATTTTCCTTAAGCTGGGCAATAATATCTTCGCTCATTGCTATCTCCCCTCTTCATATACGTTTAACCTTGGCAATAGGCCAGGTATTTCTTGGAATATCTTGGAAGTGGTAGCTGGGTCTATATGCTCCACCGGTTTTGCCAGCAGCTCGTTCATCCTCTCGTAGGCGAGGGCAAATACACTATCGCTTTCCCCATCCCCTTCAAAGGGATAAGGTGCTGAGATTTCACCACTACGCATCACCGGGCGGATGTAGCGAATGTACAGCTTCTGTGGTGTGGCGACCACTTCTCTTATCTGTTTGAGGATTTCAGCAATTTGTGTTTCGTCGATACGAGGCGGCCTCAAGAAGAACTTAATCATCTGGAAATGTGCATCGTCCAGAACAGCCTGCAGTAGAGAGAAAACGGAATTGCAATCTAGAAGACCGTATGCACAATGCAGGTACTGGGGCCCGCTCATGGTGACCAGTATATCTGAGAAAAGCCTCTCTATCGATGCTTGTTGTCCTGGTGTCTTGGTATCACAGACACCGGATGTAGAATAGTTGGGTATGTTGTAGAGTCGTGCCATTTGAACGCAGTCGATGTTGTACTGGCTGGTTTCAATAGAACCGTAGGAATCGCCAAGGGTGTCCATCCGCGCTCTTACCGGCACGCTCCCGTAGATGACCGGTGTTCCCTTGGTTACCAACTGACTTAATGTTATGCCCGCCAGAACTTCGGCGTTTATCTGCGCCATTATGCCTACTTCCTTGATAGGAGCGGTGCTGCCGGCCTGAGGCGAGGAGGAAACTACGATGGGCAATCCTCTCCTGCATACATCAATGAAAGTGTCAGTTGTGTCATCGACAAATTGCAGGGGACTCTTAACTAAACAGGTAATAAAGGAAATGATGGGATTATCATGAAGTTCCTCTTCACCTCCTACGATTAGCTTTGCCATATTCACCACGTTGTCCATCTGTTTCAGGTTGGTTAGCCCCGCCATAAAGTGCTTGGTGGTGTTGTTCAAGGAGGCGAAGAACTTGTTGACATCTTTATTATCTTCTGTAATGTCTTTGTCTTGGATATTTACGGTACGGATATAGGCATCCAGAGTGTCCAAGTGTTCACAGACATGTGCTGACTGGCACAGATCGGCGACTGTCGCACGTCGCGGGTGAAATTCTGGCACCTGAATCTCAGTATTAGGGTCGGATTTCTTGATATAAGTCGGAAAGTCAACGTCTAGCCATATATTAGTCTCTGAGCCAGAAACAAAGTACACCCTTGGCTCGTCACCCTTCATTATTAGGGTATTATCTGGATTCCTTGCGCCCAATTTGACTGTCTTAGGCGCACTCTCGATGGCATCGGTTACAAGTTTCTCCGGGATTTTAATATGCCAGCAAGGAAGGTCACTGGGGGAAACCGTCGTAACCTCAGCTCCGTTGCTATGGAACATTTCCGCAGCTTCTTTGTTGAAACACATCAACCCAGGATCAGTCAAGATCTCTATAGAGGCCTGGTGAATCCGTGTTACTTGCTCCTTGTTCATCCTTTCATAGGGTGTATCAATTAGAATTCCTTCTCTAGGCATTTTCTCCCTCCTAAGCTAAACTATCAATTGATGTTGTAACGACATAGCATTTACTTTAATCTACCAGGATACCCTTCCTGTGAGCCCTGATGAATCCTTTACATGCGATATCTTTTCCAGTTAGCAAATCGGCAACCTTGACCAAGCTCATCAATTTAGCGTCGAGGGGGTCCAGGATTGCAGCGTCTAGCCCGGCATAGGCTGCCATCAGCAGAAATGCTCGGTTAATCAAAGCTCTACTGGGTAGGCCAAATGAAATGTTGCTAAGCCCCGCAACAGTCTTAGCGGCTGGATAACGGGACTTAATCTGCTCGATAGTCTTTAGCGTAATAATCGCTTGACTAGAATCCACAGAAATAGGGATCACCAGGGGGTCAAAGAATACCTGCTCCTCCTTGACGCCCAGCCTAGCCAGGTGCGTCATTATCAGTTCACTGGCGGCCAGCCTCTCCTCAACAGTGCCAGGTATGCCCCCTTCTCCTGTAACTAGAGCAACCAGCGATGTTTGGTGATCTGCTGCAAAACGACCGATAATTTCTAGTCTCTCGGGCTCGGCATTGACTGAGTTGATCATTGCCGTGTCACCACGATATTTGCGCAGGGCAGCCTGTATAATATCCGGGTCATCGCTGTCAATGACAAGGGGCCTGTCGGTGGCTCCTTGCACCACCTCTATCAGCCACTCCATTGTAGCTGTGGCGTTTTCCCTGATATCCCGGCCAACACCAGCATTTACGTCGATGGAATCAGCCCCAGCATTGGCCTGAGATTTGGCAAGGTTCGCTAGGAATTCCTCGTCTTTGTTAGCTATAGCCTGTCCCACGGACTTGTTCGATGCATTGATTCTTTCGCCAATTACCAACATGTTACGTCACCTTATTATTCTATTATGCCTGGTATCCCATCGATTACCTTCTGACGTATGTCCTGTGGCATCCGATAGCCAGGAGCGGCGAGGATCTCCTCATCCTTAGTCTTGGCCCTAGCGGCAGTGTCCCGTTTACCCTGAGCCTGCCAACCTTCCAGATGCTCCCTGTCACTCAGCGTAGGCTGGTAATGCTCGGTGCGCATGTGTTTCCGGGTGTGCTTGTTATAAACAAAATGCCCTCCGGGGCCCACCTCCTTGATGAGGTTAAAAGCCAACGTATCCTCGTTCACCTTTATACCCTCCACTGCTCGCATCACCATTCCAAGTATCTCGTTATCCACCACATACTTTTCAAGGCTCACACTGAGGGCGAAATCGAGTAGGCCTGCGGCGTCGTGGATGAAGTTGGCTCCACCAAGGGCGCAGAGAAGGTTGGATAGCGCCGATTCATAGCCGCACTGAGCATCGACGGTTTTGGCGTCGGACATGCCTGCGGTGGCATAGAACGGGAGTTTATAGAATCGGGCCATTTGGGCGCCAGCGGTGTTGAGGAGCCCCATCTCGATGCACCCGGTGATGTACTTCAGGTCGCGGAAGTCGTTGCTCGAGGCTACGGAGCCGAAGATGGCTGGCGTGCCAGGATTGACTAATTGTGTGAGGCATACCTCGGCAAGTGAGTCTACAGTCTGGACGACAACATTGCCAGCCAGGGTCACTGGAGAAGTGGAACCGCATAAGGGCTCCGCTGGGAGGGCTGCCGGAATGCCAGCCTCAGCAACAGTCACAATCATGTCGCCGTATTCCTTGTCTATCATCAATGGGCTGATGGCGCATAGTATCATAGAGATAAAGGGCTCCTGGCGTAGCTTCTCTGGCGAGCCAGCGATGATTTCCGCCATACGGAGCACCTGCTGGACGCCCTCATGGGTATAAACCCCTCCCATGACATGCTTGGTGGTATTGTCCAGGCCGGCAAAGAAGCGGTTAACATCCACGTTCTCTATCGAAACATCGCTGGGATATGTGGGGAGCAGGAAGAAATGGATGTTTTCCAGTCCGTCGACGAGCTTGGCGATCGTCTTCAAGTCTTGGAGGGTGGCCCGCCGCCTCTCTCCCGAGGTCCCGTCGATGATATTAAGGGCGGTGCCACCGGTGCCAGCGTATACTCGGGCTCCACCCAGATTTAGGTTGTGCTTTGGCTGGCGGCCGTAAAGGGTGACTTCTGAGGGTGCTGTCTTGATAAGGTCGAGGATTGTCTCTCGGGGCAGTCGTACTACGCAACCGTCGACTTCAGCCCCATCGGCATCCCGGAAGAATTCTAGTGCTTTATCTGAGTTTACTTGAAAGCCCACCTCCTCGAATACCCTCATTGCGGTATCGTGGATTTGGGCTATATCATTTTCGGTCAGCGGCTTGTAGCTACCGCCTTCTAGTCCCTTCCTGACCATATCACCTCCGGCTGGAACAGTCCTTCCTAGTGCAGAAGCGGCAAGGTGTAAGCCTTATCCGGTTCCTGTCTCCCCACCCCAGGCCGATCAAGCCGGAGATTGATTTATGAGGTGTCATAAGGCAGTCCTCGGAGAGTTCTATTCCCGTTTGAGTAGAATCCATAACCTTAAAAATAGCCCTCTGCTCGGTGATATCCCAGTCGCAATATCCTGGACTGTAGCGTAGCGTTATCTCCGCGCCTTCGGATTTAGCCATCTCTTGGACCTTATCTTGGAGACAGGAAGCGGCGTTATCTGCCGCCAGCGACCCGATGGCATCGAGGATGGTACCCTTCAACACCTCCCCCTGTTCCATTAGTTGACCAACTCTGCTCTCCAGACCATCGCCGATGCTGGATACAAAAACGGCCGCCTGCTGACAGGGGGCAAGCGCCCAACTCAATACGTCACTGGTTACGGTTATCCTTATGCCATTTTCCAGGACGACCCTGGGGGATGCGACCTCCTTTATATCCATAAACTGATAAAAGCACGATGGCTGGATGAGATCGTTGGCCTTATCTATCTTCTCATCTATCAGCGATGAAATCGATGCTTTGGGTCCTCGACCCTTACGGTAACCGAGAAGGTGGCATACCTCATCTTTATCTATGTTTATATCTAAGTCTCTGATCGCTTCGACCATGGAACTGTCACTCCTTTCCCTTCGGCACACGCGTTCTCATAACAGGTCACGATGGCACTGCTTGAGCATGACTGCAATAGCACTAGGTAACGAGTTTCCTCAGCTTGGGATGTCAGGTTGGCTATACATACCTGTTATGTCAGGGGAGCCATTTCCTTTGTCCCGCTGAGCTGCCTTCATTTTGGAGGTCGCTCTGAGGCCTCATAGAGGCTCCAGTGAGGAACTTCTTTGGTGGAGAGAAAAGAAGTTTAATCCGAGGGAATCCTCAAGTGTGAGGAGAAGACAGGATGACCGAATAACGAACCGCGGTTTTAAATTCAACAAAACTAACGAATCCGACCCCCATATTCAAATTGAATATGTCTCCTTTCAAACTATATCTTCTCTAATTAACCTCGGTTCTTGTCTCACTTTATACTAATATGAAGGGTCTGTCAAGTTTTTGTCCGCTCTCTTTGCCACTTTAGCTACGCTTGGGAGTGTGGGAATGAAAATAAAAAACCGCTCTGGATTTTCAAAAAACCACACTAAGGCCTCTGATTCTTAATAGCACCATTTTGATGGTAGTGAGGCTAGATTATCTACCGAGCTTTGGTAGCGAAGGTTTTAGTTGTATGTAGTAGCCAAAAGGGTGTAGGCAGCCTGGGGGGATTGACGCTAACGTAGTATGCCTATATCATACATGCCGACGCCGATGAAGGACGCCGATTGCCTAATTATAGATTAATACTTACGATTTGATCCCGAGAAAGGAGATTGCGAAATGTCATACGAGATGATACTGGCGGAAACAGAGGGGCGTGTGGGAATCATCACCTTCAACCGTCCAGAAAGGCGGAATGCCATGCACGCGATTATGGGCGCGGAGATACGCGACCAGATCGAGGCGTGGAACTCCGACCCTGGCATCGGCGCTATCATCCTTACCGGTGCCGGGCAGGCATTCTGTGCTGGCGCTGATGTCGGCGGCTGGAAGCAAGGCATTGAGAAGGGTGAAGGGGGAGAGGAGTCGGTTGACCGGTATCGACGTGATGAGTCGTGGGTGCTGTTCTTTCATCGCTCAAAGCCCGTCATCTGCGCCATCAACGGCGCCTCTATCGGGATGGGACTTACCATTACACTGCCATGCGACGTACGTATCGCTTCCGAACAGGCGCGCCTCTCCATGCGCTTCGTCCGCATAGGCGTTCTACCGGAGTTGAATAGTACGCACTTACTGGCGCATATCGTCGGGATGGGGCAGGCAATGGAGTTGATGCTGAGTGGAAAGACAATCAGCGGAGAAGAAGCGGCGCGCATCGGACTGGTGAACCGCGTGGTGCCCCATGACAAACTGATGGAGGAGGCCCTCGCTACCGCTCAGGATATTGCCTTCAACCCGACCGAGTCGTTGATGGCCATTAAGAAGCTGGCATGGCAGAACCTCGATGAGGGCGACATCATGACCATACATGAGCGAGAGCGGCAGGAGTTCCAGGCGGCGATGGACCGGCCGGCGTTTAAGGAGGCAGTCAGCGCCTTCACGGAGAAGCGACAGCCCGACTTCCACAAGTCGCAATAAGGATGAATGGCGAGCCATGAGTTGAAATGGCGCGGTCTTTCACCTTGTTGCCATGGTAAGGCAAATAGATAACAGCTCCTTTCCTCATTGTCGGCATATGGCCAGTTATGGCCGCCGTAGGACCAACAGTCCTGAAAATAATCGTAGTTGACAAACCACAGAGGAGGCTTTCTAAATGGCTCAACTCAAACACCTTTTCAAACCCATCAGGATAGGCTCCATGGAGGTGAAGAACAGGGTGGTGATGTCTGGAATGTCTACGACTTTTGGATTGGATGCCAATGGATACGTGACACCACAGCTTATCGAATACTTCGTCGATAGGGCGCGGGGGCAGCCGGGCATGATAATTCTTGCCAGTGCCATAGCGCATCCTTCGGGGTTTCCTGCCCCGAGCAGTCCATTCAAGTTTCCCAACGTCTTCGATGACGGGGCGTTGCCTAGCCTGGAACAGTTGGTCAGGGCGGTGCACCAATTCGATGTGAGATTCGGCGTGCAATTGACTCACTACGGGGTTCTCGCCGATCCACCTGCGGTTCCGTGGGTGGCGCCCTGGATGGTGGCGTTGGGATATAAGGCAACTGCAATGAGTACGGAGCAAATACAACAATGCTTCGAGGGCTATGCTGAGTCGGCGCATCGGTGCATACGTGCTGGATTCGATTTCGTGGAGATTGAAGCGGCTCATCCCCCAGCACTCGTAAGCTCATTGCTGAGTCCTTATCAGAACAGCAGAACTGATGAATACGGAGGCAGTTTCGAGAACAGGACACGCTTTCTGCTTGAGGTCATACGGGCAACAAGGCAGAGGGTCGGCAGGAAAGTCACGTTGGGCATGCGGACAATGTGCGATGAAGGTGTTGGGGAACAGGGATGGACGACGGCGGACCTGTTCAGGCTGGCTCCGATCGTCGAGAAGGAAGGCGTAGACTACCTGAGCCTGGCATTGGGTAACGAGTTTGAGACGATACATCTCGTCTATCCATCTATCTATGAACCCCAGGGAGCCTTTGTTCACCTGGCTGATGAGCTCAAGACGCATGTTCGCATTCCAGTGATAACAGCGGGGAGGATCAAGAACCCGGTCATGGCTGATCAGATAGTAAAGGATGGGAAGGCAGACTTGGTCATAATGGCCAGGGCCCACCTGGCTGACCCCGAAATAGTGGACAAGGCAAGAAAGGGAGCTATAGCCGACATAAGACCGTGCTTGGCATGCTGCCTGGGCTGTGCCGACCAGTACATGAAGGGTCGAGATGCAAGTTGCGCGGTGAACCCACGTGTAGGCAGAGAGTACGCCTTCAAGGACATAGAGGGCGAGAAGAAAGCTACGGCAAAGAAAGTGCTGGTCGCTGGAGCTGGGCCAGCAGGACTGGAAGCCGCTAGACGCGCGGCTTTTGCCGGACACAAGGTAGTACTATGTGAGACTAGAGGCTGGATAGGGGGACAGCTTCGACTGGCGAGTATGATGCCAAAGCGCGAGGAAATGGGTGACATCCTCCCCTGGTATGAACGGCAGATAAATAAGCTGGGTGTGGAGATTCGCCTGAATACTACAGTTGACGAAAACCTATTAAATGCAATCAAAGCCGATGTTCTTGTGATTGCTACCGGAAGCTTGCCCATAGTACCACTGGGATTCGTCGTCGGGTTGGAAAATATAAGGAACATCGGGGTGCTGATGATTGACGAGCTCCTCGAAGATGAGAGACTGACAGGGGATACAGTGCTCATTCTCGGAGGGGGAGACCACATGGGGTTGCAGTTGGCGGACTACCTGTCTGAACGGGGCGCTCGGGTGTATGTTGTGGAAAGCGGGTGGGCTTTTGGTACCAAAATGACCAGCATGGACCGGCCCCGCATAGATGAAAGACTGACGACCGCAGGTGTGACAAAATACCCGGGAGTTGAGCGGATTGAGATCCTTGCCCATGACGATGTTTGGATGGTGAGCGCCTCCGGCAAACAAAGGCTACCGGATATCGACACGATAGTGTTTGCTAAAGGTAGACGCCCGAACAGATTCATAGCAGAGATTGCCGAGAAGAAGGGCATTGAAATCCACATCGTCGGGGATGCTAGCGGGGTGGATCATGAGGATCAGGGCACGGTGCAGGCTGCTATAGCCGCCGGCTATGATGCTGGACGCCAGATTTGACCAGGTCGAATAGGAACGATCAGCTTTTAGCTATTTAACTACAATCTCAAAATCATATAGAATAAAAGAGGAGACCACTTCTAGTCCATTAACGTCGTGAACATAGATCATAGAAAAGAAGCGCCAGCCGTGTAAAGCTGGCGCTTCCAAATTTCGGATTGGTGGGGACGGGAGAGAGTCGAACTCTATGCCACCGAAATTGTCTTCAACAACCTTGGAGAACGGCGTGGTTTGACTCTGCTGTACCAGTAGCTTTGGCCAATAAAATGTTTAGATCAGTGACTTATCACGTCTCATTTGAGCCAGGGATATTTATCTACTCCGAGGGAATCGAGATTCTCAGCGACAACCATTTTATATTCGTAGATTTGCTAAAGTTTGTTCTCCTTCAGCAAATTCACAGAAATCGTCGCCGAAATGGTACTAATGACTGCTGCACATGGCAACGTAGCCCAGGTTGCTTTGCTTAAATCTGGCACTCGTGATTTATTCCTTGCTGGTCTCTATGAAATCCAATGCGATGGAGTTCATGCAATAGCGAAGCCCTGTAGGTGGTGGGCCGTCATCAAATACATGTCCAAGATGCGCACCACACCTAAGGCACATAACCTCGGTCCTTACTATACCGCCGCCAGTATCCAGTGCTGTTTCAATAGCGTGTTCTGAAATTGGAGTCCAGAAGCTCGGCCAACCCGTGCCAGAATCGTACTTCGTTTTTGAACTGAACAGTTCATTGCCACAGCACACGCAGTTGTATATACCATTTCCTTTGAAGTCATGATATTTGCCGGTAAACGGTGGTTCAGTTCCCTTTCCACGCGTAACCTCATATTGCTCTGGTGTGAGCAGTTGCCGCCATTCCTCATCGCTTTTAACAAACCTGTCGAGCATATCCTCTCCTTCTTGCTTTGCCTGCCAGTTATAGGCTGCTGGCCACACTTTGCCAGCGCAGGCAAGCGCAAAGCATAGCAATAATATTATAATCGAAGTCACGAATCGGTGGTCAAACTAAGGTTTCTGAAAAAAGACGGCCCAAATAGAAGGGGAGGCTGCTTCGAGGTCGAGCAACATCATCACCAAAGCTCAATCTAAATCAAAAAGCGCTAGCCTTGAATAGGTGACACTACTTTACATAACAACAGGACGGGGGAGAGTTTAACTCACCGTCCAGAAGAGGGCCAACCAGTATGTACTACAGGTTTATTCGGCTCTTCGTACTCCTCAGATGTACCCGTTGCGGGAGAATCCATCCGGTTTACTGAGACGGGGGCTTTGCCGCCGCCCTGCGTTCCAAGAACACGAAGTTAGTAGACTTTTCCCAGTACCCTTCGTATATAATAAGCTCCGGATGGAGGTCTAGAGAGGCAAAATCTTTGACCTGCAGTGTTTGTTCGCTAGAGAAAGGGTCATAGATGCGGATGAAAGTCACTGGCTTGCCATCCCGAAAGCCCACCTTTAGCAGGGATCGGAGGCCTTTTAAACTCTCTGATGCTATCTTGAGAGTGTTGACCAAATACCACTGAGCCGACCAGGGTATATCTTTGGGTCCCTCTCCACTAAGCCATAACCAGTCCATGCCTTCTCCACTGAGCGCTAAGCCTGTATTCATTATTATAATGAAATCGTTTATATTATAATAGGTTTTGGACTGGCTATGAGAGTATCCTTATGTCTACATACAAAGCCTGACAATCAAGGAGCTCCAGCCGTCTGAGATAGGAGGTTTCGATGGTCCCTGAATTTGTTAACCGTTTAATTGAAAACATAAAGAGCGTCATAGTGGCTAAGCAAGAGGTACTTGAGTTAGCCCTGGTGGCTGTGCTTTGTGAGGGGCATATCCTGATTGAGGATGTGCCTGGCATTGGTAAGACTACCCTGGCTAAGACCCTGGCTCGCTCTCTCGGAGGCAGTTTCCACCGTATTCAGTGTACCCCTGACCTTCTACCTTCAGATATTACGGGTATACATTTCTTTAACCAGAAGACCTCCGAGTTTGAGTTTCGCCCCGGTCCGGTGATAGCCAATATTGTCCTGGTGGATGAAATAAACCGAGCTACACCCCGTACCCAGTCCAGCCTGCTGGAATCTATGCAAGAGAAGCAGGTAACAGTGGATGGGGTTACTATGCCCCTCCCCCAACCATTTATGGTCATCGCCACTCAGAACCCAGTAGAGCTACAGGGCACCTTTCCTCTACCCGAAGCCCAGCTAGACCGCTTCTTGCTTAAACTGGTGCTGGGCTATCCCCATCCGGGGGATGAAGATATTATGCTCCTCCGCTTTGAGCGGTCTAACCCTCTGGAGGTACTTTCCGCTGTAACGTCGGCGTCCGAAATAATGGACATCAAGCGGCAGGTTCAGGAGATATATGTGGAGCCTTCAGTACGGCACTACATCCTGGAGGTTATCGGGAAGACCCGCGCTAACCCATCCATTGCGCTCGGCGGTAGCCCCCGAGCCAGCCTGGCCCTCTACCGTTCCTGCCAGGCCCTGGCTCTTATTCAGGGACGAGATTTCGTGCTTCCCGATGATGTTAAGCAACTAGCAATGCCGGTATTGGGGCACCGTCTTATCCTGAGCACGGAAGCTTATCTCCATGATACCAGCAAGGAGAAACTGATTGAAGATATCCTTTCTTCCCTCCCTGTCCCGGTGGAAGAGTAGAGCGCCGGACAAAGTTATCGTCAGCTTGGGTTACCCAGCTATCTTCCACTGGGCGATCCTGGCAGTTCTGCTTGGAGTGCTTATCTTTGCGGCTTTTGAGCAAATGGTTCCTCTACTGGCCACGACGTCGTTCCTGCTGGTACTGCCTTTCCTGTCCCGGTTTTGGAGCCGGTATGCCCTGCGGAGCTTATCGGTCGCGGTAAGCACCAGCCATAGCCGTGCTTTCCCAGGAGAGGAAGTAGAGCTTACCTTTGAACTGATCAACAAGTGGTCACCCCTTCCGTGGTTGGAAATAGAGATGGAGCTGCCATATCGCCTAACCACAGGTAAAAGGTCTCTTAGCCCCTACACCCGGACACGGCTGCGCTGGGTTACTGCTCTCTTGCCCGGGCAGGTCATCACGTGGAAGCACACTCTGGAAGCCAAAAGCAGAGGGGACTACCGGTTGGGGCTGCCCCGACTGCGCTCAGGAGATATGTTCGGGATTTTCCCTAAGGAGCTGGTCCTGACTCGCTTCGAGAGCCTGCTTGTTTACCCCCAGATATTTCCACTGAGTAAGCTGAATCTGCCATTAAGAGATCTCTTTGGGGAAAAGGTAGGTTCCAGGAGCATCTACGAGGATGTCAGTCGGGTGGCGGGAGCCCGCGACTACCGTTATGATGACTCCTTCAAACACATTCACTGGAAAGCCAGTGCTGCTCACAATAAGCTACAAACCCGGCAGTACGAGTCCAGCACTAGCCTCAGCCTACTCCTCATCCTGGATGTACATAGCTTTCCGGAAGAAGATGAAGAATTTGAGCGTGCTGTGAGCACGGTAGCCTCCCTGGCTTACGAAGCCCATCGGCGGGAGTTTGCGGTGGGACTGATAACTAACAGTGAGCCGCAGGTGCATATTGCGATAGGAAGTGGGCAGAACCAGCTACTGCAAATATTGGAAGCCCTGGCGCGAATCACTGCTAAGTCACAGATACCTATTTACGAGCAGATGGGTGAATTCCGACCATTCTTGCCTATGGGAGCTACGTTGGTGGTGGTTACCCGCACCACAACGCCCACCCTAACCAGCCTGGCTTGCCAGCTTGAGCAGGATGGCCATTCGCTCCTCTTGGTTAGTATAGAACAGACTACAGGTCAGGAGAGACCTGATATTGCCTCGCTCAACGGAAGGGCTTACTCATGAGACTCACTCGACTATCCGTGCTGTTCTATATTATCTTTCTGGCAATGGAGTTGAGCTACCTATATCTTCTGGCATCGCTGCTAGGCGGACCTATCTATACTATTATCCTCATGTTGCTCCTTTATCCCCTTGCTCTCCTCCTTAAGCTTACTCTGCCCCGGTCAGCCTTTCCGCATCGGCTGAGGTTCACCCTGGAAGTAGTTCTGGTCACCTTAGTGATACTGCTGGTCGTGGGAGAGCGATTGGCTACAAGCCTGGCGGCAGGGCAAGCAGATATCCTCGGCATTATTCTGCGTATGGGCTTCTGCGGACTTACCTGGGGTCTGGGACATACCGTGCCTCACGAAGAGGTGAAATATTCTAGCATCGCCTTACGTCTCCAGATAGGCATTATAGCTGTGCTGGTGTTTTCGCAACTCGCGGGCAGTGTACCGCCTGTGTTCTTATTCTTTCTGCTGGCTCCGCTGGCTTTGTTTCTTGCACGCTGGACAAGCTCATTCTCCCGTGGAGCAACCGCACTACGCTCTCCTAACCTGAGCCACTTGCTCCTCGCCGGAGCAAGCGTGATGGTGCCAGGCACGGCGCTAATTCTACTCCTCTCCCCAGGTGTGGCTCATTCTATCGTAGACTGGCTGGGGAATATCTCCACGAATTTATCGGACTGGGTGGATTCTCAGCAAAAAGCAGCGGCCAACATGACCAGCAACTTCAAATTCGAATTTGGCTGCTGTATGCCCCCGAAGGGCGATTTAATGCCCCCGGAAGACGGTGGCGGGCTAATGCCCCCTGGCACATCTATGCCTCCTCCACCCGAGGGAGGGGCCGGGATAAGCCCCGTGGTCATCTGGATTATCGCCTTTGTCATCTTTTTAGCGATAGTAGCCCTCATCGCCTTTGTGCTGATAAGACACAGAGCCAGGCGTAAGGCTCGTCCCATAGAGCCAGTCCAGTTCCAGGTTCGGATGATCTCCTCGGATATGCTCCGCAGTCTGTTATCCCTCTTTCCTCAGCTACTTAAGAAGATTTGGCTTTGGCTAACATCACTCTTCCGCAGATTGAAGAGGCAACCCAAACCGTCGGAAGAGACCTTAATATCTATTCGAGCCCTCTACCGTAATCTTTTGCGCTGGGCAGCCAGGCAGGGGGTAGCTCGCGCTCCCGCGCAGACCCCCCTGGAGCACCTGAGGCTGCTGGAACAGAGGTTTCCCCAGCACCAATACGTTTTGAAAAAGATTACTGAGGCGTACCTGCTGGCTCGCTACAGCCAGAAGCACGTATCTCGCGAGGAATTTGATAGCGCAAAAGAAGCCTGGCAGATGGTGGTGGCTTATCATACCCGCTTGCGGTTCAGGACCTGATTGCCCAGCAGTAAGCCTACGGAGCATTACCCAGTCCTATTTGTCTCATTAGCGTAAGAATCTTATGAAGTTTGCCCAAATGGACGGGGATATCATTTCGGAACCTATCTACGGCATCCTCGAATATTCATCCAAATAGAAAAACGCTAGCCGCAAAAGGCTAGCGTTGTTAATACCAAATGGTGGAGGCGGGGGAGGCCCCATCTCTATCGTACCGAAATTATTATCCACAGTCTCAAAGAACGACGGGCTTTAGTAGTGGCGTTTAATTAGCTAAGCAGCAGAAACTCATTGTACTTAGTTTGATCAAGCTGATTTCGCACAAAAATCTGGAAGTTAGTGAAGTCTACCTAAGTGTTATTTGGAGACAGCCACCACAAAAGGCGAAACTGTTAAGCCTGTGTTGAATATATTTATGGCTCCGGACCTCCGTCATATGTTAAAGTTTTACACCCTCGGCCACGGATCGCCCCAACTCCGTGTGGGCCTTAGTTAGGTTCTCAATCTCTCGCTGTTGGATAGGTTTGTCAACATGCATAAGATCGGCGATGAGATTATCTATCAGATGTTCTTGATCCATCTTACTTAAGGAAAGGTATCGCTCTCCAGCTTGTGCGAAATCATTCGTTATGCTAATCTTCCGACGAGTCACTTCTCCCTCAAGCCGGTATGAGCGCGGGGTGCCCTCCTCAGGAGCCTCCCCAGACATATCACCAGCGATGCTACTGGGCTCGTAGCTAACCGGACCACTGAACTCCCCAATCTGCATGGCTCCATCGCGCTGATTATTGATAGCCTCTACAAGAGGGCGGTTGATGGGAAGTTGCAGGTAATTGGCTCCCAACCGATGGCGCTGAGTATCAGCGTAGGAGAATGATCGACCCTGGAGCAGCTTGTCAGCCGAAAACTCAATTCCTGGAACAATACTGGCGGGGCAGAAAGCTGCCTGCTCCACTTCGGCGAAGAAGTTCTCCGGGTTACGGTTGAGCACCATTTTACCCACCGGCATCAGCGGGAACTTGTCCTCCGACCAGGTCTTTGTGGGGTCCAGTGGGTCAAAATTCTGTTTCAGTTCGTCGGCGATATCCATCAATTGGACGTTAAGTTCATACTCAACTTCTTGGCCAATGGCGATCGTGTCATAAAGATCACGGGTAAGATAATCGGGGTCGTCACCGGCCAACCGGGTTGCTTCATGACGGTCAAGGTTCTGCACACCCAGTTTCGGTTTCCAGTGGTACTTCACATATACAGCTTTGCCTTCGGCGTTCACCCACACATAGGTATTGACGCCAAAACCCTCCTGCATCCTGTAACTTTTCGGCGTGCCACGGTCGGAAAAAAGCCAGGTAATCATGTGGGTTGATTCCGGTGTCAGGGATATGAAATCCCAGAAGCGGTTATGTGCTGAAGAGGCTGATGGTATATTGGTATCTGGCGCACCTTTGAAGGCGTGAACCATATCGGGAAACTTGATGGCGTCTCGGATGAAAAACACGGGGAGATTGTTCCCAACCAAGTCGTAGTTGCCATCCTCGGTATAGAACTTGACGGCAAAGCCTCGGGGATCCCGTACCGTATCTGACGAGCCCCGCCCTCCAGTGACAGTCGAAAACCGCACGAACACAGGGGTCTTTATTGCTGGATCCTGAATAAATTTCGCCTTGGTATAAGGCTTCATGATCTTGTAAACCTGGAAGTAGCCATATGCTCCTGCTCCCTTTGCGTGGACAACCCTCTCGGGGATGCGTTCCCTGTCAAAATGAGCCATCTTCTCAATAAATTGGATATCCTGTAACAGTACTGGACCGCGTTCGCCGATGGTCAAAGAGTTCTGATTATCAGTAACGGGTACACCCTGATTCGTTGTTAGATGTCTTTTTTTCATGATACCCTCCTTATATTATAGTTTGGTGAAAATACACTTTCGTTCAGAATGTCAGTCTCCAACCAACTCCCTTACGTTTCTATTCTTTACAATTTGGCCTATCATACCTAAGAATCACTTCACCTACCTTCGGCTTCCCTTTTGATCTTTTCGAGCCTCTTGGAGTAATCTGGAAATTCATTGAGATGAGCCAAAGCAATTTTCCCGGTCATCATAGGATCATCATTAGTAACATTGGTATATGGATCAACCAGACCATGCTCGAGCTTCACATCAAGGCCAATCCTATATTGCTCAACATCGAACTTGCTCCAATCGATACCTAGGGCATCGCCAATTTGTCTAGCTTCTTCACTTATAAAAGCCTTTCGATTTGCCATATCCCCCCCAGAATAACAGCATAAACATGTTCTACATTTATTGCTAGTGTGTATGGAAGTAATTTTCGTAGAGAGGGGATTTTCGCACCTATTTAGGGATTTGTCAATAGAAAGCTGTAAAGCACATGGGAGGCCGCTTCGAAGTCGCTCTACATCGTCACCAAAACCGAGTGTAAATAGAGAAAGCGCTAGCCATTACAGCTGGTGGCCGATGTTTTCTGGCGGAGGCGGGAGGGGTCTTATCTATTGGAGCCCCCTTAGGGGGATAGACAGCAAAAGGTGTGGTAGCTTGTAACCACAGCATATGTTAGAATGCAGTCCCTTTCGGCGGATTACACGGACTCTGAGTTCGCTTATGTCGGTGTCAGCCGAAGTTATGGAATAGTCACAATTACTATATTGAAAGAAATCATTGAAGGAGGAACTTATGGAACACAAATTACCAGAGTTACCCTATGCCAGTGATTCACTAGTACCTCATATTTCCGCGGAGACCATTGAATACCATTACGGAAAGCACCACAAGGCATACGTCGACAACCTGAACAGACTGATCCGAGACACCGAATTGGAGAACATGTCACTGGAAGAGATCGTCCAGAACTCGTCCGGCGGCACCTTCAACAATGCGGCACAGGTATGGAACAACACCTTCTACTGGAATTGCCTCTCACCCAAAGGAGGTGGCGAACCCACTGGAGAGATTGCCATCGCCATTATTAAGAGCTTTGGTTCATTTGAAGAATTCAAAGGGAAATTCACCAATGCTGCTGTTACCCTATTTGGCTCCGGGTGGACCTGGCTTATAAAGAATGCTGACGGCAGTCTTTCAGTCGAAACTACGAGCAACGCTGGAACCCCGCTGAAAGAGGGAAAGAAGGCCCTGCTCACATGTGATGTATGGGAACATGACTATTACATCGATTACAGAAATGCCAGAGCGAAATACGTCGAAGCATTCTGGGGACTGGTGAATTGGGATTTCGTAGCGGCAAACTTCGAATAGTAATCCAGCAGGAGTTCAGCCCGGTCTCGAGAGCGATGAATAGGGTTTAAGTAGCCATATGATTTAAAAAACGTTGGTAAGTCATCAAGTCACCGGAAATGAGGTGCCGTAATAACAGATGGGCCAACTATAGAATCTGTGGTTCCTATATCGAAGAATGAGCCGTTGATGGGAATAAACAAAGGAGCACTAGATGGGTAACATGATCGAAGTTGGCATAAGCGGCGAGCTCGAAAATGGGACTATGAAAGAGGTTTTGGTTGAAGGGCGTGAAATCCTTATAGCCAGGATCGATGATAAGTACTACGCTGCTGATAATCGCTGCCCTCATATGAAGGGCAAGTTATCGCAGGGCAAGATGGAGGGAACTATAGTAACGTGTCCTCGGCACGGCTCACAGTTTGACTTGAAAGATGGCAGTGTCGTGAGATGGTTAAAAGGGTCTGGCTTTGTGTAAATGGTTGGCAAGGCTCTTAAGTCACCCCATTCTGTTACAACATACAATGTGAAGGTCTCGGATGACAAAATACTTGTTGAGATTTGATATGTCGAGTATATCTTCTCCTTTTAAAGTGATTTTCCATCTTGCTGTTTGCTATGATGGCTGCTAGTGCGTTATCCGCACTTTTTGAATTTGAAGGTAATTCTTAGTTGGATTTCTATATGCTGACTATTCGCTTGGAAACCCCTGAAGATGTTGAATACATACGCTATGTTAATGAGCAGGCGTTTGGCCGGGAAAATGAAGCTAAGCTTATTGAAGAGCTTCGAAATCGTGGTGCTTTAACCATATCGCTTGTTGCTGTGCAGAATGATGAGATTGTGGGGCATATTTCGTTCAGCCTGGTAGTAATAGAATCGGAAGGTTCAAGCTTTGAGGCGATCTCTCTTGCCACGATGTCGGTTCTTCCAACGTACCAGCGTAAAGGGATTGGCTCGCAAATGGTCCGGGCAGGTCTCGAGGAATGCCGCCGTCTTGGATACGAGATAGTAGTGGTGGTGGGTCACCCCGATTATTACCCTCGTTTTGGATTTGTTGTGGCTGGGCACAAGGGCATCGACTGCGAATTTAAAGTCCCTGAAGAGGCGTGGATGATTTTGGAGTTGCGAGAAGGAGCTCTGGCCGGGAGACGGGGTGTAGTGAAGTTTCAGCCTGAGTTTCATGAGGCTATGTGAAGCGCCATCTTAGCCAAGAGAAGTGGAGCTGACAAGATTTTGTAATGGCGGATAAACACTGGCTTCCTGGAGGTCATATCGAATTGAATGAGAGGCCGTTTCGAAGTCGATCTATATTATAACCAAAGCCCCATTAGAATAATAAAGGCGCTAGCGGTTAAAGGCTAGCGCCTACAAATTTCTGGTGGAGGCGAAGGAGAGTCGAACTCCATCGTCCCGAAATTGATCTTGACAGGCTTAGCTCTCTCCAATTCTGAACATCGCTGTGCCGCCAGGTTGAACGTGTCCCTTGGGTAGCTGGCTCGCCATACTTCGCGGTTACAATTGTGAGTGACCATTAACCGGCTTTAGGACGTATTAGTGCCACAGCCAATCCCATAGCCAATAGACCGGCGCCCAAACCAATGAACATACCCGGCACGAGGTATCCCAATGCCCAGCCAATTCCCATACCAATAAGCAAACCTGCTGGGACAAAAACCCCACCGACTGTCCATTTCCTCTTGGTTTCTTCCGTGTCATGGGTCATTTCTATTACCTCCTTCTAATCTTGTTTGCACGGCATTTCACACAGTAGGCTTGCGTTAGTAAGCCCCTCTTCCATATTGAGCATGAACGATAGACCATTTGTGTCGCCAATGTCAAGCGTCTCACTACTTCTTACACACCATTTGAAGTGGAGAAACCTGCATTACGTCTCACTGGCAGAAGAATCTTACGAAGTTTGCCCAAGTGGACGGGGAGATCAGGGGTAAACCTAATTTGCATCTCCCCGAAAACCTATCTAGACAAAGAAACGCTAGCGGTAAAAGGCTAGCGTTTCTATTTATTGTCAGTGGTGGAGACGGGGGAGAGTTGAACTCCCCGTCCAGAAGAGGGCCACTCAGTATGTGCTACAGGCTTAGTCGGCTCTTTGTTCTTGCCTAACCGTGCTCTGCCGACCGAGCTCGGCTGGGCCAGTCGATTCTATCTTAGGCAACCCTTATCGACGTCTGAGTTACCGCACCCCGACTTCTCGTCGCCCATCCCCGTTCATCGAGGGAAACGGGGGGACGTGTCATCGCTTAGCTAGCGTAGACGTATTCGTCAGTTACTTTTTTGCCACCTGTTTTGCGAGGCGATGGCACCTCGGCCTGCAATCCTGAGCCTCTCCTCTCCTGTCGAAACCACTCGTCCCCATATCAATTACTTTACATAATCAGCGAAATGGAAATCATAAAGTAACTGCCAGGGCTTATAGTCATTATCTGTACTTCAGCCCCTTGGCGAACTTCATGGTGCGCTCCATCTCACGCTCCGACTCGCGGCGCGCTATGGACTGGCGCTTATCATAAAGCTTTTTTCCCCTGGCCAGGCCCAGTTCCACCTTGGCATTTCCGTTTTTAAAGTACAGCTTCAACGGCACGATGGTAAAGCCCTTCTGCATCACTTTAGCCGAGAGGTCATTGATCTGGCGGCGGTGAAGCAGTAGCTTCCTTGGGCGCGTAGGTTCGTGGTTATACCGATTGCCCCCTTCGTACCGGGCAATGTGCGTATTATACAGCCACAATTCACCCTCTTCGGGACGGGCGTAACCATCGCGGATATTCACCCGACCGGCACGAATCGACTTGACCTCGGTGCCGGTGAGGGCGATTCCTGCCTCAATGTTTTCCAGGATGAGGTAGTCGTGGTATGCTTTTCGGTTGAGGCTTACCGTCTTTACCTTCATAATTCATTTTATCATAGCCGTTAGCGAACTTCAATTCATAGCTGCGACTTAACATATTCGATAGCAAACTCCAGTTGTGGGTCACGGTCATTTAGTATGTCTTCTTCGGTAATCTCCACCTCAAAGTCGGGGGTTAGACCAACACCCTCTATTAAGCTGCCATCAGGAGTCAACCAGCGAGCGGTAGTCACATAGAGGGCAGAACCATCGCTGAGTTCTCGCATAATGTTCACGCTCCCCTTGCCGTAGGTCACGTTGCCTACAAGATTGGCGCGCCCGCGGTCCTGAAGCGCCCCAGCGAGCACCTCGCTGCCGCTGGCGCTCCATTCATTGACCAGCACAATCAAGGGCAAATCCGTGGCCAGACCTCCAGAGGTCGCCGGCGATTCATCAAGCCGCCCTTCGCTATCCCGTTGATAAAGCACGATACCGCCATCGAGAAACTCGCTGGCCACATCTACCGCAACATGAAGATAGCCACCGGGGTTGTTCCTCAGGTCAAGGATGATACCCTGCGCTCCATTGTCGATTGCATCGTTGAGGACGGCGACAAGCTCTTCGTGGGTGCGTTCTGAGAAATGGGTGATCTGGATGTGGGCAATACCATCGGGAAGCATATCAAGATATACACTGTCAAGCTGGACCTCTTCTCGGATTATATCGATATCCACCGGTGTGGTCTCACCCTGGTGCAGAATTAACAGGGTTACCTTTGTGCCTTGCGGACCTCGGATTTTCAATACCGCTTCTGTCAGGTTCATCCCCGATGTAGGTTCGCCATCAATCTCCAGGACCTTATCACCAGCCCGGACGCCTTGCTCTTCGGCGGGGCCGCCAGCAATAGGAGAGACCACGGTTAACTCTCCATCTTGCATAGTAATCACTGCCCCGACGCCCTCGAAAGAACCCTCATAAGCGCTCCACTCCAGCTCATAGGTTTCGGCATCAAGATATGAGGTATGAGGATCATCCAGGGCTTCAAGCAATCCTTTAATAGCCCCCTCACTGAGATCCTCAGCGTCAAGGGCATCTTTGTTGACATAATATCGCTCAAGGGATTGCCACACCTCCCCTAGAACATTGAACTCTTCGGGGAGTCCAGTGACAGGGTGAGACAGAGATCGAGATAGTTGGAAGCCAACTCCAAAAGAGAGGACTACGGCGAAAGCCACTAACAGCGTGATGAGAAGGTATCTCTTAATGTTCATTTGTTAACCTCTTCATGGAAAGACACTATACTACAAGAGGCCTATGTTGGGGAAGATATGCAAGGCTCTGTTATGTAAACAAATTTACATTCAATACGAGGCATAATAACATAACATATATTGTGCGAACCACTTTCATAGGGAAGCGAGTGTCTCAGCAATCCTTTGCAGCAACTGATCTAAACCCCATCCCCTGGATGCTGAGATTAGCACCGCGTCTCGAGGAATATCTGTGGCGTCGCTGGCAAAATTCCTGATATCTTCCTCACTAGAAGCGAGGAGGTCAAGCTTATTGAGAACAGTTATCCTCGGCTTCTGGTTTAACTCCAGCTTGGTTAAAAGCTCTTCTACAGCGATGCTTTGCTCTACTGCATTCCTATGTGTTATGTCAATTATGTGAAGGAGCAGGGCAGCCTCATCTAGCTCCTCAAGGGTAGCTCTAAATGCAGCGACCACAGTGGTGGGCAGCTTCTGTATAAAACCTACTGTATCGCTGATAAGCACCTCTCGCTTGTTTGGCAGGGTGAGCCTTCTGGTAGTTGGGTCGAGGGTAGCGAAGAGCTTGTTCTCTACGAAAACATCAGCGTTACTCAAGGCGTTTAATAGAGTGCTTTTACCGGCATTGGTATAGCCGATTATTGCCACGACTGGGATGCCTTGCTTGGCGCGCTGACGCCGATAGAGGGCACGATGCCTCCTCACTTGCTGAATATCTTTCTGAAGGCGGTGTATCTTGTTGCGGATGAGCCGTCGGTCGGTCTCAATCTGCGTCTCACCAGGTCCACGGGTGCCGATACCACCGCCGAGCCGCTCTAGGTGGCTCCACTGTCCAGCGAGGCGAGGCAGAAGGTATTGATGCTGCGCTAGCTCTACCTGGAGGCGCCCCTCGTGAGTTTGGGCTCGCTTAGCAAAGATATCCAGGATCAGGGCAGTACGGTCGATAATCTTGACACTAAGAGTATCCTCCAGGTTTCTCTGTTGTGTCGGTGAAAGCTCATCGTCGAAGATGACCACATCATATTCTAACTCTTCCTTGAGTTCAGCCAGTTCCTCTAACTTTCCCTTACCTACGTAGAAAGCAGGGTTTGGGTTTTGTCGCCGCTGGATTGATGCTCCTACCACCTCGGCCCCAGCGGTAACCGTCAATAGCGCTAACTCCTCAAGGGAATCCTCTGTAGGCCATGTAGTTCTTAACCCCTTTACCTCGACTCCTACTAAAAGGGCTTTCTCTGCTGGTGGCTTGGTGGGAAATGTATTTCTGGCGATGGCCTTTCCTTATGTCAAGATGTTTTTTGCTTATGCCATACCTTAAGTCGTTCTGCCGCTTCCTCAAGGCGCTCGTCAGGCACCGTCAGCGAGATGCGAATATAACCCTCCCCACACTTCCCGTAACCGATGCCTGGTGTAACAACTACCCCAGCCTCATCCAATAGAGCGGTAGCAAATTGTATTGACGTGTAGCCCTCTGGGATCCTGGCCCAGATATAGAGGCTGGCGTGAGGGAGTTTTGCCTTAAGCCCTATTTCGTTCAGAGTTTGGAATAGTAAGTCGCGGCGGCGCTGATATATGGCGTTATGCTGTGCAATGCAATCTTGCGGTCCGGTCAACGCCTCAATGGCGGCGTACTGAATTGCTTGCGGAATCCCCGAGTCTATGTTGGATTTCACCCTCCTAAGGGCGTCAATTATTCTGGCATCTCCCACCACCATGCCTACCCGCCAGCCAGTCATATTGTAGGTCTTGGAGAGAGAGTGAAATTCTACACCGACATCCCTCGCTCCCGGCACTTGCATAAAGCTCACTGGGCGATAGCCATCATAGGTTACTTCAGTGTAGGGTCCATCATGGCACACAGCGATGTCATATTTCTTGGCAAAGGCAACCACCTCCTCGAAGAAATCTAGTTCCGCCACTGCCGCTGTGGGATTGTTGGGATAGTTTATCCATAGCATTTTTGCCCTTTGCGCTATATCGGGAGGAATACTCTCTAGGTCTGGAAGATAACCATGCTCCTCAATAAGCGGCAGATAGTACGAAGAACCGCCGGCGAACATGGTGCCTATGGCGTAGACAGGGTATGCTGGGTCGGGCACGAGAGCGATATCGCCAGGGTCGATGAAACATAAGGCGACATGAGCAACTCCGTCCTTGGCGCCGATGAGGGGCAGAACCTCGTTATCCGAGTCAAGGGTCACACCAAAGCGGTTTTTATACCAGTTAGCTATGGCACGCCGAAACTCAGGAAGCCCCTCAGACTCAGGGTAGCGTTGGTTCTCGGGCACATTGGCTTCCTGGCAAAGGCGCTCTATGATATGCAGCGGCGTAGGGATATCGGGATCGCCTATTGCCAGGCTGATGATATCTTCCCCCTTTTTCTGCTTCTCGGCGATCTTCTTCGAGATCTCGACAAAGAGATAGGGGGGTAGGTTTTCGATGCGTTTCGCCGTTCGCATTTTCGACCCTAGTGTTTGTTACTTTCCGAACTTTGCTTTCAACGCCTCGAGAACAGGCTCGTCCCATTTCGCTTGCTGCCAGGCACGAGCTCCGGAGATATCAAATTTTTCGACGTTAATCTTTGCTCCTTTAAAGTCGGCATCCTGAAGGTCGGTTTGTGCCAGGATTGCACCGGTGAGGTCAGCGCCGCTAAAAAGGGTGCCCCTTAGCCTCGTCCTGGTCAAGTTGGCGTCCACTAAACATGCTCCAGACAGGTCAGCGTCGGTTAAATCTGCGCCAGTGAGGTTGGCGCCTTTTAGATTGGCCCCGCTCAGGTCGCAATTCAGCATATCGGCCTGAACTAGGGTAGCGCCCGACAGGTTGGCGTCGCACATTATCTCCCCTCGAAAATTGGCGCTAACCAGATTTGCCCCCGCCAAGTTTTTCTCTCCGGATTCACTCATTCAAGAAACCTCCAAACTATTTTTTAGCAGCCTGAGTTTTGCAAGTCTACAGCTAGTCAGGCCATTCTCCCAAGAACACCAGCTCCGCAGGGCCGCTGAGCATCACCTTGCCTACCCCGTCCCAATCGACAGTAAGCGTCCCTCCTGGTAATGTCACATCCACATGGCTATCCACACGGTCATGAAGTCGTGCTGCAACCGCTACGGCACAGGCCCCACTGCCGCAGGACAGGGTCTCCCCTGCCCCACGCTCCCAAACCTTAGCTTCGATTTCCTTTCGGTTGTTAATGTTTGCTATCTCAAAGTTCACCCTTTGAGGAAAAGCAGGGTGGTTTTCCACCCTGGGACCAAGCTTCAAAAGGGGAAAGTCTGCCACCGGCTCATCAAGGAAGCAGACAGCGTGTGGATTACCCATAGATAGGCAGGTCAGAGGGAGTATCCTACTTTCAAAGTTAATGGCGTAATCCAATATTATGTCAAGTTTATCATCAATGAGCATTGGTATCTCATCAGCCTTGAGACTAGGCACTCCCATATCTACTTGAATCTGCTTACCCAGGGCTTGTACCTTGGTGACGCCTACTTGTGTCTCAATCGTAAGCTCCTTGGCATATCCCTTATCGATAGCATATCTGGTGATACACCTCAGTCCATTGCCGCAAGCCTCAGCTTCTGAGCCATCAGGGTTAAAGAAGCGCATGTTCAAATCGGCTACCTGTGAAGACGTAAGCAGAATAAGCCCATCGGCGCCGATGCCGAAGTGGCGGTCACACATCGATTTAGCAATGTTGGGCCAATCTCGCTCCATATCAGCCTCGACCAATACGAAATCATTCCCAGTAGCTTGCATCTTGGCGAATTTCATATCTTGACCTTTTCTCTGTCCCTCAAGAATTCCTGTACCAGATCCCGGATTGGCTTCTCCACTCCATTCCTTATATCGAACCAGTGGATACTCTCATCTCTGGGGCGGAACCAGGCATACTGGTGGCGGGCGAAGCGATGGATCTCATATTTTATGTGCTGCACCACCGTATCCAGTTCCACTTTCCCCTGAAGGTACTGTTCTATCTGATTGTAGCCCAGTCCTGACATCGAGGGAAGGTCAAACGAGTAGCCTCGCTCCAGAAGTGATTGAATCTCCTGAACCAGACCTTGCTCAATCATGCTATCGACCCGGTCATCTATCCTGCGATATAAATCCTCCCTGTCAGTCGTGAGTCCAATCACTAAGGTTTGAAAAAGTGGCTCGCTCATCTGAAGCTGAGAGAAAGGGAGCCCCGTAATATGGCAGACCTCCAAAGCTCTTATCACTCGTCGTACATTTCGGGGGTCGATCTTTCTTGCTGCATCGGGGTCTACCTGCTCCAGTTCCTTGTGAAGCGCCATATAGCCTTCGTCTGCTGCTTTCTCCTCCAGGCTCTGCCTCAATTCAGGGTTTGGGGTAACCTGAGGGATTTTGAAGCCCCCTATAACTGCCTGCACGTAGAGGCCACTGCCGCCTACCAAAAGCGCCAGTTTTCCTCGCCTATGAATATCCTCCACCGCCTGATATGCCATCTCTTGATAAACGGCAAGGCTGAAATCCTCGTCAGGGTCAATGACATCGATAAGATAATGAGGGACGAGGGCACGCTCCTCACGGCTTGGCTTTGCCGTGCCAATGTCCATATAGTGGTAGACCTGACGACTGTCGGCGCTCACTATCTCGCCATCGAAAATCTGCGCCAGACGGATCGCCAGAGCACTCTTACCCACAGAGGTGGGACCCACAATAGCGATAAGACAATTCATCCCTTTATCGCTGCCGACTGCTCCACGATACTTAGAAATTCCTCCGCTTTCAAGCTTGCCCCACCTACCAAGGCGCCGTCGATTTCGGGTTGTATGATAAATTCAAATATGTTGGCAGCAGTCACGCTCCCCCCGTATAGGATCCGTGTTTCAAGGGCTATCCCATCGCCGTAGAGTTGACTCAACGAGTTCCTGATTATTGCAATAGTAATATTCGCCTCCTCAGGTGTCGCAGCTTTACCAGTGCCAATGGCCCAAATCGGCTCATAAGCGATAACCAATCCTTTAGCCGATTCAATGCCCTTGAGTGCACCGTTGACCTGCTTGGTTACAACCTCCTCAGTCTTTCTTGCCTCCTTTTCCTCAAGCTTTTCACCAAGGCAAAGGATAGGAGTTAACCCAGCCTTTAGCGCTGCGTGAACCTTTTTGTTCACTACCTCGTCGGTCTCGCCGAAATATTGTCGGCGCTCGGAGTGTCCCAGGATGACGAATTCGCAAATTCCAGATAGCATCAGAGGAGACACCTCACCGGTATAGGCACCTTTCTCCTCGAAGTATATATTCTGTGCTCCCAGCTTGATGGATGAGCCTTGTAAGAGCTTCTTGACCGATGCCAATGAGATGAAAGGAGGGCAGAGCACCTTTTCCACCCCTTCGATTATGTCAAGTCTGTGTTTTATCTCTTCTACCAAAGCTAGAGCTTCAGCCAGGGTGGTGTTCATCTTCCAGTTGCCGGCAATTAATGGTGTTCTCACGTGATTCTCCTAAGCACCAAATTTGTCCAGCTTCAGTGCATTTGCTAGAGCAAGGGGCATAATATCCGCACCAGGAAATCTCTCCATCGAACCCTTCGCACAAGCGCTCTCTGAGAACTCCTCCACCCTATCGGGGCGGCACCATTTGGAGCGCAGCAGAAAGGGGACAGGATGCCAACTGTGCCCTTTTAATACCGCTGGGGTTGAGTGGTCGGCGGTGACAACTATGACATCTGGATTAAGTGCGACAAGCCTGGGCAAGGCCCTATCTACCTCTTCAATAACCTTGACCTTTCGATCGAAGTCACCGTCCTCGCCAGCCGTATCCGTTTCTTTCACATGTATAAAGAAGAAGTCATGGCTATCGTAGTGCTGCGTGAGTGTAGCGAACTTCTCCGCGATAGTAGTGCCTGTTGAGAGGACTTCCATACCAACGACTTTCGCCAGCCCTCGGTACATGGGGTAGGAGGCTATGGCAGCGGGCTTGAGGCTAAACACTTCGCTCATTTTGGGGAAGTCGGGGTAGTGGGCAAAGCCACGCAAGATAACCATGTTCGCCGGGTAGCGCTCAGCAAGCTTATCTCTTGCTTTAGTGATAAATTCGTTAGCAATGTGTGCCGCCCTGGCGGCCTCTGTAGAAAGGGGAACAACCGCCTTGGGTGGCACTCCCTCAAGTTGAGGGTCGGAATCACTCAATTCGCTTGAGAGGTTCTCCCCACGGAAAATTACTACAAAGCGATGCTCCCTCACCGGTGAGACAAAAACTGCGGTACTGTTGATACTGATCCCATCCAAGAGATGGCATAATTCGATGCATTTTTCGTTGGGAATCCGCCCGGCACGGCGATCGGTGATGATGCCGCTCCGGTCCAAGGTACAGAAGTTGCCTCTGGCGGCAAGGTCCCCCTTATTAAGCTCGAAATCTATACCTAAAGCGGCCAAAGCGCCTCGTCCTACGCTAAACCGCAAAGGGTCGTACCCAAAGAGGGCGAGGTGTCCTGGGGCACTACCTGGGGTGATCCCGGTGCTGACCGGGTCCACCATTCCGCATATGCCCTCTTTCGCCAGCCTGTCGAAATTTGGTGTTTTGGCGGTCTCTAGCTCTGTTATACCAGTCTCGGCATGGGGCAGTCCTCCCAAGCCATCGAGAACGAGGAGCACAATCTTTGAAGGGGTGGCTCTAGCGAGCCCCGTTATTTGTTCGATGCTGATCATTGGACCTCCTTATCCTGAAGCACTGCCACCGCGGGTAGGGTTTTGCCCTCAAGAAATCTTAGGGAGGCTCCTCCACCTGTGGAGACATGGGTCATATTTTCCGCCAGTCCCAGTTCCTCAACAGCCTCAGCGGTTGAGCCTCCCCCGATGATAGTGGTAGCATCCAAGCCCGCCAGCAGATGTGCAATAGCCTGAGTCCCATTGGCGAACTTGGGGAACTCAAAGACTCCTACCGGTCCGTTCCAGATGATCGTTTTACTCTTGCGAAGCTTAGCTTCAAAAAGCGCTATACTCTGTGGCCCGATGTCCATAACCTGCCACCCTGAGGGCACCCCAGTAATTTGCACGGTTTTAGACTTGGCTCGTGGTTCAAATTTGTCGGCAACTACGACATCGATGGGCAGGAGTAGGTGAACCCCTTTCTCTGCGGCCTTTTCCATCAGTCGCCGTGCAAGGCTCACCTTATTGTTTTCTACAGGCGATTCGCCAACATCGTACTTCAGAGCCTTCAAAAAAGTGGAGCTCATGCCTCCAGCAATAATAAGGGAGTCTACCCTACCCAATATATTTTCTATTACCCCTATCTTATCACTTATCTTTGCTCCACCTATGATAGCAGTGAAAGGGCGCGCTGGATTCTCAAGGGCTTTGCCAATCATGTTTATCTCTTTCTCCATTAAGAAACCGGCTACGCTGGTAAGATATTCGGTAACACCTACATTGGAGGCATGTTTCCTGTGGGCAGTCCCGAAGGCGTCATTAACATGGATATCAGCGAGTTGAGCTAGAGCCCAGGCAAATTTTGAGTCGTTCTTCTCCTCCCCAGCATGAAACCGCAGGTTTTCCAGCATAAGGATGTCACCCTTTTTGAGTTTTCGTACTGATTCTTCGACCTTGGGTCCGATACAGTCGGTGGCCATCTCCACATGCGAATTAAGGAGCTGAGAGAGACGCTCAGCCACCGGGGCCAACCTTAGCTCATCGACCACCTTTCCTTCGGGACGTCCCAAATGGGAGCAAAGGATCACTCGTGCCTTATTATCTGTAAGATACCTGAT
>Ga0315532_1000410_pt1 | contig 35002 bp, 37 predicted proteins | sample SalMarWE160370MG_FD_203082 | JGI IMG/M metagenome (GOLD analysis project Ga0315532, IMG submission 203082) | Salt marsh sediment microbial communities from the Plum Island Ecosystem LTER, Massachusetts, United States - Salt Marsh Sediment WE1603-70 ...
GGCAAATATACCTTGCCGCTGGCTTCATCAATTACTTCCTCAATTCGCGAAGCAACTTTGTCTGTCTCTTTCATCATGTTTATCAAACCTCCTTTTGAGTCATATACATTGACCTCGAGAATCACCCTTTCTAGAACCAAATGGGTAGAGCGTAGGTATTATAGAGCACAAACAGCACAGCCCATGTTTTTGGCGCTTTCGGGCAACTCTTTCCAAATTTGAGGCTACCAGTTGTGGGCATAACAACCGCCACATAATACCTCATTTCCGAGTTGTTGGCAAGCCAAAGCAGGCTATACTTTAGTCAGACCTTGCACATTTAGCCATTTACCCGTAAAATGCTTGACGTTGCCCCCATCGTCTAGCGGCCTAGGACATCAGCCTTTCAAGCTGAAGATCAGGGGTCCGAATCCCCTTGGGGGCACTTTTGAGCTAATCTAGTACCCGATGCAAAATTCACTTCGCCCTTGTATACCCACAAAACCCCAGATTTCGTGGGAACTCTCCAAATGCCAATGGATAAATCTGGGCCCCCTGAAAACGAAGTTCTTCGGGGGTTAAAAGCCGTACCAGGTGCTCACATTATCCAACGGCTCTCTTCCGGAGCGGAGCTGATTTACAGGGTCATCCCAGTCAGGGTAGCCAACAGCTATTCCCAGCACTATAAGCTTGGAATTTGGTATTCCCAACACTTTCCTCAACACATTAGGATACGTGACAGCTTGTATTTGAGGAATAGTTCCTAGCCCATACTTAGTAGCCAGCAGCATGATGTTCTCAGCCACCAAACCACAATCAAAAATAGGCCAAATATTTAACCCGTCGCCTTGCTGGTAGAAAGAGCGGTCAATATAGATATAGATGACGCAAGGAGCTTCAAACAGTCTCAAGCCTTGCAAAAGCCACCACCTCCTCTTCTCTCTATCCTCCCTGCTTATCCCCTTTAGTTCGAGAACTTTCCTGCCCAAAACACGGCGACGAGTATCATAAGGCTCGGGAAATTCTCGAGGGCGAGGAATGTCTGTATTGGGTTCCTCTTCTGCCTTTTCAACGAAGGCTTGCCTTATTTCCTCCAGCTTCTTCCCAGTCACTATAGCGAATTCCCAGGGCTGAGTATTCGCCCAAGAGGGAGCTCGCAAAGCCAGCTCCATTACCTCCTTCACAATTTCTTTAGGCACAGGGTCGGCTTTAAAAGCTCGAATACTTTTCCTCTGTTGGATAGCTTCAACAATTTCCATGCCTTGGCTTCCCTCCTTTCTTTATTTATGTTAGCCTCAATTTACCATTTTAACTCACAATGATAGCAGCTTGGTTTTTCCAAATTCCAGTTAATACTATATCAACCGCCTCACCATCAAGCGTTTTTTCGAGATTTTCCCCGAGAATTTCATCCCCATTCGGTACAAAGTCGGCAAATTGTGGGTGGTAGGAGGTGAGCACCGGCTTTCATATCAACCCATAATAACAGGATGATAAGCTAGTATCTAGCCTCATAAATGGGTTTCATCGAACAAGCGGCATGTCTGATATGTTACTCTCAAAAATCAAAAATATGGTAGCTGCCCAATTTATTAAGCGAACATACTTGATCAATCAAGCAACTACGCAAATACCCCCAGCACTGGGAAGGACTCTTCCCCAAGTTTATCTTGGTCAGCCCAAGCTGTGAACAAAGCAAAGAGGAGACCCTCCACGGAGTTTACCCTGAGTGTCTGGAGAGTCTTCGCTTCGCTCAGAATGACAAACGGAGAAGGACCCAAAATGACAGGCAAGCGAGTGGCTCAAAATAACTCGTCCATCATGTCGTTCCGAGGCATGACAGTGCCGAAGCAATAGTACTCGCTTACATTCAGGACAGGTCCAAGAAAGTGCCTCACAGACTCTTCGGTCGAAAGAAAACGCTTAATTCAGCGTCTTTGGGTCTAGGCAGTTCTCTTTCTAAGCACGAGGAAAATCACCAGTCCCACTATTACCACCGCTGCTATAATCCCGCCAATGAGAGCCCCACTGACTAGTGGTTTCTCCTCAAAGTTAGCAGTTATGGAATAGCTGTCGTTCATTGTAATAGTGGTTTGGGTGGCATTAACATTGCCAATGGTGCCCACATCGCCAGTCCAGTTGACAAAGCGGTAGCCATCCTCAGCCTCAGCCACCAGATTAGGCACCCTACCAGGATAATAGGGGAAGGTTCCCTCTCCCGGTCGGGTTACCTTACCTCCAGTGGTGCTGGAGATGCTAAGGTGGAGGGCGGTAGCTCCCAAATTCCATTTGGCAAGCTCGACCTCCAGGCCCGCGGCGAACACGGTGCCGTCAGCCTTAAGCCCTACCGTGTGACTATAGCCTGCAGCGACCTGGGTGATATCCGTCCAGGCACCGACATTGCACTGCCCGTAGTCGTTGTACCCCACAGCAACCACGGTACCCTCGGATTTAAGCGCCACCGTGTGAAAGAAGCCGGCAGCGACCTGGTCAATATCCATCCAGTCGCCGACATTGCACTGCTCATATTCGTTATCTCCCGCGGCGACTACGGTGCCGCCGTCCCTAATCCCCACTGTGTGTTGGTGTCCAGCGGCCACCTGGACGATATCTGTCCAGTCTTCGACATCAAGCTGCCCATAGGCATTGTATCCCACGACGACCATAGTGCCGTCCGACTTAAGCCCCACCGTGTGATAGCTACCGGCAGTGACGTGGATGGTATCCGTCCAGTTGCCGACACCGCACTCCTCGTCTTCGTTGTACCCCACGGCGACCACAGTGCCATCGGACTTAAGCCCCACAGTATGCCCAAAGCCGGCGGCGATCTCGACGATGTCCGTCCAGTTACCGACATCGCACTGCCCATCTTCATTGCCTCCCACGGCGACCACAGTGCCATCGGACTTACGTCCTACCGTGTGCTCGAAGCCGGCGGCAACCTCGACGATGTCCGTCCAGTTACCGACATCGCGCTGCCCATCTTCATTGCCTCCCACAGCGACCACAGTGCCACCGGACTTAAGCGCTACCGTGTACTCGAAGCCGGCGGCGACCTCAATGATGTCCGTCCAGCCGCTGACATAGCACTGCCCCCTGTAGGTCTGTCCCACGGCGATTACAGTGCCGTCGGACTTAAGCGCTACCGTATGATAGCCGCCGGCGGCCACCTGGACGATGCCCGTCCAGCCACCGACATCGCACTGCCCGTCTTCATTATATCCCACGGCGACCACGCTGCCGTCGGACTTAAGCCCCACCGTATGCCCAAAGCCGGCGGCAACCTCGACGATGTCCATCCAGCCGTTGACATCGCACTGCCCATCTTCGTTGTACCCCACGGCAACCACGCTGCCGTCGGACTTAAGCCCCACCGTATGCCCGTAGCCAGCGGCGACCTGGTCGATATCCATCCAACTGCTGAGGTCACACTGCCCGCTTTCGTTGTACCCCACGGCGACCACGCTGCCGTCGGACTTAAGCCCCACTGTGTGATAGCTGCCTGTGGTGACCCGGGCGATGTCCACCCAGTCGTCGACATTGCACTGCCCGTCTTCGTTGTCTCCCACGGCGACCACAGTGCCGTCTGACTTAAGCCCCACCGTATGCGCGAAGCCTGCAGCGACTTGGACGATATCCGTCCAGTTGCCCACATTACACTGCCTGTACCACTTGGCTCCTACAGCGACCACCGTGCCGTCGGATTTAAGCCCCACCGTGTGATAGTCGCCGGCGGCGACCTGGACGATATCCGTCCAGTTGCCGACATCACACTGCCCGTTTCGGTTATATCCCACAGCGACCACGGTACCGTCCGACTTAAGACCCACTGTGTGATAGCCGCCAGCGGCGACCATGGGCGTTACTTGGCCGTTAGCCACATTCAGTACCATTGCCGAAGCAAGGCTGGAGCTACCTACAGCCGAATCAGTAATCGCATAGCCATTCAGCACGGATGCAGGCGTCGATGAAGTTCCTGCTACCGAGGCAGGAAGAGCTAGGCTGAAGACCAGAACGATAGAGAAAAGAGCTGGTAAAAGCATTTTTCTATTTTTCATTGGCACCTCCGATTATCCATTCATTTATCCTAGGCGGTTCAATAATCCCCCGTCGTTCTGAGGTCGCCCTGAGCGACCCAAGAATCCAGAGACCTTCCCTTCCATTTCACTCAAGGTCAGGGTGACAATTGAACGGTCTCAACAGCTTAGTTTTTCCACGAAATCTTCAGCTTATGACTATTTTATTAATATCGCCTGCCCTCACATAGGGTCAAGGGGTTCTTTCCCGAGGTTTTTTCTAAATTTCATCCGCCTTTTCACTTCCCCCAGGCACCTTCACCAATAAGGGGCACGAAATAGCAACCGCCCAAATTTTCTATCTCGTTCCTTCTCTTCAGTTTAGTAACCCTGAGTAATTCTTGCTGCCATCGAGAGCCTACAGGGATTACCAATCGCCCATTCCAAGTTAGTTGCTCCAAAAGGACTTTGGGCACAGTGGGAGCACCAGCAGAAACTATAATTGCATCGTAAGGGGCTCCCTCGGGCCAGCCCAAAGTTTTGCCAGCTACGTGAACTTCGATGCTGGAATAACCAAGCTTATTTAGGACTTGCCTGGCTGATTCCGCCAATTCAGGTATACACTCCACGGTAACCACTTGTTGAGCTAACTCAGCTAATATCGCTGCCTCGTATCCGCTTCCAGTACCCAGCTCCAGTACCTTTTCATCCCCCCTGAGCTCCAGAGCTTGTACCATCAGAGCCACAATGAAGGGTTGGGAGATGGTTTGCCCAAAACCAATGCTTAAGGGTCTATCGTCGTAAGCAGCATGATATTGCTCTTGTGATACAAAGGCTTCACGGGGGACACGCCTCATAGCTTCAATTACCCGCTTGTCGGCAATTTCGTACTCGAGATATTTGAGTAAATTCTCTCTAGACCGCTCTAAATCCGCCACAGTTCACCAGACGAAGATGTTAACCAAGAGCGAAAGACAGGATTATGAGGACCAGAATTATAGGTCCGGCAATGATGCCGATGCGTTTTACTTCAGGTATAACATATTGATAGCGACTGGTTAAATCTTGAGCTTTTGGGGATACTCGGGTCGGCGATTGTAACTCAGCAGGCAACGGCTCCAGTTGTTGCGAACGTCCCTCCTGTACCACTTCTGCCGCTCTAGTCCGTTGCTTAGCTTTAGCACGCCGTGATTTTTTCGGCATTATCCTCGCCTTGATGCAGATTGCTTATAGACCTTTGTGCTGGAAATATATGCATGACCCAAAAGTTGCTGGAGTTGACGGAGTTCAGTGCCACTTTGTAGTTTATGCCTGGCGAAGCTATGACGTAAGGTCTGCGGTGTGACCTTGCCACCTAATCCTGCCTTGGAGGCATAACCCTTAAGAATCTGCCAGAACCCCTGCCGAGTCAACCTCTTACCTCGTCGGTTAAGAAATAGGGCTTCCTCTTTCTCGTCATATAATAAATCCAGCCTATCGCCTCTGAGGAAATTTTCTAAAATCAGGCTTAAACGATGGTCAAAAGGAACTCTTCTCTTAGAATTAATATGCACACAATTTTGCTTCAAATCAATATTTTTGACATTTAATGATACTAATTCGCTTATGCGTAAACCAGTGGTATAAAGTAATTCCAGCATCATCGCGTCTCTTTTAGCTTCCGGAGTGGATAGCTTTGCTGGCTCGGCAAGCAACTTCTGGTACTCAGAGGGAGATAAGAAGCTGAGTGCATGCCTGCTAACTTGAGGAGAGGGCAAATTTTGTGTCGGATTCTCCTTCATCCTCCCCGAACTAACCATAAATTTGAAGAATGATTTGGCTGATGCGACCTTGCGAGCAGTTGTGGCCACAGAGTATCTTTTCTCCCTGAGCTTGAGCAAATAGCTCTTCAAAAGCTCACCATAGGACTCGATTATACCCTTTTCCTGCTCTACAGTAATAAAGGCTGCCATTTGAGTCAAATCATTGCGATAAGCAGCCACAGTATTCTGGGAATAGCCTCTGTCCTGAGTCAAATATTGAAGGAAGGCATCGATATCCAAGTTCATCAGAGTTATTTTAACATAATGCGAGTTATTTTGCCTCTATAGAAGCCACTTGCTACAATAAATTTGCCGTGAAACCACAGCAACTAAAAGCTTTGCCAGCAAAGTCCGGAGTTTATCTGTTTAAGGACAAAGAGGGTAAGGTTATTTATGTTGGCAAGGCTGCCAACTTGAACAGTCGGGTAAAGAGCTATTTTGGTGCTCCTTCCAACCTTTCATCCAAGATTCAACGATTAGTGGTAAAAATACAGGATTTCGAGTTCGTAGTGACCAGTTCCGAGCAAGAGGCGCTTATCCTGGAATGCAATATGATAAAGAAATATATCCCCCGGTACAATGTGCGCCTTAAAGATAACAAGACTTTTCCTTACCTCAAGATAGACATTAACGAAGATTGGCCCGGTGTCTACATCACCCGCCGGGTTCAGAAAGACGGAGCTAGGTACTTTGGCCCTTTTGCCAGTGCCGGCTCGGTACGCAAAACTTTAAGGTTAATAAAGAAAATCTTTCCTTTTCGTAGTTGCAGCAAGCGCATCGATGGTAAAGATAAGCGGCCTTGTCTCGATTATTATATCCGCCTCTGTCTCGGACCATGCATCGGAGCAGTGGAAAAACAGGAATACCACGACGTAATAAACCAGGTCATCTTATTCTTACAGGGGAAGCAGGAGCTTATTCTTCGTGAATTAAACACGAAGATGAAAGCTGCAGCGCAGCAGCTTCAGTTTGAGAAGGCAGCTTTGCTGCGCGACCAAATTAAGGCCATAGAAAAAGTCATAGAGGGGCAGAAAATTGCTATAACGTTACAGGGGGAAAAGGATATCATTGGTCTGGCACAAAATGAAAATCAGGCTTATGTCGAGCTCTTTTCTATTCGCAATAATAAACTTATCGGCCAAGACCATTTTATTATGGAAGGCATCCAGGGCGAGTCTCCCGGGCAAATAATGACCAGTTTTGTGAAACAATACTATGCCTCGGCTTCATATATCCCACCGCTGATATTGCTTCAGCACCCGGTGGACGAGCCAGTAGTGCTTTCTGGATGGCTTGAACAGCAAAGAGGGAGCAGGGTGGAGCTTCAAGTGCCCCAGCGAGGAGCCAAAAGGAAGCTGGTGGATACAGCAGCTGAGAACGCTGCCCGAGGTTTAGAGCTAGCCCAGGCTAGAGAGATGAAGGTAGAGGTTATCAGCTCCGGCTTACGAGAGCTAAAAACCCGACTGCGCCTGCCCAAAATGCCCCGGAGAATAGAATGCTATGACGTCTCTAACATTCAGGGGGCTTTGGCCGTGGGCAGCATGGTTGTTTTGGAAAAAGGCCGGCCCAAACCGGCACATTATCGCCGCTTCCGCATCAAAACTGTGGCTGGCGCTGACGATTATGCCATGATTCAAGAGACATTGAGGCGCAGGTTTAAACGGGGCCTGACAGGCGAAGGTACCTGGGCAATCATTCCCGACCTTGTCCTCATTGATGGCGGCAAGGGACAACTTAATGCCGCCCTGGAGCTGAGGCGAGAATTAGGGCTAGACTCTATCCCCATGGCCAGCCTGGCTAAAGAAAATGAGGAGGTATTTATACCCGGCGAACCCCAGCCAGTTCGTATAGCTAAGGACTCTCCAGCCCTCCATATACTACAAAGAGCCAGGGATGAAGCCCATCGCTTCGCTATAAGTTACCACCGGAAGTTGCGTCACAAAGAAGTCATTTCTTCTGCTCTGGATAACATCCCCGGCATCGGGCCAAGGCGAAAAAAGGCTTTACTAAAAAAGTTTGGCTCAATTGAAGCTATCAAGGAGGCTTCGTCAGAGGAGCTCAGCCAGACAGAAGGCATGACTTCGGCTCTGGCACAAAAGGTTAAGAACTCGTTAAACAATGACAAATGACAAAGCTCAAAACCCAAAGGATGAAAAGAAGTAGTTCTGGCATTTAAGCATTTGGATTTCATTTGTCATGTGGATTTTGACATTTGGAATTTGTTTAGTATTTGGTGCTTGGAATTTAGGATTTGGAGCGGAGCGACTGCAGGAAGCTCCTCAATGTTATAGCATTCTCGACCGCAAACGCCTCAGCATCGTTATTAAAATAGATATAGCTAGCTTTAACGTTTTGCCCCAGCCGAGCAATTCTTTGTGCCCATTGGGAAAGCTCTTCGTCAGAGTAACAACTAGAATATAGACCCTCGCTGCCATGGAAACGGACATAGGCAAAATCACTAGTAGCGACGAGGGGACAGCTAAAGCCAGGCATGTCAAAAACGCACAACCCAACATTATGCCCCCGTAAAATATCGAATACAGCGTCGTCAATCCAGGATTCATGGCGAAATTCAACTACATACTGATATTTTGGCGGCAACGAAGATAAGAAATTCTGCAATAGCTCATCGTTGCGCTTCATGTTAGGAGGCAGTTGATATAGCAAAGGACCCAGTTTTTCTCCCAACAAAATAGCCCGAGATAGAAAGTTATCCACCGCCGAACCTAAATTCTTTAACCTTTTTATGTGCGTGATGAATCGACTCACCTTAACAGCAAAAATGAAGTTGTCGGGGGTGGATTCCCGCCAGGTGGTGAAAGCTTTCTCCGAAGGCAGCTTATAAAAACTGTTATTGAGCTCTACGGTAGTAAATTGCCGGGCGTAAAATGGCAACCACTTAGGCCTAGGCAACTCCTCGGGGTAATAAAGCCCACGCCAGTGCTCATAATGCCAGCCACTGCAACCAACATAGTACTTTACCGACATATTGCCCCTCCCCGATTTTTGGCAACCACATTACTATATTATCATCATAATCTAGTGTCTAGTCTCATAAATGAGATTGCTTCGTCCCGATAAATCGGGACTCGCAACGACAGAAGAAGCTACGCCTGGCAACGATAGGCTTTACTCCATAGTGGTTGGTGGCTTCAACAATCATTTCGAAGAATTAGATTCGAACCTCTCGATAACTTCTTTGACTCTATCGTAGATAAGCGTGAGTGTATCCACTACAGAGCGACCTTGAACCCGTGGGTCTCCTTCGCCAAATTGTATCGCAATATTGGAGTAGTGAAGCATCTTCACTTGTGGGGGTGTATTAGAAGTAAGTTTGGCAACTACTGTGCGGTCTTTGACTATAATGCCATCTCCGACCCCAGTATACGTGAAGCCATCACCAAAATTGACACTCGAACTGCCATTGACTCTTATACCTATCCCATTACCCCTGATGATATTTGTTCCAATTCGCCCAGCACCAAAACCAACACCCTCGAAGCTCCCGACAGCCCCCACAACGTTGATGATTCGATGCTTATCGGCATTGTTTATGGCACGAAGAATCCCGAGTGCATCGTCGTAAGACCCATCGAGTCTTTTGTAGGGTTGGAAACTCTCGATAATTGCTATGTGTTCGGGGGTAACCCCCGCAAGATATCTCTGAACATTTCCTTCGTAGCCATCAACTTCGTCAAAAATCGGGAATTGAAGGTTGAAACGCTTGTTATCATCAAGCAGGAGTTGACTCAATTGATAGACGAGCATGTCAAGAGCGGAACGGGCATTGTGGGCGAAATCTCCGATGATAAGACCCCACTCCTCATCGGGCAAGTGCCTGACCATAGCAATGATGCTGTAGTTTGGCGGTTTGGGGTCAGCCTCAAACACAAAGTCATAGGGCTTACTTGCGATAAAGCGGTTAATCGCTACCTTGATAGCGTTGAGGTGCTTATCAGCCCTGCGAAGCTTCAGTCTTGGGGCATTGAGTGGATGCATATGCTATTTGATTGTAGCACAACTATTGGAAGGAGGAGGTAAAAATGATTAAAAGAACTAAAACTACTAAGGCAATGCTAATTCGAGAAATCAAAGTGAAAGTGCGAACAGCTCACCCATGGGTCAAAGGCGTTTTTCTCAGAGGGCTCAAATACAAAACTAAAGCTGAACTTACAGACCTATTGAACAAGGCACGAGTAACACGTGGTCGAGGAATAAGCCTAAGTTAACTATATGTCAAAGATACTACGTCTGACACGAGGTGACCGCCTATTTTTGGAAGGTCTTCTACCATACTTCCCTTGGTATGCCTTGGCGTGCTTTGCCTCTATATCTCTACCATTTTCAAAGATATTCTCCTCCTCAACTCTGAAGTATTGTATTGAAGGATACAATTTTTTCTTTGTCTTAATCCTTCCAGCAACACCAGTATTAGTAGATTCTCCCTTACCTATGTCTAAAGTTTTCTTATTTCTATTGGCTACTTCGTATGCACCCCTAATGTTTCCTAGCTTCTTAAGATTATCTTTGGTCAACCTTGACCACTTCTTCTGTATAGGCATATTATCCTCCTTTATGAAAACTACTTTACAAGTATGTTATAATATATCTACTTTGGCGGTGGGGAGATTCGAACTCCCACGGCAGATAACTGCCAGCGAGCTCCAAAGCTGCCATGTCTGCCAATTCCAACACACCGCCATTACTGAGAATTGGGGGGAGTGCTCCCGCCAAGTTGCTACTCCCCCTCAACCCTCTAAATTTAATTTTAACACCGTTGTTGATTTTGTCAAGGATAAAAAAATAAGCATTGCTTTATTTTTCCCCATAAACCTATGTGGAGGTAATTATGCCTATATGCCCTAGATGTCTCAGCAGAGACTTAATTAAGTTTGGCAAGTATAAGGGCGAACAAAGATGGTATTGTTACAAATGTGAACGTACCACTACTTCACCCCGTCTAAGAATGCCCAAAAAGAAAAAGATGTGAGATATGGGAATCTACAAAGAATATAAGACAATAAACGGTCAGCAGGCTAGAGTCCCATACTTTGATATAGTCTGCAAATTCTGTGGGAGTTCACACACTCGCAAATTTGGATTTAGCAAAGGTGTCCAAGCCTACTTCTGCAATGATTGCCAAAGGAAGTTTGCTGGTACGGATGCCCTAGCACATGGCAGGGTCTCGCCTTCCTTTATTGCTAACGCCTTACACGAATACTACAGTGGGATGTCGTTCCACGAGATAGAACATAACATAGACCAACGAACCAGTGGAGACATATCCCATACTGCCGTCATTAAGTGGGTCAACAAGTACACGAAGAAGGCCATTCGGGAAACAAAAGACCTACATCCCAAAGTTGGTAACAGATGGATTGCAGACGAAACTTATATCAAGACTGACGTTAAGACTAGCGACCCCAAAGGCGTTGTGTTCTGGGATATTATAGATGCCGATACTCGTTTTCTATTGGCATCCAGAATAACAACGACACGGAGCACACAAGATGCGAAGCAGCTTATGGAATTAGCTGCCGCACGTGCTAATAAGACTCCTACAAGTGTGGTCACGGACAAGTTAGCTGCCTATATTGACGGAATTGAATTAGCCTTCGGCAGCGATGCTAAGCATCGCCAGGGCAGCCCCTTCAATGTTGAACATAGCACAGCACTGATTGAGCGATTCCATAATACGCTCAAGGCCCGCACCAAAGTCATGCGAGACCTACGAGACAAAAGCACGTTGAAGCGATTTACTGATGGCTGGCTGGTTTATTACAACTTCTTTAGGCCCAATATGGCACTGGATAATAAACCGCCTGCCGAAGTAGCAGGGCTAAACTATGAGAATCATAGCTGGGCTGACGTAGTGGGCATCAAGAAGGTGCCTATTGCCCAAATCCTTAAACCAGAAATCGTTCCACAGGAGAGTGCCTAATGGCTGCTACTCGAAGTTGCAAATGCCATTATGACAAGGCGCTTATTTGTGTGCATTATGTTACGTTGATGTCAACCGTTGCCTGGCGATGCGCCTCCTGCATGTATTCTGCCTCGAGGTCTGGAAAGATAACCGGGGTTTGGCACCTCAATACACCTAGCTCCTTGAGACCAGAAACACACCGGCGCATATTACCATGATTCCCAGCCACCGTAGAGCGGTTACATCCTCCTTAAAGATGAGCAAAGAAAACAAGGCAACGAAGACATAAGATAGAGCCATGAAGGGATAGATAAAACTCAGTTGTGTTCTTGACACGGCCAAGACCCAGGCTAATGCTGTTAGGATCGTCAAGAATACGGCAGAAATAGCATAGGGATTAGTATAGACTTTCAAGAAGAAGGGGATCAGCTGGCTGAAATTCTGAGGGTATTGACCTACTGCAATCAGCCCTTTCTTCAGAAGTAATTGAGCTGCTGTCATCGCAGCTACTGATATAAAAACTAATAGATAAAGCATTTTGCCTCTCCTTCATACTTATACTCTGCCATCGTGGTATTCTCACAGCTTACCCTAGCTGGTAGTCACATCTTTCACTACCTTAATAACATATTGGACTTCTTCATCCGTCAGTTTCGGATATAGAGGTAGAGTTATGGTGCTATCACCTATTTTCTCGGCGATGGGGTACATGCCTCTCTCGTAACCAAAGGTCTGCTTGTAGAAAGTCAACAGATGAATTGCTCGGAAGTTTACTGCTACTCCAATTCCTCTTTCTTGGAGCTGCCATAGCACCTTATCTCGCTTCTCAGGATGTACCTGGACGGTGAACAGGTGCCTGGCGCTTTTCGAGTTGGGCAGTACTTTTAAACAGGCAAACTGTGAATCATCCATAAATGCCTCTTCGTACAAGCGGCAAATTTGCTCTCGTCTCTGCCACCTTTGTTCAATATTCTCCAGTTGGTTCAGCAGTAGAGCAGCCTGAATGTTGCTCATATTATATTTCCAGCCCAGCATCTCCATGTCCCAATGCTCATACCTCCCGGAATACCTTTCCGCTGCTCCTTTGCTCATTCCGTGAAGTCTTAGCTTTTTGAGCTTCTCGGCGATTTCTTCATTGTTAGTGCTTACTGCTCCTCCTTCGCCAGAGGTGATATTTTTCGTAGCATAGAAGCTAAAACAAGCCGCGTCGCCCAATTGGCCCGGTCGTATTCCATCCCTGCTTGCCTCAATCGCATGGGCAGCATCCTCGATAACGATTAGATGATGCCTATCTGCAATCTGTCTAATCATCTTCATGTCACACATCTGCCCATACAAGTGAACTGGCAGAATAGCTTTGGTTCTTGAAGTAATGGCACTCTCAATTAAATCCACGTTAATATTAGCTGTATCTGGTTCGACATCTATGAAAACTGGCGTTGCACCGGCATAAATTATGGAATTGGCGGTGGCTATGAAGGTCATCGGCGTCGTAATGACCTCATCTCCTGGACCGATGCCATAAGCTAGCAAGGAAAGATGTAAAGCTGCAGTGCAGCTAGTTACTCCCACCGTATATTTCAACCCTAAATATTGGGAGAATCTCCTCTCAAACTCTGCAACTGTTTCACCAGTTGTTAGAAAGAGAGAATTCATAACCTCGACTGCATTAGCAATATCCTTTTGGGTGATAGTATGTTTATAAAATTCTATCTTCATGATGACCTCTCTACTTCTTCTAAGCTAAAACCAGAAGGAAGATTCCGATTAGCAGATTCAGATGCCCAATTAAGAGCTCCCTCAACCGTAATAATTCCAAAACCTTTATGCTGCCAGCCACTTCTACAAAACATATTGTTAATCACGCAGATTTATTCTGTTTTGTCAAAGACCAAATCTTGGGAAGCCATCGATAGTATCCCTCGAGGGTCCCAAAATCGAAGGGGATTCCTTCAAGAAGAACTCCATAATAAGCTACTTCTTTTATATACTCCCCGAGACCATCCACGTAGTCAGGGTACTGTTCAAGAAACCGGAAGATCCCAGACTGCAATATCGTTCTGCCAAAGCCTCGGATTTGGCTAGTATGAGGAGTGATTTCAGTTATCCTCCACACCCTGCCATGAAGCTTACCAAGACGCAAACCCCGGTCAGCACCAAAATAGGGGGCTTCTTGTGAAGGCGGCTTTATCAAGCTGGTCCAAACAGCCGACTGGTCAAACTTAGAATGTTCCAGGAGTTGTAACGTTGCTGGCTTTCTCGAGTATAGAATCTGGTCTGGTATCGCCATCACAAAGGCATTATTGCCAACAAATTCCCGGGCAGTCATCAAGGCGTCTCCCAGACCTAACGGCTGGCGCTGATATATAAAAGAGAGCTTTAATTCAGAGACAAGTCTTTCCACCTCCTCCACACCCTCATCTTGTTTGCAAGTATATGGTGAGAGAAAGTGCTCCTTAATAACCTCTTTTTGAGAGCTAATAACAATGCAAATCTTCTTTATGCCGGAACTGGCAAGTTCCTCAACTGCATGTTGGATCATGGGCTTTCTGCCGACCGGGAGCATCTCCTTGGGTATGCTTTTAGTCAGAGGTAACATCCTTGTTCCCAACCCCGCGGCTGGGATTACCGCTTTGTCAATCATAGGACTCAGCGTCGCTTTGCCTTCTCCCGAAGCTTTTTATATCTGATAAAAAGGGGCTTCTCTTAATAATATTCAACTTTCCCATCCTTGGTCTTCATAGGCACATGCCTCATCCATAGTAGCTTTTGCCACCAATCGATATTTTGTTGGTACCATGCTATGGTCTTGGTGATGCCTCGGTTGAAATCGGTTTCTGCTTTCCAGCCTAATACCGCGAGGGCTTTGTCCGTAGAAGAAACATGCTTCATTACTTGGCCGTAGCGATCTACTGTGTGAGTAATCAATGACTTTGGCTTGCCTAGTTTATCCACAACAATCTCGGCAATCTCTTTGATAGCCACATCTTTACCCGTACCGATATTGATAGCCTGCCCTTTGACCTTATCCAGACTTGTATGCATCACTCGATCGAGCGCCTGACACAAATCTTCCACATAAATCCAATCCCTTGTATTCTCACCGGATCCATGAACAGTTAGCGGCTCATCACGAAGGGCACTGGTAATAAAGCGAGGGATAACCTTCTCTAGGTGCTGATTTGGTCCGTAATTATTAAAGGGCCGGATAATGATCGCCGGTATATCGTATGTCACCCAATAAGAATAAACTAATCTATCAGCCCCAACTTTGGCACTGGCGTAGGGGCTGGCGGGATTTAAAGGATGCTCTTCCGTCATAGGGATTTCTAATGCTGTCCCATAGACTTCGGAGGTGGAGATATGGATGAATCTCTCAACCGACTCACCATATTTCAACACGGCGTTGGCCAACACCTGCGTTCCCAAAACGTCGGTTTCGAAGAAGATAGCGTTATCAAAGATGGACCTGGCAACGTGAGATTCGGCAGCGAAGTGAACGACCATGTCTGACTTTGAAACCAATTCATTTACCAGTTCCCCATTTCTAACGTTACCGTACCAAAAGGTGAAGCGAGTATCATTCTTGATGCTTTCAGGGATATTTTCTACATTGCCAGCATAAGTGAGGGCATCGAGGACGGTGATATGGTAATCAGGGTAATTCTCAAATAGATACCTCACGAAATTACTCCCCATAAAGCCTGCCCCCCCCGTTATCAGAATCGTTTTCATGTTTTCTTTACTCCTTGTCTGCTCTTCTAATTGCGCTCTTAACCTCTTCCATATTTATTCTTCATTCATAATTGCATACCCTAGTCCCGTTTTACCATAGTTATTGCCGTTATAGAGCATATATTTCTTCCCCTTATGTTCAAAGACGAAGGCATACTCTACCATCTCAGAATCCCAACCTGACTCTGAAACATCTATTCCAGCTTCATCATCTTTTCTTTCCCAGTGTATTCCATCCCTAGATTCGGCATAGCCAATCCTGTAACTCTCACCTCTATACGAATACCACATTTTGTAAATGCCATCTTCTTTAAGAACACAGGGACGCGCAAGAGCATATTCATCTCTAGACTTAAAGTCTATGCATACAACTCCATTTCTCTCCCACTTGATTCCATCTTTAGATTCAGCATACTTGATGTGATAATAATGTTGTGGCTTGCCATTTTCAATTTGCCAACCGACACACGAACTGTACCACATTCTCCATATCTCGTTCTCGATGATTACACATGGAGAATGAGCCAAATACGGGTCAACATCATTTCTTCCTAGAATAGGAGCTTTGGAGAACCTTTGGAAAGTTTCCCCTCCATTTTGACTTACTGCAAGACCTGTAAAGGTATAAAATGGGACTGTTACCCCTTGATTCCACCCAATGTAGTACATATATTTTGTACCATTGTAGTCAACAATCCAAGATGGCATTACACCACTATCATCAAAGGCACCTAATGAACCCAAACTTAATACTGGTTTTTCTGTAATACTTAATATTTTTTGAGGTTCATTTATATCAATCTCTATATACCCTGGTTGAGATCTGTTTTGGTAATCTCGTCCATAAAAATATATCCTATATATGTCTCCCTCTATTTTTTCCGCAAAAGGGAGGCTAGCATGAGTAACCATCCAATCAAGCTTTTCTGCTGGTTCAAGCATCAACCCTTTTTTAATCCATTTCATCTTAAAACTTCTTTCTGACAAGAATCGTCCATTCATAAAGTTCATAATCATGAATCAAAGTTACATATTTAGAAAAATTTTTCTTACAAAAATCAAAGAAAAATAGGGAATCGCCATAATAAAGGTGATCCTCTTTATAATCCACATAGCTTGTAAGACAGTTAAAGGCAAAACCTTTTAACGATTTTTCATCCATATTAAGCAATGTGTCTAATATAAATTCTTCCCAGACTTCTGTTTCCGTATCCAACCTTACATTGAAAACACCAGAAGCGACTGAATAGTCAGCCTCCATTTTTATCCTATCGCTGTTTATAAACACTGCTTTGCTATCGTTGATCAAATTTCTAGCATTAACCAACATATCTTTACAGATATCATAGCCATAGTACCTGCTCACTATTTTTGAAGTATTCTTATACAAAAATAAGGCGCCGTATCCACACCCCAGGTCATTGAGAGTGATATTTTCTCTGGCGTTAATAACTTTTAGAAGCTGTTCAAATCGAAGATTTTGAGAATGTTCATCCTTCCAATCCACGCCTCCCGGCGTCACACCAAATGTGCTAATTTTTTTCCCATAATACCTCGATACTTTTGATTTCAGCTCAGGTCTCATTTCATAACTTCACTTTGGAACTATCGCCTGAGTATAGCTCGGCGGCCTTTCCTCTGTAGACACCCTTCTCTGTCGTATTCTTCAAGATTATTGCGCCGGCACCAATAACGCACTCTCTCGCTATAGTAATGCCGTCTCTAATAGTGGCATTAACTCCGAGGAAACAATATGGTTCTATTTTTACATTGCCGGATATGACAACGTGGGAAGTTATGAAACAATGGTCGCCTATAACTGAATGATGTCCTATGTGATTTCCGCTCCAAATAATCACATTATCTCCGATCTTCACAAATGGCTGAATTGTCTGATTTTCAAATACAAAGCAATTATCCCCTACCTCCACATTCCCCCATACAATAGACTTTGGGCTTACATAGCTTATCAACCTATACCCACTTTTCTTCGCACTATAATACTTTTGCGCTCTTAACTTGTTGACCTGCTTGTATCCAATAGCAATAAACATAGCAAATTCTTCAGGAGGATAGTACCGCTCAACTTCCTCAAATGGCACCACGGGTAAATTAAATAACTGCTTCTCTTTGAGGTAGTCTTCATCAACTGTAAAGGCAACAATCTCATAATTGCTATCGTGAGTTAGATAATAGTGAACAACTTGCGCTATATCGCCGGTGCCGAAAATCACTACTTTCTTCACGCAGTCATGTCCTCTTATATTCGTCTGGTAGCATAACCTCGATGTGTACTGGTTTTTCTATTATTTTGCTACATGACAATATGCTTAGGCTTTCTGTCCCGTGATTAAATAATAAATCAACTATAGAAAGATACGGGATGAATATATTACTCCCCCAAGTATTCTGTCTATAGTAAGGATGTTGATAGTTATGCCATTCCACTTTGATTCCCTTTCCTTCAAATTCACTTTCTTCTAGATATGACTTAGCCGATTGCCCAGATATGTAAGTAGTAACTCCTCTAATCTCTTTAAGTATGCTAATCAATTTTTCTGTTTTTTTAATCTCTCTAGAGATGCTCATCTCTTGCGAAAACAAAAACTTGGTTCCCTTCAATCCGATATAATTACATATTCCAAATATCAGCTCATAATTTAAGTCAACCACAAATTTTTGTTTCTTGCGTAAAATGCTATCAAATAGAGGGTATGCTTCATCAAAATATGGTGTTTTCTTATAGCAACTCTTCAGTGTACGTAAATGCTTCTCTTGCCAATTTTGAGAATTATCTATCTCAACATCCTTTACACTATATTCATAATGAGGCTTTCCCAATTCGACAGGAACCGTTAGCCAACTCCAACCTTCAGGTGTTCGAACTCTATTTCTATTTCTCCAATCCCTGGTAGTCCATTGTACGTCGTCAAGGAAAACAAAAACGTCCGCTTTTTTTATTAGGTCAAAATACCCAAGCCAGGGTATGTAACCTGATTGTAAAATGACCGCTTTTACTCTTGAGCTCACTCTAGCATATCTCTAATCACATATAAGGGTCTTTCTTTAACTTCAGTGTGAATCCTACCAATATATTGACCCATAACCCATAAAACGATGAGCAATACACCACCTAGGAAAAAGATAGCAACAATGGTTGAAGTATAACCGGACACAGGAATATCCCAAACGAGTCTTCTTATAAGATAATAGAGACCAAAGGCAAAGCTTATAGTGGAAACCATGATGCCAAAATACCCTGCTAAGCGTAAAGGAACATCTGAAAAAGAAATGACCCCCTCAGCAGCATGTTTGAGTAGCTTCCGTAAGCTGTACTTAGTCTTTCCTGCAAACCGTTCGCCATGCTCAATATCAACAACAGCATAAGGGAATCCTAGCCAGGCAACCAATCCTCCATAAAAACGAGAACGTTCTCTAAGCTGGCCCATGTAATCAACCACCCTTCTTGTCATAATTCGTAGTGGAGCTATCTCAGGATTTACAGTTTGGCTAGTCAATTTCGCTAATAAGCTAAGATAAAGCTTCGAGCTTAGCTTCTTGAAAATATTATCCCGCCTCTTTCTGCGTAGACCGTAGACTATGTCATAACCTTGCCTTAGCTTGGCAAGCAATTTGGGTATCTCCTCAGGTTGATCTTGCAAATCGGCATCCATTAAGATGACATTCTCACCCTTGCAATAGTCAAGGCCAGCTGTTATAGCAATATGCTGCCCGAAATTCCTGGTAAATCTAACGGCCTTGACCTTGTTATCTTTTTGATGCAAGTCTCTTAATATTTGAAAGGAGCCATCGGTACTGCCATCGTCAACAAAAACAATTTCATAAGGCTCTCCTAAACTCCTCATCACTTTTGTGAGCCGTGTGTGGAGGACTTCAAGGTTCTCCTCTTCGTTAAATAAAGGGATAACCACGGAGAATTTCAAGCTGCTTTGGAGACAGTCGCTCTCTCTCACATCAAGCTCCAGAAAAGTCCAATATAATCAACGATATTGTAATTGCTATCGCCATCTCTGTCTAGGCTTATTACGCAACCTCCGCGGGGGGTATGCTACACCACCGACCTCTGGTTTCTATCGCTGATACGAACGGTGCAACCAATAAGGCCTGTTCGGCAACAGGGACATGTACTCATGAACGATTGTGTACCCCAAAAGTCACATCATTTAGTCGGACAATTCACTGCCTGGGGCGCTGAGATCGGCTGTACTTGCACCTCTGTTACCCCATGTAGAAACTCGGTAAGATGGTCATTGTGAAAGAACCTGTAGTAGAAGTAAAGGGCAGACAGGCGGGCATTGGGCAAACTGGTATTCCTTGGCGACTCAGGGCCGGGCCGGATTGTCAATATGGCCTGGCAACCAGCAGGATCAAAGTCGGATAAATAGACCCTTTCACTATACCGACCCCACCCATCATCCCACTCGTCGAGGAAATCAGAAGTATAGCGGCTTTGGTCTAAACCGATACGTGATTTATCACCCCAAACACTTTTGAAAATGCAAGGCCATTCATAAAAATAGTAAGATGCCTGTCCACCTAGCTGATATTGGTCATCCACCCAGAAGACTGAAACCCCTTCAGCATTTTCCAGCTTGGCCAAGTTTACCATTATGGATCGATCTTTAACCCAACGGGCCTGCCAGGAAGTGTAGTTGGCCACTGAGGAATAAGTGAACGATAATAACAGGACCGTTAGGAAAAAGAAACCAAGCTTAGAAGTGAAACCCTCCTTGTCAGCAAATAGCAGACGAGTAACAGCAACAACAATAAGGGCCATCGGCAACGCCACTAACAAGGCATGCCGGGTGGCATATCCATGAACTGAAGCTGCCTTGCCTACAGCCGCATATGGAAAGATAGCTAGCGCTAACAAGGCAATACCAAAAAAGAGCAGTGCATACGAGGTTCCTTTCTCGTCAACAGAGCGAGTCGAACCCCGCAGAACAGTCGAGCGTATCCACTGCACAAATATTAATGCGAGTAAGAATAGAAGCGCAAGCTTAATATGAGCATAAATAGCGTTATTAATGAAAGCACCATAAACTGCGAATATTCTCGATGGTAAGAATGAGATTGGGTTATATGGGTAAATATCTGCGTAGAAACCATGGGCTGGGAAGAACACCCTAGCAACAACGAAATACATTATGGGCAGTAGCACATAATCTAACCGATGTGGTAAGAATCTGGTAAACACATGGTTTAGAGACATGTTCTGATCTCGTCGAGCATGCAAAATCAGAACCAACAAGAAACCGTAGTAGAATACAAGAAGTGAGTTAATTGAGAAGCTTAAGACAAACAAAGCTAACGAGCCAATACGTAGCAAATAGTGGGGAAAACCCATTCTTTTTTCGGATCTCAGTGCCATGAAACACGCCAGAAGAAACAGACAATAGCAAATAAGATAGGGCATCGCGATCAAGTCTACCGAGAGTTGGAATGCAGGGTAGGACAAGCTTAGAAGTGCAATAAACAGGCTCCATGTTCGACTGAACAGCCTTAATTCATTGCAAATCAGGTACACCAGCATCCCGGAAAATGTGATTGATAGGAAAGCAAGCAGTTTATAGCTGAATATCATTGAGGGCAAGTATCCCATAACCCAATGAAGATATGCTACGCTGGGTATCCCACCCGACTCAGTTAACCACAGGTGGAAGAGATTCCAGTTCTTATCAACAAGGTGGTGATAGATGGGCCAACCATCATAGTAAACACCATCGTTAAGTAGCAAGAGTCCGTGAACTATTAGGGAGAAGCCCACAATAATGATGTAATGGGATTTAGGCTTTCTCAGCGCTGAATCTAAATGAACCATAGATAGTGCCGCATAAGCGTAGCCTTCGAACCGGGATTCCGCATTTTAACTGCTACCAAACCCTTGCCTACATCTTTCCCATGCTTGCACAATAGTATTACTTTTTGTCTGGACCCCAGGCCTTCCATCACCCTCGTCAGTCGAGTGTATAGGACTTCAAGGTTCTCCTCTTCGTTAAATACAGGGATAATCACGGAGAATTTTAAACTGCTTTGGAGATAGTCATGTTTTTCATTGTACAACCGAAAAGTCCAATGTGGATGATATTCTAAAAATGCCCGTATTTAGGTCTAGTTCTATAATACAAGCTCCGTGAAGCATGCGCAACTACATCGACATGTGCTTTTAATCCCTTGTTCGATGGGCATAACAAATAGGGCTTCTTACGCAATGGGAACATGTACTCATGACCGATTGAGCTACAGGGGCTTGAAGCTGATTAGACATTACTTCGTTTCACAGTAAAACTGAGAAGATAATGTGAAGGGTGAAAACCCACTGACATATTGCCCCCACCCCGATTTTTGACAACCACATTATAGCCTTCCGCTTGGTAAAACCAAAAATTAAAAGGCAAAAGGCAAAAACATACGGAAAAAATCAAAACTTTTCCATTTTGAACTGTCATTTTGATTTTTTATATTTGATGTTTGAATTATGAAGACTTTATCAGCCACCCCACTCACTGCCCAGAATATGCTACGCCTGGTAATGATACCCTCTAACTATTGACTTCAGGCCCACGATACGTCCACAATAAACACCCGTGGAAATACTCTTGATATTCCTATTCGCCCTTCTGGGTCTGGTAGTAGGCAGTTTCCTCAATGTATGCATCGACCGTCTGCCTCAAAACAAGTCCATTGTACTTCCACCGTCTCATTGCCCAGTTTGCCAGCACAGGCTAGCCGCTAAAGACCTCATCCCCGTATTTAGCTACCTCAGGCTTCGTGGTCGTTGCCGGTACTGTCAGGCTGCCATACCCCGGAGGCTATTCTGGGTGGAACTGGTCACCGGCCTGATATTCGCTTTCCTCTACTGGCATTACGGCTTAAGCGTGGAGCTGGGAGTTATGGCTTTCTACGCCTGTCTATTCATTATCATTTTTGTCATTGACCTGGAGCACGGACTCATCCTGAACAAGGTGGTCTACCCCGGCATGGTTGTGGCTTTGCTCCTGACTTTATTGCCTCAGCCCGGGCTTGCCCCGCAGATAGCCACCAGAGTTGCCTACGCTGCACTGGGCGGAGGCATTGGCTTTGCTATATTCCTTTTGATTGCCATAGTCTCCCGTGGCGGCATGGGTTGGGGAGATGTTAAGCTAGCTGCTTTGATTGGTCTGGCTACTGGCTTTCCTCTGGTTTTTCTCGCCATTATTATGGGGGCCATCCTCGGTGGCATAGTGGCTGTGGCCCTGGTGATAGCTAAAAAGAGAAAACGCCGGCAGACAATCCCTTTTGGTCCCTTCCTTGCCCTGGCCGCCATGATAACATTGCTGTGGGGAAGTAATATAATGAACTGGTACCTGGGACTGATGTGACTCAGGGCGGGCTCACCTTCTTCTGAACAGAGTAAAGAAGCGGTCTTGATATTCCTGGAATAGACCCCAGCGGTTTAACTCAACCACCAACTCCGGGGCTCGGGAAAGGTTACGACTTGCTTTCTCAAAAAGCTCTTCGATGTAATCCCGGGCGCCTTCGGGCACTCCACTGGCATCTATGTCTAAAAAACCCCTACGATTAAATTCAGCCATATTAGTGCGAACCGACTTGGTAGTCAGCTCATAGATGAACATGAGCAAGGATACATCCCATAGTTCCTCTACCCCCCTAATTATGGTGCTTAATGGGTTATGCTGCTCCTCTATTTGGGAGCTGAGCTTGTTTATCACCTGCCTTATAGGCTCGGAGACAACGTTCATCCCCCCGGGTTCATTCTTATATCGGTAAAAAATGCCCGATTCATAAGGGCGCTCCCGAGCCATCATCGCTACATATCTTTTTGCCTGCTCACTAAAGCCTTCTACATTGACCAGGTAAGCAGGGGTAACAATTTTGGGCCTTTCCGCAGTCACCTTTCCATCCCTGACCACACTAATGTTTCCCACCAGCTCAGTGACAACGTAATAATCAATGACAGAACTGCCAAAAGTGGCCAGTTCCTGCCGTGGTGCCCGGATTAATTCCGTGTGTTCCAGGGCATATTTAATTTTGTCATCCGGTTCCATACCAATTCCACCGTTCTATATTATTTTAAATGAACATCTTGACCGTGTAAAAGTTACGCCTTACTTTATCCTTGCCGGCAATTAGGCTGCCCATTTCAGTGCTATGACCGGGAACAAGATATTCCACATCAAGTTGAGACAGCTCGTCAATGCTCTTCCGCAGCAAGGAAGGGCTGCCACCAGGGAAGTCAGTCCTGCCTATGCTGCCAGCAAAGACCACGTCACCGCTGATCAATATTTTATCCTCTTCCAGATAAAGGGAAACAGAACCGGGAGAATGTCCCGGGGTCAAGAAAACCTTGACCGCTAACTTATCATCTTTAGCTCCCAGAGACAAATCGCCCTCCTTAAGATAAAAGGAAGGATTAACCTGCGGCGGCTTGCCGCCGAATGCTTGAAAGAAAGCCTTCCCCATCGTGCGATAAAATTCATCCTCCTCACGGGACAAAGTAAACGAAGCACCACTTTTTCCCACCACCAATTCAGCAGCTTCAATATGGTCGGGATGGCTATGTGTTGCAATCACCAGACCAATATCCTCCATTTTGAAGTCGTCCTTCTCCATAGCCTGAGCCAGCGAATCAAAACAGGGCTCCCCAAGCTCATTCCTGACATGGCCGGGGTCAACTAATACGTGCGGATGCTCCCCTCTTAAAACCGAAGGCCAGAGAATGGCATTGCAATTGTTTCCTCTGCCCTGCCATACATAACAATAAAATTTTTCCGCTAACTTCACAGATTTATGATAAATCATTACTATAACTTCAAGCTTACTTTGTTGAACCCCCCAATATTATAGGCTAAAATGCACTGCTAAGGCTAATCTTAAAGTAGGGAAGAAGTCAGTAGCCAGTAGGGGGTGACTTCTGATTGCTGAATTCTGACTACTGACTCCTGATTTCAGTGTTTGGGATTTTATGTTGTATGAGTGAGCTAAAGAGTGCCTGGGAAATTGCTCAAGAGAAAGCAAATAGATTGGGCAAGCTGTCAGCCGAGGAAAGGAAACAGCAAGAAAGACAAAGGTATCGCCAAATCGGTCAGGCGCTGGTACAAAAATGGCTTGACAGTTCCCAACGACTGGACATAGCTGCGGAGCTAAACAAGCACGAAGAAAAAGACAGAGCAATAATAAAGCAGGCCGTAATCGAGCACATGGTAGAGGCTATCGAGTTTACAACTACCCGGGGTGTAAATAGCGTGAAAAGGGTAATCAAGGCGATAAGCAGCTTAGAGTCTGAATTGCAGCCAAAGGCAGAAGAAATAGGTCAGCTTGTTCAAGAATATGAAGAGGCAGAACAAAAGATAAGGCAGGAACTAGAAAGCAACTACAGGGAGACCCTGCACCAATTGAGAATTTCAGGAACAGCAGTAGCTGCTATCAATATCGAAGCTGACCCCAAATGGCAAGCAGCCCGGCAGGAGCTCATTGAAGCTTTTACCCCAAGGCTCAATGATTTGAAGCGAGCATTAATTAATAGCCCATGAGAAATCCACTTCGCAACTTCGCTAGGCCAAACAAGGCTTTAAATAATCCTTATCCAAAGACACCAGAAATGGCAGCCCGATCAGCTAATCACATTTGGACAATAGAAGAAATTGTGAGGTTGATAGATTATGTATGAAGTGCCAGCGAATTATGCCTTCATTGATGGTCAGAACTTTTACAAATCACTCCAAGCACTTGAAAAAGAAGTTGAAGCGCTTGAGGTAAAATTGGATTTGAATGAATTCCGAGTCTATCTTATGGAAAAACATGCTGTTAAGGTTGCCTATTATTTTATTGGTTATGTACCGGAATACAAGAGTTTATATGACCAGTTAAGAAGACAAGGATATGAATTGAAATTTAAAGAAGTAGCTACCCACGAAGATGAAATTAAAGGTAACGTAGACGTAAATTTGACATTGCAGTCTATGGTGGATTATGAAAACTATGCAAAGGCAGTAATAATAGCAAGCGACGGTGATTATGCTTGTTTAGTCGAATACCTGCACGATAAGGGTAAACTAGAATGCCTAATAGCTTGTAGTAGAGGTGGATGTTCCTATCTGCTCAGAAAACTACATGCTAAAATACGGATATTCTACTTAGATGATATCATGAGAGACCTATATAACCGAAAAGAGACTTCGTAGGGACAAAACCCTACGTCGCCTCTTTTCATAGTGATGACTATTTTTATTATATCAAAACTTGTCTATTTGTCAAGTCACCGCCTTCGTTTCAGGATAGTTCAAAGACTTTTACCATTTTCAAATTGACCCACTACCGAAGAATCTTGTGCTGCTCAGGACAGGCTCCGCGAAGAATCTCCGAGATTCTTCATCATCCAAATTCATCTAGACTCCCCAGAATGACACTATTAAACATCCCCTGTAATTTATCATGGTGCATAGAGCGCCAGACGCTGAGTGTAAATCCCCTGGCGGCGGTCGTAATCGGTCTGGATAGCCTGGACTCGGTACTTCTCCTCCGAGATGCCGCAGCGCTCGTCGGTGACCTCCACGACATCGAGGAGCTCCTGGCCAACGTTGGCAGGAACGATGATGACGGCGGGCTCGGCGTCCTGGGCTCGGGCCCTGAGGATGGCGTCGGCCCTCTCCTGGGCCCGGGTGGTGTCCTGGAGGTTGGGGTCATAGTCCTGCTCCATAATATCGATGGCGAGCTGCAGTAAATCCCAGTCCAGGGCTTCTTCCAGGATGCGGTTATCCTCGGTGTCCCGGCCGATAGCACGGGCCCGGCTAGTGAACACTTGTTCACAATAGTTACCTGCCAGGATGGCGTGGCCGGTGCCGTAGGAATAGCAGCTGCTCTCGCTGGCCAGCGGGTTCTTGGTGAAGGCTTCCTGGCCACGGAATACGAGCCTGTCGGGGACGAAAGACAGGAGCCTTCTGATGGCGCTGTTGCCCCGGGTGCCGGGGTTGACGGTGAAATCGGGGTAGAAGTTGTTGATGGCGGAGGACTGGGGCTTGGATGGGGTGTTGGTGAGCTTGATGCCGACCCGGGCTAAGAGCTGGTAGAGGATCTGCCAGACGGACCTGGGGTTGACGGCGTCCTTGTTCCACCTCATCTGATAGCGGGCGGTCCAGCGGTCCATGAGGCCCCAGCCGTCAAGGCAGTTGAGGGTGAAGCGGGACATGTTGGGTTTTGAAGAATATTCCCAGGAATCAATCCAGTATGTGCCGGCCTCGGAGGTCTCGTCTCCCGCAGTCGTTTTATAGCCGAGCTTAAGGACGATTTCGCTGCGCTTATTGATGAGGGCGGGTACAAGACCCGCCCCTACATTGTAGAGGCCTTTGGAGTTGTCGAGCTCAATCCTGAGAGCATGGACGGGTACAAGACCCGCCCCTATAGACTGGGAGAGAGTGACAATATCCTTGGTCAAGTCGAGAGGCGAGTCGGCGGGGCGGGGGGCTCTCCAGACTCCATCGGGACTCTCCAGCCACCAATAGCCGGCGGTGCTCTGGAGCCTTAAGCCGTAACCTGAGCTGATGTCCAGGAAAGGCTTGGGCTCGGTGAAGGTGGTATCGCTCCAGTATGTGCCCTTGACCGTGTGGCAGGCCAGGGGGCGGGTATAGGCGGTTGTGCCTGTGTATTTCTCCACCGCTACGATGCAGTTAGTTTCGTATGACTGGGCGTTTTCAGGCAGGTGGCAGTCGGGGTACTCATAGGTGATATCCTCTCCGTCCGGGGACATAAGGAAGCTCTCAATGGCCAGGAAGTTATAGGTGTTGGAAAACTGTGTTCTGAAAAGGTCGTAGTGATTATAGGGGGTGTCGGACTCCTTGGCGGCAAGGACTATTTCGATGGCGGGAGTGGAAGGGTTGAAGGTAGCGCCGATTCCATAGGTGTCCAAGAATATATGTGTGGCCGCTCCGTGAAACTCCTTGATGTGCTGCGACGTGGACTGTTCGGAGGTATCAAGGACAATGCCATTGAGCTCGTTGGACTTAAGGGCGAAGCAGACGGCGACGTCACCGGTGGCCCACCAACAAGCGGCCAGGGAAAGAACGTCGGCATAGGCGACGAGCTGGGCGTCATCCCAGGACTGGCCATAGTCATGGGAGTAGTATTTCCAGAGGACGTTGCCTGTGGTGCGGTAGAAGACGTAGACCTTGGCGCCATAGGCGGCGATGGCACAGGGACCGTCGCAGTCGGTGGCGATGTTTGTCCACTGGGAGTAATCGCTGGCCTCGCCGGGGTCGGTAATTTTCTGGCGGAGGAGGGTACCAGACCCTCCACTACGGATGCGGTGCATACTGCCCTGGCCGTCGAAGGCGATGCCGTGGTGGTTGTCGGGCTCGCTGCCGGTGTAAAGCCTGGTCCAGGATAGTCTCTTGATGCCGGCCTCGTAGTCATAGACCTTAGCCTCGATATAAGGAAGGCGGTCGGCTTTTTTCTGGCTTGCTAACAGCGTGTCCGATAAAGTTCTCATTGTACCTTTAAGTAGTCAGTAGCCAGTAGTCAGTAGTCAAAAGAAGGCCTCCTGGATGATCTTAGCGATGATGAGCCAGGCGATGACGCCGATGGCCCGGCCGAACATGTAGTAGTGGTGATCCCCCCTCAAATCATTTAGTAAGGCTCCGGAGAGTTTATGCCTGGCAGGCCAGGGGCAAAGGACCTCACAAAGACCTTCCACAAAGGCGTGCCATTCCTGGTAGCAATCAAGGAAGGCGGTGGGCCTGATTCCTTTCAGGAATCCTTTTGGGGAGTTCTTTACTTGCATGTGCCTTTTTGTCCACCGCTTTTGGCGCCTGCGCCTGGCCCGGGTCTGCCGGGGTTGCCGCCACCGCGGCCGTCCCGGGGACCTGTGGCTCCTATAGGTGGGCCTGTTCCATCATGTTTAGGCATTGGTACCTCCCTTCTTCTCTTTGATGTGCTGCACCGTCCTATCGCCGAACCACCAGAGGATGCAGCCGCTGGCTAAGGCCAGGAACCACTGCGGGGCGTCGATTCTATCGATGACGACCTGGGCGATGACGGCGGCGAAGATGATGGTGACGGCGGGCCTGGTGGCGGCCCGGAAGAACTCCGTGAAAACCTCTACCAGGGTCGGGCTAGACTTGTTCTGTTGTTCTGCCATGTTCACTCCTTCGCTTCGAGATTGCTTCGTCGTTTCACTCCTCGCAATGACACTGGGAGGGCTCTGAGAGGCTCAAGAAAGCCCTGATTTGCTTTCTGAGTGTATTTACACGCTCAAGAGCCTTTCCCCTGCCTTTCTTTTACTAGATCAGGGCGCCCAGGGTGTCGGGGACGGACTTCCCGGCCTTCTCGTAGTGCCTGGCCAAATGCCGGGCGGCCCGGATGATGTCCTCCTCTGAGGCCTGGACTCTCTCGCCGCGGTAACCGCCGGGGCTGAGGGCGGCCACGGCTGCGGGCATGCGGTCCCAGTCCACGGTCTTCTCGATATCGAGCCGGCCCTGGATGGCTCGGAAGATGGCCTTGGTGTGATGGGGGAGCTTCCAGGTCTCAGGATCCTGAGGGTCGCCGACGATAGCGAAGGCTTCTTTGGGGAGCCCCTCCTTGGTCTTTTCCTTTTCGATTGCTTCCTTTACCTTACTCATTGGTTCCTCCTTAGGCGAGGATAAACCTCGCCACTACCATTTTCCTGGCTTCCAGAGGCAGAGGACCTCGAAGAAGCCGATGACAAGAGAGTGCCACTCCTTATGAGTGCTCAGGAAGGTTTTGAGTTTAATACCATTGAACATAGCTATAAATCCTGTATTATGCCAGTTTCTGTATATACAACTGCTGGTTCGTATCAGGCATTAGGTCCACATTACCCCCTGAGTACTGCATGCAGACGGCTTTGACCTGGTCATTTGCAGCTAGCGGGACAACGCCAAACGCTATACCGCTTATGCGTGAGTCGGCGCCCGGGCACATCCAGCAAGACGCCAAGTATGTTGCACCCTTCTTTATGGCAACATATGCATAGATTCCATTGGGAAGGAAGTTCCAGGTTATCTTTGCTGCTATGAAGTACTTCCCCGCCTTCTTGGCCGTGAACGTATAGGTGGCTGTATTGAACTCATCCTGGACGTCGGTAACCTCGGTGTTAAACTCGATTGTCGTCTCGGTGGTGGTGGGAATTGTCTGAGCGGTGGCGTCTGCGGTTACATAAACGGAGGATTGTTTTGCCAGGGTAAGTATCCCATCGTCCTCGAGCAAAAATGCCTCAACACCTTTGACTTTGCCACGTACCTTGTCCTCATCGGCCGACTGCTCGACGTCCCAACTGGTATCGCCATCGGCGTCCTGGATTTTACTTCCGCCGTCGCCGCCGGGGCTGCCCTGGGGCCAGGTGGCAATGACGCAGGCGTCCCTGGGGTTGCCCTGGGGAATAGCTAGAATGACGTAGTTGCCGAGGACCAGGGCTGATAACGGGATGTTTTTGGCCACGCTGATGTCGTCGAAGTAGGTCGTGAGGGAGCCTGCGAGCTGGACGCCGGCCTTATAGGTACCGCTGTCGAAGTTCTTCAGGATGCCGACTTCAATCATAACTCCCCTGGCCCCTCTTACCTTAAGAGGGGAACTTTGGTTTATTCATCTGCATAGAATGTCGTCTGGATTACTCGGCTGGTGCGGGAGGCGGCTTTGAGCTTCCTGTCGTAGCGGTCGAGTCGTTCCTTACCCCAAACCTTGTAGTTGATAGTGGCGTGGCGGCCGGCAATGCTGGCCCGGTCCACTGTGTAGGCCGAGGCTGACATGGCTACGTAGCCGGTCGCGCCGAGGACTATAATCTCCTCATGCTCGGCGGGGATGGTGGTGGACTGGGCGTCCAGGGTGTGCTTCTTGAGCCATCTTACCCTGGCATCCTCTCCGTCTCCCTCGTCCTCTATGTAGAGATGGCCGGCCCAATACTCGGTCCTCTGGTAATATTTAGGGCTCTGGCCGATGGGGAACTCGACCGACTCGATATCGAGCAGGCCTGATAAGGAGGAAATATCGAGCTCGATATCGCCGTCGGTGGTAGCGATATCGTCCTGCTGCTCGATGGGGGCATGAAGGGAGTACTCCATGACTACCCTGTCGATGGCTCCGTCCACCTCGTCGTCCGTCCAGCGGTAGTTCTGGGCGTCGGTGTCCTGGAGGTCCTCACGAACCCGGGCTCTCATTTCGGTTAGGTTCATATCATAACTCCTCTTCTCATAACTCCCCTGGCCCCTCTTATCTTAAGACGGGGATTGGAGGATGGGGAGGGGGATCGACCTACCCCCTCCCTCCTCAAAACAATGAAAGGAGGTGTGATGATACAGGCCAGGGGGATTTGCCAGAGCCAACCTCGTGGGCTGGTAATCCCAACTGGCACAGTCATTAGTCTCTCACTCCTGTGAGCATGGCGGCCTTGACGATGGAAAAGTTGGCCAGGGATACATACCACTTAACCCTGGTCCGGGAGGCGTCCTTGGTCTCCAGGGAGCCGAGACGCTCGACCTGAATCACCTCGGGACTGGTAAGGCCGCAGACGGCGCCCTCTCCCATCTGGAAGGCGAAGATGGCCGAGCAATCGCTGGATGTGCCCACGGTGTAGTTGTCCTTAACCCAGTCAGAGATGGCGACGGGGATGCCGTTATAGAGCTCGACGAACTCGCCGAGCTTGCCCTGGCCGACCTGCAGGTTGCTGCCCTGGGCCCTGGCCAGCACTGCTAGCTTCCTGCGGGACCGGCGGCTCATTAAGAGCAGGTCGGGCTTGCCACCACGAACGAGGTCGATTAGCTGGTCCATTTTAGTCAAAGAGAGGGTAGCGCCGTTGACGGCCATGCCAAGGTGGTTGCCGTAGCGGCAGGTCCAGGTGACCTGGTCGTCAACTACGGTGTCGCCCTCGGTGGTGGGCCAGGTGGGCTCAGTGGTGGCGTGGGTCTTCTTATCGCCTGCTGCTGCGGTGCACTCATACCGGAAGCCGTTCTCCTTGCCGGCGGTGGGGACGACGATGTCGCCCACATCCATAGCGGTGTCGGCCGTCCAGGCTGTGCCCTTCATGGTCTTATACAGGCCGTCGGGCTGGTTGGCGTCCACGCCGGAGTCTCCGTTCAGGAAGGTGTTCTCGAACTCGTTCCTGAGGGCCTTGGCCTTCAGCTCGATGACGGCTGCCTCGAGGTCCTGGATATTACTCCTGGTGGACTTGAGGAAATTGTCGACATCGGCGTCTCCGCCAAGGACGCAGAGGCTGGCAGAGCACTGCTCGAAAGCCGGCTCGGACTGCGTCCAGGTACCGGTCACCGGGGCGTACCAGCCTACGGTGGGCAAAGTCTTCTCCCGGTTGTACTTCAGGCTATTGCCCACGATCTGGATGAAGGGCAGCTCCTGTAAGATGGGGCTGTCCTTGACTATGGTCTCGATGATTCCCTTAAGCAGGATATCGGTCGAGAGCTTGCTTGCTTCTGCTAAAGATATGCTCATGTTTCCTCCTTTGGAGAAATCCTAAATTCGAATTTCTAAATCCTAAACAAATCCAAATTCCCAATTCCAAAATTTAAAAATTCTATGTTTTGGTCATTGGAGTTTTGAGCTTTGATATTGTTTGGCATTTCGGATTTAGTATTTAGGATTTACTATGTAGTTCCTCCTTTTTGCTGGATTCCAGCGGCGATCTTCTCCCTGGGGGTTAAGCCCTCGAGGGATATCTCGCCTCTGGTGGGCGCCCCGGCCGGGACCTTGGCCTCTTTGGCCTGGGCTTCGAGGTTGGCCTTGACGGACTCGGCGATGGTGGTAGCCTTCGCCAGCGAAGCGTCTATGTCCTCGATGGTGTCGCCGGCAATGATGTCCTGGGGAATGGTGGAATTGGCTGTCCTGACGGCATCGAGGTATTTAGAGACGGCCTGGGCGTTGGCTTCTTTGGCTGAGGCGAGCTCGGCGGCAGCCGCTTCGCTTCCCGACTTCGCTTCGCTTAGCGAAGCCTCCAGTTCGGCGATGCGGGTGTCCTTCTCGGCCAGGCTTGCCTCAGCGGCGGCCTTGGTCTTCTTCTCCTCCTCGAGCTGGGCCTTGATGGCCTCCAGGTCCTCGGGGGTGGAAACCTCGTTGGGATTCTCCGGGGTCTCCGGGGTTTCCTGTGTCTCTTTGTTTTCTTCGTTCTCCATACATTTCTCCTTGGTTTGAGTTATTATTCAGGCACTTCCATCTCCGCGGCTGTCGCTCTCTCTCTCGCTCCGCCACGTGTGGACGATGCCTTAAACTCCTGATTCATTTCCAGGATCCTGGTCCTCTCCTCCAACCACCTGCTGAACTCTTCGTCGGGGTCCTGGACTCCTAATTCGTCCATAGCCGTCCGCCTACTGTGGACGCCGGCCTGGACGAGTAGCTGCTCGTTCTGAGCCTGACGGGCTGCGTCCTGGGGCAATATCGGCCCCCAGACTACCCGGTGGGTTATTTGCTCGAAGCTTTCGTTCATGTATTTCTCGGCCAGCTTAAGTATGATGTCGTTACGCTGGTGGTAGGCGTTGGTGCGGATAGTCCGCTTCCTGGTGACCTTCTGAGTAAGGGAGCCCAGCTCTATTTGTAACGCTGCTCCGGAGAGCTCTTTCTCGATGCCTCCCCAGGCGGCCCGGGGTGTCTCTGAAATATCGTGAAGGGCACGGTATAACAAATCGATATAGTCGACATGGAGCCTAACACCCCCGCCTTGCAGTAAGTCCAAGAGGTAAGCCTTAGCGTCCTCCGGTATGGTCCACAGTGCACCCGGCTGGACCTTGATGTCCTCAGCCGATGCGATGTTCTCCAGGACGGCGATGGGATTCCCCGACAGCTCCAGGATGCGGGATAGCTGGCTCAAGGCACGGTTAAGCTCCCGCTGCGGCTGGACCAGGGTCGGAATATCGGAGCTGCCCCAGAACTTCTTGGGCTCACGGAGGTTGGGGAAGATAACGACGGGGATGAAGCCGTAGGGGTTGGGCTTGGATTCCATAGGGTCGTTGTCGAGGAAGAGGTCGAAGGTCTTGGCTGTCCAGACTTCGGTTATGGTGGCGGTCTTCTTCTCGATGGCTCGACCATAAAGAAGCTGGATCTCGTCCTGGGTAAGGATATAGCGTGAAGCTACCCGCCACACTCTGGAAGTATCATCACCGAGCCACCAGGCATAGATGCCTGAGACATCGGGGGCGGTGATGCGAATACGCTTCTCGTCGGTATCCCATATCACCTTGTAGCAGCCGTCTCCCAGGACGGCGGCGTCGACCTCGGTCTCGTAGTCGAGCTGCTGAAGGTTGTTTTCTTCATATACCTGGCTGAGTAGCTGCTCGGCCCTGCGGGCCCTGGCCTTAAGCTCTTGGGAGGGTACAAGACCCTCCCCTACGGGGTAGCAGGCGAAATTGAGTCCCTGCATAAGGAAGCTGGTGCCCTTGTCGATGGAGACCTTAGCATAGTTGAAGACGAGCTGGCGGTGACGTGACCTGGTAGGCCAGTGATTTCCCTGATAGAAATCGAGGTTGGTGCGGTAAGCGGCGAGGCGGGTGGTGTCCATGTGGTTCAGATGGGATGGATTGAAATCAGTCATCTCTCAACTCTCCTTTGGCTGCGCTGCGCCGGGATTGCTTCGGCTGACTTCGTCAGCCTCGCAATGACAAAATGGGGAGAATACCTTGCAATGACGTAGTGATTATTTTGGTCATTCATATTTGGTGCTTTGATATTGTCCCGACTTTATTCGAGGATGCTTGATGAAATCGACAAGTTGTCATTTGGATTATGACATTTGGGTTTGTTCAGTTTTTGCGTTTTGAGTTGTCATTTTGATTTTTGACCTTTGCTTTTTAATTTTGCGAAGCCACCTCCACCGCCTTCAGCCATCTCTGCACCGTTCTCGGGCTTACCTCAAATATGCGGGCAATCTCCTTAACGCTTTTCCCCTCCCGCTTCAACTCCATCATCCTCTCGGCCCGCCTGCGTTTTAAGAACCTCTCCTTTCCCCAGGGCTCTTCTTTAAGACAATCAGGAAAGGGGCAGTTAAGACAAGAGGGGAAGAGCTCGCAGCCCTTATCTTCGTAGGGGAATTCCTCCGGCAATAAATCCCAGAGCAATCTATTTTCCATAATTGAGTACAAATTAGCACTGTTGTTCTAAAAGAGCAAGGAGCTTTTGTCCTTCTCCGCCCTTTCGAGACGTGAAGGTATTTCTTCCTTCACAACTTACCTTCCCTTCTTACCTTAAGATGGGGCTCTGCATAACATAGGGATTCTTTCCTTCTATATCCCCCCTAAGTTAAGGGGGATAAAGGGACAGGGCTTGTACCCGCCCTCCCCCAGGTGAGGATAAACCTTGCCACTACAAAATATCCCCCCCAAGGTAAGGGGAATAAAGGGGGTTATGAATCCTTGACCTACCCATCGATGTTCTGTAGCCGGGCGTTAAAGGGAGATCTATTCATAAATCCCCTTGGTGAGCACGTATGGCACTGAGTGCTCGTCGAGCCCCTCTTACCTTAAGGGGGGAATTTTGCGGCAGTACGAGACCCTCGCCCATTGAAAGCTAACCGTTGATGG
>Ga0315532_1000412_pt1 | contig 34929 bp, 25 predicted proteins | sample SalMarWE160370MG_FD_203082 | JGI IMG/M metagenome (GOLD analysis project Ga0315532, IMG submission 203082) | Salt marsh sediment microbial communities from the Plum Island Ecosystem LTER, Massachusetts, United States - Salt Marsh Sediment WE1603-70 ...
TTGTAAACCCTGCTTGCTAATTGTTATTTTGTGTCTAAAAAACCGGACGTTTCTATCCCGGCAAAAGATCTGCGTATTTTATACGCGGGGGGAAAGGCGGTGTCAAGCAGAAGTCGTGAATTCGTACGGTCGTACAGTTCCAACAAAAGAACTGTACGAGACTTCACGATGGTACGGCTTCACGACTTCTTCCCCCGCAACTCCTCGACATCCTCCAGCTTCACGGAGAGAATCTTGGATGTCCCGTCTTCGCTCAGCGTTACGCCGTACAGGATGCCGGACTGGTGCATGGTCGTTCGGTTGTGCGTAACGATAATGAACTGCGTGCTCCCGGCGTGTTCGTTGATGATATCCGCGTACTTCTTGGAGTTCACCTCGTCGAGCGCCGCGTCCACTTCGTCGAGGACGATGAAGGGCGACGGGTTCGTGGCCATGATCGCGCTGATGAGCGCGATGGACGTGAGCGCGCGTTCGCCTCCGGAAAGGAGGGCAATGGATTTGAGGCGCTTCCCGGGCGGCGTCGCTTGGATATCAATCCCCGCCGGCGGCGCATCTTCCGGCGGCGGAATCAGATTCCCCTCCTCATCCGTCGTGGGCTCCGGAGGGACCTGGATGAGCTTGGCATCGCCTCCGTTGAACAGCAGTTTGAACGACTTGCCGAATGCGCTGTTTAAAATATGGAACGACGCTTCGCTCCGCGTACGGATCGTCTCGTCCAGTTCGACGATGACCGTATCGAGTCCCTGAATCGCTCCGCGGAGATCCTCGACCTGCGTGTTCAAAAATTCAAAACGCTCTTTCGTCTCCTCGTATTCTTTCTGCGTTTCCGGATCGATGTTCCCGATCCATTCGAGCTGAGACCGCACGCGGACGAGCTGCGGGAGGAGCGATTCGACGTCTTTCACCTTGCCGACGCTCTGACCGAGTTTGTTGAGATCCCCTTCGAGATCCTTCCGATTCGTCCGAAGATCCGCGAGGAACGACTCGCGGCGCGTTTCCCATCGCGTGCGTTCAATCGCCGCTTCGCTCGCAAGGCGCTCGGCTTTTCGCGCCGCTTCGCGCTTCTCATTCAGCTTGCGCTGAGTATCGAACAGGTGCGTACGCTTTCCCGCTTCCTTCTTGTCCCATGCATCGATCTCGGACTGTACGCCTTTCGAGCGATCCGCCAATTCCTTTATCTTCGAAGCGATCTCTTCGAGTTCTTTCATGAGCTTGGGATCCGCGGCTTCAGCCTTTTCCTCCGTTGCCGGCTCTTGAAGCTTGGTGATGAACGCGTCGTGATCCGCATGGAGCTCGGAAACGAGCGCGCGCACCTTCTCCGCATCCGGCTTCTCCTGCGCGACGAGCTTGAGCAGCGCATCGAGCTTCTTCTGCGTATCTTCAACCGTCCGGATGATCTTTCCGAGCGACATGGCCGCATGCGGCTCCGATGCCTTCGCCTTGGCGATCTCAAGCTTCGCCTGAAGCTTCGCCTGCTGTTCGCGCAGCGCGGCGCGATCGTCCGCAATGGCATCCAGGGATTTTCGGAGCGCTTCGAATTCCTTGCTCGGCGGAACGGCTTTTTCCATTTTTCCGAATTCCGCCTCAAGACCCTTCGCTTCCTCTAACAACTCTTTCTCGTTTTGATGCGCCCGGTCGTACGCCGTCTGCGCTTCAGTCAGGTGTCCGAAAATTTCGTGCCACATGCCCCCGTAGTACCGATGCTCAAGGTCCTTGCGCTCGGCTTCCAGCGCATCGCGCTGCTCGAGCCGGCGCACGTGCCGCTGGAGCGTGCTCAAGCGCGGACTGATTTCACGCAGCAACGCCTCGGCCTGCACGAGCCGTTCTTTGGATGTCTGGAGTTTCGTAACCGACTGATGCCGCTTGAGCTGAAACGGGCGAAGACCCGCCGCTTCATCGAAAAATTCCTTGCGCTCCCCCGGACTCGCGGACAGTACCGCATCCACCATGCCCTGGCCGATCACGCTATACGTTCGCTGACCGATGCCGGCTTGCGCGAGCAACAGGGAAACGTCTCCCAGCTTGGCCGCGCGCCTGTTGATCTCAAACTCCGATTTCCCGTCCCGGTACAACCGGCGGGTGACCACGATCTCCGTCATGTCGATCTCCGTATCCTTCAAATCGTTTACGAGCGTCATGGTGACCTCGGCAAAGCCCGACCGCGACTTTTTTTGGGAGCCTGAAAAAATGAGATCCTCTGCTTTCTTCCCGCGGAGGAGCTTCATGCTCTGCTCGCCCATAACCCACCGGATCGCATCCGCGATATTCGATTTTCCGGACCCGTTCGGCCCCACGATCCCCGTTGTCCCGCGTCGCTTAGCGTCCTCCGGGGCAAACTCCAAAACCGTCTTGGTGGCGAATGTCTTGAATCCCTGCAATTCGAGTCTCCGGAGATACATATACGAGCATGTAGCTTACAGGGTTGGACGAGGTTTGGGTAGGGAGTGGATTTCGCATTGCGCATTGCGCATTTCGAATTCCGTCCCATGAAACTCAGATGAATAATGCGCAATGCAAAATGCGAAATGCGAAATATGCTCGCCCATCTGGAAATAATCCCAGTCCATGTTATAGTGCCTTACCGATATGACAGACCGATCCATGAACCGCTTTCGCGAGGCCCTGGCAGAGAGCGTAAAAACCCGGGCGGAATTCCCCCCGGGCGTGCTTGTGACGCTCGTGCGCGCCGAGGTCACCGGAGATTTAAAATACGCCAAAGGCACGCTCTCCGTCCTTCCCGAGGATCGGACGGATGAAGTGCTGGAAGCGCTTAAAACGCAAAACAAGTACATCAAAGAAGCGCTGAACAAGAAGCTTCGTCTCCGCCGGATTCCCGAGCTCAGCTGGACCGTCGACCGCACGGAAAGAAAAGCCGCGGAAGTTGAAAAGATTTTAAAGGACTTGGAGGAGAAGGGTGAGCTGTAAAAAAGTCGTAAAGTCGTAAAGTCGTATAGTCGTGAAGTTCTCTTATCGAATATGAGTGATGAAAAACGCGGGTTCGCCTTTGCCCATGACTTGGTGCCGCTCATTCTAAACGAGTCCAAAACGTTTACGTACCGTCTTGGAGACAAATACGACGTTCTGAACCCGGCGGATACATGCCGCGTCAGGGACGCGGCAACGGGAATGCCGTTCGCCGACATTGAAATCCTGGAGAAAACAACGGTCCGCTTCGACGAACTTCCGATCGACCGCGCGGGGCACGAATCCTACCCGTCGAAAGAAACGATGCGACAGACGTTTGAGTTATATTACGGGCAACCGGTTACGGATGATGAACACGTGCTCGTATTTCAATTCAAGCTTCTCCGCCCCTTGCGATCAAATCAAGATAGTTGACAAACGCGGCAAATATCCGCAATAATATCTTTACAAGTCTCCCGTGCCTGCCCTTTGGGGAGTGTGCGGGTTTTTTGTTTTGTGAAGTACGGGACTAAAATGCCAATGCGCAATGCGCAATGCGCAATGCGAAATAGCGAAGCAAAATAACGACGTCTTGACGATTCTTCCAATCCCCGATAAGGTGTCATGCTCTCTTTAGGAGCGGCTATGAGCGCATCTCATTCATTGGGAAGACTTTTTCAAGCGGTTCGAAAATCGGATCGCGTGTTGCTCGTGGCTCACAAGAAACCGGACGGAGATGCGCTTGGCGCGAGCTCGGCGTTCCTGAACTGGTGTCTGCGCGAAGGGAAGGATGCAACCATGTTCTGCGCAGACCTCCCCTCCCCCACGTTTCGCTATCTAAACCAAATCCATCGCTACACGGATGATCCCGCCGTATTTGAACGACCGTACGATCTCGTCATCGTGTTTGATTCCGGCGACTTGAAGTACGCGGGCGTAGACGAACTCATCCCCAAGCTCCCGGAAGGTTATCTGCTCGTAGATATAGACCACCACCGGACGAACAAGGGGTACGGGGACCTGAACATTGTGGAATACATCAGTTCCACGTCCGAGATCGTCTACCGCTTCTTCAGCGAAAACGACATTACGATCGACGAAGGCATGGCCACGAGCCTCCTCACCGGACTCTGCTCGGACACATCGAACTTTTCGAATCCGTTGACGAGCGACACGGCGCTCCATGCGGCGAGCGAGCTCGTGAAGCATGGCGGTCGGTTCAACGATATCCTCCGGTACGTCTGGCACAACAAATCATTCGACTCGCTCAAGCTCTGGGGTACGCTCCTCTCGCGCCTCCATTACGATAAAACGTACGACGTGGCTTCCACCTACCTGCGGAACGAAGATCTGAAAAACATGCCTGATGAAATGGCCGAGGGCATGGTGAATTTTCTAAGCGGCGTGGTTCGTGAAGCGGATACGATCCTTCTCTTAAAGGATCAGGGGGACGGTTGGGTGAAAGGCTCGTTCCGCGGATCCGAACGGGATGTCTCAAGCGTCGCCAAGCTCATGGGCGGCGGCGGACACAAAGGAGCGGCCGGATTCACGATTCAGGGACAACTCCTCGTGGACGAAAACGACCCGCCTAAAATAGAACGGGATAACATGACGGTGTATCCTCATCTGATTACAAATTAAAGATTGAATACTACCCCCCAATAGGGCGAATTCTCAATTTTCAATTCCTTATTAACTTCCCCTTGCCTTATTAGCACTCCCAATGCTAGACTGCCAATATTCAATGCTATGAAAAACTACGAAATCCGATCCGAATCGCCGAGCGATTACCTCATCCCCACGGTTATTGAAAAAACGAGCATGGGCGAACGCGCGTACGACATCTATTCCCGCCTGTTGAAGGACCGCATCATCATGCTCGGCTCCCCGATCAATGACGACATCGCGAACATCATCGTGGCGCAGATTCTGTTTCTGGAAAGCCAGGACAAGAATAAGGACATCAAGCTCTACGTAAACTCCCCGGGCGGCTCCGTCACGGCCGGCCTCGCAATCTACGACGCCATGCAGCACGTGAGCTGCGACGTCAGTACGATCTGCATGGGCATGGCGGCCTCGATGGGCGCCGTGATCCTGGCGGGCGGAGCAAAGGACAAGCGATTTGCCCTCCCGAATTCGGAGATCATGATCCACCAGCCCCTCGGCGGCATGGAAGGCCAGGCAACGGATATCAAGATCCACGCGGAACGTATTTTGAAGATGAAAGAACAGTTGAATAAAATTCTCGCAAAGCACACCGGCCAGCCGTTCAAGAAGGTCGAGCAAGACACGGATCGCGACTACTTCATGCTCCCGGATGCTGCGAAGAAGTACGGGCTGATTGATAAGGTGATCGGGTAATTCAAATGAGTTACAAAACGCGCCCCTCACGGGGCGCTTTTGATTTCAATTATTTACCCTCGTATGCGGCTAAAACGGTATACGTAATTCAAAAAACCGCCGGGGATTGCCCGACGGTTTAATCGTTTATTGGAATTACTCCCCCACCACCGCTTCCATCTCGGCGATGAGGAACGTGACGCTCGAGACCTTATCCCCGTCTTCCTTGAACCGCATGATGCGCACGCCCTGCGTGTCGCGGCCGAGCGTGGAAATGCTCTTGAACGGCGTGCGGATGACGATCCCCTTCTTGGAAATGATCATGAGGTCGCGTTCGTCGTCGCGCGAGGAGACGTACGCGGCCACGAGGCCGCCGGTCTTTGCCGTCACCTTCATGGTGCGAATGCCGGAGCCGCCGCGTCCCTGCACCTTATACTCTTTGAGGTTCGTGCTCTTACCCAAGCCGTTTTCCGCGATCGTGAAGAGTTCGAGTTCGCCTTTCTTGGCCAATGACGCGATGATCACGTCCATGCCCACCACGTAGTCCTCCTTCTTCAGCTTAATGCCGCGCACGCCCGCGGCCGTGCGACCCATGGCGCGCACGTCGGATTCCTTGAACCGGATAGCCTGACCGTTGTGCGTGGCGAGCACGATTTCATCCGACCCTGCCGTGGGCTCCACCCACTCCAGATCATCGCCGGGCTTGAGCGTAATGGCGATGAGCCCGCTCCGCCGCATGTTCTTAAACTCATCGAGCGACGTTTTCTTGACCGTGCCCTTGTTCGTGACCATGAGAAGGTTCTTGGCGTCTTCGATGTCATCCATGGCCAATGTCGTCGCGACTTTCTCCCCCGGTGCGAGCTGGAGGAAGTTCACGATGGCCTGACCCTTGGAAGTACGGCTCCCCTGCGGTACGTCGTACGCCTTCAACTGGAACACGCGGCCGCGGTTCGTGAAGAACAAGAGGTCCGTGTGCGTGCTCGTTGAGAAGAGGCGCTCCACGTGGTCTTCTTCTTTGGTCGACAAACCGACGACGCCCTTGCCGCCGCGGTGCTGTGAACGGAACGTATCCGGCGGCAAGCGCTTGATGTATCCGTCCGCCGTCAGCATAACGATCGTCTGTTCGTCCGGGATCAGGTCCTCCATGGAGAAGTCCCCCACGCCCGCGGCCACAACCTTGGTGCGGCGGGCATCGCCGTGCTTTTCTTTGAGATCCACGATCTCCTTGCGAATGACGTCCATCATCTTCTTAACGGACTTCAAGATGGCCTCAAGTTCTTTGATGATCTTGAGTTTCTCCTCGTATTCCTGCTCGACCTTCAACCGTTCCAGGTTCGCGAGCGCCTGCAGGCGCATTTCGAGGATGGCGTTCGCCTGACGCTCGGACAACTTAAACTGCTTGATGAGATTCACGCGCGCATCGTCCCGATCCCTGGATTTTTTGATCGTACTGATAACCTGATCGATCTTTAGGAGCGCGATGCGCAACCCTTCCAAAATGTGGGCGCGATCCCGTGCTTTGGCCAAATCGTATTCCGTGCGGCGGCGTATGACTTCTTTCCGGTGTTTCACGTACTCTTCAAGAATCTGCTTGAGTGAGAGGACGCGCGGAACGACACCGTCCACCAATGCGAGCATGTTCACGTGGAACGTATCCTGAAGCGACGTCATCTTGTAGAGCTGATTCAAAATCTTCTTTGGGTACGCGTCCTTCTTAAGCTCGATGACGATGCGCACCTCGCCCTTGCTCGACTCGTCGCGCAAATCCCTGATTCCTTCGATCTTCTTGGTCTGTACGAGATCCGCGATCTTTTCGAGCAGCGTCGCCTTGTTCACCTGGTATGGAATCTCCTCAATGAGGATGCGGTAGTTCCCGGCCTTGTCTTCCACGATCTCCGCTTTTCCGCGCATGACGATGCCGGCCTTTCCGGTTGCGTACGCTTCCAGGATGTCTCTCTTGTTATACACGATGCCGCCCGTTGGGAAATCCGGACCCTTGACGTACTTCATGAGGTCGTCCACTTCGAGCTCCGGGTTATCAATGAGCGCGATCGTCGCGTCGCAAATTTCCGTAAGGTTGTGCGGCGGGATGTTCGTGGCCATGCCCACGGCAATGCCCAAAACGCCGTTCAAGAGCAGGTTCGGCAGCTTTGCCGGTAGCACGGTCGGCTCCTTCTCATACCCGTCGAAGTTCGGGACGAAATCAACCGTGTCCTTATCGATATCAAAAAGCATCTCATCCGCAATCGTTTCGAGTTTCGATTCCGTATACCGATAGGCCGCCGCGTTATCTCCATCCAGCGATCCGAAGTTCCCCTGTCCGCGGATGAGGGTGTAGCGAAGGTTAAAGTCCTGCGCCAGACGTACGAGCGAATCGTACACGGCCGAATCCCCGTGCGGGTGGTATTTGGCGAGCACGTCTCCGACGACGGATGCGCATTTCTTGAACTTGGATGTTGAGCGAAGACCGTTCCTCCACATGGAGAACAGGATGCGCCGGTGCACGGGCTTGAGCCCGTCTCGGACATCCGGGAGCGCGCGCCGAACGATGACGGACATGGCGTAGTCGATGTACGCCTTGCGCATCTCGCTCGAAATCGTCTGCGGCACGATCGTGCCCATATTCGAAGACTCTTCCGGAAGGGCCAGTTGTTTGCTCGTTTGCTTTTTTATCTCTTTCTTCTTGGGCATAATTTCAGGTTGAAGGTTTCAGGTTTCAGGTTGGAAGGGAAAGCTGCAGTCAAACGTCATCTTGCGATAAGAGAACTGCAACCTGCAACCTATTCGATGTCCGGAATGAGTCCGGGGCTATTCGGATCAATGGGCATCGAGACGCTTTCCGGCGCCGGCGATCCCTCGTTCGTACTTGAAACGGAAGGAGCGGATGGAGCAAGCAGATCATTTCTTCGCGTGGTACTTGAGTGCACATCTTCGTTCAGAATATCTTGAAGCACCTCTTCGAATTGCGCTGCGGCCGCGGCCGTTGTGGGCCCCGGAAGCTTCGGCGGATTCACAACCGGATTCGTCTTTGCACTTTCCGTGAACGCGTCGAGTTCATCCGCCAGCTTTTTGAGCTCTTGTCCCGAACCGGCGAATTCCGTCTTTACATGGTATCCGACGGTCATGAACCATCCGCCGATGATGGCGGCAAGGGCGATGCCGACGCCGGCCCAGAGGGTGACGCGCTGCATCGGATCCTTCGGACCGCGAGCATTCGCATGAGCCAGAATGAGCGATCGCTTCTCTTCCGGCGTAATGATGCGCGGCGTATCGCTGAATACGCCGTCCGCCGGATCTCTCAAGGTCCGTTCTGATCGTGATCGCGCTCTCTTTGAAGACATGGGAATTGAACTTGCAGATGGTGAATCCTCAGATTTCCGTCTTGGCGACTCTCCCTATTCCGTAATTCATACCTACGTTCGATCGAGGATGGCAACGAGCAGCGTTTCCGCCGGGAGATCCTTGCGCTGAATTTTCAACTTTGTCATCTTCTCGCAATTATTCGCACCCAGATGCTTGCAAAACTCATTCACGGAACCGAGCTTCTTCTTCATCCCCGGGAGAGAGAAGTTCAACGGGACGACGATGCGCGGCTCAATGACCGTAATGAGGTCCGCGGCCTTGTCCGCATCAAGCGCATCACCTCCTCCGACGGGCAAAAGGAGAATGTCGATATTATCGAGCTGTTCCAGTTCCTCATTCGTCGGCTTTCGGTTCAACTGTCCCAGGAACGCAATGCTCATGCCTTCGGACATGATCCTGTAGATGACCGGCCGCTCCGTTCCTTTTTCGACTAACGGATCCTGTATGCCGTATACGAACACGCCCTTCACTTCGAATTCTCCCGGATCCGAAATGATGAAAGGCTTCCCCTGAACGGCCGTTAAATTGAATCGCTTGCGATCCTGGTGGCTGAGAACCACGGATTCCGGCTCGAGCGTGCGTGGAAACCGAATGGACGCCTCGTTCTCAAAGGGGTCCGTAAGGAGCGTTGAACTCAATTCGCCGTTCTTGGATTCGATGCGAACGCTGGAGTAACCGTGCCAGATGATTTGCATAAGGGAATTCGAGGTAGTGTGATGGTTAGTGTTCTGCGTTTGGCATTTGGTAAACGCTGACCCGGGCCGAATGCCAAATGCTATTTCGTAAAATTCTGATTTTGCGGTCAACCGAATCCTGATATCGCCATCCTGAAACGCACAGAAATCTTACCATGATTTTAACGGGTTGGGAAGATGGAAAATAGGAAGAAAAAGCCTGTTTTTATGGGGTATTTTTAACCTTTCTGACAATGGTCGACGTCGCGTGCATACGACCGGCATTCGGCGTCCGTATTTGGCAATAACGGCTATTTCAACTTAGCCGAAAGCCGAAAACTGAACGCCTGTATCCCATGGCCGCATAACGCATTTCACATCCTTTTTTAAACTCGCTCGATCTGAAATCAGTGCGTCTGCTTGTGCATATACCCTCCCACGATTGCGAGCGCGAGGGCGTCTGCGGCATCATCGGGCTTGGGAGGCTCGGAAAGCTTCAGGAGGCGCGTGACCATGTCCGTGACCTGGCGCTTATCCGCATTCCCCCAGCCGGTGATTCCCTGTTTCACCTGATTCGGCGTGACTTCCACGATCGGGATGTTCGCGTCCGCTATTGCCAAGAGGATCACGCCGCGCGCCATGCCCACCTTCATGGCCGTCTTGGCGTTCGACTGGAAGAACAGCGATTCCACGCAGGCGACGGAAGGCGTGAAGCGGCGGATGCATTCCGCGAGATCGTTCCGCACGGCTTTGAGCCGGTCAACGAACACCTCGTCCGCCGGTGTATCGATCACGGAGTGCCACACGTACGCGGGTTCGCCGTGCTCAAGGTCGATCACGCCCAAACCGGTCCGGCCGAAGCCGGGATCGACGCCCAGGATGCGGAGGGAAGACATGCGTCAACCTTACCCCTCGTGAACGCTTCGTTCAACGTATGAGACCTGACCGGGAAAGTTCGAATACCGAAATCCGAATACCGAAAAGGCGCCATTGAGATGCCGGATGATGATATGAAATTTCGATATTCGAATTTCGATATTCGATATTTAGTATTTTTGATGCAAAAACCCGCGCACCTCGTGAAAGAGATGCGCGGGCAGAAAGCGGAAGGTCGAGACGGGATCAGCGTCCGCACTCGTTCATGAAGGCGTTATGGGAGGGATTCGTGACATGCCCCTCGTAGATCTTGGGAAAGAGCATCGTTCCGTGTTCAACGCGGGCATCGCTCGCAACGATCGCGCCCGGGTAGGCGATCGATCCGCCGCCGATGATCGCGTGGTCTCCGGCTGCCAGTCCGTACTGCTCCATTGAGGTTAAGGTCCACCCCTCGCCATCATAGATTTCGACTTCACGTGCGGTGATGCGCTCGTCATTCACGACCGCGTTCGGAAAAATCCTCACGCCGCGGCCGATGACCGAATTGCGAAGCCGTACGTACGACTGGATGACTGCACCGTCCCGAACGGCCACGACGCCGTCTTCTTTAATCGTGACGCCGCTTCGGATGATGCACTGCTTCACGCGTGAATTGCCGATGGTCACGCCATCGCCGATATACGCCGGTCCGATGATGGCCGCGCCCTTGCGAATCTTCACCCCGCGGCCGATGAAAACCGGCCCGTGGATGACCACGCTCTCGTCCACCACCAGATCCCACCCGCCGCGGCAGGTGATCGGCTTTTCGGAAAATACGCTCTGCGTCCTCGTCGGGAGCATTTTCGTCGCATGGATGCAGCACGGCATGCTCTTCGGCCACGTTGAGGCAGACGCCGCACACCGTTCCATGAACGCTACCATGGCCTGAAGCGACTCCCACGGCGCGGCATCAGGATGGATGAACAGGCGTTCGATTTCCGTCAAATCGGAAAAAAGGCTGGAATTCTTGATCACGATGGCCTCTCTTGCGTGTGAGAAATGTAATGAGCGCATGGAGCTTAGGGCGTTGTAAGACAGTTGTCAAAGTAATTCCAAAACGCGTATGATGGCTCATATATGCCGGAACAACTATCACCCCGGCGGGAAGATCCGAAAACGATCATGTCGCCGGAACGCATGGGAGCATACGCGGATCAGCCTTCCGAAAATGCCGCCGTTATGGAGCACCGAAAGCTCCATGCCGAGACCGTAGCATTATCTAAACGAGAGGCTGCTGAGCGCAATGCGGCCATTGAGAAGCTTCGAAGGCGGCTCGGCGGAGGAGGGGAAGTGAAGTCATTAACGGAAAAGATGGGAACGCGGAAAACGATCATCCTCTCCGAAGCTGAACGTCGAGGAATGTCGACATTGCAGGAACAGCTGCGCGCGGCGGAAGATGCGAAGAGGTTTAAAGAAACATCCGATGAAGAGTTGGGTGCGGAATTGGAAGATGCCTTTAATTCTGCGGAGAGCGGTGAACTGAAGATGGATAAAAGGATTGAAGCGCCGATCGAATTGGATATCGATGATCTTAAAAAGCGGCAGGCGGACCGAGAAGTCGATGCAGACTTTGAGGACATCCAAAAACCTCCGGGACGAGAGGCCGCCTAGCATTCGCACGAACACGGATTAATAAAAGCATCCGCGACGGCGGATGCTTTTATGTCTTCTTCGGTGGGATCAATTACACCGTAACGTTTACGTCGGATGCTTCGACGGCTTCTCCTCCTTCTTCCTCAATCTCCTCCTCCGTCTCTTCGACTTCAGCGCTCTCAGCAACGTTCGGCAGGAATCCGGTTCCCGCGGGTATCAACCGTCCGATAATCACGTTCTCCTTGAGCCCTTCAAGGTTATCAACCTTTCCGGTGATTGCCGCGTTGATGAGCACCTTGGCCGTTTCCTGGAACGATGCCGCCGAGAGGAACGATTCCGTTGAAAGCGAAATCTTCGTGATGCCCATAAAGAGGTCATCCGCAACGGCCGGCTTATTCCCTTCCGCTTCCACGCGCTCATTCTCTATGCGGAAGCGCGAACGATCCACGACTTCACCCGGCAGGAGCTCTGCGTCTCCGGCGTCTCGCACGTACAACCTGCTGAACATCTGACGAATGATGACCTCAACGTGCTTCGCATTCAGCTTCTGTCCTTGCGATGCATAGATGTAGAGCGTCTCTTTGAGAATGTAGCGCATGACCGCATCCGAACCCTTGAATTTGAAGAGCTGGCTCAGATCCAGATGGCCTTCGGTAAGCGCGTCCCCCTTGCTCACCTCCTCACCGTTCTTCACGAGAATCTGGTATCCGATCGGCACGACGTACTCAGCTGAAGCCGGCCCTTCCCAGATCACCTTGACGTTCTTTCCCTGCGTCGCGATCGTTCCCGCATGTTCGGCCGTCACTTCCGTGCCGTCTCCCTTCAGAATGAGGATGTCTCCGGGATTGACGTTCGCGCCCGCCTTGACCTGCACCTTGTCCCCGGTTTCGCGCGCATGGATTTCTTCCTGAACAGCCTCGTGCTCAACGGCCACGATCTTGCCGCCGGAGTTCGTGTCAAAGACGCGCTCCCCGTTCGGAAGCTCAATGACGCGCCGCTCCCCGGAGCTGACCGTCACCTTGCCGGCAACTTCCGAGACGATGGCCTTGCGCTTTGGCGTCCGCGCTTCAAAAAGCTCCTCAACCCGCGGCAGACCCATGGTGATATCGCCTCCGGCAACGCCGCCCATGTGGAACGTGCGCATGGTGAGCTGCGTTCCCGGCTCACCGATGGACTGCGCCGCAATGATGCCGACGGCCGTTCCGAGCTTCACTTCTTCGTTATACGAGAGGTCGTATCCGTAACACTTTTGGCAGATGCCGTGCTTGTTTCGACACGTGAGCACGGACCGGACGTGCGCCTCCTGAACGTCTTTCCCTTCCATGGCGCGGATGTGGTCTTCCGTAATGAGCGTACCCTTTTTCACAAGCGCCTTCTTCCCCTTCACTTCCTTGATGTCGGAAATGAGCGTACGTCCGAGGAGTCGCGTCATGAGCGGCTCGCCGATGTGCTCGCACTCCTTCGCCGTAAGGAGCACTCCTTCGTTATCACCGCAATCCTCTTCCGTAATGACCACGTCTTGCGCAACATCCACGAGGCGGCGCGTGAGGTAGCCGGCGTTCGCTGTTTTGAGCGCCGTATCCGTAAGTCCCTTTCGCGCGCCGTGAGAGGAGATGAAGTACTCGAGCACGTCCAGCCCCTTGCGAAGCGATGACTTCACCGGAAGCTCGATCGTGGCGCCCGACGGACTGGCCACGAGTCCCTTCATGCCCACAACGTTCGTGAGCTGACCCACGGAACCGCGGGCACCGGACTCGATCATGGAGTAGACCGTTCCGAGCGGGTCCAGCGCTTCCTTACAGTACCGCTGCACCTGCTCTTTGACGTCCGCCCAGAGTTTGATGATCTGATTGTATCGTTCCGATTTCGTTAAGAGGCCTTCTTCATACTGCGCCTCGATCTCTTGGACTTTTTGCTCCCCTTCGGCCAAGAGCTGATCCTTCTCTTTCACGTACGGGAGATCACCCATGCCATAGGAGAATCCGGAGAGCGTTGCGTACTTGAATCCCGCTTCTTTCACTTCGTCCAAGAATCGCGCGGCGCGTTCGAATCCGCGAACTTCCAGCGTTATACGCGCAACCTCCGCGAGCTGTTTCGTGCCGATCGGCTCATTCTTGAATCCGATTTCTTTCGGGAAGAAGTCATTGAGAATCAGCCGTCCAACGTTCGTTTCCACAATTTCGTTATTCAGAGCCAAAACACGCGTCTTGATTTTTTCACGAATGGAGAGCGATCCGGCCTGATACGCATAAATGGCGGCTCTCTCGTTACCGAACGTCTTCACCTTCCCGTCTTTGGGCTCTTGAAGCGTCGTCATATAGAACGCGCCCCAGGCGATATCCTTATCCGGACGCGCCACCGGCTGTCCGGTTGCCGGCTTCAACAGGTTATTCGTTGAGAGCATGAGGTTCCGCGCTTCCTGCCGCGCTTCCGCCGTCAGCGGTACGTGCACGGCCATTTGGTCTCCGTCAAAGTCCGCATTGAACGCCGCGCAAACCATAGGGTGGATCTGGATGGCCTTGCCCTCGATCAGCACCGGCTGGAATCCCTGGATGCCCAGGCGATGGAGCGTCGGGGCGCGGTTCAAGAGCACGATGGCATCCAGCGCGACCATTTCAAGGATATCCCATACTTCCGGGTGATCCGCCTCTATGTATCGGTTTGCGCTTCGAATGTTATGAACGAGTTCGCGCTTGATGAGCTCCGCGATGATAAACGGACGGAAGAGCTCCAGCGCCATAATCTTCGGGATGCCGCACTGGGACATCTTCAAGTTCGGACCGATGACGATCACCGAGCGGCCGGAGTAGTCAATGCGCTTTCCGAGCAAGTTCTGGCGGAAGCGGCCCTGCTTCCCTTTGAGCGAATCCGCGAGCGACTTGAGCTGGCGCTTCTTTCCCGTTGCCGCGATCACCGTTTTGGAATGGCGCGCGCTGTTATCGATGAGCGAATCAACCGCTTCCTGCAGCATGCGCTTTTCGTTTCTCGTGATGACTTCCGGCGCGTTCAATTCAATCAACCGCTTCATGCGATTATTCCTGTTGATCACACGGCGGTAGAGGTCATTGAGATCCGACGTCGCGAATCGTCCGCCGTCCAAAGCGACCATCGGACGAAGGTCCGGCGGAATGACCGGAACGGCCTTCAAGATCATCCAGCTCGGATCGATACCCTGGTTCATGAATGACTTGAGGAGCTTCAGCCGGCGGATGACGCGATCCCGCTTTGCGTCCGATGCCGTTTTCATTTCCGCTTCGAGGAGCTCCACCGTCGCCTGCACGTCCATCTTCATGAGGAGTTCATTCACGGCTTCCGCGCCGATTTTCGCTTCGAACACATGGCCGAATTTCAGAGACATCTCATGGTATTCGCTTTCCGAGAGAATCTTGAGCGGACGAAGTTCCTTGAGTTCTTTTTCGGAATTCGTAAATTCGCTTTCGAGGTCTTCGAGCTTATACTTTTTCGTTTCCTGGACCTTTTCGAGCGCATCTTCCGCCGCTTTCTTATTGAGACCCTGTTCGGACGCCTGAACGTTCGCCTTTTCGACTTCGCGGGTGAATTCCGATTCAATCGCCTTCTGCTTGCTCTTATACTCCGCGCGAAGCTGTTCGAGCGTATTGATGCGAAGCTCCTCGCTCACATCCGTTACGATAAAGCTCGCGAAGTAGATAACCTTCTCCAACTGTTGAACGCTCATGTCGAGCGTTGTCCCGATCTTCGACGGCACGCCGCGAAGGAACCAGATGTGCGTCACCGGAGCCGCGAGCTCAATGTGGCCCATGCGCTCGCGCCGAACCAGCGAGTGCGTTACTTCCACGCCGCACTTATCGCAAACGATGCCCTTGTACCGAATTTTCTTGTACTTTCCGCAGTAGCATTCCCAATCCTTCGATGGTCCAAAAATCTCTTCGGCGAACAGGCCCGATTTTTCCGGCTTCTGCGTACGGTAGTTGATCGTTTCCGGCTTCGTCACCTCGCCGAACGACCACCCGCGAATAACCTCCGGCGACGCGAGCTTCAGCCGCATGGCGTCGAAATCCGTGGTCTTGATGTTTTCCGTTTGAAAAAATGGCATATCGTTAGGCGTTATTTCTCTTCTCCCGCTTTAGATTCGGAAGGTCCCCATTTGATGCCGTCATCCGCCGGGAGGACTTCCGGGAGCGGAGGCCGGGAGCGGAACGTTTCCACGCGTGAGGCCGTATCATCAATGCGTACTCCGTCCTGAAGGAGCTCAACGTCCAGACAGAGGCCCTTCAGCTCGCGGACGAGCACGTTAAAGGACTCCGGCACGTTCACCTTGAGAATCGGCTCGCGCTTAATGATCGCTTCATACGCCTTGGAGCGACCGGGAACATCGTCTGATTTGATGGTGAGAATCTCTTGCAGGGTGTGCGCCGCGCCATAGGCTTCGAGCGCCCACACTTCCATTTCTCCGAAACGCTGGCCGCCGGACTGCGCTTTTCCGCCGAGCGGCTGCTGCGTGATGAGCGAGTACGGTCCGATAGAGCGCTGGTGAATCTTATCCTCCACCATGTGGTTCAGCTTAAGCATGTAGATGTACCCGACGGTCGGCGGGTTGTCGTACGCTTCCCCGCTCCTCCCGTCGTACAGCGTGATCTTTCCGTCTTCGGGGAACCCCGCTTCCTTCAGCTGTTCGCGAATGGTTTCTTCCGGAACGCCGTCGAACACCGGGCTCGCAACCGTATACCCCAGCGCGTTCGCCGCAAGTCCGAGGTGCGTTTCCAGAACCTGTCCGATGTTCATACGCGATACGACGCCGAGCGGAGAGAGGATGATGTCAATCGGGGTGCCGTCTTCCAGGAACGGCATGTCTTCCACCGGAACGATCTTCGAAATGACGCCCTTGTTTCCGTGGCGGCCCGCGAGCTTATCGCCGACCTGAACTTTTCGGAGATCCGCAACGACCACGATGTACTGCTTGATGACACCCGGCTGGAGCTTGTCCCCGGCTTCGCGCGAAAACACTTTCACATCCACGATGCGGCCGTGTTCCCCGTGCTGCAGGTAGAGGGAGGAATCTCGTACGTCGCGCGCCTTCTCACCGAAGATGGCGCGGAGCAACTTTTCTTCCGCCGAGAGATCCGTCTCCCCTTTCGGCGTAATCTTTCCGACGAGAATGGCACCGGCCTTCACCTCTGCGCCGATGTGAATGATGCCCTGATCGTCCAGGTTCTTCAGCTTTTCTTCCGAAACGTTCGGGATATCCGAGGTGACGACCTCCGGTCCGAGTTTCGTATCACGAACGTCGATCTGGTGGTGTTCGATATGAATTGATGTAAAGCGATCCGTATGCACGAGCCGCTCGCTGAGGATGACGGCATCTTCGTAGTTGTACCCGTCCCATGACAGGAACGTGCAGAGGAGGTTCTGACCGAGCGCCAGCTCCCCGCGCTCGCACGACGTTCCGTCAACGAGCACCTCCCCGGCATAGACCTCCTGCCCCTTCTGAACGGTTGGGCGCTGGTTGATGCATGTGGAGTGGTTTGAACGCTGAAACTTAATCAGGTCGTAGCGATGGATCTCTCCCTTCTTGGTTTGAAGTTCAATGTGGCTGCCGTCAACGGAAACGATGGTTCCGTCGTCCGGTGTAAGGATCGCGTGGCCGGAATCAACGGCCGCGCGGCGCTCCACGCCCGTGCCGACGATCGGCGTATCCGGACGAATGCACGGAACGGCCTGCCGTTGCATGTTCGATCCCATGAGCGCGCGGTGGCCGTCGTCGTTTTCGATAAACGGGATGAGCGACGTACCGACCGAAAGCACCTGCTTGGATGATACGTCGACGTAATCAACCTCATCCACGTCAACGGTGGTCGGTTCTCCGTGCTTTCGCGAAGCGACGCGCGAGTGGAGGAATCGACCGGTCTTATGATTGATCGGCGTGGTGGCCGGAGCCGTGGTTCCGCGCTCTTCCGTAAATGCATTCAGATAAACAATTTCATTCGTCACGCGCGCCACCACAGGAATGCGCTCAAATGCCACGGCCGTTTTCATCTCCTTCGCCAATTCTTTCGTGATCTCATCGCCTTTCTTCGCGATGACCTTTCCGTCTCCCGTCTTCACATCCGCGCGGAGCTCTTCGCCGACGCCGTCTTTGCCGTCATTCATGGCCCATGCCTTCACCTTGCGGTACGGCGTCTCGATGAATCCGAAATCATTAATCCGCGCGTAGCTCGCCAAGTGTCCCACGAGACCGATGTTCGGACCTTCCGGAGACTGGATCGGACAGATGCGGCCGTAGTGCGTGCGGTGCACATCGCGCACATCGAATCCCGCACGTTCGCGCGTGAGTCCTCCCGGACCCATGGCCGAAAGGCGGCGCTTGTGTTCGAGCTCGGAAAGCGGATTCGTCTGATCCATGAATTGCGAGAGCTGCGAACTCATAAAGAACTCGCGAACGGCTCCGATGACGGGGCGCGCGTTGATGAGCTTCGCCGGCGTGATCGTACTGATGTCCTGCGTGCTCATGCGATCCTTCACGATGCGCTCCATGCGCGCGAGACCGATGCGGAAGCGGCTCTGAACGAGTTCGCCGATGGCGCGGACGCGCCGGTTCCCCAAGTGGTCAACGTCATCCGGATCTTCCTGGGAGATGTTCAATCGAATGATTTCCCGGATGATCTGGATGATGTCTTCCTTCTTCATGATGCGGTTCGCCTCATCTTTGACGATCTCCCGATCGGACGGGAGCCCGAACCGCTGGTTGAATTTAAAACGTCCCACGGTTCCCAAGTCGTACCGCTCAAATCGGAAGAACATGGCGTGGATGAGCGACTTCGCGTTGTCCGCCGTGGCCAGGTCTCCCGGACGGATGCGCTTGTAGACTTCGATGTAGCCGTCGTCTTCGTTCTTCGCGGCATCCTTCGCGAGCGTGGATTCGATGTAGTGGTTTAACGGATGCGCATCGATGTCCTGAAAGAGCTCTATGATTTCTTCGTCCGTCGCAACGCCGAACGCACGCAGGAGCGACGTCACCGCCACTTTGCGCTTTCGATCAATCTTCACCCAGATGACGTTCTTCGTATCCGTTTCGAATTCGAGCCACGCGCCGCGATTCGGAATGAGCTTCGCGCCATAGTAGCGGCGTCCTCGAACCGTCTCCGCCGTAAAGAACGCGCCCGCGCTCCGGACGAGCTGCGTGACGACCACGCGCTCAACGCCATTGATGACGAACGTGCCCCGATCCGTCATGACCGGCAGTTCGCCGAGGTACACTTCCTGCTCCTTCTCTTCGTTCGAACGCTTGTTCATGAGCTTCGCTTTGACGCGGAGCGGAGCCTCGTAGTTGATCTTCTTCGCCTTCGATGTCTTCTCGTCAAACTTCGGATCATCGAAGAAGTAATCCGTAAGGTGAAGCTCCAGATCACGGCCGATGAAGTCCTTGACCGGCGTGAGCTCTTTTAAGAGTTCGCGAATCCCCTCTTCGAGGAACCAGCGATAGCTGTCTTTTTGGACCTCGATGAGATCCGGAAGCGCCATGGCGTCACGCGATGACGTAAAAAAACGACGTTCCTCCTCTTTTCGAGGAACGCGACGGAACACCTGCTGCATTGGCATGGGTGAAGTGGGTTGCGTAGCGCGGATTCCGATCCCACCATCACCCAAGGAAAAGCGTACATATCAGCCGGAGACCCAAGGGGAAACGGTAGTGACGGGAGCGCGTAGGTTGGATTAGGACGATTGGACATCCCCCTTCGGGCATTAGCTCGAATGCATGGGGCGTCGAATCGGCGCAGGATCCGTCTCTGACGGATCAGATGCGTTGACCGCGTGTTCATTGACCGGTAGACGCAAATACCTCCCGTGACGAGTAAAAATCGGGAGGTGTTTGCATCTACGGAGTTACCTCATCATTGATTTGAATTGGTATGAGCACAGTCATGCTCTTTTGTTGACGAATGCGTGCAATGGTGGCCGAGGGCATGCATGCACTAATTCGTTCTGCGCGCGCGAATCTTAGCGAAGAATCAGAGCCAGGTCAAGGATCAACAAGAGTGGATAAATGCGTCAAAAAACTTCTCTACGCTTTTTTTGCTCTATAGAGCCATTCCTCGCATATACCAACGTATAAATACCTTGACAAAATATCCATTTTCTGATATAAAGGACGGTCCACTTAAGTGGCCGGGAAAGCGCCCTGCGAGATGAGCGGCCGAAAACATCGGAAGCTCGCCCCGCAGGGGGCCTACCCCCTGCACCTTTCAAATGGAGGAGAGAGATTTGCAGAGCTACTGGCTCTTGCCGTGTACGGATTCGTAATCCGTTCACAACCCGTCACGAACGGATTTCCGTTCGTCATCCGTCCCCTCACAGGGACGATCAGAAGGAACCGAGGCAGACGCCGTCATCATCATGATGACCGCGCATGGCCGGCGACAGTTCCCTTCTGAGGGAGCTGGTCGTTGATTCCTCTTAACGAGGAAGTCGTACATCACTATGTCACCGCTGCGCGTATGAACGCCCAAAAATACATTTGCGTCGACGCAAAAGCGAACATGACACGTATGTACGAAAACGCGCAGGACGTCTACGGACAACCTGCAGCCACTGCCATCGCCTCGAATCCTTAACAACCCACCCCCCTACAACCCGGGAGGGCATCCGCAAACCAAGGAGGGAATTTCCCGCCAACGAATGCAGCAGCCCACCCGACCGGCGAGCCCATCGCCGGGCACCGCTTAGAAACTGGCGACACTTGACGAGTGTCGCCTTTCTATTTATTAATATGTTTCTCGTTTTCAACGCACATTGCAAAGAAGAGGAACGCACCGAATGAATCCCCCGAACCGCTGGGAACAGCGAACACTCGACCAGCTCCATGAAATTCACGACCATCTGGTCGCGGAACGCACGGAACTTGACCGAGACATCTCGCGCATATCGCGATCATTCAATTGCGATTGTGAACTCGGTCGGAAGCGTGCACGCCGCGCAGAAGTATCTCAAAGTCTCGAAGACCTTGAGCGCATCATCCCTCTGCGGACCGTATCTGAACGCGCCGCGTAACATAACCGTCTCCGCTCTCCGCCCCTCGCTCATACCGTCTTGAGCGAGGGGTTTCCATATCTACCGAATCTTAACGAATGTTCGGCTCACATTTATCGCTCGTTTCTCACCCTTTTCCATTCAAATCAAAAAGGGTGAACGCGATACTTCGACAGCTTCCCTCTCGGGCGACCTTTTAGTCGCCCTGCCATCCGAAATCATCATTAAAAATGCTATGATGGTATCGGATGGCAAAACAGCGAACGTATCCTGCGAAAAAAACGAGCGACCGGGCACGGACCATGGGATCCTTGCGCGTACGGGATATTGAGAAAAAAGTACGAAAACCGTCGGTTAAACCCGGCCAAACGTTCCGTAGCAAAAAAGCGTACAATCGAAGCGACCGCAAGAGAGTTGACCGTCGCACACTGACCGAGACTTGAATAAAATGAATATTTGTGGTTAAAGTGGAACATCCGATACGGATGTTTTTTCGCACGTTCTCACCAAGGAGGATGTATGGGCAAAAAATTGGCGAAGGTCCTTATCTTCATCCTGGCCATCATGCTCGGTTTGATGCTCGGCGCGTTCCTCATGTACGGATACATGAACCGCTCCGGCAATGCCGAGCGCGAGCCGCGCACCCAAGCGCCTCTCTGCGCTCCGGAGTCCGATCCGGACGTCTTGAATACGGAGCCGTTCCTGCTCTTGCCGGCCGAACACGGAATCTACATGCGCGAATATGCGGGAAAGGAAGTTCGTGATGACACGAACCTCTGAAAACGCATACATAAAGGTGAACGGCACGATCACGGCTGCCGGACTTCCAAAGCTCCTCGGCGCCCTCTGGAGACTCGACCTCGGAGACGCTCAGAGCGTCGCGAAGCTCAAAACCCGGTTCGGATCCGCTATGGACGAGTCCGCGGGTACCGTTCGCTTCGCGTCCGGATCCCTCCTGATCGTTCAACGCGCCTCGTTCAAGCGTATGAGCGATAAAAAGGTGCGGACGACGCATTACCGGATAACGGGATCGCTCGAGGAAGACGACCTGGATGCGATCACGGACCGCGGAATAGAATCTCATTGGGAGTCGAACGAGGACGATGAACTCTGCGTGTGTCTGACCACCGAAATTCAAGAGTACGCGGATTCCCGCAACTCCATCCACCTGGACTCTGTTCTTCCCGCTAAAAGCTGAAGCCGTCCGAAATAGTATTTCGGGCGGCTTTTCCATTATCAGAACGGAAGAGATCGAAAAGCCCTTATAAATGCTGAAAACAAAGGGATTATTACAATACAGGCTTAAAGGAGGGAAATGGGGCTTGACATTTTCCCATTTTTTTGATATATTATCCGGTCAGTTTGGAGGAGCTGATATTCAAAAAACGTCAGCATCGACCTGAGGAGGGTCGGAACGTACAGCCTCAAAGCGGGCTGTCGTTCATCCAACGCCATGAATGGATCGGAGGAGCCATTCATTATCCAATCTTGATGATGTATCGGGATTGGAAACAACGCGCACACTCCTCAGGTGCGCGATTTTTTATTCTCGCGAAGTGTGTGGAGAGGTCCCGTGCGTTCAGACACGTCTCGTGAACGAACGTCGGGTGCGCCGCAGGCTTTACGATCAAACCGGATCCGTCTGGTTCATTCGTAAGGACGGCGGCATAGGAGGGGAACCCGTCAGGGACATCCTCGCTGTCCGTCTCCACACACGTCGCGGGAATGAGCGATCGTCCGATAGAGGCATGGAGGGGGCATTGCCCTCTGCGTTTGAATGATTTTTCATTCCAATGCACCATAGGGTAAAAACAATCTGCGTGCGCACAAAACTCCGGCTTGGGCTGGACGGGTCGCTCACGGATCATTGCTCTGCTCGGGTGAGACTTTTGTCAGAGTCCGAGCCTTCTCCATACCTCTGCGGATGATGATCGCCCGCTCGAACACAGCGATTCTATATCAGAAAGATCCTCTTCCTCCACTGCTCTTAGCATCCTCAAATGGATGGTGCTGGGAGGAACGGAGAAACCCTCTTACGAAGAGCGTCCTCCTAACCACTCCCGTACATGCGGAACGTCTGCGTGTGCATGATTTCAACCAATCCGGTCACGAATGCGCGAACCGGTAGCGCTCTTTTCACAATAAAACCGTAGGAATACCGATCCCGTTTCGGGATCAACTGCCAAGGAGAACCATCGTGAGCAAACCCTACTATCCCCCATGTTTCGTCGAAGACGATATCAAAAAGGCGGAAATGTCCGTCGATGTCCTCAGGCCATTCCCCAGCACACTGCCTCCGATTGAGTGGGAAAAAGAGAGGGACATCCAAGGATTCAATGCCCCTATGCAAGGCGACACCAGACAAGCCGGCCAAAAGCCCGATGGCTCATGGTTCATTTCCAAAGGGACGATTTTCCATCACAGGCAAGTCCAGATTCGCTTCACCAACCACTTTCGCGGCCTTCGACATCTTACCTATTTGGGGAGTGAGAAACTGGTCGACGATCCGCTCTGCCACATCCTCTTCCACCCGCGAGCAAAAGACAATCTCGTGATAACGGAGATGGATGAGGCCATGCGAACGCCGAGAGTGGAGCAAGCATTAGCGGCATTCGAGCTGGCCAAGGCCGGTCTGCGCGAAGCAACGGAGCGCATCGAAGCGCGTTGCAGGGAAATCGATCCGGGATACGCGGGACTGATCCTCGGATTCAACGCTTCCGACCGAAGACAGAGTGCGGAAAAGGATGCATTGAAGCAAGCGCTCTTCGCCACCCGTGAACAGGTGGAGGATTCGTACTACGAAGCGCGCAACGCTTGTCAGAGAGAACTGGAGAACGCCAAGAAGGAACTGCGCTGGGCGCGCCACGACGCATGGTCTCCGCCCCCGAACAACCGCGATGCCAGAAATGAATACTGGGAAAAGATCCAAGGCGTCCTGATTCGAACGCTCCGTAACCATGGCGTTTACGGATTCGAACAGAAAGGATCCCAGATCATCAACGGCATGGTGCAGGGACTGATGGCCGGGACGTTCGCTCTGTATGAACTCGCGTCTCAAAAACAGGCGGATGATACGGCCGATAATTTGGGCTTGCCCATGGAGTCGAAGCATCGCCCGCTGGACATCGGCCTGGACCCGCTCCTTACGGCAATTCGGAGCGAGAACATGAACAGCGTGATCAAGGCGGGAAACGGCTATTTCGCGTACTGCGTCGTAAGTACGCATGAAGGGGAAAAACGGCAAAACGAATACCAGTCCACACAAGGCGCTTGCCTCGTTGGCAGAGTATGCGGTGAGTCCGGCGGGTGGGCAATGATCCTTCCGCTTTTCCTCTGGCGCGCGATTATCCTAAGCGTGGATAGCTACCTGTACCACGATTTGCCAAAACTCGTGTTCGGTTATACCGGGCACATCTGGATCAAAAAACAGGGCGACAAAGAAGTGATCTGCACTCGAAAGCGAAGAGTTCCACCTCCACAGCAGAACATCCAGACGGAGCATCCCGCCGCGGAAGAGCAGCCCGCGGGAGATGATGAGTTCGTATCTTCGGACGAATCTGAAGATTCGGATGAGGCGGAAGAGCCTCCTCCGGAAAGCGACGGCGAAACGGAAGATGGTCCGGGCGGAGCGGAAGGCGGTCCGGTCAACGGCGAAGGTGCGGACGCAGAGCCTCTTGAGGCCACTGCTCCCTCCTGATCCATCGATTGGGCTTCGGTATCCCTGCGGTTCTCGCGGGGTCGTGTACGTCACAGATGTACACGACCCCGCAGATCCCTTTGGCGTTTTTCATCGTTTGAAGAACTTCAAAGAGATCTTTCCGGCATTCGTCGGAGGGATCAGAACATTCCAACAAACATTCGGCCCGAACGCATCACTTAAAGGTGCGTTCGACGTCGAAGCATCCGGGAGATCCATATCTTCCCGATCCTTCGGCTTCCGTCCCTTCGGGGGCGGTGCTGAAAAAGAGGAGAGAGAAAAAAGAACGGATAGGGCACAGCAATGTGCTCCCGTTCAAAGGAGGAAAATAAAAGGAGGGGATGAGCGCGCAAACTTCTAAGCGCTCATTCAGACCGTTCATCGCTGTTTTTGAGGAGGAAGCGGCGAACAGAAGCGGTCTGACGCTTGGGAGGCAGGGATATGCAATTCTACTGCCTCCCCGCCTCACCGTTCTCGAGGAACCGTTCATTCCCCGAAAACGGCGAGGCGAACATTGACGCCGTTTAACGAACCCGTATACTGATAACACTTCGGAGGAACATGGATCTTATACAATCAAACGATCCGACGCTCGCTTACGTTCTTTTGGGAATCCTGTCGGTAGGGACATGGTGCCTGCTCATGTGGGGATCAAGGAGACAGAATTAAAAACATGGAATCCTCGGAAGACAGCTTTCGATCAGCCATCTCACAAAGAAACGGCCTCGTGCCATCATCCCCATAAAAAGAAACGACGAGTAAATCTCGGATCACCTCTCTCGCAACGACTCGCCCTACAACGTCTCGTAGGGCACTGTCCAAGCTCCCTGATGAACATCGGAGACCTCGGAAAGGCGGTCGTGCCAAGAGGGCTGCGGCAAGACATACGTCTCGGGTATCTTATTTGACGGCCCGTCCCAACGAACGTTGGGACTCTCTCTCCTCCCGTCGATTGAGACACCTCCTACGACGTGGTGCCCTGTTGCAGCCCCCTCCGTAGGACCGAAAAATCTCCTCAGTGATTGAGGAGATTTTTGATACACGTGGATCAATATCGAATGCCGTTCGCAGAAACCAAAATATGGGATATCGGAAATCTTGAACCGCCGCCGAGCACCTCTTTGGCAGTTTTTCGATATTCGATATTTGATATTCGACATTCCTACTCCGTGGATGTCGCCGCCTCGGTTGATGTCGCGAAGAGGAGTTCGGTGCTCGGAATCTCCGTGACCTCCCGATCAAAGATCACTCGACGATCAACGCGCGTTTCGCTCCCCCGCCTCCGGCGCGCGATGATGGTGATGATCGTCGTACCGCGAGGCACATCGAGCTCCGTGTGAAAAAGCCCCTCTCCGTCCACAGCCGCATCGCGGTCGTTCACGAGAACGTAAGCCTCCGGAATCGTTTTTCCGCTCACCAAAACGCGCGGACCATCCAGATGGACGCCATCCGCGGGCGACGCGATCTCCAATGGCGGAGACGTATTCACCGTATACGCCTGCCAGAGGACATAGCTCCCCAACACGATTGCGAGAAGAACGATGCCGAGAAACGCGAGGAATTGCGGCGCGACGAATAAATCCAAAAAGCGCACATCGCGCGTGCGCGGAAGCAGATCGGTTATCTTTCTCCTCTTGCCGAGCTCCTTGAGCCGCGTTCGATACCGAGCCGTAAAGTACGGTTCATACCCCCCGAGGTACTTCACGTAAGACAGCAAATGGCGCTCGGAAAAAATCGGATCGCCAATATCTTCGAGGCGATCCGCTTCCAGAGCTTCGAGTACGGAACGATCAATCTTCGTTTCTCTGCACGCCGTCTCAAGCGTTATGGCATGAAGCTCGCGGAGGTCCCGAAGATCGGATCCGAACGACGATGGCTCCTCCCCCACGCTCTTATGCAGGAAGGTCATATCTTCCGTTCGTCCTCCTCTTCTTCCTCCGCCCCTCCCTCTCCTTCTTCAATTTCTTCGTCCTCTTCAACGTCGCTCTCTTCGATATCGGCATCGGTTTCACGCTCTTCAAACTCTTCCTCTCCTTCCCCTTCGTCATCCTCTCCTTCATCATCCGTATCTTCCTCAGAATCTTCTCCGACCTCTTCATCTTCATACTCAACCTCCTCATCCTCCGCCTCCGGAGCCGGGATGGAAGACGTGTCCCTGCTTATTTCCGTTTTCAAAATCTCTCGCGGCTTAGATCCGTCCGCGGGTCCGATAATCCCCTCTTGTTCCAGAAGATCCAGAAGGCGCGCCGCACGCGCGTACCCGACTTTGAGCCGTCGCTGCAAGAGCGATGCGGACCCCTTTCCCGCCCGTATGATTTCTTCCATCGCGTCGCCCAGGAGCGGATCCGAATCATCATCGATTGGAATGCCTCCGAACGCCGTTTTGCTCCGCTTGTTTTCCACAACCTGCGCTTCATAATCCGGCGGTCCGTACGTTGATTTGAGGAATTCAACAACCTTGCGCACTTCTTCATCGGACAAGAACGCGCCCTGCACGCGTTTTGGCGCAGACATTTCCGCTGTTTGATACAGCATGTCTCCGCGCCCCAAAAGTTTATCCGCTCCGGATTGATCTAAAATGGTACGAGAATCTGTTGCGGATGCTACGGAGAATGCAATGCGCGCCGGGATGTTCGCCTTGATGAGGCCCGTAAGAACATCGACGGACGGACGCTGGGTGGCCAAAACCAGATGGATGCCCACGGCGCGAGCCATCTGCGCGAGTCGAACAATCGGCCCTTCGACTTCAGATCCGGAAGAAACCATGAGGTCCGCGAGCTCGTCCACGATGAATACGATGTAAGGGATTCGTTCCTTGCAGCGCTGATTGTATGAGGCGACATCCCGCGCGCCGAATTTTGAGAGGACGTCAAAGCGGCGATCCATCTCGCGGACCGTCCACTTGAGCGCATTTACCGTTTCTTCCGTCTTCGTGATCACGGGCGTGATGAGGTGCGGAATGCCGTTGTATACCGGAAACTCCACGCGCTTCGGATCCACGAGCACGAACTTGAGATCATCCGGACTGTGGCCGTACAGGAGCGATGTGATGAGAATGTTCAAGCACACGGACTTCCCCGCTCCGGTCGCACCTGCCACGAGCATGTGCGGCATGCGGGAAAGGTCCACAACGCTCGGCATGCCGGAAACGTCCTTGCCCAGCGCGAACGGCACGGACATCTTTCGCGCTTTCTCGCGATACACACGCGACTCGAACATTTCCCGGAGTCCGACGAGCGCGACGTTCTTGTTCGGAACTTCAATGCCGACGAGCGACTTCTTGGGGATCGGGGCTTCGATGCGGATCGGATGCGCGGCGAGTGCGAGAGCCAAATCGTTATGGAGCGCGGTGATGCGCGTGAGCTTGACGCCTTCGGCGGGCTTAAAGGTAAACTGCGTAACCGTTGGTCCCACGGAAACGTCGCCCATCTCAACATCAATGCCGAAGTTCTTAAGCGTCTTCCGGATCACCTCCTTGTTGTACTCAATGTCTCCGGATGTCGGTTTATCATTCCGATGCAACAGGAGGTCCAGTGGAATCGGTATTTTTACGCGCCGGCGCTTGCGCTTCTTCGGCAGAGGCGCGGCTCCGGATGCGACAACCGGACGTGAACCGGCAGATGATTCAACAACTGTCTCCTCTTCCTCTTCTTCCTCTTCTTCCTCCTCCTCTTCAGCATCTTCAACGTCTTCCTCCATACGCTCCTCCTCTTCAACGCGATCTTTCTTCCTGAACAGGAGCCTGAACGGAGCGATCAACATCTTAAAGAGCCACATGATGATCTTCCCCGCCGTCTTAAACATGTTGACGATGGTTTGCAGGGACGTGTTGAACATGAGGAGGATCGACGCGACGAAAATCGCAACAAAGAAAATCACGGCCCCCGCAAATCCGAGGAGGTTTATTGCCGGCTCTGCGAGCAATTGTCCGAGCGTTCCTCCGGCTTCGCGGAGCGCGTCGACTTCAACCACGCCAACGGAAGGAGGGAATGAGACCGCGTGAACCAATCCGTTCAATCCGATAAAAAACAAAACGAATCCCACGAAGTTCGAGGCGTTCAACGGAAGCCTGTCCGAATCCACGAGGTAGTAGCCCCAAAAGAGGAGGACGACGGGGACGAACAGCTTATCCCAGCCGAAGACGTGCGAAACGCCATTATCAACCGTTAAACCGATGGATCCCGCAACCCCGAATATCGATAAAAGGATGAGGAGGGCGACGAGAAAGAGAAAAACCGTAAAGATGCCTTTACGCGTTCCCGGATCTAATGAAAAATCCAAGCGAAATTTCCTCCTCCTGCCTCTACGACGTCTAGCCATGTTTTTGTTTTCTTATAGCGCCCATATTACACTCTGAGCACGTCTAAGAGTAGCCTTCGCATATGTCAACCATATTTACTCGCATTATCAAAGGAGAAATCCCCTGCCATAAAGTCTACGAGGATGACCTCGTCCTGGCATTTCTCGACATCGGCCCGTTGAGTGAAGGACACACGGTCCTGATTCCGAAGGAAGAGGCTGCGACGCTCGACAAGCTGTCCGATGAAGCCGCGGCCGCGATCGGACGCGTATTGCCGCGCCTCTGCCGCGCCATCATGAAGGCAGCCGATACGGATGATTACAACATTCTCCAAAACAACGGAGCCCTCGCGCACCAGGAAGTTGAGCACGTACACTTCCACATCATCCCCAAACCGAACGCGGGCCGCGGCCTCGTGATCGGCTGGCCAAAAAGCGAACTCGCGCCCGAGAAGGGCGCAGAGCTCGCAAAACGGATTGTCGCGGAATTTTCGTAAAACCTCTTCAGGAAGAGGCTGATGACTTTGCTTCCTCCATCATTTTATCCAACTCATCCGTTGTAATCATGTTCGCTCCAAGCAGGGCGCCTATATAGCCTTCAATATATGCATGCGTTCTCACCGCACGTACTTTTGTTTCACCCTCCAGCAAATCGAACGTCTTCGGATTCGGTGACTCCGCATAGAATGCTTTCAACATGTCTCTTAACTCGTTTAAGACACGCTCTTTCATCTGTTCCTGCGAATGCGCCTCAGCGTCGGAAGGTGAAGCCTTTTCAAAAGACATAGGAATATAGTATGAATGATTTATATCGTTCAAAGAAGGTTATCTGAATCGGACGCATCCGGTCAATAATAATTTTTCATCATTACGGGTGAGCCGTCCCCACGTAAGATCTTCATTCTTTTTAAGCCTCGCTCCAGCCCGGAACGCGGCGCTTGACGAAGCGCACGATGTCGCTGTGCAGGTTCGCGAGTTTGTCGTCCAAATAATCCTTGGTGACCATGCGGGCAAGATCTGCTTTCGTGGCCATCCCGGCAAGGTCTGCTTTCGTGGCCATGACTGAATCAATGTTCGTGACGCGGCCTTCCAGCCGTTCGAACCTTTGATCAACCCTGTCAAAACGCTCGTCAACGGACGACGCGAATGACTGAATCGCTTCAAGGATTTCCGAGTTTGTTGTTCGGACCTCATCAAACGTCTCTTTTCTGGTTGACTGAATCACTTGAGACAACTCCGTTTTCGTTGACTTGATCAATTCGATGATATCCAGATTTGTCGGTTGTTCCTTCATATCCCTCCCATCTTATCACATTCATTCGAGCGGCGGCGCTTCATCGTCCGGCAACGACGGAGCCTCGTCCGGTGCGGGGGCATCTCCGTCCAACAGGCCTTCCTGGTTCCTAAATGCGGCAATGACCTTCTCGCGGATTTCTCGCATGACGCTCGGACGTTCCTTGAGCGCGGCTTTGGCGTTCTCGCGTCCCAAGCCCAATTTTTCCCCTTCGTACGTATACGAATTCCCGGAACGCTTGATCACGCCATACTCCTGGCCCGTGTCGAGCACGTCCCCGGAAAGCGAGATGCCTTCGTTATACATGATGTCGAACTCGCAGGTGCGGAACGGAGCCGCGACCTTGTTCTTCACGATCTTCGTCTTTACGCGGTTGCCGATGATGCGTTCGCCCTGCTTGATCTGCGCGCTCCGGCGAACCTCCACGCGAAGCGAAGCGTAGAACTTAAGCGCCACACCGCCGGTCGTGGTTTCCGGATTCCCGTATACCACGCCGATCTTGAGGCGCGTCTGGTTGATAAAGACGACCACGGTCTTCGTCTTACTGACGATGGCCGTGAGCTTGCGGAGCGCCTGGCTCATGAGCCGCGCCTGCAGTCCCATGTGGCTGTCCCCCATCTCGCCTTCGATTTCCGCCTTTGGCGTTAAAGCCGCGACCGAGTCAATGACGATGACGTCTATGGCGTTCGACCGCACTAATGTCTCCACGATGTCGAGCGCCTGCTCCCCGGTGTCCGGCTGGGAGATTAAGAGATCGTCCACGTTCACGCCGATCTTCCTGGCGTAGTCCGGATCAAGCGCATGCTCCGCGTCCACGAACGCGGCCAGACCGCCGAGCTTCTGAACCTCCGCGATGATATGTTGAGCCAATGTCGTTTTTCCCGACGCTTCCGGTCCGTAAATTTCCACGATGCGTCCGCGCGGAACGCCCAGGATGCCGAGCGCGAGATCGAGCGACAAACAGCCCGTGGGAATCACGTCCACGCTGGTGCGTTTGGCCTCGCCGAAACGCATGATCGCGCCCTCGCCGAAGCGATCTTTGATCTGGTCAATGGCCTCCTGCGCGGCCTGATGCCGCGGGTCGGTTGTTGTCTTTTTTGTCATATATCATTTTCATTTATCTTACGAGTAATATAGCACGCTGTTCTATATTTGTTCTAGTCCTCAACACCTTATCACATCGTAAAAACAACGTGTATGGGGATAAGTGAACGCGGTCCCGGGAGAGAGGGCCGGGACCGCGTCGAGGAAAAATGAACCACCCGTTCATCTATGGTACGAGAGCGAGATAACCGTTGTAGTACGGCGCACCCGAGGGGTTCGGCGTAAACGTGTATGCGATATCCGCGCCATTCAGCGTGAGCGTGAGCGTTCCAACGGGCGCATCGCACCCGCCGGATGTACAGGAATGATCGCCCCAGTACGACCCGTCGGGCAAGTTGATCTGGAACTCGAACGTTCGCGAACCGGAAGGAACCGGGAGCTCGCACTCGAGAACCGCGTCATTCGGATTCGCATCCGCGCATTCCGCCACCGCGTCCCAGCCGCGAACGGATCCGTCCGGATTCGTCCACCATGCCATGAGCACGATATCGCCGGTCACGGGCCCTTCGTATCGAAGGACGATTGAGTCATCCATGGGATCGGGTTCCGGAAGAGGATCCGGAATCGGCGGCGCGGGATCGGGTTCCGGTTCGACCGGATCAGGAACTGGATCGGGCTCGGGATCCGGACATTCACATGCACTGAATCCGGAAGCGTCCGAAAGGCACACGTGAATCCCGGAAACGCCGGAGCCGCAATCGCAGCTCAATTGCGCATTCGGGACGCAGACCGGATCAGGAACAGGATCAGGTTCCGGTTCGGGATCAGGTTCCGGTTCGACCGGATCGGGTTCCGGTTCGGGCTCGGGATCCGGACACTGGCAGTCTTCGTAGGCGGACCCGTCCGAAAGACAGGTTTGCGTTCCGATGGTGCCGGAGCCGCAGTCGCAATCCGCGAAGGATCCGGGCGAGCAGAACGGTTCCGGCTCCGGCTGATCGTCACCGCCCCCGCACGTTCCCCCGTCCTCGCAGGACGGGAGCGCCGGGCAGGACACGATGTCCGTTCGGCCGAACACACGGCCTTCGCGCGGACCCGCAACCGCATCGAGTACGCTCTGAGGAATCGTAACGATGCGATCCCATTGGAATCCCAGCCCCTCAAAAATTTCTCCGGACTGGATGGGGAGACGCGTCTCTTGCCACGTGACGATTGACACCTCGGTCTCCGCATCGCCTTTCACGAGCGTACCGGGTCGGAGGCGTCGATCAGGTTCGGGATTATACGTGCACTCGCGCCACACGGCGCCCGTGTAACTCGGATTGATATCCTCGGCGGTAAAGCCCCACGAAACCAGTGCTTCCCAGCGGATAAAATCGTATCGCGCGCCCGTGCTGCCGTATGCGACCACGATCGTATTCGTAAACGGACGCCGGTACAGGTACGCCTCGCCGAGCGATGAAACGGGCGGAGCCTCAAAGAAGCATCCGATCTCATCATTCCTCGCGCGTACGGCGAGATCCGTGTTGTAGCGATCGGCGGCGATGACATCCTGCGTGAGACGAGCGATATCCGTATCGTTTACCACGATCCAGTAGACACCGCCCTCATCGAGCAGGAGCGAGCCGGACGGATGGCGGAGCACGTTCGCATCCGTAAACGCGACGGGATCCGCATGGCCTTCCACGAATTCGATCGGATCAAGCCACGTATGGTGGTGCTTGTTTCCCGAATCATCCGCGGTAAATTCCGATGCCCAGTCATACCCTCTCACGAAGGGAGCAAGGTCCGATCTCGTATAGGAAAGCGCGTTGAACCGTCCGAGGCGTACGCCGAAGTGCGTATGATGCCAGTCCGTGCCGGTCGATGCGCCGTGCCAGTAGTGAGCCACGCGGCCGATGTACTGGCCGCGGTGAACGATCGCACCGACGCGCGGACTGCCGCTCCGGCTCAAAGGATCGTACGTACCGCTTTGGCACTGAACGTGCCCTATGAGCGTCGTAACGGCCTGGCCGCTCAGCATCATGTGCTCCAGCACGATCGCACAGCCGAGGTTGTTCGCGCTCGAACCGCTGTCTGATCCGAAATAGCTGAATTGAACATCCGTTGAAATGCGTACGATTCCATCCGCGGGCGCAACCACAACCATGTCGTATGGCGTGAGCCACACGTTCGTATCGGCGCCGAGGTGATACTTGTTCGGGAAGGCCTCGTTGTAATCACCGAAGCCGAAACCGAACGACGTTCTGTCCAGGCCCTCAACGGGAAACTGGAACCGATTGGCGTACGGAATTCCCGTACGCGGGTCCACGACGACCGGTGAATCATCACCGCCCCCGCGACCCTCTTCGCGCGCAGGCGTTTGATCCGCCTGCTCATCCTGTTCTCGCGGGATCTCATTGTCCCACGAGACGCTGCACCCGCCGAACACCATGAACGCGAGCGCGACCAACACCATCCGAATGAACGTCAACATGACGTATTCTCCTTTTCCTTATGACTAAGGATATTGTGAAAGAACGGTTCCCCGTTCCGGGTTGCTGTTCGCTACTAGTTACGGACAGCACGAGGGAACGCGGCACGGAAAGAAATCTCAGAACGTTCGCGTCTCGACGGTTAAATGTCCGCATGTTGTTTCCAACGAGACATTTCCGATCAACTTTTAGCATTTGGCTTTTAGCCAACGAAACGATCAGTATTGGGAGCTAAACGCCCCCGCCGTTTGCGGGGCAAGCCAAACGCTAAATGCCCAACGCATACCTCCCAAAGAAATCGAGCTCTGACAGCCGGCCGCAAACGGCTCACGACCGGCTGCCTCGCCCGTACGTATCGCGATACACTGCCTTCGGGTTACTCCCTCCGCTTCGTCGATTGGAGAGAGTCCCTTGAAGGCCTACGCAATCCTTCATCGGGCCATGGCGTTCTCCGTTCCCCCTTCCTCCCCCGACAACATCGGGGCGGATGCATGCATCAGATGCGGCGTCGTGCACCGCGCCGTGCAATGCCGAAGATCGTTGAACCTCATGAGTTGCGCACCGCCCGCCTTGCTTCTTTTTTTTCGCAAGCGGCGCATGCGTGGCGTGGACATGCCCGAGATCACATTCCCCCTTGAAAAAAACACAGTGACGGAAGAGGCGGGACGACCGTCCCTCCCGTGGTGTCAGAGTCCGATATTTCGATCGGACGCGCATCGGCACCACCCGTACGCGCCACCCGTGTTTCGTGACCTCGCGAGCCATCCCCCGCGATCGGTTGCGTATCCATGCTTTTGTAAGGTGCGATCAACGTTCGTTCGTCGTTAACGAATTCACGATGAATCACCCTTACATCGTACGATGTACAAAAATGCGGTCAAATTTTTTGTCAGAACGTTCTGACAACAAAACGCGTTGTCTTTTTTTTAAAAATGTTCACGCGTCTCAATGACAGGATGCACCGCGATAACGTACTTATTTTTCGTTCCTTTTTTACAAAAATAAATTTTTTTTCAAAAAACGTCTGTATAAAAAATAATGTCAGCACGGTCTGACAAACGATCCGATAACCGTGGGTTTTTTCGCATTCTCCACATCTCTTTGTGGATAATCCTTATTCTTCGCTGTACGAAGCCTCCAAAAAGCATAGAGGAGAACGTACATGAGGAGTAATCCACACGTCGGAAGATGATACGTTATTTTCAAAAATGGAAATTCATTCGCAACGTTTGCGATAACGAGCATTGCGCGAAGCGAACCGATCGCCGGCAAAACGGTCTGCGATAGCAGATCTCCAAACACGACGGCAACCGCTCCCCACGCCATGGC